>ERZ1090865.1620-NODE-1621-length-10931-cov-4.342129_pt1 | contig 10931 bp, 8 predicted proteins | sample MGYA00478478_ERZ1090865 | MGnify/ENA primary metagenome ERZ1090865 (study PRJEB33644, sample SAMEA5815715) | chicken gut metagenome | biome: Chicken; feature: Gastrointestinal Tract; material: Caecum | place: Ireland | collected 2019-01-01 | study: A study of the... | reverse complement strand
ACACTCGACTAGTCGTCGGCAGCGTCAGATGTGTATAAGAGACAGCTTTTTTCCAGCGTATCCACTTTCAGACACTTTTTCTCAAAGCATCCATTTCCGGCTCCACTTTCAAACGCTTTGTCCTCAGCGTATCCACTTTCGGCTCCACTTCTAAACGCTTTTCTCCCAGAACATCCACTTTCGGCTCCACTTTCAAACACATTCTTCCAGAGCATCCGTTCCGGTTTCCCACTTTCAAATACTTTTTGCAGAGTGTCCGTTTCCGGCTCCAACCATCCCACATACCACTATTCCACCTGCGGCCAGGCCCAGCCTCCGGACGGCGCCGGAGGCGTCCCCACCACACGAAAAAAGCACTTCATCAAAAAGACGAAATGCTTTCGTGGTTCCACTTTTCTTCAAAATCCCGTAGGATCTCCTCAAAACACTTAACGCGCGCCACACGTCCCCGGCTACCCACAGGTCACTCCCACTTCACATATAACTTATGACCGCTTCACCGGGGCAGCTTCCGGATGCACTTCGAAGACCTCCCGGCCCGGCTGCTCTCACCCGCTGACAGCCGTTCTCTGGAAACCGGTGCCGGTCTTCTACTCTTTCCGTTCTCTGCCTTTTTCCTGTTCTTTATAGTCTATGTAACTTCTCCTGATTTGTCAAGGTTTTAAAGTAACAAATTCAAAATCACGTATGTCAAACGTGCCTGTTCCAGAATATCGAAATTCAAGAGCACTTTTTCCATGAAAAAAAATCACCCCTGAGATAAATACCCATTCCTTTCCCCGAATTTCTATCGGAATATCTGTTTGCCCGCCAAAAGTAAGTACAGTAAAAATTCCTTTTGCATTTCCTCTGATACGGATTCGGATACACGTCTCTCCCTCTAAAAGAAAATATTTATAAACCGCCCTGGCACTGCTGCTGAATCGTTTGATCATAGAAATTCTAATTCCCTGTACTCTTTCCTCATCAAAATAAACACCTTTTTTTCTTTTACAGTCAATACTGGCAGATGTATCCGGCCAATTATACAAATTAGCGGCAATAGCGGCCGAATATTTTCCCGCCGCACAGAGCGGCCCTCGATTCAGTCCACAAGACGTACATTCCGCCTGTATAAAATCACCATTCTTCTGCAAAACAATCTTCTCAGCACATCCTTGTCTGGAAAAAGCAGACTGCTGAGTATGACGATGATAGAAAATATACCACTGCCCATTAATTTCTGCCAGAGAACCATGATTATTTCCCCACCAGTTCCGAAACACCGTATTTCCATTCCATCCATAATCACTGTTGGAAATCAGCACACCCCTATATCTGAAAATTCCGTCCGGTGCATCTGAAATGGCATAACATAATTCATGAGATAGTTCACTGGAATAAATAAAATAATATTTTCCCCAAATTTTTCGTATGGAAGAAGCTTCAAAAAAGGCATGTCCCCGCAGTGTCTCTTCTGTATTGGTATACTTATTGGGTAAGGTTGCCTTCGGTTCAGACACTACCGTTTTCATATCTGAAGCCAATTCCACAACCGCACCGCCGCACCCTTTATTTCCCTGCCGCCAATCTCCCGATCCGAATCCGTAATACAGCCAAACACGCTGGTCATCATCCACCAAAACCGCAGGATCAAAAGGAAAGTACCTTTCTTTCCAGGCTGACAGGTCAATCGTCCCATAATATTGATATCTTCCGGTCGGCATACTGCACACAGCCACATGAATCTGCCACTCTTCCGGCTGTTTTTTGCTTCCATGACCATAAAACATATAATAGTTCCCGTCCGGTCCGCGCACTACATCCGGCGCATACATCGCTTCTTTTTCAATATTGTTCGGATCATCTGTTTTCCGGTAAATTACCCCTTCATATCTCCAGTCCGCCAGATTGTCACACGGCGCCGACCATCCCACATAATCATTCATACAAAACTTTCTTCCGTGGCTTCTGTCATGGGAACCGAAAATGTAAAGACGATCTCCAAAAACGCGAGGTTCTCCATCGGGAACATACTCATCCAAAGGAAGATATGGATTTACTGCCTGCTGTCTCATTTTATATTCTTTTCCTTCCTCATATCCTTTAGAACGGCCTTCAACCCAAACCATTCACTCTGTCAATCCTCTGTGAAAGGTTCGTCCGCCGGATAACCGCCCGCCAGTTTCTGCATACACCGCTGAATAGAATCTTTGGAATTTCCCCAGTCCTTATCCTTGTTCCGGTAGTCATATTTTTCCGTAAACCAGGTCACTTCTTCCTGCAGCCGTTGATAATTGTCCTCCATCAGCCGGAAAAGTACCGGATAAAATTCCTGTTTCTGTCTGTCATTCAGTTTCTTCTCCGCTGTCTCCACAAGATCTCCGAAATGCGGCAGACAGAACCCCTTGCTCTCTTCAAATAATTTTACAAATTCCGGACTACTCTTGTACAGATCAAAGAACGTGTCCAGGTATCTCTCATAGTTTGCCTTGAACTGATTGCACACAAAACAGGAACACTCTTCCTGCTTCACCCACTGTCCGATGGAAGTCTCCGGCGTCTTTCCTGCCAGTGAAGTCTTCTGCATACGCTTCATAAAAGAACTTTTCCCCGGAGAAAAGCTATCCATCTGCTTTTTCAGATCCCCGTTCAGCCGTTTCATATGAGTGCTCAGAATCAGCGCGCTTCCCAGGCGGTTCCCATAATCGTACATCATTTTATAATGATGACGGCAGAATCCCTCCTTATCCGTCATTCCCCGAACATCTTCCTCCATGTAGGACGCCCCGCTTCCCAGCGCATAGGAGATCGCATGCTGCTCCGCTTCCCGCTCCAGAAAGCAGAACGGGCACTCATCCTTTGCCCGGAACGCGTCCATCAGCGGTATTGTGTGTATTGATTCTTTCATTTCCGTTTCCTCCCGTCTTCCTACTGACCGTGTGATCCGGCTCCTATCATTATCTCCCTTTTTCATTTCCGCCGGCAGCGGTCTGTGATGAAATTATTTTATCATAAACCGAATATTTTCCATAGCTTTTTCGGGAAAAATAAACCAACACGGGGTAACAGTTTTTTACTGTTTACGGATACCAAGAGCAACACTTCTATCGAATAACCTTCAACTATATATACGAAAGCTTCAGAGCAAAAAGAAAAGACTGCGGAAACGCGCCACAAAGCGCACGCTTTCGCAGTCTGTATAATACTCTGTTAAGCGAACTGAACAATTCCCGTACAGCCGAATGTTTTATGAAAGCTCCAGCTTTCCGGTATACAGTTGATAGTAAGTTCCTTTCAGCTTGAGCAGATCCTCATGAGTTCCTCTCTCGATGATCCGTCCGTGTTCCAGAACCATGATCGCATCACTGTTCCGGATCGTGGAAAGTCTGTGGGCAATGACAAACACGGTGCGTCCCTTCATCAGGTTATCCATACCCTTCTGAACAATGCTCTCCGTTCTTGTATCGATACTGGACGTCGCTTCATCCAGGATCAGGACCGGCGGATCCGCAATCGCTGCTCTCGCAATGGCAAGCAGCTGTCTCTGACCCTGGGAGAGCTCCTCGCCATCTCCGGTCAGCTGCGTATCATATCCGTTCGGAAGCATCTTAATGAATCCATCCGCATGGGCCAGTTTTGCTGCCTTATATACTTCTTCATCAGTGGCATCCAGTTTTCCGTAACGGATATTTTCCATAATAGTTCCGGTAAACAGATGTGTATCCTGAAGAACGATTCCAAGAGAACGCCTCAGGTCTGCCTTTTTGATCTTGTTGATGTTGATATCATCATACCGGATCTTTCCGTCAGCCACATCGTAGAAACGGTTGATCAGGTTGGTGATCGTAGTTTTTCCGGCTCCGGTGGAACCGACGAACGCTACTTTCTGACCCGGTTTCGCATACAGCGTCAGATCATGCAGTACCATATGATCCGGCGTATAGCCAAAGGTCATATTGTAGAAACGGACATCGCCTTTCAGCTCCCGGTATGTCACCGTACCGTCTGCCTGATGTGGATGTTTCCATGCCCAGATTCCCGTACGTTCCTCACACTCTGTCAGATTACCGTCAGCATCTTTCTTCGCGTTTACAAGAGTAACATATCCGTCATCAACCTCCGGCTCCTCGTCCACCAGATTGAAGATCCGTTCTGCTCCGGCGAGCGCCATGATAATGGAGTTAAACTGCTGCGCAATCTGCATGAACGGCTGTGTAAAGCTCTTGGTGAACTGCAGATAAGACGCCATGACACCGAGCGTGATATTTCCGATCCCTGCCACTGACAGGAATCCGCCGAACACTGCAGTCAATACGAAAAGAATATTGCCCATATTTCCGACTACAGGTCCCATAATGCTGGCGAATGTATGCGCCTTGGACGCACTCTCGAACAGACGCTCATTCAGCTCGTCGAACTCTTCCTCTGAGATTGTCTCGTGGTTAAAAACCTTGACGACTTTCTGTCCATTCATCCGCTCTTCCACGAAACCGGTAACATCTGCCAGGTCAAGCTGCTGGCGGATAAAGTACTTTCCGCTGTTTCCGGTAATGAATCTTGAAACAAAAAACATAAGTACGATCATCAGAACCGCCAGAATCGTCAGCAGCGGACTCAATACCAGCATCGAGATAAATGTTACGACGATGGTCAGCCCAGACATCAATACCTGCGGAATGGACTGATTAATCATCTGACGCAGGGTATCTGTATCGTTTGTGTAAAGACTCATGATCGAACCGTTCGTGTTCTGATCAAAATAGCGGATCGGAAGCTTCTGCATATGCGCAAACATCTCGTCGCGGACACGCTTCAGGACTCCCTGTCCGATCGTTACCATCAGACGGCTGTAAACGAATGTCGCGATAACACCGCAAAGGAAAATCGTTCCAAGCACGGTCAGCGCCATGTAAAGTTCCGAATAGTTCGGATCCTTCTGCCCGATCAGCGGAATGATATAATCATCCAGCAGGAACCGTAATGACAGTGATACGGAAATCGATGCAATGGAACTGATCAGGATACAGAAAAGTACGACGACAAACTGCACTTTATAAGTACTTGTCACATAACCCAGCAGACGCTTCGCAGTCTTGAGTGTTCCTTTGTCAACTTTGGGACTTCCCTGTTTACTCATTGTCAGCGCCTCCTTTCACCTGTGACTCATATACTTCCCGGTAAATTGCATTTGTTTTCAGGAGTTCTTCCGAGGTTCCGATTCCGTTGATCTCACCGTTCTCCATAACGATGATCACATCCGCATCTTCCACTGAAGATACTCGCTGCGCAATAATGATCTTTGTGGTATCCGGAATCTCTTCCCGGAACGCCTGACGGATCAGCGCATCTGTCTTGGTATCCACAGCGCTGGTAGAGTCATCGAGGATCAGGATCTTCGGTTTTTTCAGCAGTGCTCTCGCAATACAGAGTCTCTGCTTCTGACCACCGGAGACGTTATTTCCGCCTTCCACGATCATCGTATCATACTTCGCCGGAAATTCCTGGATAAAGCTGTCGGCCTGAGCCAGCTTACATACTCTCTGTACTTCCTCGTCGCTGGCGTTCTCGTCACCCCAGCGCACGTTCTCATAAATACTTCCGGTAAACAGCACGTTTTTCTGGAGAACAACGGCTACCTGGTCACGCAGCGCTTTCAGACTGTATTTTCTTACATCGATGCCGCCGACCTTCACAGAACCTTTGGTCACGTCGTACAGACGCGGAATCAGCTGGACAAGTGTGGATTTTGCACTTCCGGTACCGCCGATCACGCCGACGATCTGACCGCTCTTAATATGGAGATTGACATCCTTCAGGGACAGATTTCCGCCCTCGCCGGAATAGCTGAAGTCTACATGATCAAAATCAATATCTCCGTTGGCAACGTCTGTGATCGCTTCCTTCGCGTCTTCCATTTCCGGTACTTCATCGATCACCTCAGTGATACGATCGGTAGAAGCTTCCGCGATCATGATCTGAACGAACACGAAAGTTACCATCATCAGGGAAGAGAGAATCTGGATCGCATAGACAATAACGCTGGTCAGCTCCCCTGTCAGCATCGTTCCATTGATGATACTCTTGCCGCCGATCAATACCATGATCAGGACAACTGCATAAATGGTAAACTGCATGATCGGTGAGTTCCACGCTACGATCCGCTCTGCCTTTGTGAACAGTTTAAATACGATCGTGGAAATCTTTCCGAACTTTTCGTTTTCATGATCCTCGCGGACATATGCCTTGACAACACGGGCAGCATTTACATTCTCCTGAACCGTGTTGTTCAGGACGTCGTATTCGTCGAATACTTTAATAAAATGCGGATGCGCCTTCTTCGCGATGAACAAAAGAATGCCTCCCAGAATCGGAATGGTAACAAGAAGCATCAGTGCGATCGGCACACTGATCGTCATTGTCATGATCAGGGACAGGATGATCATAATCGGCGCTCTCGCCAGCAGACGGATCGTAAACATAAACGCCATCTGAACATTGGTGATGTCCGTGGTCAGACGTGTAACAAGACCGGATGTGGAGAAATGGTCTATGTTCCCAAATGAAAAATCCTGTACCTTATAAAAAATGTCATGGCGGAGATTCTTTGCATATCCTGCAGAAGCCACCGCCCCCAGTTGTCCTGCCTTCGCGCCAAAAAACAGGGCGATCATAGCCAGCACAACCAGAACAAGGCCAAGGCGGATGATATACCCTAAATCGCCCTGCGCAATGCCGATATCGATAATATTCGCCATCAGAAGCGGGATCAACACTTCCATGAGCACTTCCAGTGCGACAAACACAGGGGTAAGTATCGTCTGACGTTTATATTCCCGGACAGAACGGAGTAATTTCTTACTCATCTTTTACAGTCTCCTTTCCTTTTTGTTTCTCATTACCAGACAAATTTTCGGACATCCGCTCCAGAACACGCAGACAAACCTGAAGATCTTCCTCCGGAATTCCCGTTCTCAGCAGATTTTCCATATACTGTGTGTTGGAAATGATCTGTTCCCGCAGCTTTTCTGTCTTTTCTGTGGGGATCAGTTTCTTAAAGCGGGCATCCCATTCTGCCGTTTCCCGGCAGATGAATCCTTTTCGCTCAAGAAGCTGGAGTGTTGCTGTCGCCGTGGAACGTCGGATCTGAAATTCTTTTTCAATATCCTTCTGATAAACATCCCCTTTCAGAACATGAAACAGAATGTAATTCAGAACCAGCCGCTGTATGTTCGTCAGGCTGCTCTCCTCCTTTGGAAAAGAGATCTGCCGCTTCAGCTGATGGGACAGCGTATTGATCAGTCTGCCCACATCTCGGGTACGGCCATGCTCACTCTGTGTTTCCATTACACACACCCTCTTTCCATTTGTTCGATAACTAACAATATGATACACAGACGGACCTCAAATGTCAATGCTAAATAATTTACAAAAACAAAACAGCCTTTTTCGAATCATACTGACAAATTTACTGCTGTATACAGGTAAGCTTTCAGCATATCCTCCCTCCGGAAAAGTACGAATACTTTTCACACCGCCGGAAGGCATCAAAAATCGGATAGGAGAGATTTCTTCCCTATCCGATTTTTTCCGGCTGTTCCGCCTTTCCTCCGCCAGGCGTTACCGAAACCTTCCAAACGATAACGCCGCTTCAGAATTCATCATTCAGTTAATTCTTTCCGTTTTGTCATTTCGCTCCCTGTACTTGGTTACTTCCGGAGTTCCATCTGCTCCTGCATCTTCGGATTCCTGAGCTTCACCGGTTTCTCCTGAAACCTCCGTGCCTTCCGCAGCCCCGCTCTCATCCGGAGCGTCTCCATCCGGAGCTTCCGTACTCTCATCCGGAATGTCCGCATCCGGCACATCCGTGCCCTCATCCGGAGTGTCCTCGTCTGCTTCACCGGTTACATTGACAACAGCAGTGGCGGTCAGACCGTTCGCTGTCTGTACAGTAACAGTTGCGGTTCCCTCAGCTGCACCGGTCAGCATTCCTTCCTCATTCATAGAAACCACAGCAGGATCATCCACCGACCATGTTACCGTTTTATCCGTTGTATTTTCCGGGAGAATGTTGATCTCCAGCTGCATCGTCTCGCCAACCGTCAGAACAAACGGCTCTTCCGCTCCAGTGATCGTAATGGATTCCGCCTCCACATCTGCCGGCTCCTCTGTCTTTTCCACACCATTGCCATCGCTGTCAAAAACATACTCCTTACCATCGATCACAGCAGTCTGGTCATGCATCGCACCGCCCCATCCGCGGAAGTAATAATGAACGCCGTCTGCGTCAACCCAACAGTCATGAAGCATCCTGCCGTTCTCGTCAAATCCGTAAATATCCTGGTCGATCTTCTGAATCGTATTTGCATATGCGGCACAGCTTTCCTTGTCGAAATAGTACCACTCGCCGTCCAACTGCATCCAGCCGGTGTTCAGCGCTCCGCCCCAGCTTCTCATATAGTACAGATTTCCATCAGACGATACCCAGCTATCATGACGCATCACACCATTCTCATCAAACGCATACAGATCCGCATCGATCGTCTCCAGCGTATCCTTCTTCGCCGCGCAGGTTTCCGGATCGAAATAATACCATTCGCCGTCCAGCTGCATCCAGCCGGTATTCAACGCCGCTCCCCAGCCGCGGAAATAATACAGATTTCCATCTGCATCGGAAATCCACTGATCGCAGAGCATTTCGCCATTGTGATCAAACGCATACAGATCGCCGTCAATCCACTCTATTGTATCCGCCTTTGCCGCACAGGTTTCCAGATCAAAGTAATACCAGCTGCCAGCGATCTCTTTCCATCCGGTGTTCAATGCACCTCCCCAGCTGCGGAAATAATACAGATTTCCGTCTGCATCCATGTGCCAGTTATCATACAGCATCGCTCCCCAGCTGCGGAAATAATACAGGTCATTGTCGATCCGGATCATCTCGTCTGCCTTCATCGTTCCGTCCTCATTCAGCATATACCAGTTGATCCCGTCTTTCACCCAGCAGTTGGTCAGCATTTCTCCGTCCTGGTAATAATACCAATGTTCCTCTTCCTGGCGCCACTCTCCATGGCCGATCACCTGCTCCGTGGCAGCCGTCTCGGCGAAAACATTTACCGGCGGAACCGCTGCAGTCAGTCCCGCGACTCCCGCCAGGATACTGACACCTGTCACAATCGCTTTTACTACATGTTTCTGCATACTGTACACCTCCTAACATCTGAACTTTCTTTGTTTTCTACTTTTATAGTATACTTATATACTACACTTATAGAAAAATTTTGTCAACACATTTTCTGCATTTCAAAAAAGTAACCGCAGCAGTTCAGCCAACGGAACTGCTGCGGTTACAGAAAAGGCCCGGCTGATCTTCCGGAAAGCCAAAACCGGATACGCATATCAGAACGGCGTCCCGTCCAACTCGTACGGCGTCGTCTGGTAAACGTAATAATTCAGCCAGTTTGTATACAGATTGTTTGCATGTGCTCTCCACATCAACAACGGTTTCGTATTCGGATCATCATTCCGGAAATAATTTTTCGGAATCTCGATAGGCAGTCCTTTATCGCTGTCCCGCTTATATTCCCCTGCCAGAGTCACACGGTCATACTCCGGATGACCCATGACAAAAATTCTCCGCCCATTATCCGCCATTCCAAGATAAAAACCTGCTTCCTCGGATTCCGCGAGGATCGTCAGTTCACTGCACTTCCGGATCTCCTCCAGCGGCACTTCCGTATGGCGTGAATGGGGAGCCAGAAACATATCGTCAAACCCTCGCACCAGCGGGATCTTCCGGTTATTGACCTTATGCCAGAACAGACCGAACTTCTTTTCGCTGAGCATCCGCTTCTGCAGACCATAGAAATGATACAAACTGGCCTGTGCCGCCCAGCAAAGAAAAATCGTCGAGGTCACATGGGCGTCGGTCCAATCCATGATCTCCACCAGTTCCTTCCAGTAATCCACTTCCTCAAATTCCATCTGCTCCACCGGTGCTCCGGTGATGATCATTCCGTCGTAATAGTTTCTGCGCACCTCTTCAAATTTCACGTAAAACGTATTCAAATGGCTGGTGGACGTATTCTTCGACTCATGGCTTGCCATCGCCATGAACGTCACATCTACCTGCAAAGGTGTATTGGACAGAGAACGCAAAAGCTGAAGCTCCGTCTCCTCCTTCAGCGGCATCAGATTCAGGATCAGGATCTTCAATGGACGAATGTCCTGATGAATCGCCCTGTTTTCGTCCATCACAAATATATTTTCCCGCTCCAGGATTTCTTTGGCCGGGAGATCGGCCTGTACTTTTACTGGCATACTTATCACTCCATTCCTAGTAGTCTCTTTCCGAACAGCCGCAGCAAACACCGGATCCTTCATGACCGCATCAGCTGACGGACTGTTATCAGAATATCATATTTTTTTCAAATTGAAAGCATAGTATCTGCTGCCGTTTACCGGATCATTTTCAAAAACTCCTCCTCCGAAATCACAGGAATTCCAAGCTCCGCTGCTTTCTTGTTCTTTGAGGAAGTCGATGCGGCGTCATTGTTGATCAGATAACTTGTTTTTTTCGTCACACTCCCGGTCACCTTGCCCCCCAGGGCCTCGATCTGGTTTTTCATCTCGCTTCGGTTCCCGAAATGCTCCAGACTGCCCGTGATCACAAACGTCAGACCGGACAATTTCTGACTGCCGCCGGTTTCCTCTGGCTTTTCCAGTTCCAGATGCGTCATCAGATGATCGACCTTCCGGTTATTTTTCTCATCTGCAAAGTAGCTGACCAGACTCTGTCCGATCACCTCGCCGATCCCATCGATACCGGTCAGTTCTTCCACCGTCGCATGGCGGATGCGGTCCAAATCATAATCGAACTCCCTGCAGATCATCTTTGCATTCGCGAGACCGATGTTCAGGATCCCCAGACCGTAAATCACCCGCCACAGAAC
>ERZ1090865.1616-NODE-1617-length-10956-cov-8.781029_pt1 | contig 10956 bp, 9 predicted proteins | sample MGYA00478478_ERZ1090865 | MGnify/ENA primary metagenome ERZ1090865 (study PRJEB33644, sample SAMEA5815715) | chicken gut metagenome | biome: Chicken; feature: Gastrointestinal Tract; material: Caecum | place: Ireland | collected 2019-01-01 | study: A study of the... | reverse complement strand
ATTCCACCTGCTCAATCCCTGAAATATCCGGTTCGATCATCAGGGAATAGTTGGTGTAGTAGACCACAAATCCCGGTTTGGCGCCGTTTGGCTTTTTTACATGTTTTTTCTGGATATAGTCGATCTCTACCTTGGGAGCTGTCCTGCCGCTGGAGTAATAGGCGGCCAGTCTTCCGGCTTCCTCAAAGGTCCGGTCGGGGAGCTCCTCATTGTTGCTTTTTACGATCACATGGGATCCGGCCATTTTCTTGGCGTGGAACCACCAGTCATTTCCTGTGGCGAATTTAAAGGTCAGCTCGTCATTCTGATAATTGTTTTTTCCTACATAGATATGGTAGCCGTCGCTGGAAATATAGTGCAGGGGCTTGGATTTTGCCATGGCCTTTTTCTTGTTTCCGGAGTAGTGTTTTTTGATGTAGCCGTATTCTGTCAGCTCATCTTTGATCTGGGAAAGGTCATTTTCCTGGAGGGCGATATCCAGGGCTGTGCTGATGGATTCCAGGTGCTGGATCTCTTCCTGCGTATCTTTTAACTGTTCTTCCAGAGCCTGGGCAGTGCGCTTCAGCTTATTATACCGGTCAAAGTATTTCTTGGCGTTTTCCTGAGGTGTCATGGTCGGATCCAGAGGGATGGTGATCTCCTCATTGGTATAATAGTTCAGAGCCTGAAAGGATTTGCATCCGTCTTCCAGGTTGTACCCGTAGGTGTTGATCAGTTCTCCGTAGACTTTGTACTTGTCCATTTTCTGAGTATCTTTCATCTGTTTGGACTGGAGATCCAGTTTTTTCCGGTTTCTTTCCAGAGCGGTCTGGACGATCCGGCGAAGGTCTGAGGACTTCTGACGGATCCGGGTGATCTGGTCTTTCTGGGCATAATACTGTTCCAGCACCTGGGACATGGAAGAAAAATTCTTCACAGGAGCGTTTCCGTATTTTGTCAGGGGAAGAGCCGCATATTCCACAGGTTCTTCCTTCTCATTATAAACAATATTGGGCTGGAAATTTCCCTCCTGCACGTCTTCCATAACTCTCTGGAAAGTATGGAAAAGATGCTCTTTCGCCGGGCCGTCCAGAGACTTGGCCGGCTGGCTGCCGTCTAAGGAAGCACGGAAGCAGATCTCCTCGGCAATACAGGGGCTGATCCCTGTAAGAGAAGTATAGAGGGCTTTGGCCAGAGTAGTGGTTTTTTCACATACAAAGGAGAAAAATTCTTCTTCCGACACGGTAAGAGGATTGTACTTTTCCTGGGTCTTGGGAAGAAAGTAGTCTCTCCCCGGAAGGACTTCCCGGACGGAACTTACATTTCCGGAGATATGTTTGATACTGTCCAGGATCATCCGGTCTTCGTTTAAGAAGATAATATTACTGTGTTTGCCCATGATCTCCACCACCAGAGTTTTGTAGCAGATATCCCCCAGCTCGTTGAGATGTTCAATCCGAAACTCGATGGCCCGTTCCATGTCCGGCTGGATTATAGAAACGATCTTTCCGCTGCCGATATGTTTCCGCAGAAGCATGCAGAAGTTGGGGGCAGTAAGGGGACTGATTTTATTTTTATCTGTAAAATAGATCAGCGGGAGAGAAGCGCTGGCGGAGATCAGCAGACGGTACTGGGTTTTATTGTTCTTTATAGTGATCAGCAGCTCGTCGGCTTCCGGCTGGGCGATTTTATTGATCTTTCCTCCCACGATGGTATCCTGAAATTCTTTTACCATATTTGCGATGGTGATTCCATCAAATGCCATATTCTTTGCACTCCTTTATTCCTGCGGACAACGGGCCAAGGGGGCATGCCTGCCTGCCCATTTAGCGACTGCCGCAAGGGTCTTTGACTAGTCACTTAGGACTATCTTTCTTATATTATCATAAATTTCTGTAAGAAGCAAAAAAATGTTTGACGGGCAGAAGGGGTTGTCTTATAATGACTATGTATGTTTATGCCCTTTGGCAAATATTAGACACAGAAAAGAGTTTTACATGATTAAAAGTATGACCGGCTTTGGAAGAGCCGAGCTAGTTGATGAAGAAAAAAAGATCACGGTGGAGATGAAATCAGTGAATCACCGTTATCTGGATATTAATATGCGGATGCCTAAGAAGCTCAGCTTTTTTGAAGCAGCTATCCGTAATCTTCTGAAAGAGTATATCCAGAGAGGAAAAGTGGATCTTTTTATTACCTATGAAGACTACACCCAGGCCAGAGTTTCGGTAAAGTACAACCGGGAGATCGCCGGGCAGTATCTGACTTATATTCAGGAAATGGGCAGGGAGTTCGGACTGGATACAGAGATCACAGCAGCGGCCCTTTCTAAGTATCCTGAGGTATTTACCATGGAAGAACAGACGCCGGATGAGAAAGAACTTTGGACAGCTCTGGAGGAAGTGATCCGCAGGACGGCCGGGCAGTTTGTGGAGAGCAGGACCCAGGAAGGAGCTCATTTAAGACAGGATATCCTGGAAAAACTGAAGACTATGGACAAAAAGGTGGATCTGGTGGAACAGAGATCTCCTGAGATCCTGGGAGAATACCGGGAGAAGCTGGAAGGCAAAGTGAAGGAGCTTCTGGCAGATACCCAGATCGAAGAGAGCCGGATCGCAGCAGAGGTGATCCTTTTTGCCGATAAGATCTGTACAGATGAGGAAACGGTAAGATTAAAGAGCCATATCCACCGTATGGAGGAAGTCCTTCATGAAAATGAAGGAGTGGGACGAAAGCTGGATTTTATTGCCCAGGAGATGAACCGGGAGGCAAATACCATCCTTTCTAAGGCCAATGATCTGGAGACCTCCAATCTGGCTATTGATCTGAAAACAGAGATCGAGAAAGTCCGGGAACAGATTCAGAATATTGAATAAAGGCAGGCATGTCTATGGCAAAATTATTAAATATCGGATTTGGAAATGTAGTAAACATGGATAAGATCGTGGCGGTGGTCAGTCCTGACGCAGCTCCTATCAAACGTCTGGTACAGGCGGCCAAAGAGGCGGGGAAAGCAGTAGATGCTACCCAGGGAAGGAAGACCAAGGCGGTTCTTATTACGGAAAGCGATATGGTAGTTCTCTCCGCTCTCCAGCCGGAGACCATATCCAAAAGGTTTGGCTCATTTCCGGAGAATGAAACAAGAGGGGAATATGATGGCTGAAAAAGGAATTTTAGTTGTGGTTTCCGGTTTCTCAGGGGCCGGAAAAGGTACGCTGATCAAGAGATTAATGGAAAAGTATGACAATTATGCCCTTTCTATCTCTGCTACTACCAGAGATCCCAGACCGGGAGAAGAAAACGGCAGAGAATACTTTTTCCATACCAAAAAAGAATTTGAGGAGCTGATCCTTCAGGACGCCCTGATCGAGTATGCCCAATATGTAGAAAATTATTATGGGACTCCCAAAGCTTATGTGGAAAAGCAGCTGAACAAAGGGAAAGATGTGATCCTGGAGATCGAGATCCAGGGCGCCCTGAAAGTGAAGGAAAAGCGTCCGGACACCTTGCTGCTTTTTGTGACGCCGCCTTCTGCAGAGGAACTGAAAAGACGCCTTGTTGGAAGAGGAACAGAAACTATGGAGGTGATCGATTCCAGACTTGCCAGAGCTTTTGAAGAGGCGAAAGGCATGCCGGAATATGATTATATCCTGGTCAATGACCAGCTGGAGGAATGTGTGGACCGTATGCACGGGATCATCCAGAGCCAGCATGACAGAGCAGAGAACTGTCAGGAGTTTATTGAAAAGATAACTGAGGAAATTGCTGTATTTCAGAAAGGAGAATAAATATGATACATCCATCTTACACAGAACTTATGGAGGCTATTAACGAAGGTTCTCAGATGGAGGACCAGCCATTAGTAACCAGCCGTTATTCCGTAGTACTTGCTACAAGCAAGAGAGCAAGACAGCTGATCGCAGGAAGAGAACCTATGGTTCCTTCCGCCGGAAAAAAACCTTTGTCTATTGCAGTAGAAGAGATCTACAAAGGGAAAGTCCATATCCTGCCGGAAGATCCTGAGGCAGAAGAGGAAGAAAACTAAAAAGATAAAAATCATGTACAGGGACTGCTGACAGCTTCTTGCCGGCGGTCCTTTGTGCTAATCCAAGGAGGTTTCATGAGAAAGGTACTGTTTATTTCTCTTGGCTGTGATAAAAATCTGGCAGACTCGGAAGAAATGCTGGGAATGCTGGTAGAAAATGGCTATGAGATCACCAATGATGAAAGTGAGGCGGAGGCTATTGTTATCAATACCTGCGCTTTTATCCATGACGCAAAAGAGGAAAGCGTCAACAGCATTCTGGAAATGGCCCAGTATAAGGAGACTGGAAAATTAAAAGCTCTGCTGGTCACAGGATGTCTGGCCCAGCGCTATCAGAAAGAAATCATAAAAGAGATTCCTGAGGTAGACGCAGTTCTGGGAACCGGAAGCTGGGATGAACTGATCCAGGCTCTGGATAAGGCCTTTGAAGGTGAAAAATATCTGGATTTCCAGAGTATCGACCGGGTTCCTCAGGCCGGGGGAAAAAGAGTGATCACCACAGGAGGCTATTACGATTATCTGAAGATTGCGGAAGGCTGTGACAAATGCTGTACGTATTGTATTATTCCAAGACTCAGAGGAAAGTATCGGAGCATTCCCATGGAAAAACTGGTGGCCCAGGCAGAATATCTGGCTTCCCAGGGGGTGCGGGAACTGATCGTGGTGGCCCAGGAGACTACTGTCTATGGAAAGGAACTTTACGGAGAAAAATCTCTCCACATCCTGCTTCGGAAACTTTGCCGGATACCGGGGATCCAGTGGATCCGTATCCTTTATTGTTATCCGGAGGAAATTTATCCGGAACTGATCCAGACTATGAAAGAAGAAAGGAAGATCTGCCATTATCTGGACCTTCCTATCCAGCACTGTAATGACAGGATCTTAAAAAGAATGGGAAGAAGGACTACGAAAGCAGAACTGATCCAGATCGTGGAGACTTTAAGAAAAGAGATCCCGGATATTATCCTCAGGACTACGCTGATCACCGGATTCCCGGGAGAAACCCAGGAAGAGCATGAAGAACTGATGGAGTTTATCGATACCATGGAATTTGACCGTCTGGGAGTTTTTACTTACTCAGCAGAGGAGGACACTCCTGCGGCTAAAATGCCGGATCAGATCGAGGAAGAGGAGAAGCAGCGGCGCCAGGCAGAGCTGATGGAACTTCAGCAGGAGATTTCCATTGATAAGGGAAACGCCAGGATCGGCAGTGAAGTAGAGGTTATGGTAGAAGGAAAAGTAGCTGATGAGAACGCTTACGTAGCCAGAACCTATGGAGACGCGCCGGGAGTGGACGGTTATCTGTTTATCAATACGGACACCCAGCTGATGTCCGGAGATTTTGCCATGGTCCATGTGACCGGGGCCCTGGAATATGATTTGATAGGAGAGTTGAAAGATGAATACACCGAATAAACTGACAATCGCAAGGGTGATCATGATCCCCTTTTTTGTAGCCTTTTTAATGTATGATATCACAGGAGCAGCAGACAAATGGATCGCTCTGGTGATCTTTGTAGCGGCCAGCCTTACCGATACTTTAGACGGATACCTGGCCAGAAAATATAATCTGGTAACGAATTTCGGAAAGTTTATGGACCCCTTGGCGGACAAACTCCTGGTGTGTTCCGCTTTGATCTGCTTTACTGCCATGGATAAGCTGGCAGCCTGGATCACCATCGTGATCATTGCCAGAGAGTTTATCATCAGCGGATTCCGCCTTGTAGCAGCAGATAACGGTATTGTGATCGCTGCCAGCTACTGGGGAAAATTCAAGACAGTATCTCAGATGATCCTGATCATCCTGATGATCATGGATATCCAGAATCCGGTCTTCCAGACCCTGATCACAGTATTTATTGTGATCGCTGTGGCCCTGACCATTATTTCTCTGGCAGACTATATTGTAAAGAATAAAAAAGTGCTGAGCATGCAGGACTGAGAAAGAAGGAAAACAGATGACAGCAGAATTGATCTGTGTGGGAACAGAACTGCTTTTAGGAAATATTGTGAATACTAACGGCGCCTATATTGCCCAGAAATGTGCAGATCTGGGCCTGTCTATGTATTACCAAAGCGTAGTGGGAGACAATATGCGCCGGCTGTGCAAATGTTTCCGGGCAGCCATGAAACGGTCGGACGTGGTGATCCTCTGCGGCGGTCTGGGTCCCACCCAGGACGACCTTACAAAAGAGGCGGTAGCCAAAGTCCTGAAGCGGGAACTGGTAGAGGATAAAAAAAGCCGGAAGCATATTGAAAAGTTTATGAAACAGTACCTGAGGAACACCCCGGGAAAGACCATTACCCAGAATAACTGGAAACAGGCTCTGATACCTGAGGGGGCCATTGCCGTAGAAAATGATAATGGAACGGCCCCGGGTATCATTGTGGAAGAAGGAGAGAAAGTAGCGATCCTCCTTCCGGGTCCTCCGGGAGAACTGATCCCTATGTTTGAAAGCAAAATTTATCCTTATCTTCATAAAAGACAGCCGGAGATCATTTCCTCCAGAACCCTGAAAATCTGCGGCATAGGAGAGAGCCAGGCGGAAACCGATATCCGGGATCTGATCCAGAAGCAGAAAAATCCTACAGTGGCCACTTATGCAAAACCGGGGGAAGTCCATATCCGTCTTACAGCCAGGGCTGTCGATGAGGAAGAAGCACAAAAGCTGATAGAGCCTGTGGCCATTGAGCTGAGGCATCGGTTTGGAGAAGCCCTTTATACAGAAAGGGAAGAAATGACTCTGGAAGGAGCAGTAGTGGAGCTTCTGAAGGAGCGGGGCCTTACGGTGACTACAGTGGAATCCTGTACGGGAGGCGCCCTCTCCGCCAGGATCGTAGATGTGCCGGGAGCCTCAGAGGTGTTGAAACAGGGCTTTGTCACCTATTCCAATAAAGCAAAGAGAAAACTGGTCAAGGTAAAGAAGAGCACCTTAAAAGAGCAGGGGGCTGTCAGCCGGAAATGCGCAAAAGAAATGGCGGAAGGAGGAGCTGCAGCGGCAGGTGCAGACGGGGCTCTGTCTGTTACCGGATTTGCAGGTCCCCAGGGTGGAACAGACCGGTATCCGGTAGGAACGGTCTTTATCGGCTGCTGTTTTAAAGGAAAAACAAGGGTAAAAGAATGTCATTTTAACGGCGACCGAAGCAGCGTCAGAGAGCAGGCGGTAGTCAATGCCCTTGTGCTGCTCCGGCAATGTATTCTGGAGGAAAGCCCCGCCGATATCAGGAAAACATCTTCATCATCTGAATGATCTTATCCATACGGGCGGTTTCTTCCGGGGATTTTCCGGCTTTCAGGACCTGGATGATAGCGTCCATCTCTTCCCTGGAAAAGCGGGTACCCTTTGCCCGGCTCTGGGAGGCTGCTGCCATAAGAAGGGGAAGAAGTTCCTGAGGATTTTTCCCCGCGCCCTGCTGGGCAAAAGAATTTAACATAGCCAGTTTGGCCGGATCCAGTCCGGCCAGGCTGGGGTCTTTAGTCCAGGAAGTATTTTCCTGGTCTTTTTTTTGTTTACCGGATCCATTTGAACGGTTATCCATGGATATCTGCCTCCTTTTCCACCGGTTCCTGGGGGACGGGTTTCTGACTGAACTCAAACATCTGAAGCATAGTCAGAGTCTGGATCATGTTGTCAAGCTGCTCTTTGGTCCGGCCGTGGCAGACGCTGCTGCAGGCGGAGAGCATTTCCAGAGGATTATTTTTTTCTCTGGACTGGGCGCAGATCTGAGCGGAGCCGGCAGCAGGTCTGAAGAACCGGAGTGTATTTTTTAACTCCAGAAATTTTGCAAAGACAGAGATAAAAGACTGTCCCTGAGGAGGCAGATAGGGCAGAGCCGCCTTCAGCATTTCTATAGAATCTTCACTTACCATTTCGTCAAGAAGAGATTGATTATTCATAGACTTCTCTTTTTTGCATTTTGCTCCATTATATGCGGAAAAAGAAAAGTGTATGACCCAATATCCATCAGCTATCGGGTGCTTCCCCAAAGCCATTGGGTATCTGGGAACAGTAAATGTAAAATAAAGCCTAAAATAATGGCTGCTATTAAAATAAGGCCAACATAACAAAAGATTTTTGCAATTGACCGTTTTCCCATTTGGAAATGGTTTGTCTTGAAACCTGAAGCTCCATTCCTAATTCTTCTTGGGATAATCCTCTCTTTTTTCTGATTGGCAATTTGTCAACCTACTATAACATCTCGAAATTTACGGGTGTTTTAGCCGTATTTTATGTCACATGACCTTTTCACTATAGAAATCATAAGATATAAGGAAAGGAGTTTTGTGTTATGAAAAGAGACAGAACAAAACTGGTGGAGGAAGGAAACACCATTTATGAGATAGATCTGGACTGTATGGAAAGAAAGGAGATGGAACGGGAGAAAGCAGGGAAAAGACAGAAGGAGAACCAGTGCAGGGACTCCCGGGGAAAACGTTAGAAGGCGCCTTTTGACAGGCTGCCTGCTGTTGTAACTATGAAAAACTCTCCGGCTTTTGGCTTTTTGGAGCCTGGCCGGGGAGTTTTTGTCTTGAAATACCAATCTGGCTGTGCTATCATAAAAAACAATGACTGCTTATGAACAGAATATCGGCAGCATCTGGGAGGGAAAAACCGTGAAGAAATACGGAGTAAATGAATTAAGAAGAATGTTTTTAGAGTTTTTTGAGAGCAAGGGACATCTGGTGATGAAAAGCTTTTCCCTGGTTCCTCACAATGATAAAAGTCTCCTTTTGATCAATTCCGGTATGGCGCCTTTAAAGCCATACTTTACCGGGGCTGAGATCCCGCCGAGACGGAGAGTGACTACCTGTCAGAAATGTATCCGTACAGGAGATATTGAAAATGTAGGAAAGACTGCCCGCCACGGCACTTTCTTTGAAATGCTGGGAAACTTTTCTTTTGGCGATTATTTTAAACATGAAGCCATTGCCTGGTCCTGGGAATTCCTCACTGAGGTAGTAGGACTGGATCCGGACAGACTGTATCCGTCAGTATATCTGGATGATGACGAGGCTTTTGAGATCTGGAATAAGGAGATCGGTATTCCCGCTGACAGGATCTACCGTTTCGGAAAAGAAGATAATTTCTGGGAACACGGCGCAGGTCCCTGCGGTCCATGTTCAGAGATCTACTATGACAGAGGAGAAAAATACGGCTGCGGCAAACCGGACTGTACGGTAGGCTGCGACTGCGACCGGTACATGGAGATCTGGAACAACGTATTCAGCCAGTTTAATAATGACGGAGAAGGTCATTATACAGAACTGATCCAGAAAAATATTGATACAGGTATGGGACTGGAGCGTCTGGCTTCTGTAGTTCAGGACGTAGATTCTATCTTTGATGTAGATACTCTCTGCGCTTTGAGAAATAAAGTGTGTGAGCTGGCTCATACCGAGTATAAGAAAGATGAAGAAAAGGACGTTTCTATCCGTCTGATCACAGACCATATCCGTTCCGCTACCTTTATGATCTCTGACGGTATCATGCCTACCAATGAAGGAAGAGGCTATGTGCTCCGCCGTCTGATCCGCCGGGCTGCCCGTCATGGACGTCTTCTGGGTATTCAGGGCAAGTTCCTGGCAGAACTGAGCGCTACGGTGATCGAAGGATCTAAAGACGGATATCCGGAATTGGAAGAGAAGAAGAGCTTTATCTTCCAGGTTCTTACCAAGGAAGAAGAACAGTTTAATAAAACCATCGACCAGGGTCTCCATATCCTGGGAGAGATGGAAGAGGCCATGGAAAAAGAAGGAAAGAAAGAGCTGTCAGGAGATGACGCCTTTAAACTTTATGATACCTATGGATTCCCTCTGGATCTGACAAAGGAGATCCTGGAGGAGAAGGGATATACAGTAGACGAAGAAGGCTTTAAGAAATCTATGGACGTTCAGAGAGAAACAGCCAGAAAAGCCAGAGAAGTGACCAACTATATGGGGGCTGACGCTACAGTATATGATCAGATCGATCCATCCATTACCACAGAGTTTGTAGGATACGACCACCTGGTATGGGATTCCAAGGTAACGGTTATGACTACCCAGGAAGAAGTGACGGAAGCGCTCACAGAAGACCAGAGAGGAACCATATTTGTAGAACAGACGCCTTTCTACGCTACCATGGGCGGCCAGGAAGGAGATAAAGGCGTTATTACTATCGGGGATTCCGAATTCAAAGTGGAAGATACCATTCACCTGAGAGGCGGAAAGGTAGGCCATGTAGGTGTTCTTACGAAAGGTATGATCAAAGTGGGAGACGTGGTGACACTACATGTGGACGAGGCAGGAAGAGCAGACTGCTGCAAGAACCACAGTGCTACCCATCTGCTTCAGAAAGCCTTAAAGACAGTTCTGGGCTCTCATGTAGAGCAGAAGGGCTCTCTGGTAACACCGGACAGACTCCGTTTTGACTTTGCTCATTTCCAGGCTATGACACCGGAAGAACTGGCACAGACAGAAGCCTTGGTAAATAAGGAGATCCAGGCCAATCTGCCTGTACGGACAGATATCATGACTATTGATGAGGCGAAGAAAACCGGGGCAATGGCTCTGTTTGGAGAAAAGTATGGAGAAAAGGTCCGTGTAGTATCTATGGGAGATTTCTCTAAGGAGCTGTGCGGAGGTACTCATGTGCCAAATACCGGAGTGATCACTACCTTTAAGATCGTGTCAGAAAGCGGAATCGCCGCAGGTGTACGCCGTATCGAGGCCCTAACCGGAGACAGTGTATTCGCTTACTATAAAGAAATCGAAAAACGTCAGGGAGAGATCGCAGCTATGCTGAAGACCACCCCGGCTGAGATCGAAGAGAAGATCGCTCACCTTCAGGCAGAAGTAAAAGCTCTTCACAGTGAAAACGAATCTCTGAAGGCCAAGATGGCTCAGGATGCTGTGGGAGATGTAATGAGCCAGGTACAGGAGATCAAAGGTG
>ERZ1090865.1615-NODE-1616-length-10964-cov-4.871849_pt1 | contig 10964 bp, 6 predicted proteins | sample MGYA00478478_ERZ1090865 | MGnify/ENA primary metagenome ERZ1090865 (study PRJEB33644, sample SAMEA5815715) | chicken gut metagenome | biome: Chicken; feature: Gastrointestinal Tract; material: Caecum | place: Ireland | collected 2019-01-01 | study: A study of the... | reverse complement strand
CGGCGGGGGCGGGCTCCATCACAGGGGCCTCTTCCTCCTCAGTGCCAGCAGCGGCGGGGGTCATGATGAAGGACAGCACAAAGGACAGCACCAGCACCACGGCGAAGATCACGCAGGCAAACAGGAAGTTGCTGCCGCCGTCGGGGGCGATGAACTGGACCAGGGCGGTCAGGCAGGGGGTGGCGAAGGCGTAACCTGCCAGCTGGAAGATGCCGGCCAGGACGCCGCCCACGGCGCCGGCGATGCAGGCTGCAATCATGGGTTTCCGCAGGCGCAGGGTGACGCCGTACATGGCGGGCTCGGTGACGCCGGCCAGCAGGGCCGAGATGCCGGCGGGGAAGGCCATCTGGCGCATCTCCTTGTCCTTGACCTTGAAGGCCACGCCGAAGGTGGCGCCGGCCTGGGCGGTGTTGCTGCACAGCATGGCGGGCAGCATCATCATCTCATAGCCGGGGCTGGCCAGGGACAGCAGGCAGGCGGGGACGAAGGCCCAGTGCATGCCGGTCATCACCAGGAAGGGCATGGCGGCGCCCAGGATCAGCATGGCCAGCCAGGGTGCAAAGCCGTAGACCGCGTTGATCACCACCTGCAGCACGTTGCCGATCATCAGGCCCAGAGGCGCCAGCAGGCACAGGGTGATGGGGGCGGTGATCAGCAGGATCAGCAGGGGTTTCAGGAAGTTCTTGGACCAGTCGGGGGTGAACTTGTCCACCAGGATCTCCACATATTTCAGCAGGATGGTGGCCAGCATGGCCGGGATGATGGACGAGGAATAGCTGCCGTGCATCACCGGGATCACACCGAACAGGTAGGTGGGGGTGTCACCGCCCAGCAGGTTGATCAGGTCGGGATACAGCAGCATGGCCGACACGGTGGCCGCCAGGAAGGCGTTGCAGTTCAGCTTTTTGGCTGCGGTGATGGCCACCAGCACCGGCAGGAAGTAGAAGGGCGCGTCGCCCAGGGCGTTCATCAGGATGTAGGTGTCGCCGGTGCTGGACATCACACCCAGCAGGGTGGGCCCGAACACCACCAGCAGCACCTTGATCAGGCCGCCGGCAATGATGGCGGTGAACAGCGGGGTCATGCAGCCGGCGATGAAGTCCAGGGCCACCGTGACGGGGTTCTCCTTCTTCTTGGGGCCGGCGGCGGCGCCCTCATTGCTGACCCCCAGGGCCACCAGTTCCTTGTACACGCTGGCCACCGAGTTGCCGATGATGACCTGGTACTGGTCTCCCTGCTGGTTGACGCCGATCACCCCTTTGACACGGGTGATGCCGTTTTTGGCGGGGACGGTCTGGTCCTTCAGCACAAAGCGCAGCCGCGTCATGCAGTGGGTTACCGACACCACATTTTCCTTCCCGCCCACAGCAGCCAGAACCTGCTGGGCGATCTGTTTGTTGTCTGCCATACGATGATATCCTCCTTTTTCTTTCCTGAGTGCCGGGGGGATGGCCTCCGCCCCGGCGCCCGCAGCATAAAAAACCTCCCGCAAACCCGCAGCCCCAAAGGGCCGCGCCGTCTGCGGAAGGTAATGCTCCTGAATGGATTACAGTCCTTCCCGCGCGCATATCCGGTTGATATGCAGCAGCAGATACAATTTTTCCTCCTCGGTGAGGGTCAGGTTCCATCTGGTCTGGAAATACTGGCCGATCTGTTCCACGCACCGGGCGATCCGGGGGCGCTCCTGCCCCAGGGACCGGTACATATCGCTCATTTTGGAGTCCAGCAGGTGGTTGGACCCCAGCCGCTGCAGCAGGTACATCAGGTGGGAGGAATACCGGGCAAAGTTGAAGGACTCCCGGTCCACCACAATCCCCATCTCGTCTTCCACCATGCTGACGGTATCCTCCAGGATCTCGTCGTACCGCCGCAGCCACTGATCCAGGGTGTCCCGCCTGGTTTTGGCGTTGTACCGCGCATTCACAAAGTGAAGGGCGATGCCCGAGGCCTCGTTGGGGTTCAGCTGGACCATGAACCGCCGGTCAATCTGCTTGACGGCGTAGCGGCCCAGCCGGGCCTCCCGGGGATACTGCTGCTCCACCTCGTAGATCAGGGGCATCTGGACGTAGATTTTCTGCCTCACCCGCTGGATGCAGAAGTGGATGTGATCCGCCAGGGTCAGCACCACATTGGGGTTCAGCTCGTAGTCCAGCTCGTTGCGGGCGATGTCCACCAGCTTGACGGTGAAATGCAGCACCTTCTCGGGCAATTCATTGAACAGGGCCAGATACCGCTGGTCCACATCATAAAACCGCCGGTCGATCAGGGACAGGTCGGTCAGCTCATAGGGGGTCTTGGGGAACCCGATCCCCTTGCCGTAGGCGATGAAGGTGACCCCTTCCTCATCCTCGCAGAGCACAAAATTGTTATTCAGCTTTTTGACTACTTGCACCGATTGCACCGACGAACTGCACCACCTGTACCATCAAAAAAACTCCTCAAGGCATAGTTACACCTTCTGCACGGTGTCATTAGTTATGCCTCAAAGAGTCGAGTTACAACCTAATTCCGCCATTCATTATAACAAGTTTTGTTTTCCAAATCCATTTATCTTTTGCACAAATTTTTCCCTGCCCTTTTCAGCAAAAAGCTGTAAATCCTGCACGGCTTCCCCTGCCCGCCCTGTTTTTTCTTTTGGTGGTGCGGCCCCCGGGGCGGCGGGCAAAATCTCCACAAAATTGTGTTTTTGCTTTTGTGCCCCCTGTACATTGACATGGATTTCACTTTGTCGTTATACTTTACACGAACGAATCGGTTCCCTCCCCTGTTCCTGTACAGGAGGCGCCCGGCCTGCCGGACAGGCCCCCCGGCTGCGGAGCCGATGGTTTGACGATTTGGAAGGAGAGTTCACTATGAGTCGACGTATTTCCCGCAAGGGCTTCCTGAAGATTGCCGCCGCCACCGCCATGAGCGGCGTCACCGCAGGCGCCCTGGCCGCCTGCCAGAGCGGCAGCACCACCACCGCTTCTTCGGCCGCTGCCGGCACCTACACCCCCGGCACCTACACCGCTGAGGCCACCGGCATCGGTTCCACCCCCGTCAAGGTCACCATGACCTTTGACGCCGAGAAGATCACCGACGTCCAGATCGACGTCTCGGGCGAGACCGCCGGCTACGGCGCCGACATCGGCGACGAGATGATCGAGAAGATCCTCAGCGCCCAGTCCAGCGAGGTGGACGGCCACAGCGGCGCCACCATCACCTCCAACGCCATCAAGAAGGCCGCCGAGAGCTGCATCAGCCAGGCCAAGGGCATCGCCACCGAGGCCACTGCCGCCGATACCGCCGAGACGGTGGTGCCTGACGGCATGACCACCGAGGAAGTGGAGTCCTCCATCGTGGAGCTGGGCGACATCACCCCCGACGAGACCCGGGACTATGACATCGTGGTGGTGGGCGCCGGCGCTGCCGGTGTCCCCGCAGCCGGCTGGGCCGCCGAGCTGGGGGCCAGCGTGGCCCTGCTGCAGAAGCAGAGCGTGGTGGTCAGCCAGGGCAACTGCGGCTCTGCCATCATCCACTCCAAGTCCACCCCCGCCGGCGAGAAGATGTGGGTCCACATGACCAACGGCCTGTGCGACTGGCGTGCCAACACCGACCTGCTGAACGCCTATGTGGAGCACAGCGAAGAGGCCCTGATGTGGTATCTGAACCGGGCCGGCCTCACCGCTGAGACCGAGTACGGCGACGGCTCCCTGGTGGACAGCAACGACGATCCTTCCTCCCTGCTGCACAACGACGACAAGGCCATCAACGCCTACATGTGCACCAGCCAGGACCTGACCGGTGTCTGGAAGGACCGGATGGACACCTATGACTTCGGCGACGAGCACTGCTACTTCTTCGCACCCTGGATCGGCCCCAAGCCCAAGAACGTGGGCGACGTGCTGGCCGTGGTGCTGGAGAACGTCCAGGCCAAGTGCCCCAACCTGGAGACCTTCTTCAACACCCCCGCCGTCAAGCTGATCACCGACGGCGGCAAGGTCACCGGCGTCATCGGCAAGGATGCCGACGGCAAGTACATCCAGTTCAACGCCGCCAAGGCCGTCATCCTGGCCACCGGCGACTACATGAACAACGACGCCATGGTCCGCCGCTGGTGCCCCGATGTGGACCAGTTCGACAAAAAGCAGTTCCAGAAGACCGGCGACGGCCACATCATGGCCATTGCCGCCGGCGCCAAGATGGAGAACCTGGGCCACACCAAGATGATGCACGACTTTGACTCGGGCCTGATGTACGAGGAGCCCTTCCTCTACGTCAACATGGAGGGCAACCGCTTCTGCAACGAGGACACCGGCTTTGTCTACATGGGCAACATCACCAAGTATGTGCCCAAGTACAACGGCGCCAACGTGGACGCCAACCATCCCGACGGCTCCCAGGGCTGGTACTGCCAGATCTATGACAGCGACTACATGAGCTACGCCAACGCCCCTGTCCCCGAGGCTGCCATGACCAAGTACATCCCCGGCGCTGTGGAGAACCCCGAGGGCGTCTTCACCAACCTGCTGGACACCTACAAGGCCGACACCCTGGACGAGCTGGCTGAGCTGCTGGACATCCCCGCCGATGCCCTCAAGGCCAGCGTCGAGCGCTACAACGAGCTGTGCGACCAGGGCGCCGACGTGGACTTCGGCAAGAACATGAAGTACATGCACAAGATCGAGAAGGCTCCCTTCTGGGGCATCCGCAAGCATATCCGCGTCTCCTCCATCGACAGCGGCGTCAACACCAACGCCAACGGCCAGGCACTGGACGCCGACGGCAACGTCATCGAGGGCCTGTACTGCGTGGGCAACCTGGGCGGCACCTTCTACGGCGGCGCCGACTACCCCTTCCACCAGACCGGCCTGTCCCTGGGCCGCTGCTACACCTTCGGCATGATCGCCGCCAAGCACGCCCTGGGCCAGCTGTGATTTCCTGACCCGGCCCCATCCCATTGAGTGAAATTGCCCCCGGCTCTGCTGCAACACAGGGCCGGGGGCCTTTTGTTGGGTTTTGCCGGGGCCGCAGGTGCCGCACCCGGCACAATGCCAAAACCCGGCAGGGCCTTTCCCCCGCCGGGCTTCTTTATAATGGCCTTATTCCTCCAGGGGCAGGATATAGAATCCATACTGCAGCCGCGGGGCCTGTTCCATCCGGGCGTACATCAGCATAACTTTGTAGACGGTGCCTGCGGGGCGCAGCCCCAGCCGGGCAGCCCACTGGTAGACGGGATGCCGGCGATCCCGGTCGGCCTCGGTGCCCCCATCAAATTCCCGCCCCGCAAAAGAGTAGACCAGCGCCTTGCAGGCTGGAATCCGCTGCACCGCCTCATTGATGGGGATACCATGGCGCAAGACCTGGGCTTCGCCGGCCAACAGCCCCCAGGCAGAATTCATCTCTTCCTCGCCGGAGCCGTCCCATTGGATTTGCAGGGTGGATTTGACCACCGGCATCCAGGACACCCACCGATTCAAAATATCGTAAATGCGCGGGTCTTTCAGGAAATCGTTGTGATGGGAGTGGGGCAGGAAATAAAACGGCTCCATCCGCTGGACCACCCAGTCCTCTCCCTTGCCCCGGATGCGCTGCATCCAGTCGCGGATCCGGCGGTGTTCTTCCAGGATGGCTGTCTCCAGCTCCACCTGCTTTTCCATCGCCGCCGCCTTCTCTTCCAGCATCTGCCACGCCTGGTCCCCATCCATGCAGTTGACTGCTTCGGCCATATCCCGCACGGTAAAGCCATAGTTGCGCAGCCGCATGCATTCCAGAATCCGGCAGGACTCCCGGAACCGGTAATACCGGTAGCCGCTGTCCTGGACATCTGCCGAAATAATGTGTTTTTTTTCATAGTGCTTGAGAAAGTCGGGGGTTACACCCATGTAGGACGCATATTCACCGATGCGATAGCGCCTGGGGCCCTGATTTTGTTTCATTGCGCTTCCACCTCTTTGTGAATATTGTAACATATTTTGCCTTCATTTTCTACCTGTGCTGTGGTGCATTCATATTGACATAGGTGTAACAATCAACTTTATACTGTTATCAACTGCGGGCCCTGTGTACCCCAGGATCATCTGACCACCTATCGATAAAATGTGCAGGAGGTTATCCCTATCATGAAAGATCACGTTTCCCGCCGGTCGTTCTTGAAGACGTCCCTGGCAGGCGGCGCCACCCTGGCTGCTGCCAGCCTGCTCAGCGCCTGCTCGGGCGCTGGCTCGGCCGCCAGCACCGCCGGTTCGGCTGCATCCAAGACCGGGCTGTACATCCCCGGCACCTACTCGTCCAAGGCCACCGGCATGGGCGAGGTCATTGTCACCATGACCTTCGACGACAACAGCATCACCGATGTGGTGCTGGACCTGTCCAACGAGACCCCCAGCATCGGCCAGGCCGCTGCCGACCAGCTGAAAGAGGCCCTGATGACCGCCCAGAGCGCCGAGATCGACGGCGTTTCCGGCGCCACCATCACCTCCCAGGCTGTCACCAAGGCCGCTGACAAGTGCATCCAGCAGGCCAAGGGTGAAATTCCCGTGGAAGTGGTCACCAAGACCGAGGAGACCGACGACGGCGACTGGCTGGGCACCGAGCCTGAAATCGCCGACAGCGACATCACCGCCACCTACGATACCGAGGTCCTGGTTATCGGCTGCGGCACCGGCGGCATGTTCGCCGTCTGCGCTGCCGCCGAGGAAGGGGCCAAAGTCATCGGCATCGACCGCTTCCCCACCGGTGTGGGCATCCGGGACGACCTGGGCGCCATCAACTCCCGCTACCAGCAGGAATGGGGCACCAAGATCGACAAGTTCGACTATGTGACCATGGCCACCCAGTATGCCGCCGGCCACATCAACCAGGACCTGGTCAAGCTGTTCTGCGACGAGTCCGGCGCCGTCATCGACTGGTACGGCGACCGCCTGGCCGAGCGCGGCGTCGAGTTGTGGCACGAGTCCGGCGATTCGGTGGACGAATCCCGCTATCACCATTTTGCCACCGGCCACTCCCCCCGCTGGACCGGCTCGGACGACGGCAGCGGCAACGAGCTGGACGGCAACAAGGTTCTGTATGATTACGCCGTGGGCCTGGGCGCTCAGTTTGACTACAACACCACCATGGTCAAGCTGGTCAAGGAAGACGGCCGCGTGACCGGCTGCATCGCCACCAACGCCGACGGCGACTATGTCAAGTACACCGCCTCCAAGGGCGTTGTGGTCTGCACCGGCGGCTACTCCCTGAACTACAAGATGATGGAGGCCCTCCAGCCCTGGAACCTGCGGATCATCGGCCGCAACGGCTCGGAGCCGGGCGCCTTCGGCGACGGCATCAAGGCCTGCCTGTGGGCCGGCGCCAAGATGGACGAGACCCACTCCATGATGATGTTTGACCGCTGCGCCCTGCGCCCCGATCAGGAGACCGGCGCCGAGACGGCCCAGTCCGGCGACAACGGCTTCTTCTGGATGGGCAGCCAGCCCTGGCTGAAGGTCAACGCCGACGGCAAGCGCTTCTTTAACGAGTCCGGCACCTATGAGGGCATCCTCCACGCCGACGAGTACCAGAAGGGCCACTGCCACTACAGCCTGTTCGACAGCAACTGGACCAAGTATGTCACCCAGTTCAAGATGCACGGCTGCTCCCGGCTGTACCCGTTCGAGAACGGCGCCGACCCCAACATGAGCTATGAGGTGATTGCCAACGGCATGCTGCCCGGCCTGATCGAGGACGGCTTTGTGATCCAGGCCGACACCATCGAGGAGCTGGCAGAAGGCCTGGGCCTGCCCGCCGACACCCTGAAGGAAACCGTCGATCACTACAACGAGCTGGCCTATGCCGGCGAGGACACCGACTACGGCAAGGAGCCCTTCCGCCTGACCCCCGTTGACACCGCCCCCTTCTATGGCGCCAAGAACACCGGCTATGTCCTGTGCACCATGGACGGCATTCAGATTGACACCAACATGAACGCCATCGACACCGACGGCAACCCCATCCCCGGCCTGTACGTGGTGGGCAACGACAGCGGCAGCTACTTTGCCAACACTTACCCCAACCTGTCCACCGGCATGGCCTGCGGCCGTACCGTCACCTTTGGACGCCTGGTGGGCAAGTACCTGGCCAAGCTGTAAGCCCTGTGCCGGCCCGCCCTATAAGGGCAGTTTCCTGAACCCCTGCGCCTGTGAACTCCGTCCCGGAATTCACAGGCGTTTTTTGATGCCCTCTGCCTGCTCCCGCTGCCGGAGGGCAGCCGGACGGGTCCGCCGTTTTCATCCAGGCCGCCTCCCCTTTGAAAACAGAGCAAACAGAAGGCACCGTCAAACCTGCTGTTCAACGGTACCTTCTGTTTCAGGGGGAGGATTAGCAATCTGTTCTCGGTATCATTCTTCTGCGGGCTTGTCTTCAAAGCCCAGGACTGCGGTCACAATGGCAGCCACTGCAATATCCACTGCAATCGCGATGGCCATGGCCCACATGGTCTGCTGGAAGATGGGCAGCGCCAGAATGGTGGAGTAACCGTACACATAAGCGGTGGCGCCCAGGGCACCGGCCACCACGCCGCCGGCAGCAGCGCCCACCATAATGCCGATCATGGGCTTTTTCAGGCGGAGGTTGACGCCGTACAGGGCGGGCTCGGTGACGCCGGCCACGATGCAGCCAAAGGCAAGGCTCAGGCACTCGGCCCGGAAGGATTTATTCTTGGTGCGGAGGGCAACGCCCAGGCAGGCGTCGCCTTCTGCCATGTTGTGGAGGATGTAGGAGGGACGGAAGAACACATCATAGCCCGGGTCTGCAAAGGCCTGCACCATAAAGGGGGTGACGGCATGGTGCATGCCCGTCATGTGGTGGCTGGCCTGGTAGACGGCCTGCTGGTGGTTCTCCCCTTCCCGGAAGAAAATGCCACCGGCTGCCCCCGGCATCCGCCGCATATTGTTGATCTCGTTGAAGGTGAGCCAGTACTTCACCTTGTCCTTGTACCGGCGGAACACCACTTCGCAGTACCGCAGGAAAAAGTCAATCATCTTCCGGCTGCGCCAGCTGCCGTAGGCTTCCACCAGGTGCAGCGGCGTCTCATAATGGCTCAGGGTGACCAGCGGCTGCATCCCCCGGCGGAGCATCTCGTCAAACAGGTCATCGTAAAACTGCAGCCCCTGTTCGTTGGGCTGGGCGTCGTCCCCATTGGGGAAGATCCGGGCCCAGTTGATGGAGGTGCGGAACACCTTGAACCCCATCTCCTGCATCAGGGCCAGGTCTTCCTTGTAATGGTGATAAAAGTCGATGGCCTCATGGCTGGGATAAAACTTCCCCTCCACCGGCGGGATGTCCGCCTCATATTTGATGCCGTGGGCAAAGCAGTCTGCAATGCTCAATCCTTTTCCGTCGACGTCATAGGCGCCTTCGGCCTGGTTGGCCGCGATGGCGCCGCCCCAAAGAAAATCCTTGGGGAATTCAGCCTGGAATGATTTCATACTGCACATCCTTTCCTTTCGCTTGTGATGTGGCTTTCTGTTGACATCAGGATACCACACCCTCTCTCCTCTTTCGACATCTGCAACAGATCTTGAAACTATTCTTCAATCTTTTTGAACAAAAAAGCCTTTCCTTGCAAGGCAGATTGCAAACCGGCCCCTTTGGGGCATGCTGCTGTCCACTTGCAGCAGGCGGCCTGCTCCATAGGCCATCCCGGCCCGGCCGGGGATTCTGATTTCACTGAAGCATACAAAAAAGAGGCGGCAAAGGAGACAATCCTTCGCCGCCTTTTTGCATGGCAGAATACGCCCTTTGGGAAAATGGCGTGCCGTCCGCCCAACCGCATACGAAAAGCACCCGGACAAACGGGGGCTTTTCATGTTTTAGGCGCAGATCAGCCCGATGGAGGGCCCGGGCTGCCGGTCATTGGCCGCCGGCAGAGTCAATCCCCAAAATGGCGTCAAAAACCCGGCGGAAAGCCTGTTCCAGATCAAACGCGCCGTTTTCGCCAGCCCAGGTCATGGTAACGCCGCGGAAAGCGTGGAACAGGGCAAAAGCCAGTTCCTGTGGAGAAGCGGGGCTGGGGATTTCCCCGCTGGCCTTGCCGTTTTCAATCAGCCGCACCACCGTGTCGTAGAGGTAGGCCGACTGGGGAAACCGTTTCTCCACCTTGCCCTGGATGATGTTGACGTAAATCTGCCGGATCATGTTGGGGCCATAGCTGGAGGTGTTGGCGCCGTAGCTGCTCATCAGGGCCCACAGGGTGCCGGCGCTGGTGCGCTGGGCGGTCAGCAGGTCCATCAGCTGCCGGGACTGGATGCTCAGGTAATCGGTGAGGCCGTCCACCAGCTGCTCCTTGGAGTCATAGTGGTAATAAAAGGTCCGTTTGCTGATGCCCACTGCTTCGCAGATCTGCAGGATGGTCACATTGTCATAGCCGTACTGCTGAAACAATTCGATGGCCGTTTTCTGAATCCGTTCTTTGGTGGATAAAGGTTTCTCTTGCTCTTTCATGTAAAACTCTCCAAAATTTGTGCACGCTAGCCAAGTCGTTCCATGATAATTTGACGTTTTGACGATTGACAGGGTGTGTTACTTAGATGTAATATAATGTTACCGAGGTGCAATAAATATGTTACCGCAGTGATGCGCCTAGGCGGGAATGTGTCTATTTTATTGTACCATATTTCCCAAAGTATGACCATGCTTTGGGCCGATTTTCTGAAAGGAGTGTTGAACCTATTATGAAGAGGAGCCTTTTCAGCCCCATCCAGATTGGCACGCTGCGGCTGAAAAACCGAATCGTGATGGCGCCCATGGGCACCACAACCGACACCAGCAACACCTTCAACATGCGGGATGTCAACTACTACGGCGAACGCGCCCGGGGCGGCGTGGGCCTGGTGATGACCGGCGCTGTGGTGGCATCGGAGGAATTTGAGCCGGCCCCCTGCCAGAAGCTGACCGGCCGCAAGGACGTGTACATGCTGAGCCAGGTGGCAGAGCGGGTCCACATG
>ERZ1090865.1612-NODE-1613-length-10975-cov-53.928846_pt1 | contig 10975 bp, 10 predicted proteins | sample MGYA00478478_ERZ1090865 | MGnify/ENA primary metagenome ERZ1090865 (study PRJEB33644, sample SAMEA5815715) | chicken gut metagenome | biome: Chicken; feature: Gastrointestinal Tract; material: Caecum | place: Ireland | collected 2019-01-01 | study: A study of... | reverse complement strand
AATATACGGCCCGTGCCTGCGGCTCCCCTCCGAAAGAGGGAAGCGGGAACGATCGCGCCCGTAACGGATCCTTATCACTTTCGGGGGGGGGCCGCGGCGGTCGCTGAGCGACTGCCGCACGGGATGAAGACGGTGCGCGAGGGCGCGTTGGCCGACGTGATACTGGCGGCCCTGCAAAAGCCTCATTTGCAGCCGGTGAACTGTCTGGTCTCGGATCTGGTCTACTGCGGCAAGGCCGCGGATGTGGAGACGGTCGTGGTCGACGGCCGGATCGTGGTCGAGAACCGTCGTGCGGTCCATTGCGACCTGCCGACGCTCTTCGCCGGTGCCGCGGCCGCGGTTCGGCGCATCGAGGGGCGATGACCGGGGCGGCGGGCCGCGAAGTTCGGCCGGGGTCGCACGGACCGCGGGGCCGGCGTATGACGGTCGCCGGATGTACTTTGCCGGATGTGCTTTGCCGGATGTGCTTCGTAGGAGGCGGTTCGGCGCATCAGGGGAGCGATGATCGGGGCGGCGGGCCGCGAAGTTCGGCCGGGGTCGCACGGACCGTCGGGGCCGGCGTATGACGGTCGCCGGATGTACTTTGCCGGATGCACTTCGTCGGATGTGCTTCGTAGGAGGCGGTTCGGCGCATCGGGGCGGAGCGATGATCGGGGCGGGTCGTGCGTTGCGCAGTGGAAAAGTGCCCCCGTAACGGATGTCCGGCGAAGAGTTGTCCGCCGGAGTTTTTCGTGATGCGCGGGGAGTTTTACTCTTTCGAATCCGGGGTTTGTTATTATGGCTTTTACGGTTCGGGCGGCTGAACATCTGTCATGCACCGAGACCGTTTTCCCGAGGATGAGAGACCGGGTTTCTCTTCTTTTGCGGCAGGCCGATCCTCTCACGGTTTTTCGTCCGCCGGGGCGGCGGTGCCGAATGCCAGTCGGCAAAGAATGCTTGCAGGGCGCAGTCTGCCGAGAGGGATGTTCCGGTCATTTTCGGACCGCATCGGCTACGACGCACAGGAAGGAACGGTGCGAGCTGCTTCGGACGAATGTGCGGCATTGCCTGCCGGGTAATGCCGGCGGTTCGCCGCCGCCCCCATGCGGCAGCCCGCTCCTCTCTCGGTTTTTCGGCTGTCCGGGGGTGGCAGCCCGCATTTCGCCGCGGGCTCGTGCGTTTCCGCCGCGGTGCCGCACCGCAGGACCTTGCGCGTTCCTTACCGAAGGCAGAAGCGGCCGCAGCCTGCGGAACGCACCCCGCGGACGGGATCTCGGGCGGCGAATAAATCGCGGCCCGCACGGCTCTGAAGAGCCGCAATCCGCGGCCGCATTCCGAACAGACCGGACTCTCTGTCCGGCCGGCAAACGATACCGACGGGACCGCTACGAAACGATTCCGAGAGGCTTTCGAAACGATCGTGCGAAACTCCGAAACAAAACCCGGGCTGCACCGAATCGCCCCGGCACAAACCCGCAACGATTCCGAAGGAACCCGGAAACGTTCACGAAATCCGCCTGCAATGCCTCCGGCGGCAAGAGCGGTTCCTCCCGCGGAACGGCGGCGGAGCATCGTCCCGTCAAACGGCAAAACCGCCCCGTTCGGTCTCCTTTTAATTACATTTTGTCGAAAATTATCGTCCGATGCGAATAATCTTACAATAAATTTCTATATTTGTGTTACTAATTCGAAACCTAAACCAAAAACACAAGCATGGACAAAACCAATGTACAAGAGTTACAGGACGTCGTGATCCGCTTCTCGGGCGACTCGGGCGACGGAATGCAGCTCACGGGTACGCTTTTTTCCGACACATCGGCGCTGCTCGGCAACGGAATATCCACATTCCCCGACTACCCCGCCGAGATCCGCGCACCGCAGGGGACCGTTGCGGGCGTTTCCGGATTCCAAGTTCATTTCGGCGACCACAGAGAGCTCAACCCGGGCGACTACTGCGACGTACTGGTGGCTATGAATCCTGCCGCGCTCAAGGCCAACCGCAAGTGGCTCAAGAAGGGCGCCACGGTGATCCTCGACGGAGATTCGCTGACCGAAGAACATATCAAGAAAGCCGGCTTCACGACCCTCGACCCCATCGCCGAGCTGGGGCTGGAGGAGTATAACGTCGTGGTGCCGAACATCACGACCATGACCAAGGAGGCGCTCGCATCGACCGGTCTGGACAACAAGTCCGTCGTGAAGTGCAAGAATATGTTCGCATTGGGCATCTGCTTCTACCTCTACAACCGCCCCGAGGACCACGCCCGCAAATACCTCGACTCGAAATTCGCCAAGAAGAACCCCGCCGTGGCCGAAGCCAACAAGCTGGCCATCGACGCCGGATACAACTACGCGGCCAACACGCACCAGTTCGCCAACACCTACACCATCGCACCCGCGAAGCTCGAAAAGGGCGTCTACCGTTCGATCAGCGGCAATGTGGCGACCGCATGGGGGCTTTGCGCCGCCGCCGAGAAGGCGGGCCTGCCGCTCTTCTGCGGTTCGTACCCCATCACGCCCGCCACGGTGATCCTCGAAGAGCTGGCCAAGCGCAAGGACCTCGGCGTGAAGACCGTGCAGGCCGAGGACGAGATCGCCGGCATCTGCACCGCCATCGGTGCGGCCTATGCGGGCAACTTCGCCGTAACGACCACCTCGGGCCCGGGTCTCTCGCTCAAGAGCGAGGCGCTGGGTCTGGCGGTGATGACCGAGCTGCCGCTCGTTCTGGTCGACGTGCAGCGAGGCGGCCCCTCGACGGGTCTGCCGACCAAGACCGAGCAGAGCGATCTGGCGCAGGCGCTCTGGGGCCGCAACGGCGAGTGCCCCGTGATCGTGGTGGCCTCCTCGTCGCCGAGCGACTGCTTCCACTTCGCGTTCGAGGCCGGCCGTCTGGCCATGGAGCACATGACGCCCGTCATCCTGCTCTCCGACGGATTCATCGCCAACGGCTCCGAGCCGTGGCGCATCCCCTCGATGAAGGACTACCCCGCGATCAAACCTCCGATCGTGGACGACGCGCCCGAAAGCGGATTCATGCCCTACGTGCGCAACGAGAAGCTGGCCCGCGGCTGGGCCTTCCCGGGCAAGGTCGGCCTCGAACACCGCGTCGGCGGTCTGGAGAAGGACTGCGTGAAGGGCTGCATCTCGCACGACCCGGCCAACCATCAGAAGATGGTCGACACGCGCGCCGCGAAAGTGGCGAAGGCGGCCGAGGACATTCCCGTGCAGACGGTCTACGGCGACGCCGAAGGCGACCTGCTGGTCGTGGGCTGGGGCGGTACGCGCGGACACCTCCAGACTGCGGTGGACGAGATGCGCAAGGAGGGCCGGAAGGTCTCGCTCTGCCACTTCAACTACATCAATCCGCTGCCGCGCGGCGTTCGGGAGATCTTCTCGAAGTTCGGGCAGATCGTGGTCTGCGAACTGAACGAAGGCCAGTTCGCCAACTACCTGCGCCAGAGCATGCAGGAATTCCGCTACGAGCAATACAACAAGTGCGAGGGTCTGCCCTTCACGGTTGTGGAACTGAAAGAAAAATTCGAATCCTTATTGAAGTAAACTCCTATGGCAACCTATAATTACACTCCTGCGGATTTCAAGAGCGACCAAGAGGTACGCTGGTGTCCGGGCTGCGGCGACCACGCCATACTCAGCGCCGTGCAACGCGCACTGCCCGAAGTGGCCGATGCGACCGACACGCCGCACAACAAGTTCACCTTCGTCTCGGGCATCGGCTGCTCGTCGCGCTTCATCTACTACATGAAGACGTTCGGCTTCCACAGCATCCACGGACGCGCGAACGCCATCGCCACGGGCGTCAAAACCGCCAATCCCGACCTCTCGGTCTGGGTGGCGACGGGCGACGGCGACTCGCTGGCCATCGGAGGCAACCACTTCATCCATGCCATCCGCCGCAACGTCAACCTCAACGTCATTCTCTTCAACAACGAGATCTACGGCCTCACGAAAGGACAGTACTCCCCGACTTCGAAGCTCGGCAAGATCACCAAGACTTCGCCTTACGGCACGGTCGAAAAACCGTTCAACCCGGGCGAGCTGGTGATCGGCGCGAAAGGCACGTTCTTCGCCCGCTCGATCGACGCCGAAGTAAACCTCACGAAAGAGTGCCTCGTCGCAGCGGCCAAGCATCAGGGCATGTCGGTTACGGAGTGTCTCCAAAACTGCGTGATCTTCAACGATAAGACCCATGCCACCTTCGCCGCCGACAAAGCGACGCGCGCCGAGCGCACGATCACGCTCCGGCACGGCGAAAAGATGACCTTCGGCGCCGGAAACGACAAGGGCCTCGTATTCGAGAATATGCGGCTCAAGGTCGTAACGATCGGTCAGGACGGCTATACGCTGGACGACGTACTGACCCACGACGCGCACGAGCGCGACACGACGCTGCACATGATGCTCGCCGCGATGAAGTATCCGGACTATCCCGTGGCGCTCGGCGTGATCCGCTGCGTGGAGGATTCGGCCGTGTACGATCAGGCGGTGGCCCGTCAGGTCGAAGAGGTGAAGGCCAAAAGCCCCATCCACTCGGTAGACGAGCTTCTGCGCTCGGGCGAAACGTGGGAGGTGGAATAATCCTACCGCCCGCAACCGCTCGGGGCTGTCTAACAAGTTTTTTGTCCCTCTGAAAATTGCCTGTTCGGAAAATTTTCGAATAGCAGTACGAATAAAGGAGGGGGCTGAAACGTGTTAGACAGCCCTTTTTTCTTACCCGCTGCCGGAACTCCCGGGCTCGGCATGTTTCGGACAGTCAGGCCGGTCCTGTTCGGTCCTGTTCGGTCCTGTTCGGTCCTGTTCGATCCTGTTCGATCCTGTTCGATCCTGTTAGGTTCTGTTCGGTTCTGTTCGGTTCTGTGCGATTCGCCACGATCTCGCCACGATCCCGCCCCGAACGCTGTTCCGCCCTGCTTCGCCGCGGTCCATCTTGTCCGGTCCGGGCTCGGCTTGGTCTGTCTCGGCTTACTCTGGACAACACCGTGGAGGAGAGGAAAGATTCTGCCGCGCACAAGCTCCACGTACCGACAAACAGCATCGGGAGAATCGCCCGATAAGGGATATTGTCCGGAGCGATCGCGAGAATAAACTACGAACGACAGAACAAACGCCCCCATTTCACGAACGAGACAGCGCAAGAACATACGCCGATATTTATCGCCGCCCACGATGCCGTTCAGAACATTTCGATCGGATCCCTCCCGCTTATACATAGGCGCGGCAAGGTGCGATTTCCCTGCATACGAAACAGGGTCATCGGTACGAGCAAAAAAACGAATCGGTCGGCATATCGCGGAAAATCCGTCCTACAAACTCGATTCACAGGTGAGGTATCCGCAAAAAAAGTATTCTCCGGCGAGTTCAACAACCATCCCCGGCGGACATGGAACGACGCAGCGCCCGAAGCTGCCGCCGACTTCATTTCGGAATACTGCCGGTGCATGGCCCAAGTCTCCGTATGATCCGCGAGCGATTGCCCGGTGATATGGGAATATGTTCCATGTACGATGCCTCTCATCGGCAACACATACGGGAATTCCGATCGACACGCCGCGAGGAACACAAGGTCAAAAACGGGGCGCTCAAAATAAATACGATTCGTCGCAGCGTATCGTCGGATGCTACGCGAGCTACGGCAAACGGTTATTCTTATGCTTCGGCCAATCCCGGATCGTGTTTTTGCCGGTCCGAGAGCGAGCCGCCGCACTTGCAACAGCCCCGCAAAGTCCGGTTCCTCCCCTCGACGGGTGATGATCGTACGCAAATACGGTCTCGACAAAGTTTACTTTCCGATGAAAGCCCCCCGAAAGAAAAAACCGCATCACAAAACGGCCTCCGACGGGGAGCGCGAATGGTTCCGGTAAAATATGGACGGGAAGTCCGCAAGGCCCCCGTCGCCCGTCGCCTACCGGCAGAGACCGGGCCACGAAAGGCGGCAGCTTTTATTCCAATCTACAGAGATTCATAACTATAGATTCACGATCGTCGTCTTCGCATACGCTTTGAAAATCCGCTTCAAGATCGAATTTTCAACCCCGGAAACAAGCTCGAATACATAAAAAAATACGCCTGTTTTTGTCGAATTATACAAATCGACGAAAAAAATGGCAGATTTCGTCTTTATAAATGCCTTTGTCTCAATATCGAACCACGGAATAAAAAACAGCGATAAATTTTGGTTTTTCATATTTGTTTTTTTACCTTTGCCGCTGCAATCGGGGGATTAGCTCAGCTGGTTAGAGCGCTTGCATGGCATGCAAGAGGTCGCGAGTTCGAATCTCGCATTCTCCACTTCAGCCCGACGACAATCCGGTGTCAAACGAAGACAAATCCCGTAAAATCAAGGTTTTACGGGATTTTTTATTTTTCTTCTCGGACATCCGAAAGACACAAAAAAGCCCCGTTTTGACAAAGTCGCGTTACTAAAACCGTTACTAAAATCCGGTCGGTCGATTTAGTAACGATTTACGATACAAGTCTCTGATTTGTCGCCTATTGTCCGAAAAGTGTCTGCTCAAAAACCAATTATTAACCGTTCCTTTGCCAACGGCGATTCGTTACAAGAATTGCATAGCAGGAACAAAAACAAGAGGTATTATGAGCAAAAGCACATTCACGATTCTTTTCTACGCACGAAAGAATCAAGTAAACAGATCCGGCAAGATCGGCATTATGATCCGTGTGACGGTCAATGGCGAGTCCGTACAGTTCAGCTCGAAATTGGACATCGATCCGGAACTATGGGATGCGACATGCCAAAAGATGATCGGTGTAACGAAAGTCGCACGCGAATTCAACGTAAATATCCGTTCTAATGCATCTTGCAAAAGCTAATAAATTAGCATATTCAAAGGAATCGTTTTTTTCAAACATAGACACCAGTACCCCCCCCATATCCTGTAAAACATAAGATTAAAAAGGCTGAAAGAAAAATCGAACGTTGCCACAGATGCGATAACTCGAAATCACGACACCGCCAAAGTGTCTCATGAATTTCTTTAATGGAAATTTTTTCTTCTGCCATATTTTCGTTTTGATTAGAGCTATTAGTCATGATAATTTATTTAATAGATATACAAAGATACGCACATTTCTGTTACGAAACACTTTTTTATTAGTCTGTTCACATAAAACCAAACAAGGATAGCTGTTTCGGTTCTAAATACCGCTGTTTGAACTCTTTTAGCTTCGTCATGAGTTTGCGTATCTTCGAGGCGTTGTAGTTAGTACCGTCGGAGCTGTGCTTCATCGCATAGGCGTAATGTCGCTCCAATTCGGCAACGCCCTGTTTTACGGCGGCCTTATAATCCACTATCGGCTCGTCCCAAACCGACGGATGACTGCCGCCACCCGCACCGCCCGTACTCCAACTATTGGTGTATTCCTGTATGGGTTTCATGGCTTCTGAATTTATGAGTTAATGATTAGGCGATCGATGTCGGCGTTCCGTTCCAACCACTCCCTTACGTGGGTCATATTGTATTCGGAGGTAATGACCGCCGTATGTTCGTCCGTCTGCGTGAAGCGCGTACTTTCATAACCGTCTATCCATTCTTTGAGCGAGGCGACACCCTACGCTTCCGTATCGTCGAAATAGTTGTCCAATGCGCAGATCGGCTCCGCGAAGGTTACTATCAATGTCCGGTAATTTGCTGTATTTGTTTTCATTGTTCGTCTATTTATTGTTTCTATTATTCAACCATATATCCCGTTTTGTTCTGCACTCCTCCAATGTCGGGGCGACGCAGGAGAATAATTCGCCGTCCGTATCGCGGTAGTCGTATTGGCAGAGCCGTTTCTTTCCGCGCAGGGCAATAGAGAGGGCGAAATACTCGTGGCGTTCCTCTCCGGTCGGGCAAACCGACACGCCGTTTTTTGTCATTTTCGTTTTCATTGTCGTAATCCTTTAGGGGTTAAAACTCTGCTTTCATCAGTCTGCACTCGAAATATTTCGTCCGGTCGCTGGCCTTGCGTTGATGCACCCACAGATGATGCGCACCGAAGCCGTACACGAAATAGTCGTCGAGCGGCACTTGGGTTTTCAGTTTCTCGATACCCTTTCGCAGACTGTTCTCGTCGTCGGCAAAAAGAACCGTGTTTATCAGACGTAAATAAATCTCTGTTGCTTCGTCGCAGTAAGGACAGAAGAATGTTTCAATCGTTACTTTCATAATTCTATGTAATTAAAGTGTTAATAACCAAACCAAAATCCCGATGACACACACGAGGGAGATGCCGAACAGGACAATGCTCCATATCGTTTGCAGCACGCCGCAGACAAGGGCTTCGCCTACTCCGACGGTAAAGTACACCACCCATGAAAGAGGGCGCAAGGAACGGCGAAAAGGGCACGTATGGCTGTTTTGATAATCTTCGTTGGTTTCATAACTGTCGTTTTTTGTTTTTTTGATGCGGATTTGAGAGTGGAGGGAGTGAGTTTCTTATCCTAATCTGCCGCTCGTTTATCCGACATTTTTTTATGCGTCTTTCGGTCGTATCGGTCGTTTCGTTTCAGGGGCTTTTCGGTGTAGAGGTTAGGACGTACAAGGTTTTTGAGAACAAATACCTCGTGGCCGCAGGACGCAGGGAAGATTTTTCGCAAAACCACGAGGCTCGACCTTGTACTCCGTCAAGACCTCGTAAGCACCTTTGCACCTGCAACGGAATGACAGCGCGATACGACGGGAAGACTGTGAAAATGGAGGTAAACGAATTCTTAGGCAGATTCGAGAAAGTAAGAATAGTGCAAGCAACACTATTCGCAAGGATAGAGTGGAGTGCCTCACTCTAAAAATGAAAAACTCTCCGGTTCGCAAAAACCGGAGATACATACCAAGCTATATAAACGAAAATGGAAATTATAGAATTAAAAATTTGTATAAAGCTAACTTTTTTGTATATCTACAAAAACATATTTTTTGACGCAAAAACTACAGCCATGATGGATTTTAGAGACATAGAATTCGGTAGAGCCGATGCTAAAGAAGAAGGCGCAGAATATCCAGATCTATTGATAAATGGTTATTTGGATTCTACTGGCGTAATTAATTTAGCACTAAATTGTTCTACTTTTTTATTCTTAGGTTATAAAGGTTCTGGGAAAACAGCACTATTGGAGCATATTAGATTAACAAGCCCTAATTATAACTGTTTTGTAAATGATATTCCATTATCTGATTTTCCATATAAAAGTTTTGCAAAAATCATATCGGGAAGTTCTGAACAAGAAGCGAAATTACCATTAGCTTGGGATTGGTTATTATTAGTATATACCATTAGCTCGTTTGCACAAGATGAAAGTATACAAACAGATATGCAAGAAGAATGGGAAGAAACTCTTAATATTCTTCGGAAGTTAGGGATTTTCCCGATTAAAAGTGTTCGAGATATCGTAACTCAATCAGCAAAAAGAACTTTCAAAATTAATATTTTATCTTGTTTTGAATTTGCTCTTGAGAAAAATGACCAATTAATTGAGAATGATTTTATACATATTGTCTCTTTCCTCAAACAAATATTACAAAATATTCATTCAGATAATCGACATTATATCATTATTGATGGCCTTGATGAGATTCTAACAAGCCGTGAAATACAATATCAATCAATTGCTGCGCTTATAACCCAAGCAAAAGCTCTCAATGTGTATTTTAAGAATGCACATATTCCGATGAAAATTATCGTATTGTGTCGAACGGATATTTTTGAGCGTTTACCACACCCCAACAAGAATAAAATAAGACAAGATTCTGCGTATGTTTTTGATTGGTTTGACGAAAGTAGTGTTGCGGAATACACAAAATGTAATTTAATTCAATTAGCTAATTTAAGAGGCCAATTAGCATATCCAGAATTAACTGACATTTTTGCTGAATTTTTCCCCAGTAAATATGAAAACCAACCTATTTATCAAGCCTTATTGGAATATACACGTCATACACCCAGAGACTTCTTACAGCTCCTAAAAAATATACAAAAGTATTCTAATCAAACGGTATCTATTGCGAATATTGAACAAGGTATTAAAAGTTACTCTATAAATTACTTCTTGCCAGAAATTAAGGATGAATTAGTTGGCTATTTGGAATTTTTTAAAATAGATACTTTTATTAACTTGTTATCAACTTTAAGAAAACGAGATTTCACATTAAGAGACGCGCGAAATGTTGCCTCTCAAAATTCTATATATGAAACTCTCAATTTGGAACAAATTTTTACTGTCTTATTCGAATGTAGTGCTATAGGCCATCTTATTGGCCTTGAAAGTAAGCATTATATTAAATATCGGAATAGAAATATGTGTTTTAATCCAAATGAGAGGATTATATTGCATAAAGGGCTATGGAAAGCTCTTATTGTCTAATTTATTGAAAAATCAATAAAAAATCTCTACCTTTGTAGTAGCAAACGAGCAGACACTTGACCGACAGTAGGAGACTACGGCGGGCAGGAATTTGTTACAAGTGTGTTACTACGCGACCTTTGAAATATATATTACTTTGATATTAAGGATTTTTTGAGGATAGGTTCACGAATCGCATTCTCCACCACTTTCTCCGAGTAATAGTCGTCTTTTCAGGCGGCTATTTCCATTTTAACGGCATACGGTTTTATGCACTCGTCAAACCGACCGTGCTTCCGTTCCGCCGCCCGGAACGCCGCAGTACAGCGGCCGATGTCCGTCCGCGTACTCCGCGCGATCCCCGGAGCTTTTCCGCGAACCGCTCATCCGCGCAACCCACGTATAACTGCCGTCCGCATCCCCTGCACCTGCACCTGCACTTCCGCTTACGCATAGAGACAGCCGACAACCTGCAACGAGGGGCCGAGTCGCCCCGTTCCGAATCGTATCCGAAGCACGTACGCTCCCACGACTTGCCTCGCCCTCTTCCAACCCTTCGTGCCCCGCAAACTACCCCGCCCCCAGACCGCATCCCACCCGGGTCGACCGCCCTCCCACAAACTGTCCGCGGACGTTCCG
>ERZ1090865.1606-NODE-1607-length-10986-cov-9.107401_pt1 | contig 10986 bp, 14 predicted proteins | sample MGYA00478478_ERZ1090865 | MGnify/ENA primary metagenome ERZ1090865 (study PRJEB33644, sample SAMEA5815715) | chicken gut metagenome | biome: Chicken; feature: Gastrointestinal Tract; material: Caecum | place: Ireland | collected 2019-01-01 | study: A study of... | reverse complement strand
TACACTCGACTAGTCGTCGGCAGCGTCAGATGTGTATAAGAGACAGGTCAAATAGTGTAAACCAAAGTGTAAAGTAAAGTGTCAAGTAATTGTAAAGTGAGGTGTCAAATGTATAGCTAGTTTACATATAAATGTACAGCAAGTTTACACCTATTTACATCAATGTGAACACAACTGTCCACACGTGCATAGCCTGTAAACATACACACCAGTTGCATTGTTACATCATCTACAACTAGACACAACACACGTAAGCTAGTAGCCTACGTTACAATTATGACACATTCCTATCAACCAGTACACAAGTCTACTCTGACAGTAGGGAGGTGTCTCCGTTACGTTAAGGTATAGGCGAGGCTACATACGTAGGGTAACCTATGTAAGTCCTCGCTACCTGCGTAAATTGTAAGCTTAATCTAGGGTATGCAATTCTATCGCATAGGGCAGATAAGCAAAGGGCTATCAAGCATTGCCTAGAGATAGCCTCTACACGGCTAGGCACCGAGAAACATGTAGTACCATAGTACAACGTGCTAGGCACTATACAAGTAAGGAAATCATGAATAAAGATGATTTCAAGCTCTTATAGAAAGGAGCTAGACAAGACACAATAGTCCTATCTACTAACATTATATCACACTACACTAAAATTACAAGTCCCAAACATCAAGAACTGGTAACCCCAGCCCCTCGGCTATCGCTTGTGGTGTAAAATAGTGTAAAGTGTCTAGAATTTGGCTATTGATAGTGTTCTAAATATCTCATACATTGTATTCTTTACTGATAGGCTTTCAAACCTCATCAAACCATTATCATAGCACTTACGAATAGATTTAACTCTATCACTCTTGTTCGCATTTGATAGCATAATTTGATTAGGTTTATGGTCTTCCGTTGTTAGTGAGTATCTTATAGGAAAAGTTTCATCTATACTACTTGTTGCATAGATTAAACCTTTACTATTATCACACCATAAACCAACCTTAGCATTTTTATAATAAAATGTTGCAAGATAGTAACTATTTTTAGTTTTATTTTCAATAAATTCATAGTTATCACTTATAAACTCATTGTCAACCGAATACTTTTCATAATCAGTGCCTCCGATTATTTTAGATAATCTACTTGTTTTAGCTCTAGCCCTAAACTCTTCTAGGTCTGTAAGCTCGACTACAACCTCGCCCTCACAGTATTTGTAGAATCTTTTTGTCTTGTTAGGTTTTACACTAAAATATAAAAAATATGGATTCATTATTGTCACGGCATTAGCCATGAACACACATCTAACATTATCTCTATCACGGTCAACGGTCTTGTAAAGTCCGAGGAATGTTTCAACTTCATTAGGTAAGTAGCGTATGTTACTTCTCTCTAAGATAAACTCATCATAACCGATTTTATTTACTTTAGGATACGGTACGCTCTTTTTAGTGACACTTGTAGATAGTGCTATATAGTAGCCTGCAACCTGTTTATTAATATAAAATTTACCATTTTTAATGCTAAACTCTACATCAGGGTATTTCGGTAATATATCATCAAAGAACTGAGCTATGTCTTTAAGCTCTGTTTTGTATCTTCTTAAATATATAAACTGATTTCCATTTTTAAGAAAGTCACGTATAGCCCAGTCTTTAAATTGATATGTCTTACCGCAACCACGTTCGCCGACAACAAAACTAAATAGTGAGTTATAAGATAGTAAACGGCTAATATCATAATAGATACTAGCCATTACTTACCTCATAAAGTCCAGATGATTTTACCCAGTAGTTATTACCCTCTACATTTATTAAGGCTTTGTTATTTGGTACATCAATGTCAATAACATTGTATATCTTATCACTCATAAGCCAATTACCTTTGCTAGACTTTTGATTTTCATAGTAATTACCTGCTCCGTCAACTCTATAAAAAGGTGTTATAGGTAACCAACAACCATATACATCACTATAAAATGTTGTAACATTTCCTTTAGTTTTTATATCTTGTATTTGGCAACCATAAAACATTACTTTACTACCTTTATATAGTATTTGGTCTGCTCCTGTATTAGCTTGATTATCATTGTTACTATTTACTAACTGATTAGGAATAAATGCTCCAATAATGCCCTCATAAGGGTTATTATCAATTGTTACATATTGTCTATTTTTATAATTCTGTTGTAATGCTTGATAAGTACCGTTTCCGTTGTCTTTAATGAAAAAGCATACATGAGAATTAGGAGCAAATTTACATTTACCATAAACAACAACAGTACCTGTAATCATATTATTGACAGCTGTTTCCTTAAAATATTTTAATATACCATTGTTAGCCTTATTTTCTGCTAGGCTTCTAGCATACCCACTTGGGCTACAATTAATATAAATACCTTTGTTATAATCTTTATTCCAAGCATTAAATAGGTCTACACATTGTCCTCCGTAAAGTCCGTCAATGTCAACTTTCTTGCCTAAATATTTATTTTTAAATTCATTAAACATATCTTTCAACTTCCTTTCTTTTTAAAATATAATTACTATTTAATACACCTATTAGGTTATTCTTTTTATGTGGTGTTGGTGTTGGTGGAATAGGTACATCATACGTCTTCCAGTCGTGCCCAAAACCTCGTATAATTTCAGTATCATTCACATAACAAGCATTGTAAATGTGCATACTGTTTCTTAATTGCCAGTTATTGTTTGGTGGCACTCGTTCCCAGTTAGCATACTTTCCTTTAGCGATGTTTAAATGTAAGTGGTCGCCTGATGCTATTCCTGCAGTTCCTGTATGTCCTAGTAGGTCGCCCTGATTAAGAACTGTTCCAACTGGTAAGGGGTTATTATCATGGGCTTGTACCCAACATACATAGTCAATACTACCGTCTGCAAGTAGAACAGGGTTATTGCTTTGCCATATTCTATTAGCACTTTCTGTACTACCAACACAGGTGCAAGAACAGGGGGCATAGTAAGGACACTTATAAATTCTACCACTATCGCCCCAACCTAAAAAGTCTATTGCAAGTGTTCCTGCATGTGAATAGTCCCCTCCCTCGTCCTGGCTCATGTAGAGGTATTCTAAAGGGAATAGCATTACCTCGGTACCGTCATTTGTCTTTAGTGTTTGCCCTGCTCTCATTTGTCTAGCTTTTTATCGATGAAAGACATTGCAAGTGATAGCATACTGGCTATAAGTCCTGTAACAAGTGCATTTATTTCAGGTATATTAAATAATTTAATTGTAGTATAACCTAATAGTATTACTATTAAGTAAGCTACTACACATTGCACAAATGTTCTTATTGCTTTTTTTGTTTTTTCGTCCATTTTATCAACCTCCTAAAATAAGTCCTACTAACAAGCCGACTAGACTTGTTAGTATGGACGTAATAATAACATCTTTATATTTATTGAATCTTTTAACAGGCTCATTTTCAATCTTACCTAGTCTATCATCAAGACTTGTAACGTCTTCACGCATATACTTTATCTCGTTAACAGTGTTATTCATAGTAATTGCTAAACTTTGTATCGTGTTTGTTAACTCTTCCAATTTATCTATTCTATGTGTGTTAGATTTACTACGTGCCTCTAGTGATATTATTTTATCTATGTATTCTCGTTCCATTAGTCACCTAAATTTTTTAAGAAGTAAAGGCAAGGGAAGAAAATAACTTTTTGTCGTGGCACTGTTCCTGCAGTAGCAAAACTAAATTGAATACTACCATCTGTTTTAAAGCTTAAACTAATTGGTTGTATATCAAATACTGAGCCATCGTTTCCATAAAGTAATCTTATTCCTGCGTCCCTAACAGTAAAGTTTTCAGGAATTGTAAGACCTGTATTTGTTAAGGTAACATTATTAGTGTTTTCAGTACCTTGACCTGTGAAAGTAATATCTCCATAAGCTTTGCAAACAGATGATGAGTCATCTTTTGAAACACTAAACTTTCCAGTTAAAGAGCCTATTGTGTGATTAATTGTACAGTCCTGTGCAGTACCCAAATTAAATTTATCAATATTCTCATTTAATGTATTTATGCTATTTGTGTTATTACTTACCTCACTTTCAAGTGTAGTAACACGTGGTTTTAAGTTATTAATATCACTTGTGTTGGTTTCAACACTTGACTGTAATTCAGTAATAGTTTCTTTATTATCATTAATTTGTTCTTGAAAGTAAAGTATATCAACTACTTGTATAAGCCCTGCATCTGTCACACGTAAGATGATATCTTGATTTTGTATATCACTACCTTTATAAAGACTACCCTCTTTAGTAATAACAGATTTTGCTATACCGTTAATTGTAAGAGTTGCGTCCTTTGTACCGTCAAGTGCTTCATTAAAGTGAATAAAGATAACATCATCATTTTGTATAGTAAAGTTGCTATTTGTTATAGCATAGTTAGAATTAATACTACAAGTTGCAACTTGAAAACGGTCACGGTATGTTAAGTAGTTTAATTCAGTAGCATGTGCTTGTAGTGTGCTATTAACTGTTTCTAGTGCTTCATTGATAGAAGTAATCTCATTATTAATGTTACCTAGCAGTTCATCATTAATAATATTGGCAAGAGTGCCGTCATCTATCATTTCGTTTAGAACAGTCTTAATCTCACTAGATATATCAAGATTATCAAAGTAATTATCAACATAATCTTTTAAGTCAGTAAATTCTTTATCTAACTCTTGTACGCAAGTAGCAAGTTCGTTTACAAACTTATAAAGACGTCTTACAAGTTCTAAAAGTGATATGTTGTTATCATATACATAAGGTGTCGTTAGTCCAATAATTCTTATTAATATTTCTCTAAAATTCATATTATACCTCCTTATATTAATTTTACCATATAACTAGGAATAAGTCACTCATTTCATAAACTATTTGCTCATCTATTGAAATAAGATTATCAAAGTAGTTCCTAAAGGCTTCGGCTTGCGTCATACCTGACAAGCCCTCTTGTGTTCTATTGTAATTACTATTAGATGTAGCATTAACATTAGAATTATCATTACTATTAGTTGTACCTGTGTTATTCTCAACAGTACAATAACTAGCATAGTTACCCTCTTTTAAATCTTCAAGTATCCCTTGAGGTGTATCACTTTGTGTATTAACTACATCGTTTGTGTTACTAACATTACTTGTAGCATTTGTAGTGTTTGTGTTAGTTCCCTCATTAGTTCCAGTTTCTTCTAGATAACTATTAATAAAGGGTTTAATCTCATCATCTTGGTGTTTATAAAGTCGCTCGTATCTTGGCATGATTAAGTTTAGTCTATCATTTAACTTTAGCTTCATTATACCAACCGACTCAAAAGCAAATTCACGTAAGTAGTAGTGCTTAAGTATTGCTATTTCAATACGTTTCTTTGTTGCGTCATCTAGTTTTGTATAATTAAAATCGAATATGTGGGGACGTAACTTATCAAGTCTATCATCAATAGACGTAAGATAGTCAGTTCCGTTTAATTCTTTATCTAAGTCATAAAAAGATATTGTATATTTACTCATTGTTAATAGCCTCCTCTATTTCTTCGCCAGCTTCAGGCTTAAGTTCTGGAAACATTTCATAGACTTTATACTGTTCATAAGCCTTTTGCACTTTATCGTTTCTAAACTTAACATCTATATTAAGTCCAAACATATCATTTATCTTACGGCAAGCCTCTTTACGTGCGTCAAGCATGTTATATCTTGCTTGTTCTATCTGCTCATCATTAGCCCCAACTTCGTCTGCAACAAGCCGTTCTTTCTTGTCTTGATTCGCATTGTTTACACCTAAGAACGTCATTACTTCATTCCATAAGTCATGTTTATAGTCTGTAAGTTTGTCTACGACGTATGGTGCGTCTGTTTTTAAAACTTTAATGCTATCAAGATTAAATTCACTATCAGTATAAATTACTGGACTATTACCTTTATACTTTTTATAAACATTCTCAAGTGCTAGTTTTTGATTTTCAGGGCATGTTATTAAGATAGGTGTCTTTTGGGCTTCAACATTAAGGTCAATTGTTCTCATTGTACGAGCTAGTCTTATCGCATATAGATTAACTGTTGTATATGTTGGAATTCTCAAGAAGTTATTGTAAATAACAACACTGTTTTCTAAGTTTCTAGTTCTATTAAAGCCGTTATTCGCACAGATTCTTTTATTCCTAAACTCGTCATAAACGTTTTGCGTACCCTCTTCATTAACAGGAAGAGCAAGATAGCCTATAAGCTTATCTTTAAAGAAGCATATTCTACCTTGTTCAAATAGTTGTAGCTCTATGTATCTTGCGTCAACTGTACTTGGTAAGTTAAGCCACTCAAACGTGTTTATTGCATATTCTTTAAGTCTATATAAATAGTCGATAGTTGTATAACTATTTAAAAACTCTTCCTCATTTATTTCTACTCTAAATTTTTGATTAAGTTTGCTCATATTAAACCTCCTCATTATTAACATTATAGTTTCCGATATCATCAGTATGCCAAATAGTAATACCTTTATCAAATATACCTTTTAAAGTATTAAGATAATTGTTAGGTACATTGCCAACGATGTTTGCGTCAACTGTTTTAATATAGTTGTAACTACGTCTACTTTTAAGGTTTGGTATTTCCATTTTATTGACTTTGTAACCAAACATCTTAAAGTAGTTTGTTAGTTGCAACACATACTCATCACGTATAGTCTTAAGCACTACGAAGCAGCCACTGATACCATTACCTAGGTTAAATAATGAATTATTACCTAAATTTGATATGGTAGGTGGAACATTGTTAATATCTTCAAGTTTAGCTTGTGTAAGTCCTATTTGTTGCTCTGCATTAATCATTAAGTTTTGATTTGCAAAGGCATTGTTTAAGTTCATACTAGCCCTCTGTGCTTCCATTAAATCATAAGCCTTTGTCATTGATAAGCCACTACTTACTATACCACCTAAGTTAAGTCCAAAGGCACTAGATAGCATGTTGCCTAAACCTTCAACATTATTCCAATCTTGCTGTCTAGTTGTGATAGCATTTTGTAATCTATTATTAGCATTATTTTGTGACACACCACGTTTAGCATTATCTAAGGCATACTTATTTGTAGTGTTAATAGTGTTCCTATTTCCTTGTATGTAACTTGCGGTATAGTCATCAACAATAGGTATGTCACTAACGTCATTGTCAATGATACCATAAGATAAGTCTGTATAGTCATATATGTTAGTATTGTTAAGATAATACATTGGTATAATTGCCGTTTTAGGGCTAACACCTATACTAGAAAGTATCTTTAATGTTAAGCTACGTTTAGCTCTTCCCTCTTCAGGAACATTTAAATTTTCCATTTTTAGAGTAAAGACCTCGCCCTTTTGGTTCGTTATTTCTATAATTGAATAAGGGTACATATAAAGTTTACTTTCTTCATACTTTGGAAAGTCATTATAGGCATTACCTAATATAGTCTGTGATAGAGTACCCCAACCACTAGCATTAAATTTACATGCTTTAAAAGACGCAATGTTTACAATGTTAATACCTGCAGGAACGTTTAAGTTATTACCTGAATATGTTACAGGGAACGGTATGTAAGCCGTATAATACATTGAAACAATACTACCAACAAAGTCACTATTTGTAGTAAATAAACTAAATAATGCACTTATACTATCAACTGACTGTCCGTTAACTGTTGGCTGTGTACCGTTTAAGTTTAATGGTACACCGTAAAAATATAATGGTGTTGATACACCTGATAGGACACTACCTCCATATTGAAAATTTGGAATACTTTCAAGTGCTATTTTTGATACAATGATAGCCCATACAATGTTACTTGCTTGCTCTACATGATAAGCATTAACTATCTTGTAATCACTACCATAGTTAAGCCCCTCGTCAAGTGTGTTAACAATAGGTAAGCCGTCTTCATCAAACCTCTTTGTATGTTCTCTTTCAACGTAAGTTGTTTGAAAGCTAAAGTCAAATAGATATGTTTGAAATACGTCTAATTGATATGTTATTCTTGTCACATTTTGGCTTATAAATTCATAATCAGTAATAAAAGCATAAAACCACTTACCTGGTACACTGTCGTTCTTAAACATCATGTAATTAACATCAAGCATGTCATCATATGCTATATCAAGTTTTATACTTTCGGCATTTACTCTTTGATAGGTTAATTTATCAAATTTATATTTTGTTTTATCAATGAAATACTTTGTTTGTTCGGGTAAAGTGTTAAAGTCACGTACATTGTTATAAGTTAAGTTAAAAGGTACATCTTTAAGTAGATGTACCTCTGTTTGTGGTCTATAGTTCATTATTCACTAGCAGGCTCAATTACACCACTTACTAAAGTGTATGTAGCTTGTCCTGTTTTAGAACTATCTTTAACACTTGTAGCCTTAACACCTATACTTGCTAAAGTTTCATCAATACCAACACTTAATACACCATCAGTTGAAATTTTAGTATCAGTACTTGTAGGACTACCAACTATACTCCAAGTAACTGATTTATCAGCCCCGTTTGTTACTTGAACATCTGCAGTACAACTTAAACTTGTACCTTTTGGAATTGTTGCAGTTTGTGGGTTAACAGTAACACTTACTACACTTTCAACTGGTGCAGTAGTTGCAAATCTGATAGCATTTGCAAATTGACTTGTTGAGTATGCTTTCCATATGTGTAAGAACCTATTGTAATAAAGGTGTAGGGCATTATCTTGCTCTTGTACCTCGTATAGTTGGTTATAAATCATGAACCAATCACGGTCAACAAGTAAGGCAAGAGTAGTAGTATCAGTATCATCGCCAAAGTCATCAAGCACAACTTTTTTACCTAGCACGTCTTCAGGGTTAGCTTTATTCATATTAAATGCATAAGCTAAAACCTCAACATCTAACCATGCGTCAATACTAGTGTTAACTATTAGGACTTGGTCTTCCTTAGGTGTATGAGTAGTAACACCTGCATAGTTATACTTGTTATTCATGAACATTAAGTTGTTAGAATATTCTCTTACAATTCTAGCAAATGCTTTAGCTGAAGCTTCATCAGTAATAGCAGTTACTTGCACATCATAGAATCTATTAACAGGGTCTTCTCCGCCCTCTTCAGGTGCAGTTCTATAGTTTTGAATAAGCTCTTTAGTCTGTAAGAACTCATCAAGTTCTTCACTTGCATATACACTTTCAAAGATTTTAGATACAAATTCTTCAAAGTACGCAACACTACGGAAAGCTCTTAATAGCTCTGCCTTATTAATAGTGATAGGATATACAAGTTGTGAATTTACTACGTGATATCTTGCTAACACATTAGGCTTATTAATAGCGAATACATCACCTAGATTGTTGGCTGGTGCTTCAGGTGTATAAACCTTAGCTTTAACAACATCGACAAAGATTTCCTCGATAACCTCTCCAACCTCTAAATCGCCACGTTGGAACATTTTAAGTGGGTTAGTATAACTCTTATTTTTGATTACAGTTAAACCAATTTTATTAACTAAAATGTCAACAAATGCGTTCATTATTACAGGAAAGTTCTTTAAACTATTACCATATTCTTTGATATTATTTTTAGTCGCTTCAGGTAATCTATCTTGATATGTTACAGGCATACTACTTCTAATAGCATTTAACACATCAACACCAGTAGTTTTTGCCTTAAGTCCAGTACCTGTTGTTTTTAAATTACTCATCTTCTACCTCCTTTTTAACATCAACATCTTCTACAACCTCAACATCGTCCTCAAATAAGTCACTAATTGTTAGAGGTGTATCTTCTGTTGTTTCTTCAACTTCTTTTGTAACATCTTCAACTTCATCAGTTGCATTAAAGAAGTCTTTTACACGTGCTTGACGTAACTTCTCGTACTCATCTTTAGCCTTTTTAAGTTCGTCATCTAAAGAATCTACTCTATCGTAAACTTCTTTAATAGCTTCTCTTATTTTACCAAAAGACTCAAGCATTAGTGCGTCATCTTCTTTATTATTAGCAACATCTTCTAGCAAAGTGTTAATTTCCTCATATGTCATATTTTTACCTCCTTTATTAAATAATATCATATATGTAAAGTTTTGTAAAGTAAAAGAGCTATTTTGTAAATAGCTCATAGTCTAACATTGCTAACACCACGCAAATTATAAAGAATTGTTTATCTTTTTCGTATTTATCAAGTATTGTAGCAGTAATCTTCTGGAAATCATCTCTAGTTATATAAATACCATCATTCTTAGTGTATGGCTTTAATAAGTCACTTAATACAATAATTATCATTTGAATAGTGTTGTTATATAACTTATCATTCTTTACTTTATCAATACTTTTATTAAATTTATCAAAACTTATGTATCTAATCATTTTTAATACCTCTAAACAAGTCAAGCATAGAGTGACTAAGCTCACCAATAAGTTTTTTAATTTCTTTATCTTCAAATGCTTCTTTTGATAAGGCTGTACCAAGTGTAAGACGCATATTAATACACGTTAGCATAACATCACGACTAACAATATTATTTTGAATTAAGCTTTCTAACGTTTCACATATAAATACAAGTAGTTCCTCTTGATTAACATTTTTAATATCACAAGTTTTTGCCCCGTTTTCAAATTTAAATAATATCTTCTTTTCTTTCATTTTTCATTACCTCTACTTTCTTATTTATCATTTTATCTATTTCATCAAGTGCTGTCTTATGAATATGTCTCATATCTTCTAATGCACTAACATCTTTGTAGCAGTTATCACATAACTCATATATGAAACCGTATGCATATACTTTTGTCACATGATTTACAATATTATCACATACATCACATTTAGGTAAAGTTACTTTACTCATATTAACCCTCCTTATAAAGTTCAAATAATAATGCTATTCCAGGTATAACAAATACGATACATATCCAAAGAAAAGCACGTACCGACATACTATCAACAGTAGTAGATATGTCTCTTATACACATCTGACGCTGCCGACGACTAGTCGAGTGTAGATC
>ERZ1090865.1605-NODE-1606-length-10988-cov-5.751761_pt1 | contig 10988 bp, 9 predicted proteins | sample MGYA00478478_ERZ1090865 | MGnify/ENA primary metagenome ERZ1090865 (study PRJEB33644, sample SAMEA5815715) | chicken gut metagenome | biome: Chicken; feature: Gastrointestinal Tract; material: Caecum | place: Ireland | collected 2019-01-01 | study: A study of the... | reverse complement strand
AGTTGAGCCCGGCTTCATTTTTAACCGTATCGAATTCGACACGGTTAAAATCGGGGTTATGCAATTCCTCCCACAAGCCGAGAAAGACAATAGTGTTCTTATTACGCAACCAGCTGTACACTATAAATCGCGGATCTTCTGGATTTTTATATTTTGCAATATCGGTAAGACAGATAAAGTCGCCTGTGTTTATTCGTTTGTAGCGAACATCTATATCTTTTACGGTAATTTTATCCATTGTAATCTTCTCCTGTTTCCCAGCAAAAATTTAATATTTGCGAAAATTATCTTATTTTATATTATAACAGAAATCGCGTTATAAAGCAAGAGCGGAAGTGGAATATTTGCGTTTATAAATACATAAACATAGGAATTGAACCAATTTTAAAAGCAGCGACTCTAAATGCCGCTGCTTTGCCTTTTACCGAATAGCTATTTTGTTTTTCCCTTATGTAACCTGCTCTGTAGGGCCTGTGGGGCCTGTGGGGCCCGTTGCGCCCCTGGGCCCGGTGGGACCCGTGGGACCGGTTCTGTCGTAGACTACCTTTTCCACGACTATATCGGCCGCCCCGCAAACAGGGCGGCAATCATTATCAAAATTCATACATACCTCTTGTAAAACAGGCGCATCTGCGCCTATTAACATTATATGCAGGCCTGCTCCGCTTTGTCATTTTCGCCCCCCCCTCCTTTCCCCCTCGCATGCGCTCCTGAAAATGCCGATTTTTTAGCCACGGCCGCAATACGTCCATACACCGCATGGCATTTATTTGACATTTTCGGGGATTTGATTATATAATTTTTCCATGAAAAAAAAGCCAAGAATAATTATTTCGGCAACAGCCGTTGTGCTCTGTGCCGCCGCTTTTGCGGTATTTTATTTCGCCCCCGTCAATCTTTCAAACGACGAACTTGAAAACGCACTGTGGCGGGATGCCCTTGCCCGTGCGGCCCTTACGGGCGCAATAGCAGGCGTGGCGGCGCTGTGCAACTACAACATATTTTTTGTGCGGGGCACACGCATGCGCGGCGCAGATTATCTATGGTGCCTGCCCTGTCTGGCCGTTGCGCTGGCAAACTTCCCATATTCGGCGCTTATTTCAGGGACGGCCGTCATCGAACGCGCCGATGATATGCACCCCAAAAGTTGGACAAACTTTTGGGGTGCATATCATTTATGCCGTCGGGGCGCTCTTATTCGTCACTTCGCTTATGCCTCTTTGTTCTGCGCATGAAACAGGCAACAGCCGAGGTTATAAAACCTACAATGGAAAGTACAGCAAGCACATAGTTGTATACCGCAAGTTCTTTATGCCCGTACATCACTATATTTTCAACCGAGTCGGCGATATTACCCACGCCTCCTTCGAGCGTGAATGCGAGAGTTACCGCAAAACATACGGCGGGGACAGCCGCCATGATATCGCCAAACAGTCCTTCGTAAAAGAAAAGCACCGCCACGACCACAATGCTTAGGACTAAGGCAATAAATACTATCGCATCCGCTCTACCGCCGCCCGCTATATATACAGTATATATAATGAGCGTTATCACATCGAGCGCGGCTGCAACAAGAAAGAGATAATAACCGACCGACTTTTGCTTTAACCTGTCAAACAGTTTCATCTTTTTTGCCCTCCACGCGCTTTTCAAGCAATTTTTTTCGCCAGTTCAAAGCCGTGCCGGCGATCAGCGCCGCAGCGCCGGCGGCCGCGAGCACTGAGAACGCTGTTATCGCACCGTCTATAGCCGTTCTCCACCAGGGAGTTATCGATACTATCCTTGAATTTGCAGATATACCGTTTACAACACCGGAATTTGCTATGGCGTATTCCCAGTGAATGGCGGCGTCGATCAGCAGCTCGAGAATATATCCGTCGTTGGTCTGGCGCGCTATCTGCATGGCAGCTATACCATGGCCGACGTTGCTGTCGAGACACCACTGCTGCGTGCCCGCCGCGAATACTTCAACCGCGTGGTCTTTATAAGCGCCGTGGTTTACATATCCGGTACCCGCAGCCGCGCCGTCTGTCATGGAGTGGCCCTGATAGCCCCACTCTTCCCTGACGATTTCGGTATTCATAGCGTAGCTTGCCGACGACCACACGGTGCCCAGCCTTTCGAATGACGACATATACCCCCCCCGCCTTCGCCTCGCGCAGTGCGCCTTCAAACGCACGCAGATTGCCCTCGCGGAAAGCCTGTTCATTGAAGAACACCGAAACACCCTCGCGCTGAAATTCCTGGTCGTTGCCCGTAAAGTGTTTACTGACGGCATGCACGCCCGTCGTCTCCATAGCCTCCACCTCGTCCATGGCGGCGATATATGTAAGAGTAGAACACTCGCTGAAATACTCAAAGTTCCTGCCGCCGAAGGGTGTGCGGTGCATGTTTGCGCCCGTACCGAAATTTTCGAGATTTCCGCGCCACAGCCCCTCTTCGCCCATAAGTTTGCCGCGCGAAGCGTACAGGTTGTGGTTGAACGTGCCCGCAAGTATGGGCTTGCTGCAATAGCGCACGCAGGCGACGGTAACTTTTGCCCTGTCGGAGCTGCTTGCCGCCTTGCTAGTTCCGCTCTGCTCGTAGATGACTATGTTGCCCGCAACGCTGTCGCACCCGTCGCCGACGACAAACGAGGGCGAGAGCGGCTCTATGGCCTCGTTCACGAAGTTTGCGCCCGTGGCTATGGGCAGGTCGTCGAGATCCATCTGGAATATGAATTTGCGCCACGTTTCGGTGTCGGTTATCGGCACGCCGCGCATATCGATTATCGTAAGGCCGTTGTTCTGCCCGAACTGCGAGGCGATCTCGTTGTATGTTGGCGCGTTTGCAGGTTTTTCATACCATTCGCCGCTGAGCGCATCTATCATCTCGGCCGAAGCGGCAATAACCGTCTGCTCCGTAGGATAGGTGCCCGCCCAGTCGCTCCTTGTAAGGTATGTGCCCGCGCCGCTCTGCCAGTAGTTGAGGTCGCAGTCAGCAAACCTGTTCTTGATCTCCGCGCCGTTTTCGCCGAGGGCATAGGTCTCGTCGTCGAACGCCTGCTCGTAGCTGTAGACTTTGGCGGCATCGCCGCTGTAGTCCATGCCGTCTTCGGTGTCATACCCCTGCGCGGCGAGAATATTGTTGAGCGCATCGTGCGAATTTTCGCCTATGGCTATGTAATATTCGCCCTCGCTGAGGTAGTAAGTCTGAAGATTTTTTGCATCGTAAGACGCCAGAAGATACGGGTCGAGCTCTATGGCGAGCGTTTCACTTTCGCCCGGCTTCAGTATGTCGGTCTTGCCGAAGTTCATCAGCTGAATTGCCGATTTTTCAACGCCGTTTTGCACCTCGTATTCGCCGTACGGAGTCTGCGCATACACCTGCACAGCCGACTTGCCCGCAACTTCACCAGTGTTGGTGACGGTCGCCTGCACGGTTATTTTATCAGCCTCCACCATCACGCTGTCGAGAGTCTGCGAAAAGGTCGTGTACGACAGGCCGTAACCGAACGGGTATGAAACCTCATTGGTATATTCCCATAAAGAGGCGCCGTTTGAAGCGCCCGCGGCAGAGTTTGCATTGCCCAGCCCGGTCACGCAGTCGTTATATCTCGTCTCATAGTATCTGTAGCCAACGTATATGCTCTCTGCCTGGAAGGACATGTAGGTCGCCTTTTCAGACGAGCCGAGCCGTGAATTTATCTCGTCGGCGTTTGAATAGAGCGGCGTGCGCGTGCCCGAATTTACCACAGCGGGAGCCGAGAGCGAATTTACCGCGTAAGTATCGGCAATGCGCCCCGAGGGGTTCACTGTGCCGCGCAGAATCTCTGCCACGCCCTCAAAGCCGTACTGCCCCGGGTAGCCGATAAAGAGTATTGCATCGCAATAGTCCTCTATCTCCTCCACCTCCATGGGATTGGCAGAGTTGAGGAGAACAATGACCTTATCGAACCTTTCGCGCACGAGCTTTAACATCTCGCGCTCGTTGCTGTGCAGGGCGAGCGCGCTGAGCACCGTCTGTCCGTCGTCATCTATGTCGTCCATCGCAAGGTCGGTGCCCTCCGCGCCCTGGCGGGTCAGAACTACAACCGCAGCATCGTCATACTCGCCCACCCGGCCCATGCAGCTTTGATAAAACCCGGGGGTCTCTTCAAAGCCCGCGCCCGAACCTGCGGTGAGCGCCCTCAGCTTTTCGAGGTTGGCCTCGTTGAAGTCGCCGAACATGCTCTTGTAGTATGTTGTGTCCTCATTGGGGTCGGGGTCTGAGTTTACTATCTCGCTGGTGGTAATGTTCAGTGCCTGGTTTATTGTTCCCGAATATGCTTCGGCCACGCCCGAACCCACGACCAGGCAGCAGAGAAGTCCCGCTAAGATCGCGGTAAGCCCCGCCCACAATCTTGTCATTTTTAATATTTTAAGCATAGCTTTCACCATATATCGCCGCGCAGAAAACTGCGCGGCGGAAATTTATCATGCGCCCGTATAGTTGCAGACTACGGTGTAACCGTCTATGAGCTCGTTGCCCTGAGATTCTATTTCAACTTCGGCCCACTCCTCCTCCGTGCCGCGGAAGTAGATGGTCACATCTTCGCCGCAACCCATGAATGAGTCATATTCTATTTTCTTAAGTCCCGTCCCGAACACTATCTCTTCAAGTTTTTCACTGCGGATAAATGCCGCGGAGCCGTACGTTTCGATACCGTTTGGCAAAACGAGCCGCTTCATCGTAAAGTTGCTTACGGCCGCCGCGCCGAACAGATCTATCCCCTGGCTTACGGTTATGCTGTTTACGTCGTAGTCAAAGTTGCGCAGCACCCTTTCGCCTATCCCGCGCACGGGCAAATCGTTGTGCCAATTACCTATGACCACATCCACATCTGAACATGTGCCCACGCCTGTAACAGTGTAGTAAGTTCCGTCGGCGCTGAGCTGATATTCAAGCCCCGAGCTGCCCTCGATCTTTTCCACTTCATCTCCTCCGCAGCCTGCAAGAGTGAATGCGCATATGAGCGCGGCTACTGCCGCAAGAACGGCGGCAAGAATTGTTTTGCGTTTCATCATTTTTCGCTCCTTTTGTTAAAAATTTTGCGGCCCTGCAAAAACTTTACAAAACCGACTTGCTTGAGCACAGTATAACGCGATATGTAAAAATATGCTGAATTTTGCCCTGAAATAGCACGTTAATGTCCTGAAAAAAGGGAAAAGCCCTAAAAAGCCTTTCCCTTTGATGTGTTTTAAATTCAAATATCGTTTATTCCGGATCCCGCGGGACAGGTATCACGATGCTCACACGAAAAATCCCGTCGCCCGCGTATATATTCATTCCGCCACCGTATTTTTCCACGATATACCGCATTGAACTCATGCCGAAACCGTGATAGTTTTTATTCTCGCGCTTGGTGGATACGGGCAGTCCGTTCACCATCTGCGGGGGTACGGCGCAGTAATTTACTGTCAGGATCTGCAACAGGTTGTCGCGCCTGCCGAGTTTAAAGGAGATTTCCCTGTGCTCCTCCGCCTCGTCTTTAACGGCCTCGGCGGCATTGTCAAGCGCGTTGCCGACGAGCGACCATATATCGGCAGAGTCCATAAAGGAGAGCGCGCCGCCGTCGGCAATGTATGAAAATCTTATTTTTTGCCCCAAACAATAGCGCAGCTTTTCGGTGAGGAGCACGTCGAGCGCCTCGTTGCCCGTATTAGCTGTTTCTTCATATATAGCTACAGTTTTTTGCACCTCGTCGACAAACTTTTTCTTCTCGTCGAAGGAAGCCAGGGAATCTATCAAAAGGGCGATCTGCTTTTTAATGTCGTGGCACTTCAAATTTATCTGATCTATAGTCTCTTTTGAAAGCTGTTGTTGTTTGCCTTGCATGCGTATAAGCTCGTCAAGCACTTGATTATCCTGCTCGAGTTTGCTCTGCCCGAAATAACCGAACTGCAGGAAGAGCACTAAAAGACTTATCACAGTACTGTTAATGACAAAAAGCGTAAGCAGCATTTTAGTCAGATCGTCTGCCGCATCCTTCGTTCCGTCTTTGTACAAAAAGTTTATCAGGAAATTTACTACTATCAGTACGAGAGAAACAAATAAAATCTTGTACGATTTTATATGTACAAGCGCTCCGGCAGTTTTCATTCTCTTTGCAAACAAAAAATATGCGGCCGCATAAACAATGCAAATCACGATAAATTCAAAGGTGCGCTTGCCCATAAATTCGTTCAACGCATAGAGATATATGCATGACGCCACATTGCTGGCTATACTCTGCACCGAACAGGCGGCGATGCCGCAGAAAAGCACCTCCTTCCAGCACATTTTAAAACTGACGAGGCAAAGAAAGCCCGCAAGCACGGTTATGAACAGAAAACCGAGCGCAACGGTTATATTGTATGGCGAGTTGAACATATATCTGATCTTGTATTCAAACCCCAACACCGTCATGAGCACGAACCATACCGCCGCCGAAAGTCCAAGCCTGAGCCAAAAAAACCTGCGCTTTTTTAAAAAGAAACAAAACAGAAGATATGCGGCAAATATGCTGTTTGAATACTGAACCGCATAATCGAAAAAGGCGTCAATATATTCCATCATCCTCTCTTCCCTAAAAATGCCGCAAGAGAATCTAAAAGCTCCCGCTTTTTCAGCCTGCTAAGTTCAAGCTTATTGCTGCCAACCGTGACGGTATCGGCGGTAACCCCGTTTACATAGGCAAGGTTTACAAGATAACATTTATTGCATTGTACAAAATCTTCGCCCAGCATTTCCTTAGCCCTGGAAAGAGGCATACGCTGCGAAACAATTTCATCTTTCAAATGAAACGTCAGAATATGTCCCTGCACCTCAACATAGACGATATCCTCCACGGCAAGCTTTCTGAAGCCAGCCTTCAGCGGCAGAATTATAGAATAAGTGTGCGCAGACTGCGAAATATAAAGCGCCTTTTTGAACTTGCTTTCGAAAGAGGGATAGTCTATCGGCTTTACCACAAAATCCATGGCATCTACCTCGTACCCCTTTACGGCATACTGCGCAAGGTTGGTCACAAAGATAATGCACGCCGACTTATCTGCCTCTCTCAGCTTCTTTGCGGCATCCAACCCTCCCATGAGCGGCATATCGATATCCAGAAACACAATATGAAAAGGCTCTGCCGATGAAACAAAGTCTATTCCGTTTGTAAAAACGCTCACATTATAGTTTTCACCGTGTTCCGCACCATAGCGGCGGATATAACTTTCGAGTTTTTCAGCCTCTTTCTTCTCGTCTTCAGCAATTGCGATTTTAATCATAATTCCCCCTTACGCTATAATTACCGAAGGCAGCCGCGGCTCCCGCAAATTTACGCCGACGGTCAAGCCCCGTAATTTTTTTAAAGCATAGCACACTTTTTTTGTGTTTGCAAGACCTATTTTTAACCTTATTTTACCAAAAAAGCCACGCACTAAATGCCTATAATTGCTTATTTTTTATGCATGGGTGCTTGTTGCGCATAAAAAATCCCGCGCTTAAACAGTGCGGGATTTTTTATCAATTCATCATACTCAGACCGGATCAACCGTCTTTATGTCAGCCTGAGCTTTTCAGTTTCCCATTCCCCGCGCCCTTCACCATGAGTTCATGAAATACTATCACGAGAACGAGGAAGAACGCTAGATAAAAAGGTAGCGCCGAGGGTGATATCCACTGCGCTATCACGCCGAACAGAGGCGAAGCCTGACTGCCGATATATGCGAACGCCATCTGCATGCCGATTATGGCCTGCGACTTATCCGCGCCGAACAGCGCGGGCGTAGAGTGGATAATACTGGGATATACGGGCGCGCAGCCCAGTCCGAGCACTATGAAGCCGGCAATTGTAAGCCAGTCTAAGCCGGGGATAGCTATTATCGCCACGCCTACGGCAATAAACGCGCATCCTGCGCGTATGAGAGTTTTATCGGAAAAACGGAACGTCAGAAAGCCGTTTATGCCCCTGCCCGCAGTTATACCTATGAAAAAAAGACTTGCAAACATTGCCGCGCGCTCTTCCGAAAAGCCGTTTCGCGCGACCATGAAACTGCTTGCCCACAGCGAAGAAGTCGATTCAAGCGCGCAGTAACAGAAGAAGCACAAAAAGCACATTAACGCGCCCGGCACTCGGAACACTTCCTTAAGGGGCAGAGGGCGCCGCGCATACTCTCCCTCATCCTGCCCGATCCGGGTCTCATTCCCCTCTGCCAGAGCGGTGTCTGCGGGAAGTGGCGCGACCTTCGGACTGCCAGCTCGCTTCCACAGCGGCAGACTTAAAAGCAACAGCAACGTTATGACGCCCTGAACCGCCGCAACTATGAGATAACCGCGGCTCCACCCGCCCGCGCCGGAGAGCGCGTAGCTCATGATATACGGGCTGACCGAGGCGCCCACGCCCCACATGCAATGCAACCAGCTCATGTGGCGGCTCTTTAAATGAAGCGCAACATAATTGTTGAGCGCAGCGTCCACTCCGCCCGCGCCCAGGCCGTAAGGTATGGCAAACAGCACAAGCTGCCAGAACGCCGAGGCAAACGAAAACAGAAGCAGCGCCGCGGCGGTGAGAAAAGTGCTCGCCGCTGTGACAATCCCTGCGCCGAAACGCTTTGTCAGCCTGTCGCTGAGCAGGCTGGAAACTATGGTGCCCGCGCTGATTATAAGCGAAACGACGCCGGCAAGACCTATCGGAGAACCGAACTCCTCGCTCATCACCGGCCACGCCGAGCCGAGGAGAGAATCAGGCAGGCCGAGGCTTATGAAACTAAGATAGATTACCGCTATAAGAAGGGAAAACATACAGTACCTTGCAATTAGAAATTCAACTGCTAAAGTATATCCCAAAGCGCGACAAAAGGTCAAGAAAATAGCCGCGCGCGGCAAAAATATAAAATATAATTGCATAACCGCACAATATAATTACATGACCGCGCCGCTTGAGACCGTGCGCCGCGGACAAATTATCCGCGGCGCGCGCCTTATCATATAAAAAACGATCTATACTTTAAAGACCAAATCGAAAGCGGCATACAGCGCGGCGTTTATGCGGCAGAAATCCTCCGCCGGCCCCTTGCAGCGCCAGTCGGCTGTAAATATGCCGTTTATCTCACCCTCCACGTCGGCAAGCTGGGTGTATACGGCGGCGGCAAGCCCGTCTTTTTTTATGGCGGGCACCACCTGGCGCATATAAAGTCTTTCAAACGCCTTCATGTAGTCCTGCGCCGAGGCGAAGTTGCGGTAGCTGAACACCTTTTTGCCGCTGTTTTTATCGGAGAAAGAATAGCCGCCGAACTCGGTGAGTGCGAGCACGCGCCGCTTATCGTTCTTCAATCTCACCTTTTTGAAATATATGTGGCGGCTGCACACGTCGCCACCGCCCATGTCCTGCCAGCCGCTGGCATGGTCGTAAAGGCGCGTGGGGTCAAGCCCGCGCAAATGCTCGCACACGGCGAGGCTGTCGAACTGCCCCCAGCCCTCGTTGAAGGGCGTCCACAGGCAGATGCTCACACAGTTGAACAGACACTCTATAGTGCCCTCTGCCTCTGCCATATACTGCGCGCGCGATTTGGGGTCACCTCTTCCCATACTCTCAAAATTTTTATCGTTGAGCCGCAAATTTATGAACGGTCCGAGATTTATCCTGTACTGCTTATACCTTTCGCCGCCGTTGAGCATATCCTGCCAGACGATTATACCGAGGATATCGCAGTAGTAGTACCACAGAAGCGGCTCCACCTTTATATGCTTGCGCAGCATATTGAAGCCCAGCACCTTTACCTGCCTTAAACAGTTATACATCCCGCGGTTCGTTTCGGACGTGTAAATTCCCTTCCCCCAATAGCCCTGGTCTAGAAGCCCGCTTTGAAATATCGGCTCGCCGTTCAAAGTGAAGCAGTGCATTCCTCCCCTTTCGCCTACGCCGAAAGAGCGCAGACCGAAATAACTTTCAACGCGGTCAGCGCCGCATGTTATCACGATTTTATAGAGCTCCGGACAATCGGGCGACCACTTTTTGCACGCCGAAACGTCCAAAACGCACTCCTGCCCGGAGGGCACGCCGCGGCCCGCCGCGACCGGCTTTTCACCATCGAACACCTCGTAATCGATTTCACCCTCGCCGCCCTGCGTGCCGCAGGAGACGGTCAGGGTGCCGCACGCGCTGTCGGGGACGAGCTTCAGCCCTTTAAGATATAACTTCGGCACGCTCTCCAGCCAGACGGGCTGCCAGATGCCGCTTATCGCCGTATACCATATCCCGCCTGCGCTGTAGCTCTGCTTGCCCCTGCCGTAGATGTGCGAGGAGGCGTCGTCCGTCACCACCACATTCAGCTCGTTTTGCCCGTCTCTTAAAAGGTCGGTTATATCCAGCGCAAATGGCAGATAGCCGCCCTCGTGCCGCCCCGCAGGCTTGCCGTTGCACAGCACTGTGCAGCACTGGTCGCACGCGCCGAAGTTTATAAGCACCCTGCCGCGGTTGAACCCTTCGGGCAGTTCAAAGGTGCGGCGGTAGTGCAGATATTCGTCGGGGCGCAGCCGGCGGTTCACGCCCGAAAGTTCACTCTCGGGCGAATAGGGCACGATTATTTTGCCGTCGTACGCCTGCGGCGGCTGAGAAGATGAGCTGAAGGCATAGTCCCACAACCCGTTCAGAGGCAGATAGCTGTCCCTCCTGAACTGAGGACGGGGGTACTCTTCAAGGGGAAGTTCCCCGCCTGAAAATGTCGGTTCAAAAATCATAAATTTTCCCAATCCTATCGGCGGGAGATTTCCCGCACTGCTTTCGCCCATTATATCACGGCGGCAGCAAAAATGCAACAGCCATTGTTTTTAAACAAAATGTGCGATTGAACTTGATATTTTCGCGTCGTGTGGTATAATATAAACAAAAGTTTGCCGCGGGCGCGTGCAACAAACCCACCCCCCCCCGGCGGGAAAATAAATTATTTAAGAACAACCAACATTTTTTTTTGATGTAAGCAAACAGCCGCGTTCGGCGC
>ERZ1090865.1604-NODE-1605-length-10992-cov-28.463747_pt1 | contig 10992 bp, 11 predicted proteins | sample MGYA00478478_ERZ1090865 | MGnify/ENA primary metagenome ERZ1090865 (study PRJEB33644, sample SAMEA5815715) | chicken gut metagenome | biome: Chicken; feature: Gastrointestinal Tract; material: Caecum | place: Ireland | collected 2019-01-01 | study: A study of... | reverse complement strand
GGATATGCCCGATGAGGGCCGGAGGAGTAAATAACATGAAGAATTACAAAATCGCTGTCGCGGGCACTGGGGCTAGAGATATAATAGGGTCAACCAAGAAAAACTACGATAACTAAAGGGTTTTGACGGCTTGAGTTGTCCTTCAAAAATTTTATTTGTTGATAAACTGCAAGAAGCGGGAAATCCTGAGGGTTATATGTAGGCGGCTTTTGGAAGCTCTGTTTTGACCCACAAAAAGGAGCAACAAATAAAATTAGGAGGATAACTCAAGCCCACGGTAGGCCGCTATGAAGCGGTCTGCCGTGGGCTTGTTGCTGTTTTATAAAGAGAAAAGTGAGGAGAATGAAACTATGAAAAATTATAAAATCGCTGTGGCTGGAACTGGATATGTCGGCCTCTCCCTTAGCGTGTTGTTAGCGCAGCATAACCAAGTGACGGCTGTTGATATTGTGCAAGCGAAAGTGGATATGATTAACAATCATAAATCCCCGATTCAGGATGACTATATCGAGAAATATCTTGCAGAAAAAGAGTTGAACCTGACCGCAACGCTGGATGCAAAGTCAGCATACTCGGATGCGGATTTTGTTGTAATAGCTGCTCCCACGAACTATGACAGTAAAACGCAGCACTTTGACACATCTGCGGTCGAAGCTGTAATTGAGCTGGTCATGGAATATAATCCGAACGCAGTCATGGTTATCAAGTCTACAATTCCTGTGGGCTACACCGCTTCCGTGCGTGAGAAGTTTAACAGCAAGAACATCATCTTCAGCCCGGAGTTTCTGCGTGAGTCCAAGGCCCTGTACGACAACCTCTATCCGAGCCGTATTATTGTTGGCACTGATCCGAACGATGCACGTTTGGTCGAGGCTGCTCACGAGTTTGCTGGGTTACTTCAGGAAGGCGCAATTAAAGAGAATATCGACACTTTGTTCATGGGCTTCACCGAGGCAGAGGCAGTCAAACTGTTTGCCAATACCTATCTGGCTCTGCGCGTTGCTTACTTCAATGAATTGGACACCTATGCAGAGAGCAAGGGCTTGAATACCAAACAGATCATTGACGGTGTTTGCCTTGATCCTCGTATCGGCAGCCACTACAATAACCCGTCCTTTGGCTACGGCGGGTATTGTCTGCCCAAGGACACCAAGCAACTGCTGGCAAACTATGCCGATGTGCCGGAGAACCTGATTGAAGCAATCGTGGAATCCAATCGTACTCGTAAGGACTTTATTGCAGACCGCGTTCTGAAGTTGGCTGGCTACTATGGATATGATGCAGAGAACGAATTTGACGAGGACAAGGAGAAATCTGTCACGATTGGCGTTTACCGCTTGACCATGAAGTCTAACTCGGACAATTTCCGTCAGAGTTCTATTCAGGGTGTTATGAAGCGTGTGAAGGCAAAGGGAGCAACGGTCATTATCTATGAACCGACTTTGAAGGATGGCGAAACATTTTTTGGTTCCGTAGTTGTCAATGACTTGGCGAAGTTCAAGGAAATGAGCAACGCTATCATTGCAAACCGTTATGACAAGTGCCTGGACAATGTGAAAGAGAAAGTTTACACAAGAGATATTTTCCAGAGAGACTAATTGAAAAAAGCAAGTGAGGAAAAGGAAAAGTTATGATGTATGATTATTTGGTAGTTGGCTCCGGTCTGTATGGTGCCATTTTTGCACATGAAGCAAAAGCGCATGGAAAATCTGTTCTGGTCGTGGATAAGCGCCCCAACATTGCTGGCAATATTTACACAGAGAATATTGAGGGTATCAATGTCCATAAGTATGGTGCGCATATCTTCCACACCAACAATAAAAAAGTCTGGAACTACATCACCCAGTTTGCCGAGTTCAACCGCTTTACAAATTCTCCGGTCGCTAATTATAAGGGTGAACTGTATTCGTTGCCTTTCAATATGTATACCTTCAACAAGATGTGGGGCGTTGTGACACCGGAGGAAGCCGCTGCAAAAATTGAGGAACAGCGTAAGGAAATCACTGGTGAGCCGAAAAATCTGGAGGAGCAGGCAATCTCTCTCGTAGGCCGTGACATCTATGAGAAGCTTATCAAGGGTTACACCGAGAAGCAGTGGGGGCGTGATTGCAAGGAACTGCCCGCATTTATCATCAAGCGGCTTCCGGTAAGGTTGACCTTTGATAATAATTACTTCAATGCTCTTTATCAAGGAATTCCTATCGGTGGATATACACAGATGGTCGAGCACATGCTGGACGGCATTGACGTCAAGCTTGGTGTGGATTACTTGGAGCATAAGGATGAGCTGGATGCGCTGGTTGAAAAGGTCATCTACACAGGACCGATTGATGCGTACTTCAATTACAGCCTTGGTTATCTGGAATACCGATCAGTTCGTTTTGAAAATGAGATTCTTGACATGCCAAACTTCCAGGGTAATGCTGCTGTGAACTACACGGATCGTGAGACACCGTGGACACGAATAATAGAGCACAAGTGGTTTGAGTTCGGTAAAGACGAAAACGGGAAAGAGATAGATAAGACCATCATTAGCCGTGAATACAGTTCCGAATGGAAGCCGGGCGACGAACCTTATTATCCGGTAAATGATGCAAAGAACAGCGCACTCTATGCCGAGTACAAGAAATTGGCTGACGGTGAGAAGAATATTATCTTTGGTGGCCGACTGGGCGAGTACAAGTATTATGACATGGATGCTGTTGTGGCATCGGCGCTGGAAATGAGTAAAAAAGAATTGGCTTGAGGATGGGATGATTTATGAAAAAGATTTTGATGGTTTGTGAGGCATTTGGAGGCGGTGTTTTTACATATGTCTCACAGTTGTGTAATGACATGGTGGATGATTTTGACGTTTATCTTGCCTATTCACTCCGGCCTCAGACACCGAAAAACTACAAGGATTTTCTGGATAAGCGTGTTCATTTGATTCGAGTCAAGAGTTTCAGTGAAAAAGGTCTGACGAATATTCCGAACGATATCAAGGTTATAAAGGAACTGCAGGCCATTGAAAGAAAAGTCCAACCGGATGTGATTCATCTTCATTCCTCCATTGCTGGTGGTATGGGGCGGTTGGCGTACAAAGGTAAAAATAACACGGTTGTTTATACTCCACATGGCTATGCTCATATTCTTATGGGTCCTGGTAAGAAAAGCGTTATGTATAAATGGATGGAGAAGATTCTTGGAAAGACGAACTCCATGACGCTAACCTGCTGTGAAAGTGAGGATGAGGTAGCAAAGACTCTCTGCAAGAGAACCGCCTATATAGAGACGGGTGTGAATCTGGACGATCTGTCCGCCTCTCTTGATGGGATTGAACCTGTACACAGTGATAAGTTCACCGTGTTTACGTTGGGACGCGCCTGTGTACAGAAGCAGCCACAGCTATTTAATCACATTGCGGAATTGGTGCCGGAAGCGAGATTTGTATGGATTGGTAATGGCGAACTTGAGAGTGAGCTGACTGCTCCAAACATAGAAGTAACCGGATGGAAGCCTCGTAAGGAAGCTCTTGCAATGGCAAAGGGCGCAGATGCTTTTATACTCTGTAGCCTCGGTGAAGCCATTGCTATGAGTCTTATTGAGAATATGTATATCAAGAAGTTGATTTTGGTCAGCAATACGATGGGTAATAAGAGCGTCATTAAGGATGGCGTTAATGGATACGTCTGCGAGACCGCAGAAGAGTATGCAGCGAAGATAAAGGCAGCGATGAAGAAATTTCCTTCGGAACTGCCGGAGAGAGCCTACCAGGATGTGCTGGACATATATAACACGGAAGCTATGAAGAAGAAGTATATTGAGTTTTATAACAGCATAGCAAAATAATTGCCTGTATGAGGAGGAAAATTGGAAAGTATGAAGCAGTTTTTAAGCATAATCATACCGGTCTATAAAATCAAAGAAGAATATTTGCGTTTCTGCTTTGATAGTCTAGTTGAACAGGATATGGAGAACTTCCGTGTGATTGTAGTTGATGACGGTTCTCCCGACAACAGCGGAAAAATCTGTGATGAATATGCAGAAAAAGATAAACGGTTTACGGTAATACATCAGGAAAATGCAGGCGTAGCGGCTGCGAGGAATGCCTGCTTGGATACGGTTGATACGGAATGGATTACATTTGTTGATCCAGATGACTGGGTAGAACGCAATCATGTTTCCACATTATATAAGGCCATTCAAGAGCATGAAGACATTGACATCTTTTTGTTTGACTATGTGCAGGAATATGCAGAAAAAAAGGTTGTCAAAAAATTAATGGATCAGAGCCAAAGATTGAATGCTGAGTGGACAAAGAATTTGAAAATTGCGCCATTTAATTATTTTGTAGTTGATGGAAGGCCTTATGAGTATGAGACTAACACTTTGTGGGACAAAATGTATCGCACAAGTTTGATAGAGAATATTCATCTTAGATTTGATCCTAAGGCCAGAAAAGGGCAGGATGTGATATTCAATGCGGAATGTTTGCAACTTACGGATAAATTTTATTATATCCAGGCACCATTGTATCATTACAGATACCTTCAGGACTCTATCACGAACAAGTTCAATACAAAAGCACAGTATTATAACGAGGTTGCTTTTGGTAACTATGAACGGATCATAAAGCAGTATAATCTGAGTAGTGAATATAAAGAGGCTTTTTATGCAAGAGTTGTAACCCGTGTCTATTCGACAATGCGTCTTTACTATTTCCATCCTGAAAATCAAAAGACCAGAAAAGAAGTAAGGCATGAACTGGATACAACCTTGGATAAGGAACCATATAAGACCGCATTGAAGAAAGTGCAATATTCAAACCTGACGGGTAGTCAGAAGATTTTTGTGATGTTTTTGAAGAAAAGGCAATACGCAATATTGCGCTTGTTGGTCAATGGTAGATTGCTGTTGAAAAACTTGAAAGGTGCAAAGCTCCGATAACATGGGAGGTGAGGACTTCTGGGAGGACAAGAAAAAAAGGTGCTAATTCAGATGCGTGATTTACGTATAGGAAATGGTATCGCGGCATGCATTATGAATTACTATGAGTACACAGTGACTCATGGCTACAAAATCGACTTTTTGCTCAATCGAAATATTGCATCGCCTTATGTGGAATTGGCAAAGAAGCACGGAAGCCGATTTTATATACTTCCACATGATACAAGTAAGCCAAACAAAGAAAATATAAACTATATCGAAAAAGTCGTCAAAAATGGTTATGATATTTTGCATGTAAATCTTAGTGGATTAAATGCATTGATAGCTCTTGAAGCAGCACGCAGAGCAAAAGTTAATCAAAGAATTTATCACGCGCATAATCCTAAAGAGTCATCATCAATGAAGGCAAAGATGAGGTCATTACTATATGAAGTACCGAGTGTATGGTTTGCTAACCAATATGCGGCATGCTCAACACTTGCAGGAGATTCAATCTTTGGAAGTAGACATTATACAGTTATAAAAAATGCGATGGATACTTCAAAATTCGCTTTTGATGAAACCGCACGAAAACATCTGCGAAAAGAACTGGGGCTTGAAGATAAATTTGTTGTTGGCGTAGTAGGGCGGATTGCTGAACAGAAAAACCCTTATTTTACGATTGATGTTTTTTTGGAAATAAAGAAACGTCAAAAAAATTCTTACCTGATATGGGTGGGAGAAGGAAACCTCAAAGAGGCAGTAAAGGCTATTGTTAGCGAAAAAAGAATTGAAGATAGTGTTAACTTTCTTGGAACGAGAGAAGATGTTAATAAATTGTATTCTGCAATGGATTTATTTCTTCTCCCGTCAAGGTTTGAGGGTCTTGGAATTGTTTATATTGAAGCACAGATTTCAGGGCTTCAATGCTTTGGATCAGACCAAATTCCTTCCGATGTGGAAGTTAGCGAGAATATGCATAGAATCAAATTAAGTAAGTCGGCGTCAGAATGGGCAAATGAAATTGTAGCCGCAGAAAAAAATGGACAGGAAAGACAAACAATTTATAACACAGGATTTGAAATTGACGATGTAGTGGACGCACTGTGTGGATTGTATGAGTAGGTTGCAAAAATGACTGTATATATTATTTTGATGATTTTAGCGTTAAGCGGCTATTTTGTTGGCGCGAATCGGACAGAACAGAGTCGGAAATACTATTTATTCGTAGTGTTTTCGGCCATTCTCCTCGTGGCCATACTGAGGAGCGATCAGGTCGGTACAGATTTGCGGATTTATTATAGCAAATATTATCCATTATATAAAAATGTACCGTGGGACAAAATCCAATCCGTTACAGTGAGTGGAGATTGGGAGTGGGGTTTCTGTGCATTTTGTAAATTGATTGGACAGTTATCCACAGATGTCCAATGTTTTATAGTGTTTTCAAGCATCGTTTCCGTTGTTCCATACGCTTTGTTTATATATAGAAATTCAGATGATGTGGTGTTTTCTTCAGTTTTCTTTTTGGGATATCATATTTATATGCAGAGCTTGAATGTTATCAGGCAGGCAATGGCTGTAGGAATTATACTCTTGGGAGTGGAGGCACTAAAACGTAAGAAGTATATTGTTTTTTTGGTATATGTGTTTATCGCCACCATGTTCCACACATCAGCGATAATTGCAGTTTTGCTGTTGGTTTGCGATTTGCTAAAGTACAATAGGAATACTATTTATAAACTCACGGCGATAACTTTAGTTTTTACCATTGCATATAGAGTTGTTTTTGAAAGGATACTATCGGGGAGTTCTGCATTATCAAACTTATATGGAATATATAGTTCTTCGGGCTCAGGAGATTCTGGGGGATATGTTACATATCATACGCTAGGAATGTTTGGAATTGCACTAGTTGTCTTCATGATTGGCTGCTTATATTATTATAATGAGGGAGATCAGGTGCGCTTATATGAGTACGGGAAAAGATGGAGGTCCGTCTGGCATTTACAAGGTTTAACTCTTGTGAGAAATTACCACGATGCGGATGAACAAATATACTGGAGTGACAGTATGTTAATTTACGCTGTATATTTTGCAGTATTGTTTCGTTTTTCGGCTTTTCTTATAAATGTTACCGCGAGATTTGCTATGTATTTTATTCCATTTTTGATGATAGCTTCTCCGTATTTTTGCAATAAAATTTGTGATAATAAAACGAGAAAAATCGTGAAATTTGGCATGATAGCGATTGTTCTTGCATTCTTCTTTTTTATTGGTTATACACGTGCTGGAGAATTGTGGGGAACGGTACCATATGAATTTTGTTTTTGAGTCGGGTGAAATATAGATATGAAAAAAATAGCGATAGTAACACTTTATCATAATAATAACAACTATGGGGGTCTGGCACAAGCATATGCTCTTTGTGAGTACTTAAATTCAAAAGGATATGATGCCGAGATTCTGGACTATGAGAAACAAAAAGGATTGTCGGGTTCATTTAAAGATAGACTGGAGCTTCATGCCAATGGAAAAGGAGCTGTTAGATTTTACCAAATGGTAAAATATGTTTTTAAGTGGTTATATAACAAAGAAATTGTAGCAAGGAGAAATCGAAACGCTCTTGAAAAATATTCAGAAGGACTAAATGAAAGAAAAGAGAAATTTGCTGAATTTAGAAACACAATTCCTCATTCGAAATTATATTGTGCGGAAACAATCTCAGAGAGCGCAGATAAATATGATGCGTTTGTAAGCGGCAGCGATCAGATATGGAAACCTGGTGTAATTCAAGATGCTTTCGTTCTTAAATTTGTGGCAGATCGAAAAAAGATTTCATATGCTTCGAGTGTTGCAATTGCAGGAATTAAGAGCAGAGAATGGTTTTGTAAATATTTAAAAGATAATTTGATGTCGTACTCTGCAATCTCTGTTCGAGAAGAGTCAACAAGTATTGAACTGTGTGAAATCTTAGGGCATGAAGTTAGCTGGGTTGTTGATCCAACGATGTTGTTAGGAAAAGAAAAATGGAATGACATAACCGCGAAAAGGATAATTAAAGAAAACTATATATTTGCTTATTTTTTAGGTGGAAGTGCGGTTCAACGAAATTTTGTTACACGTTATGCATTGGAGCATGACTTGAAAATTGTTTCATTGCCTTTTGCTGGCGGGGATTACATTAAAGAAGATGTCAATTTTGGAGACTATCGCCTCTTCAAAATTGGTTTGCCTGAGTTTTTCAGTCTTATAAAGTACGCTGAGGTGATATTTACCGATTCTTTTCATGCTGTATGTTTTTCGCGGGTTTTCAGTAAGGAATTTTTTGTCATGGAAAGAGAAGTATCGCATAAGACAGACCGTATGACTACAAGAATTGAAAGTATATTGGACATAATGAATCTAAGAGATCACTTAATTAATGAACATAGCGTGATTGATAAGATTGAGCCTATAGATTATTGCTTGGTTGAAGAACATCTACAGCCTTATATAGAACGATCACAGAAATATTTGATTGAAGCATTGAATGATTGATGATTTATCTATCTGTGTTGGAGGAAAAAGAGATGTTTAGGAACATATATACAATTCATAAAATAGGGCACTATTGCTACGAAAGAAAGATACCGTTTCTCTCCAAGGGATTAAAAGTGCTTGAAAAAATCTTTTTTCCCGCATGTGACATTTCGTTTGCAACGGAAATTGGAGAAGGTGCTTATTTCCCTCACAGAGCGATTGGAGTTGTTATTCAAGAGAAAGCTGTTATTGGAAAGAATGTTACAGTTCATGTGAATACTGTCATTGCCGGGAAGCGGGGGGTATTCCTTTGATTGGTAATAATGTGATAATAGGTGCTAACTCGGTGATTTTGGGTGGTGTTAAGGTAGGAGATAATTCTGTGATTGGGGCGGGTTCAGTAGTTTGTCATGACGTGCCTGATGGTGCCGTTGTTGCAGGCTCACCGGCAGCAATTATAAAATACATTAGCCCGGATTTTGAACCATTACATCAGAACACGGTGGGAAAGAATTGAAGCGGAATAGCAAAGGAGAGAGTGGATGAACAGTAGTGTAGAAAAGAAATTAGGAGTAATTCTTCAATATTCTCAAATGGGATTAAATATTCTTATTTCATTTATATACACGCCTGTTATGCTTCGCATTCTGGGACAATCGGAGTATGGCATTTATAACCTATCGAACTCTATTATTTCTTATTTGAGCCTTCTTTCTTTGGGCTTTGGTGCGAGTTATATTCGTTTCTATTCCAGATATAAGAAGGATAATGACATAAAGGGCATTAAGAGACTGAATGGCCTGTTTCTTATTGTATTCATGATTATGGGGGCTATTGCTCTTGTTTGTGGACTCATATTTTCGGCTAATGTCTCTGTCTTTTTTAATGATTCGTATTCAGCGGAGGATTTAAGTATAGCTAGGGTGTTGATGATTTTTATGTCTATCAACCTTGCTTTGACCTTTCCAAATAGTGTGTTCACATCTTATGTGACTTCTCAGGAAAGATTTGTGTTTCAGAAGTCGCTGAATATGGTAAAAACAATTGTTAGTCCATTACTTACATTGCCGCTTCTTTTGATGGGATATGGCTCTATCGGGATGGTCATAATTACAACCGTGGTAAGTGTTTTGGTTGATTTGTTGAACCTCTATTTCTGCCTATTCAAGTTGAAAATGCAGTTTGATCTGAGAAAGCTGGATTTTAAACTATTGAAAGAAATAGCAGTGTTTTCGTCATTTATTGCAATGAACCAGATAGTAGATCAAATTAACTGGGCTACAGATAAGGTGATTCTTGGAAAGTTTTGTACGAGTGGTGCCGTTGCTGTGTATGCGATAGGTTCGCAGATAAACACATATTATATTAATTTCTCGTCAGCTGTTTCGGGAGTCTTTGTACCACAAGTGAATCGAATTGTGGCCTCAGATGAGAACACACCGATGAAGAATAGACGCCTGACTGATTTGTTTACTAAAGTAGGAAGAGTACAATTTATTGTTTTGATGCTTATTCTTTCGGGTGTGATATTTTTTGGAAAATTTTTTGTATTGAAATGGGCGGGAGAAGGATATGAAAATGCGTATGTTGTTTCTTTATTATTGATGATACCAGTGACAGTCCCACTGATTCAAAATATTGGCATTGAGATTCAACGAGCCAAGAATATGCATCAGTTCAGAAGTTACATATATCTTGGAATGGCGTTATTGAACATTGTAATATCCATTTTTCTCGCGAAGCTCTGGGGTGAGACTGGTGCGGCATTGGGTACTACCATATCACTTGTTTTGGCTAACGGTATCATTATGAACTGGTTCTATCATAAGAAGATAGGACTGGATATGTTTTACTTCTGGAAGCAGATTGGAAAGTTCATTCCTGCAATGATAGCTCCGATTGTGGCAGGCATTTTATTGAATATTAGACCCTGTGAAAATATCATGGGTTTTGCTGTGAGAATCATTATTTATTCTGTAGTGTACTGTTTGTCATTCTATTTCGTAGGCATGAACGCCTTTGAAAAGGAGCAGGTCAATAAGATATTGAGGAAGATGAAGATTGTGAAATGAAGAGGAGGTGCGGAGCATGGGTCATAGTCAAGTTAAAACAACATATGCTGCATACTCTTTGGACGAGCAAGAACGTCTGAACAGTTCATCTGGGGGCGTCTTTTCGTTGTTAGCTAAGAACACCTAACAAAACCGAAAAGCGATCAAAGCGGCAGCAAGGGTGAAAAAAGCCAAATGGATATCAGCTCTGCGTTCATATCGGACGAGCAGGCGCCTGTATCGATGGAACCAGGCAAAGGTTCGCTCAACAACCCAGCGGTGCTTTCCAAGATGAGAGGAACTGTCCACCCCACGTCTGGCAATGCGGTGCTTTATATGTCTCACTGTGCACGCCTGTCTGCAAAACGGAAAATCGTACCCTTTATCAGCGTGAAGTTTCTGAGGACGACAAGTGGGTCTCCCGTGCAAATTTCGCAGGGACGGCAGATGATCCAGCGGGTCACTCCCAAATTTTGTGTAAAGTCCAATGAGTGCAGGAATAGGGCAAATT
>ERZ1090865.1602-NODE-1603-length-11001-cov-112.244564_pt1 | contig 11001 bp, 16 predicted proteins | sample MGYA00478478_ERZ1090865 | MGnify/ENA primary metagenome ERZ1090865 (study PRJEB33644, sample SAMEA5815715) | chicken gut metagenome | biome: Chicken; feature: Gastrointestinal Tract; material: Caecum | place: Ireland | collected 2019-01-01 | study: A study of... | reverse complement strand
GGCATTCCTCTTTTTCTTGTCAAGTGGAAAGGAGATCATTATGAGAATGAATAAAATTGCAAAAGGTTTAGGTTTATGCACAATTGGGTTCACTGGTGGTATAATATTTACAGGTTATCAGTTAGGCAAACTGGCATTACACAACGATCGGATTCGAAAGCTAGTGGTGCAGGGAATTAAAGACTATGTTTATGAAGTATTAGATGAGAAGGAAAATTAAATTAGCTATGAATGTATATATTTATGATGGACCGGTTTATAGTTTTCAGACAATGTTAACAGATCGTTGGTATGCTGAGACAAGAGCTGTGTCCAAACAGAAAGCAAAATCAAATCTGGCATATCAGTATAAAAAGCAAAACCATTTGTTAGCTGGTGCTGATATTCGTCTTCCAGGCATCGTAAAGGAGGTAATAGAATAATGGATGGAATGACACCAAAAAAGGAAGAACGAGAACCCGTTACAAAAGTGATTTCGGGTCAGGCAAAACGAAAAAAGAAATCGGAGATCAGGAGGTTTAAGGATTCATTGATATCTGAAAATGTCGGTCAGGTTAAGAGTCATGTTATAGAACATGTCATGCTTCCGGCAATTAAAACCTTGATCTGCGATATGGTAACTGATGGGATCCGTATGATTTTCCTTGGTGAAAAAGGAAGCGATAAAGGCCGAGGGGGATCTGCTCGTTATATTTCCTATGACACCTTTGGGTACAATCGTGATTACGATAGAGGCAGTTATAGACGGTCAACCGGATATGACTTTGATGATATTTGGCTGGATACCTATGACGAGGCATTAGCTATCTTAGATCGTATGAAAGAAACTATTCGACGTTATGGGGTAGTTCGTGTAGCCGATATGTATGAAATGGCAGGCTTCCCTAGCGATTATACGGATAACCGTTATGGTTGGGCAAGTTTAAACACTGCTGAAATTGTCCGTAGACACGATAAATACGGATTCCGTTTACCAAAAGTGTCTCCAATTGAATAAAGAAAGGATAGATATTTTTATGAAACCGGCAAATGTAGATAACGTAAATCACCCAAGTCACTACAAATCAGAAACCGGATTAGAAGTTATTGATGTGATTCGTGCTTTCACAGAAGATATGAATGGCTTAGAAGGATATTACACAGGGAACGTCTTAAAGTACATGTGTAGATGGAAAAAGAAGAATGGTTTGGAGGATTTAAAGAAAGCCAGGGTATATTTAAACTGGTTAATCGACGAAATGGAAAAGAAACAGGAAAACCAGAAAACGTGGGATATCTGGGATATCCTTGAAAGGAAATTGTATGTAGGAAGGGCGAATTACCCAACCCCATGGCCTTGCTTCTGTGAGGGGTTGAGGGAGGAACTAGATAAAAAGGGATTTCTCGATACTGACAGTGTCCCTAACAACGATATCATAGTGGAGGATATTTTTAAATCAACCATGAATTATATGTATGGAGTAAACAATAACAACGAAAATGAAGAAGAAAAGGAGAATGAGTAATGAAATTAAACAAAGTTGTAATTCGAAATGCAGTAAACAAAGCAGTCTTAAAAACAAGAAAACATGGACCGGAAATTGGTTTGGTATTTGGTGTAGCCGGTGTGGTCGGATCTACAATTATGGCATGTGTAGCCACGGCTAAGGTTGTAAGAATTGCCGAAGACAGCAAATATAAAAAAGAAGAGTTGGATATTCAGAAAGCGGATGGAGATATTACTGCGGAAGAACACAAGGAGCAGGTGGACAAACTTTATATTCAGACAGGAATCGAAACTATCAAGTTATATCTTCCAGCTGTAGGACTTGGTGCTCTATCTTTGGCAAGCATTATCTCCTCTCATGTAGTACTACAGAAAAGAAACGCATCTCTTGGCGCTGCTTATATTGCATTGGATCGAGGATTCAAAGAATATCAGAAACGAGTAGAAGAACGGTTTGGAGAAGATGTAGAAAGGGATATTCGCTACGGTATCAAAGAGGAAGAAGTAACTGAGAAGACCGTGACAAAGAACGGGAAGGAAAAAGAAACAACCAAAAAAGTCAATACATTCAATCCGAGTGATCTTGGACCATATGCAAGAATCTTTGACTCCGGATGCAATGGCTGGACAAAAGATCCAAATCGAAACAAAGATATTCTGTTAGATTGCCAGAATTGGGCAAATAACAAATTGCAAAGAAAAGGACGTCTTCTTTTAAACGACGTATACGAAATGTTAGGTTTCGAACCAACCAAAGCTGGTATGGTTATGGGTTGGCTTTACGACTTAGATAATCCAAACCTTCAGAATCATGTAGATTTCGGTCTGTGGAATCTGGAGAGTGAAGCAAGCCGCAGGTTCATTAATGGACTGGAGCAGAACGTGATTCTTGATTTCAACATCGACGGAAATATTTATGAAATGTTGGACTGACGATATTTGATCTTTATGATTATCCGTGGAGGTTTTTTGATTATGATGAATAAAAGTATAACGATCATTTGTTCTTTTGCTGCGGGAGCTTTAGCGGGCTCCTTAGCGGCAATTTTTGCAGTAAAGAAATACTATAACGATTATTATTGGAACTTGTCTAAAAAAGAGACAGCTGAAATGAAAAACTACTATGAGAAAAAACTTGCGAACGAAAAGGATATAACAAATGCACAAATTGAAAAACGTGCGTATGAGGTCCTGGCAGAGCAGTACTCGACTCATAGTCAGGAAGAACATATTTTAGAACGAGGAAAAGATTACGAGGAGGATATGTGTATTATGGAAGAAAGACCATATATTATTGAACCAGAAGAGCTCGGAGAAACTGATTACGAAGTAGAAACTCTCACTTACTATGCTGACCATGTGCTAACATTTGAAAACGACGACGTCATCGAAAATGTAGACGAACTGGTTGGACGAGAGTCTCTGTCACACTTTGGAGAGTATGAGGATGACACTGTTTACGTGCGTAACGATCGGTTACAAACTGATTTTGAGATTCTTGCTGATACAAGAAATTACTGTGATATTTATTGCACAGCAGAATAGAGGTGAGTAAATTGTCATTTACATTGAAGTTGAGATATTACGATTGGCTTTGCGCTTTCATCATCAAGGGTCAGTTTCCACCAGAGATGAAGTATGAAAAAGTAATCCGGTATTTATTTTTCCGTGACTTTACGTACTCAATCCCGAATGATAAAAATCGTTATCGGGATGGACTCGACCTCAGGTATCGATTTGGTATGGAATTAACTGGGAATGATATTGATGAGGCCAGGCATATTGCAGACATGATCAATCGGAGTCAGAGATGCAGTGTACTGGAGATGATGATTGCGTTAGCAATTCGCATGGAAGAAGAGATTATGGACAACCCTGCAATCGGAAACCGTACAAGTCATTGGTTTTGGAGAATGATGTCTAACTTAGGACTCTCTGGGATGACTGATGATATTTACAATGAAAAAGAAGTAAAAGACATCATCGATCGATTTTTAAATCGAGACTACGCCCCGGATGGAACCGGCGGGTTATTTCGGGTTCGAGGAATCAAGGAAGATATGAGAGATGCTGAGATCTGGTGGCAGATGAATTGGTTCTTGAACAGTATATCATAAAGGAGGTAGGGAGAATGTGTTTGACTTTCTAGTAATTGCATCGAAACCAACCAGAACAGGTTTTGATATTTTCCCTAAATTTAAACTATATCCAAAAAGCAAAGACCTAATGATCCGAGGAGGGGACTTTTATGCAGTATGGCTGGAAGACAAAGGCATCTGGTCTACAGATGAAGGAGAGGCACTCCGTGCCATTGACCAGGAACTGGATCGTTACGTTGCCGAAAACAAAGAGAAAATGGGCGGTGCACAGATACGAGTCCTTCATATGTGGGACTCCGATTCTGGCATGATTGATAAATGGCATCGATTCTGCCAAAAGCAGTCGAGAGATTCTTATCATCCATTGGACGATACTTTGATATTTGCTAATTCTCCGGTTCAAAAAGAGAACTATTCCAGTAAGAAGCTATCTTATGCCTTGGAACCTTGTGATATTCCAAGTTATGAGAAACTGATGTCTACCTTATATTCTCCAGAAGAACGACATAAAATTGAATGGGCAATTGGGGCAATCATCACTGGTGAATCGAAAGAGATTCAGAAATTTATTGTATTGTATGGTGCACCAAAGACCGGTAAATCTACAATCCTCAATATCATTCAGATGCTATTTGAAGGATATTATGCGATATTTGATGCGAAAGCGTTAGGATCTGGAGGGAGCCAGTTTGCGCTGGAGGCATTTCGTAATAATCCATTAGTAGGTATTCAGCATGATGGAGACCTGTCTCGGATTGAGGATAACACAAGACTTAATAGTTTGGTTTCTCATGAAGAAATGTTGGTTAACGAGAAATATCAACGTGCCTATACGAATCGTTTCAGAGCTTTCTTATTTTTAGGAACTAATAAACCGGTCAAGATTACTGATAGTAAATCAGGTTTACTTCGAAGGTTAATCGACGTAACTCCAACCGGGAACCGGGTTCCAAGAAAAGAATATGATCAGGCAATGAAGCACGTAAAATTTGAGCTTGGTGGGATTGCGTGTCATTGTAGAGATGTCTATTTAGAAAATCCAAGATATTATGATGAATATGTTCCGGTTCATATGATGGGGGCATCGAATGATTTTTACAACTTTGTTTTGGATTCTTACCATATTTTCATCGAACATGAAACCATTTCATTAAGAACCGCCTGGAAATTATACAATCAGTATTGTGAAGATGCCAAGATTACTTATCCTTATTCTCAAAGGGTATTTAAAGAAGAATTACGAACCTATTTTAAAGACTTTGAGGATGGGCCAATCTCCAAATGTAGGTATATTGGTTTTAAGACAGATATTTTTGAAAAGAAAGAAGAAAAGACGGAAGAGGCCAACGAAAAACAAACCGAATGGCTTCAACTGGAAGAGAATCAATCTTCGATATTGGACCAAGTATGTGCTTTATGTCCGGCTCAATATGCGAATTCAGAGGAGACTCCGAGAAGAAAATGGGAGAATGTTAAAACAAAATTAAAAGATTTGGATACGTCCCAGCTACATTATGTCAAAGTGCCAGAGCATTTAATTGTGATCGACTTTGATATTATGGATGAAAATGGGGAAAAATCTTTTAAATTAAATTTAGAAGCGGCAAGCAAATGGCCGGAAACCTATGCCGAGGTGTCTAAAGGTGGATCCGGTATTCATTTGCATTACTATTATACAGGAGACCCAAACGAGTTGTCTCGGATATTTGATAAATCGGTAGAGATCAAAGTGTTTACTGGAAACAGTTCTCTGAGAAGAAAACTTACCAAGTGCAACAAAAAACCTATTGCAACAATTAGTTCTAACTTGCCATTAAGAGAGGTGAAAAAGGTGATTGATTTTAGTGTATACAAAAATGAAAAGGCGATTCGGACGATTATCAAAAAATCGTTAAACAAAGAATATCCACCTCATAGTACAAAATGCAGTATCGATTTTATTAAAGACACCCTAGATAAAGCATATCAAAGTGGAATGACTTATGACGTTCAGGATTTTCAAAACTCAGTGATCGCATTTGCGGCTCAGTCGACGCATCAGTCTGACTATTGTTTAAAGCAGGTTGCAAACATGAAATGGAAGTCCGAAGATATTGCAGAAGTAGATCCGGTAAAAATCGAGGAATCTCAGCTGGTCTTCTATGATGTGGAGGTTTTCCCAAACTTATTTTTAGTATGTTATAAGTTTCGAGGAAAAGACAAACCTGTCATTCGGATGTATAATCCATCCCCAGATGATTTGGAACGGTTTGCCGGAAATAGTATTATTGGTTTCAACTGTCGAAGATACGATAACCATATGGTATACGCTCGTATGCTTGGGTATACTAACGAACAGTTATTCCAGTTATCTCAAAAAATCATCAATTCTGCAAAAGGAGAGAATCGAGAATACTTCTTTGGGCCGGCATACAATCTTTCTTATACGGATATTTACGACTTTGCCTCAGCAGGAAACAAGAAGTCCTTAAAGAAACTGGAAATTGAAATGGGAATCCACCATCACGAGTTAGGCCTTCCATGGGATCAGCCAGTACCAGAAGAGTTGTGGGATAAGGTTGGTGATTATTGTGAAGACGACGTCATTGCGACAGAAGCTGCCTTTGATTACTTAAAATCGGACTGGATTGCAAGACAAATTCTGGCTGACTTAGCAGACATGACGGTAAACGATACTACCAATACTCTTACCACCAAAATTATATTTCAAGGGAACAAGCACCCACAAAGTGAATTCCATTATCGGAATTTAGCGGAGCCGGTTTATGAGATGGATGAGGAATCCATGGACTTCTTAAAAGAAGCTTGTCCAGTGATGATGTCCAAACGTCATGGAGAAGCCGGAAGTCTTTTGCCATATTTTCCTGGATACGAGTATAAGAACGGTGTTTCGACTTACAAAGGAATCGAAGTTGGAGAAGGCGGTTTAGTCTTAGCTGAACCCGGTGTGTATTGGAATGTAGCACTCCTTGATATTGCCAGCATGCATCCGCACAGTATTATTGCTGAAATCTTATTTGGTGTCATGTATACGAAGGCGTTCCGAGAAATTGTAGTGGGTCGTGTGGATATTAAGCATACGGCATGGGCCGAGGTCGATACGATTCTTGGAGGAAAGTTAAAGCCTTATATTCAGAGAGTTATCGACGGAGAAATTACTGCTGGAGATTTGGCAAATGCATTAAAGACCGCTATTAACTCTGTTTATGGTCTCACCAAGGCAAACTTTGATTGCGCGTTCCGTGATATTCGTAACAAAGACAATATCGTGGCAAAACGAGGAGCACTCTTCATGGTGGATCTGGCTGAAGCGGTTCAGAAGAAAGGATTCCAGGTTGCACATATTAAGACCGATTCTATCAAAATCCCAGATGCTACTCCGGAGATCATTCAGTTTGTTATGGACTTCGGGAAGGATTATGGATACACCTTTGAACATGAAGCGACCTATGATCGGATGTGCTTAGTCAATGATGCAGTTTATATTGCAAAATATAAAGATCCGGAGTTATGTAACCAGATGTATGGATATGTTCCAGAGAAGAACGCAAAACATCCAAACGAATGGACTGCTACGGGAAAACAGTTTCAGGTCCCATATGTATTCAAGACCTTATTTAGTAAAGAACCATTGACCTTTGAGGATATGTGCGAAGTATTCTCAGTCAAGAATGCTTTATATTTGGATATGAACGAATCATTACCAGATGTTACCCAAGCTGAAAAAGAACTGGATAAACTGGAAACGAAGTATCGAAAAGGCGAAATTTCAGATACCTTATTCGAACCGGAAGCAAAACGATTATCAGAGATTATCCAGACCGGTCATGACTATCACTTCGTCGGAAAAGTAGGACAGTTCTGCCCAATTCGAAAAGGACACGGAGGTGGTATCTTAAAACGAATGCAGGACGGAAAGTATTATGCAGCAAGTGGCACAACAGGATATCGTTGGATGGAATCCGAATTAGTGCGAAATCAAGTAAAAGACGGCGTGGATATTATTGATCAGGGATACTATCACAAATTGGTAGACGAGGCTGTGGACGCAGTATCGAAGTATTGCGATTTCGAGCGGTTTACTTCTGATGAACCGTATCAGGAAACTTTTATGAATATTCCGGAAGACGTAGATGACGAACTTCTATTCGCGTAAACTACATAGAATATTATGAAAGAAACTATAGAAAGGAGTATGAACTATGGAAAACACAAACAACGAATTTACATTCACACAGGAGGAAGTAGAGGCAGCTTGTAAGGAGGTATACGGTCGAGGAGTCGATCACGGAATTATCGCCTCAGGCATTAGTTTAATTGCTGCTGTAGGATTGTGTAAACTGATCGACGTGTTAAGACAGAAACGGAAAAAATAGTTTCTACACGGAAGAGTCTGACTAATGTTAGGCTCTTCTCTTTGTTTTATGATGAAAGGAGCAAAAACGTATGGTATGGGATTGTGTAAAAATTGGTTTTGGATTAGGATTAGGTGTACAACTTAGTATCATTACCATTGGAGCATTTTCTGGATTAATTAAAAAAGAAAACAAAACAAACAAGGAGGACAAATAAGATGAGGTTAACAATTGTACCAGGAACAGGAGTATTACAGATTGACGACGCAAGAATCATTCACAAGAACTTTCAGGGACGTCCGTCCAAATATAATCGAAAAGGGGATCGGAACTTTTCTGTTGTTATTCCGAATGACGAGGTGGCTCAGCTTTTACTGGAGCAGGAGAATAAATACGGGAAGTCTTGGAATGTGCATATCAAAGCACCGAGAGAAGATGGAGAAGAGCCGTTCCGTTATCTCTCAGTTAAGGTAAGTTTTGCCGGAAGAGGGCCGCGTATATATTTACGGTCAGGACGTGCAAGACGGCCGTTAAGCGAAGATACGATCGGTATTCTGGATGAGATTGACATCGATCATGTAGATCTTGACATACGGCCATATGACGGTGATGGGGCTGGGTTAAATGGTCCATTCCGGTCAGCATATCTCTCCGCTATGGAGGTGTATCAGAATGTGGATCGTTTCGAAGCACGGTACGCAGAAGAAGAACATCCGGAAGAATAAATGATATTTTGGGGTAGGGTCTCACTATTGGGGCTCTACCATTAAGGAGGTATAAGGTATATGCAAAAATTGATCTATTGGCTCGTACGAAGACATCTGAAACTGAAAATCGGAGAGCCTTTTCGTTTTACCAATCAAAAGACGAGAGCAATTTACCGATTCACAAAAACATCGCTTCATAAGTCTTATCCAGAGCCAATTTTAAATGCAAACGGAGAAGAGATCGGAACAAGATGGGTTCGTAGGCCGGCAGGAGTCAGTCTCAATTGGCTATTGGATCCGGGATGCAAGATTTATATTCTATCTCCAGATGAGGTGATCGACGAGATATTGGAGACTACATCATATAAGGAGGAACAAACAGATGGATATTTATCGGTTATCTGAAGTATTCGACTGGTTAGAACTACGCGGGTATAGAGCATGGTACAATGTAAGACCTTGCGAAGGAATCGTATCGGTTCGTTTGGTGAACAAAAATACGAAAAACGAATATACAGCGGATCTTCCATACGAATCGCTTCATACTTTATATGATACCATGATGAAATGGATCGAAGAACATGTCGACATGGACGAAAAAATTACAGATAGGAGGAGATCACTTTATGATCGTTCACAAAATTCCATGTGATACTTGTACACACCGCGATATTTGTAAGTACAAAGTAGCGTGTGAAAATATGCGTGATGCAGCTAGCAAAAGTTTAGAGTACTATGATGCTAACACGTTTACATTTTCTATTCACTGCAAATATTTTGAGAAAAGCAAGCCTATGTTTAGGGAGGGAAAACATCATGAATGATACTTTAGGAAACTATCTATACTATATTTATTCACAGAAACACTATGACGTATCCTTTGATACACTTTTCTGGGCTTCTGGAAATCCAGAACTATCCATTGTAATATCTACTCCAAGCTTTAAAAAGATTCGCCGTGTGTTAACTAAGGAAGACTTTGAGATCAACATGTTAGGAGACGATTGGTTATTAATCCAAACACTGAAGTCTATGGTTGAGGAATTGGAAGAAGATGAGTAAAATTAGTTTATATCCGCATCAAATTCGAGCTGTTCGCAACATGCATAACGGATGTATTCTATATGGTCGAGTTGGGTCTGGAAAATCGAGAACTGCATTGGCGTATTACGCACTAAAGCAGTGTGGATCATTAGATCCTTATCAATTAGCGGTTAGCTCTCCAAAAGATTTATATATCATTACGACGGCGAGAAAACGAGATGATATGGATTGGGAGAAAGAAATGATTCCGTTTGGATTAAAAACCGATTCCGACCCAAAACACAATTTGATTGCAAATCAGGTGGTAATCGATTCTTGGAATAACATCAAAAAATATAAAGATGTAGAAAACGCGTTCTTTATATTTGACGAGCAGCGAGTCGTTGGATACGGAGCTTGGTCCAAAACCTTTATTCATATCGCAAAAAGTAATGAATGGATTCTATTGTCAGCAACTCCGGGAGATCGCTGGGAAGACTATATTCCTGTATTTATAGCAAATGGATTCTATCGGAATAAAACAGAATTCGAACGGGAACACTTGGTATACGCCTATCCATATCGATATCATAAAGTAGACCGATATTTAAGTATTCAACGTTTGGAGCGTTTGCGGGATAAGGTTTTAGTTGAAATGCCTGATGTTCGACATACAATCCAACATCATGAGGATGTATATTGTAATTACGACAAACATCTTTACAGAGAGGTGAATAAAACAAGATTCGATCCTTTTGAGAATAAGCCAATACAACAGATCAGTTCCATGTGTTATATTTTGCGCAAAATCCAAAATACAGATCCAAGTAGACAAACCGCTTTACTCGAGTTGTTTGAGAAGCATCCAAAGATGATTATCTTTTATAATTTTGATTATGAGTTGGATATTTTGAAAAGTATGTATTATGGAAAAAATGTCGAAATTGCCGAATGGAATGGTCATAAACACCAACCAATTCCAGAAGGATCCTCCTGGGTTTACCTCGTTCAGTATACAGCTGGTGCTGAAGGATGGAATTGTATTCGGACCGACACTATCGTGTTCTTCAGTCAAAATTATAGTTACAAGATTATGGAGCAATCATCAGGCAGGATCGATCGACTCAATACCCCCTATACCGATTTATATTGCTATCACTTAAAATGTCGTAGCGGGATCGATCAAGGGATCAGTCGTGCACTTGCTCAGAAAAAACAATTTAACGAACGGAGGTATATGAAATGGGATTCGTAGAGATTGCCGTATGGTTTATGGTTTTTGTGGTTTTGTCTGTGGCAGAGATTGCCATAGCGATATTTATGAACCATCT
>ERZ1090865.1598-NODE-1599-length-11019-cov-5.807096_pt1 | contig 11019 bp, 9 predicted proteins | sample MGYA00478478_ERZ1090865 | MGnify/ENA primary metagenome ERZ1090865 (study PRJEB33644, sample SAMEA5815715) | chicken gut metagenome | biome: Chicken; feature: Gastrointestinal Tract; material: Caecum | place: Ireland | collected 2019-01-01 | study: A study of the... | reverse complement strand
GGTCGTCGTGGGGCGGGGGGGGGGGCGCCCCGGGGGGGCGCCCCCCCCCCCCGCCGCAAAACCTCATTTCCCCGTGATATTTTCCACAACGGGCTTTTTTAAGAAGCGTTTGAGCGGCACGAGCGTGCTCAAGATCGGCACCGTGAAGGAAAGGACCGCCAAAATGAGCACATTCCAGCCCGTAAAATTGAGCATTGAGACCCCGAATTGCGCCATATACGTCAACGGTTGCAGGCTCCCATAAAATACGCCGAGCGACAAAAGGAGCACCAAAGCAAAGCTGCATATCGCCACAATCAGCGCCTCGAAGAGCACGATGCGTTTCACATCCGCATCCCCCGCTCCCAATGCGCGCAGCACCCCGATCTTCCGCTTCTTCAGGTTGAGTGAAGAGGTCGTCAGATGCCAACAAAGAAGTATGGAAAAGATGCCAAACAGAAGCCCCGCACCTCCGCCGACTGTAAAGATCAGCCTTTCATTATTGAACTGCGGATTAAAATCGATAAGATCGGTCACGGGAACAACCCCGAGCTGCAGACTTGACATCACGGAATGTTCTTGCAAATATTCTTCCAATAGCTCCAATGTCAGTTCGACAAGCTCCCGCGCTTCCCACACGCTCTGCACGGGCGGCGCGATCATTTCCGTGCATAGGTCGTCATGCCCTTCCAAAAAGACTTCCCTCCACGCCTCGGAAAAGACGGGGCCGCTCAGTCCTTCTGCCTGCAAAGCGGATGTATGTAAATGCAGTCGAAGCGATGGCAAACAGCATAAAGGACATCGCGGAAAGTAGCACGGCGAAGCACTTCGTCACCCACTTCCCCTGCAAGCCGAGCCGCAGACACATCCGAAAAGGCAGTTTTGTCTTCATATTTCCCTCCCATATTTGTTGTGCTATCTATAATATAGCACACATAATACGGTCTGTCAAGAGTGTATTAAAAAAGAGGCACAAAAAAAGCGGCGCAATGCCGCTTTTTGAGAGTTTCGGATGCAAGTTTCAGATGCGCCCGCGCATGCGCAGGGAGTTGAGGACGGCGAGGAGCATGACGCCGACGTCACCGAACACCGCCGCCCACAGCGGTATGAGCCCCACGATGGACAAGACCATGAGCGCCGCCTTGATGGCAATGGAGCCGACGATGTTCTGCATGACGATGCGCCGCGTCTTTTTCGCCGTCCGCATGGCTTTGGGCAGCCCTTTGAGGGAATCGGACGCGAGCACCATGTCGCTCGCCTCGATGGCGGCGTCGCTCCCGAGCCCGCCCATCGCCGCGGCGATGTCGCTTTCCGCCATCACGGGCGTATCGTTGATGCCGTCGCCCACATAGAGGAGCGCGCCCTCCCCCTTGAGCGCCCGCGCGGCGAGCGGCTTTTCTTCGGGCAGGAGCCCCGCTTTGAGCTCGTCCACGGGGAGCCCCGAAAGGGCAGCTTTCGCCCGCGCTTCGGTATCGCCCGAAAGCACGGCGATCTTCTTGACGCCCGCCCCTTTGAGTCCTTTGAGCGCCTCTTCGGCGTCCGGGCGGAGCTTATCTTCGAGCTCGGCATAGCCGACGAACGCCCCGCCCTCCGCGCAGAACACGACGGCGTGCGGGCTTTGGAGTCCGGGAAGGGCGACAGCGTGCTCTTCCATCAGCCGTCTGCTCCCCACGAGCACCTCTCTTCCTTCGATCTCCGCGGCGAGCCCCATGCCCGCGATCTCTTGAACGTTCTTCGCGTGGAAGGGCGTCTCCGTACTGCGGAAGGCTTCGGCGAAGGGATGGGAAGAAGCGCGCTCCACGGCGGCGATGAGCGACAATGCGCGCTCCGAAGAACAGCCCGCGAGCGTGAATTTGCCCTCGGTGAGGGTACCCGTCTTATCGAAGGCCGCCGTCTGCACTTTGGCGAGCGTATCGAGGCACACCGCCCCTTTGCAGAGCACGCCGTGCTTTGCAAGCACGCCCACGCCCGAGAAATAGGTGAGCGGCACCGAGATGATGAGCGCGCACGGGCAGGAGATGACAAGGAAGTTGAGCGCCCGCATGATCCACGGGGCAAAATCGAAGCCCGTAAAGAGCGGCGGCACCACGGCGAGCAGGACGGCGAGCGCCACGACGACGGGCGTGTAGATGCGCGCGAATCGGGTGATGAATTTTTCGGGCTTCGCCTTCTGCGAGGAAGCGTTTTCCACCATCTCCAAAATTTTGGCGACGGCGCTCTCCTCGGAGGGGCGTTCGACGCGCGCCGTCACGGCGTTGCCCGCGTTGAGGAAGCCCGCCAAAAGCTCCGCCCCCTCGCCGCACTCGCGGAGATAGCTCTCGCCCGTGATGGACTTGGTATCGAAGGCGCTCTCGCCCGAAAGCAGCGTGCAGTCGGCGGGGACCTTATCCCCCTTGCGCAGGAGGATGACATCCCCTCTCTTTAATTCCTCGGGCGCGACTTCGCGCTGCTCCTCCCCTTCGAGGAGGATGGCGCTGTCGCTCTTGAGCTCCATGAGCTTTGCGATCGCCCCGCGCGACGAGCCGACGGCGACCGCCTGCAAGAGCTCGCCGATCTCATAGAGCAGCATGACGGCGGCGCCCTCCATGCCCTCGCCGAGGGCGAACGCCCCCACCGCCGCGATGAGCATCAGAAAGTTTTCGTCTAAAAGCAGGCTCAGGCGGAAGGAGCGGAAGAGCTTTGCAAAATTCTTGCAGACGGTGAAAACGACTTCCCACCCCGCCGCCGCAAAGGAAGCGAGAAAGAGCGCAAGCGGCAGCCATCCGGGCACGCCGCCCACAAAATTCAAGATAAGCCCCGGCACAAAGAACGCCGCAGAGACCGCAATGGAGACGATCTCCTTTATATGGCTCTCCTTCTTGCGGGGGGCGTTGCCGTCGACGATCTCCACTTCTTCGAAGCCCGCAATGAGTTCGACCGCGTCCGAGAACGCCTCGGGCGTATTGTAGGAGAGCGTCACGCGCTGATTGATGAAGTCGACCGCCGCCTCCTCGATGTCTTTGAGCTCTTCGAGCTCTTCTTTGAGTTCCGCCGCACAGGCAGCGCAATCCAGATTTTTGATGCGAATGACACGCCGCATAAAAAACTCCTTCGGGCAAAAACGCCCGTCAAACTAATATTTGAACAACTATTCATATAATAGCACAAAGAAAGAGCGCCGTCAAGCGCTTTTTCAAAAATAAATGGACTTTTTCGAAAAAAATCGCACGCCTTCGATGGCGGGAAGGCTTTTGACCCCCGTAAAGCACAGCTCCTTTGCGACAAGCTTTTGCCGCGTGAGGTGCATTTTGCGGTTGAGGGCGCTATCGCCGTACTTGGTGTCGCCGAGGACGGGGTGCCCGATATGCGCAAGATGGGCGCGGATCTGATGCGTCTTGCCCGTGTGCAAGGTGACTTCGAGAAGGCTCAGCCCCTCTTTTTCGCGCAAAACGCGGTATTCGGTGACGATGGGCTCCCCTCGGGGGCGGTCGAAGATGCGCACGCGAGAAGAGGCGGCATCCTTCTGAAGATAGGCTTTGAGGACGGCGTGCTTTTCCCGGAAGCTCCCCTTGACGAGGGCGAGATAGCGCTTTTCGGCGCGCCGTTCGCGGAAGGCGTTCAAAAGCTCGTCGGCGGCAGCTTGGGTCTTCGCGAAGATGAGAAGCCCTTCCGTGTTGCGGTCGAGGCGGTGCAAAAAGAAGCACTCCCCCTTCCGAAGAAGCGCCGAAAAGACGGCCTCCGACTGCACGCCGCTCTCCTTGTCGCAGACGATGACGTTTTCATCCTCGTAAAGGACGGAAAACGCCTTCTTTCCTTCCTCGGCGGGCGTCAGGAAGTACTGCACTCTATCGCCCGCATGAAGGGGCACGTCCTCCCCCACTTTGCCGCCGTTGACGCGCACGTCGCGGCGCTTCAGGAGGGTGCGGAAGGAAAAGGACGCCTGGGCGTCATGCGCGTCGGTGAAGTTTTTGAGCGAAGTTTCCTCGCTTACGGTGTATTCCCGCACGGAAGGTCCTCCCGAAGACAGAGATGAGGATGACGGCGGCGATGAGCGGCAGGGCCGCCGAAGCGCCGAGGCCCGTCAGAAAATAGACGAAATAACTAAGAAGCAGCGCGCCCGCCGTCTCGAATACGGCATAGAGAAGGGCGGGCTTTATTCCCACTTCCCGCGCGGCTGCCGCCACGGCAGAGACGCAGGGCGAGGAAGCGAGCACGAACACGGCGAGGGCGAACGCGCTCCTCGCGCCGTAAGGGAAGACGGGGAAGAAGAGCTCTAAACTTGCCGCCACGTTCTCTTTGGCGACGAGCCCCGAGAGCGCCGCATAGGCGATGCGCCAATCTTCCATGCCGACGGGCGCGAACAGCCATTGGAGCCCGCCGCACAGATGCGCGAGCATGCTCTCCTCGACGGGAACGAAGCGGAAGGCAAAGTCGAAGGAAGAGAGCAGCCACGAGGCGATGAAGAACGCCAAGATGACCGTCCCGAGCTTTATTATAAACTGTTTGAGCTGAAAACACAAGGCTTTTGCAACGGTCTTCGCCTCGGGAAGGCGGAGCGGCGCAAATTCGAGCACGAAGGGCGCGCCCTTCTTCCCGCCTAAAAACAGGAGCACGGCAAAGCTCAGCCCCGCGCCAAGGACATACAGAAGGAGCGCCGCCAAAAACTGATCCCGGAAGAAGGACGAGGCGAGCGTGAGATAGACGGGGAGCTTTGCGCTGCACGAGAGATAGGGAAGGCACCAAATGACGCGGCGCTGCATCCTTTTGTCGTCGAGGCCGCGCGTCGAGAGGATGGCAGCCGCCGTACAGCCGAAGCCCATCAGAAGGGAAAAGACCGCCCGACCGCTCAGCCCCGCGCGCGAGAGGGTGCCGTCCGTGAAGAAGGCGAGGCGGGACAGAAGCCCGCTCTCTTCGAGCAGCGTCAGAAAGAGAAAGAGCATGCCGATCTGCGGCAAAAAGCACAGAACGCCGCCCACGCTCCCGACGAGCCCCTCCCCCACGAAGGAACAAAGCACGGGCGACGGGATGGCCCTTGATAGCGCCTCTTTGATCTGAATGATCAGCGCCTCAATGAGCCCCTTCAGAAGCCCGCCAGGCCCCACGGGCGAAAAGGTGAGAAAGAACGCCGCCGCAAGCAGGAGCGCGAACACCGCGCACGCCGCCGCGGGATGCAGGAGAAAGCGGTCGAGTTTCGTAAGGCGCATGCGGGCGCGCGTATAGACTTCTTTCGGGAGCGAGCGCCCTTCTTCCGAAGCCGCACTCAGCTGCCCTGCCCGCAGCAGCGCCTCCCCCACCCTTTCGCGCAGTTCGCGGGGAGGAACGCCCTCCGCGCTCACGACGGGGATGCCCAAAACGCGTTCGAGTTCGCGCTCTTCGAGCCTTCCCCCCTGCCGCACGAACTGCCGCTTTTTCGTGAGCACCAAAATGGCGCGCCTTCCTTTGGCAAGCGCGGAAAGGAGCGCAAGGCTGCGGGGGAGCGCCACGCATTCCGAGACGAGGCACACGACGCCCTCGGGATGCTCTTCGAGATAGGCACAGGCGGCGCGCTCCTCCATGCTGAGGCCGTCGGCGCAATAGACCCCGGGAAGATCGGCTACCCGCACCCTGTTCCCCGAAAGCAGCGCTTCCCCTTCGAGCGCGCTCACCGTGACGCCGTGCCAGTTCCCGACGCGCGCATGCCCGCCCGTGAGCGCATTAAAAAGGGTGCTCTTGCCCGCGTTGGGGTTGCCGAGCAGGAGCAGCTTTGAAGGCGCCCCTTTCACCGTTCCACTTTCACGCATGCTGCCGCCTCCTTCCCGAGCGCAAAGACGCTCTCGTCCGTTCCGACAAGATAGGTGCGTCTGAGGGGCGAGACGCGAAAGAGCGTCACCTCTTTCCCGGGGCGCACCCCGAGCGCCGCAAGACGGGAGCGGAGCGCGCCCTCCCCTTCCACTTCGGCGACTTTGGCGCGCATCCCCTTGGAAAGCGAAGTGATCGGGCAAATTGACATAAGCTACCTCCGACGGAACCAAATTCAGAAACAAAAAAAACGCTACGACTCGTTTTGAGGAAGCAGACGCGGCCTCGTCGCAGCAAGGCGCCTTAGTCTGCGGCGCACTTCGTTTCCCGCATGACCCGTTGCGCCTGCCGCTCCTCTTCCCACAAATCTTTTGTTTACACAAAATCTTTGTGGGAGCCCTGTTTGCCCGTGTAAACGGCAAGGGAGCTTAACCACTTCCCCTTCCAAAAAAGATTTGCTTTGGCAAAGATTTTTTGGAAAGAGGAGGAATTGGCGTTAAAAGCGCGGTGTTTGCCCAAGGGGCAGACACCCGCCACATGCGCCATATTCCGACGAAGCCGTGCGCAAAGGCGACAAAGTATTCAGCCGATGGATGCTTTCTCAAAAATAAAAAATGCGGGAAAGGCAATTTTTATGCCCTCCCCGCACTTTCCGTGCCCGTTTTTTAGTGGCCGTGCTGTTCGCGCGCCACGCGGTCGCCCTGCAATTTGAGCATCCCGTTCGTGATGATGGGCGAGATGATCAGCCAGATCGCGGCAAGCGCGATGAGCGAATAGACGATGATGGAACCGATCGTGCGGGGGCCCTGAAAGACTGCCGAGACAAGATTGAAGTCGAACAGTCCGAAGATGCCCCAGTTGAGCGCTCCCACGAGCACCAGAATATAAGAGATCAAGTTTGCAATGACCATCGGATACCTCCTGCCATGCAGTATGCGCGAAGGAGCGCTTTTTATACGGCGCTCGCATTCTCTTCATGCGCCTTTTCTGCGGCGGAGCGATGCAAAAAGGCACCGCTTGAGCGCGATGCCTCTTTGCTATCTGAAATTGATGAGTCCGAACGGAGTTAGTCCTTCTTTTCTTCGTTCTTATCGGCCTTCTTGGCGCCCTTGAGCGACTTCACGTCCACTTCATCGACGCTCTTTTTCGGTTTGATGACGAAGAGCACCACAAGGATGACGAGGAGCACGCCCGAGATGCAGAACAGCACGACTGCCGCCACGTTGTTCTCCAGCCAGTAGGTGGCATCGGGGAGCGTATCGATGGGATTGCGCACATCGATGACCTGATAAGCCGTCACGGTGCGGCCGGGCATGGAGGGCTCGGTCACGGTGAGCTTGACGACATAATAGCCCGCCTCGTTGGGCACGAAGGTGAGGTCTTCGTCGTCCCACTCATAGCGGTTGTCGGTACGGTCCCAAAGAGGGTCGTCTTCGTCGACGTCGCTGTTGAAGGGATCGATGCGCACGAGGTACTGCGCCCAGTCGCCGTCGAAATATTCCTTCGCGTTGCTGACGAGGGAGGTGTAGGAAACGCCCTGCAGGTCGGCGGGAAGGCTGTTTTCGTCGAGGCGGAAGAGCTCGTACTTGGTCTCGTACCCGGAGACGGCGATGATCTCGAAGTCTTCGATGTCATACGTCGTATCGCGGTAGCCGAGATCCTGCTCTTCGGGATCGGTGACGCGCGCGCCGTCATAACCGACGGTGAAGGAGAATTCGGGGATCTCTTCGATATCCCAGATGTTGCTCGAAGAAACGGTGACGAGCTGGCCGTCGAGATAGTACATCATGCCGTTGCCCGCATTGTCGCTCGCGAGCACGCGGAAGACGTAGCGGCCGGGTTCATCGATCTCAAAGCGCAGGCGGTTGTAAGCAAGGGAGGTCGCGGAAGAAGCCGAATCGTCCGCCGTCTGGCTCTGGGAATAGTAGTACACGTTGAAGGTGAGGTCGCGGTAGTCGCAGCCCTCGCTCGAGATGAGGTTGCGGAGGCTGGGCAGATAGAAGTATGCGCCGTCGCCTGCGCTGGCGTTCTCGGCGGCACGGTCGACCGCTGCCTGATACTCTGCGGCAAGCACATCAAGGAGCGCTTCCTCTTTATCGCCGTTGCCGTTGACGTCCGCTTCGTCCGCTGCCTTGACGTTCTCCGTCGTGGCGGCGTCTGCGGTGAGGCCGTTGTAGACGGGGCCCTCTTCGGCACGGTCCACAAGGATATATCCAAGCGTATTTTCGCCTGCGCCGAAGGTCACGGATGCGCCTTCTGCGGCATACCAGACGAGATAGACGGGCGTCTCTTCTTCGTCGGCGCCGTCGCGGCCGTCGTCGAGCATAAAGCGGATGGAGACGTACTGCACTTCTTCCTCGCTGTCGCCCGAGGGCATGAACCAGGTGGAAGTGGTGAGCGTATCGTAATCGTCATCCGTAGGGATGCGGTAGTTGCCGTCTTCGGTGAAGCGCGCCATGTAGTACTCGCGGGAGACGGTCACCGTGTTGTCGCACACGTCGATCGCCTCGTAGTCGAGGTCGAACTTCTGGCCGAGGCGGAAGGGATAGACTTCGCTGTTGACGACGAGCACGGGAGCCGTGTCGTCGACGACGTTGCCCTCTTCGTTGAGCGCAAAGGACTGGCCGTTGAGCTGCTTGACGAGCACCTTCTGGCTCTCGCCCGAAAGCGTCGTGCATTCGAAGGAGATGGGCGTTCTGGGCGTATCGGACGCCGAGGAGAGATACTCCATGTAGTAGCCGCCGATGTTGGTGAAGGTGCCCGCCTTCGTGCCGTTCACATAGACGGAGAACTCGCCGCTCGTGCAGTCCTCTTCGTCGAACGTGATCTCAAGATCGCCCGTAAGGCCGGCTGCGACTTCTTCGCCCTTTTCGCCCTGTGCGTTGACGACATAGAAGGAGGTACCCTCTTCGCCGTTTGCAAAGACGAGCGCGTTCTCGGCGATCTCATCCTCGCTGACATTCTCTTCCGCGCTCTCGAAGGAGATCGTGTATTCGGAGAATGCGATCTCGGGGAAGGCGATCGTCAGCGAAAAGTAGCTTGCGCCTTCTTCGGAAGAGAACCATTTGAGCGCAAGATCGTGGCGGTAGTGCGCAGCGGCGCCGTTGCCCGAATGCTCGAAGGCGATATATTCCGTCCCGTCCTCTTCGGTGGGGCTCATCGTGGTGTTCGTGCCCACAGAGAAGATGTTCGTGGGCGTGTACTCCTCTGCCGAAGCGGACGCGCGTGGCATGACCATGCCCGCCGCCAGGCTCAAAAGCAGCACCAGAAGAAAGCTGAGCGCCGCGATGGTGATCGTTCTCAATTTAGTCTTAGTCATGTAACCTTGCTCCGTGCGGACACGAATGCCCGCAAAGTGTTCTTGCCTTGGGGAGACCCCAACCGAATGTGCCCGAAAGCGCATTCACCCAACTATTTTACACAAAATTTTTGCGCCCGTCAAGCGGTAACATGCCGTCTTGGGCAAGAAAATTAAAATTTCACCCTGCCGCCGTCACGAAGGCTCGCGCCGCACAGAAAAAGCGTTTACTCCACCGCCATCGCCCGCGCGATGTCGAAGCGGTTCCAGGGCGTTTCGTTCTTGGGCGGCTCGCACAAGAAGCGCATCCGCTCCTTGGTGACGGGGTGCGTGAAGCTCAGAGAGTACGCCCAGAGGGCGAGCTTGCCCTTCTGCGCGCGCTCGCCGCCGTAGCGCATATCGCCGTAGACGGGGTGCGCAATGCCCGCCATCTGCACACGGATCTGATGGCTCCTGCCCGTATGCAGCGTGATGTCGCACAGGGCGAGCGGCTCCTTCTTTTCGAGGATATGATAGTCGAGCGAGGCGAGCTTCGCCCCGTCCGTGCCCTGCGTGCAGAGGTACACCATGTTGTTGACGGTGTTCTTTTTGAGGTAGTTGACGAGCGTGCCCTGCTCGCTGTGCGGGCTGCCGTTGAGGACGGCGAGATACTTCTTTTCGAAGTCGCCCGTCTTCATCTGCTCGCCGAGGCGGCCCGCCGCCTTGCTCGTCTTGGCAAAGACCATGACGCCGCCCGTGGGACGGTCGAGACGGTGCACGAGCCCCACATATACGTTGCCGGGCTTGTTGTACGCCGTGCGGATGTATTCGCGCACCTTGTCGAGAAGGTTCTCATCCCCGCTCTCGTCGGGGCAGGACGCGAGGTTCTGCGGCTTCAGGACCACGATGATATGGTTGTCTTCATAGAGGATGGTGAGCTCCTCTTCGGGGGTCCCCGTCTTTTCGATGTCAGTCATTGACGTACATTCCTCCCGCGCCGCAGGGAAGGGCGATGCCCTCTTCGGTGGGCAGCCCCACTTCGTAGGAGCCGATGCTCCCCTTGAACCCCTTGAGGCACAGCGTTAAAATATTGTTCAGAACGGCAGGCTGCAGGCCCGTCGTATAACTGTTGATGAGAAAGAACAACGGCTCGTCCGAAAGGAGCTCGCGGCACATCTTCACGAAAGGAAAGAGCTCGGTTTCGATCTTCCAGAGCTCGCCCCCGGGGCCGCGCCCGTAGGAGGGAGGGTCCATGACGACGGCGTCGTAGCGGTTGCCCCGCCGTATTTCCCGCGCGACGAACTTCTTGCAGTCGTCCACGATATAGCGGATGCCCGTTTGGATGCCCGAGAGCCGCGCGTTCTCGCCCGCGCGCTCCACCATGTTCTTGGCGGCGTCGACGTGCGTCACTTCCGCGCCCGCCTTCGCCATCGCGACGCTCGCCCCGCCCGTGTAGGCAAAGAGGTTGAGGACTTTGACCTTCCTCCCCTTTTCGGCTGCCCCGCGGATGAGAGAGCTCGTCTTATCCCAATGCACCGCCTGTTCGGGGAAGAGTCCCGTGTGCTTGAAGTTCATGGGATGGACGCGGAAGGTGAGGTCGCGATAGGAGATGTTCCATTCGGAAGGGAGCTCCTTCTTATATTCCCAGAAGCCGCCGCCCCCGCCGCTGCCCTTGTTCCTGCGGTAGACGGCGCAAAGCCCGGGATAGGAGAAAAGATCGCGCTGCGCGCTCCAGATGACCTGCGGGTCGGGGCGGAGCAGCACGACGTCCTTCCAGCGTTCGAGCTTGTAGCCGTCGCCCGTCGCGATGACGGAATAGTCCTTCCAATTGTCGGCAAGTGCTATCATACCGAAAATTATAAAGCAAAACGCCGCCTTTGTAAAGTGTTTTGGCGGGCAATTTTGCCTTCTCCGCCCGACTTCGGAGAGACGGCGGAAGGGGGGGGGGGGGGGGGGGGGGGGGGGGGGGGGCGCGGCGGCGCGGGGGGCCGCACAGGTGCGGATGA
>ERZ1090865.1581-NODE-1582-length-11118-cov-6.611407_pt1 | contig 11118 bp, 7 predicted proteins | sample MGYA00478478_ERZ1090865 | MGnify/ENA primary metagenome ERZ1090865 (study PRJEB33644, sample SAMEA5815715) | chicken gut metagenome | biome: Chicken; feature: Gastrointestinal Tract; material: Caecum | place: Ireland | collected 2019-01-01 | study: A study of the... | reverse complement strand
AGTCCCGCCAAATTTAGGAAGCGGTAAAATAAGTTTACGAATTGTGTATTGCAATTATTTTTTAATCTGCTATAATGCTTTCGGCTATCATAAGATGTGAAATTTTATCAAATGCCCGTTCTGCGGGTGGAGGAGCTTATGGTCAAAAGATGGTTTAGGGCTGCAAGGGGAGCTTCGGCAGTGTGCATTTTCCTCTGCGCCTTAACGGTGGGTGTTTCAAGCATCGCCACGGTAACTTCATACAAGGCGATGATCAACACCGTGCTGGGCGGCGAGACTGCGCAGGCAGGCTCTGCCGAGGCATACGCATTTACTTCCGATTACGACAGTACCACCGAAATGCTTACTGCGCGCAAGGCTGTTGCCGAGCAGCTCTCGGAAGAGGGCAGCGTTCTGCTCAAGAACGAAAACGGCGCGTTGCCCCTTTGGAAGGACGGCGATTCATCGGAGGTAAAAAAGGTAACCGTTCTCGGTTCGCGCGCATACACATACGACAGTAACGGCGGCGTGCGCGATGCCGTGCAGGGTTCCAGCGGCGGTCTTTCCTTTTACGGAGGCATAACGGGCAGCCGTGTCTATGCCGACACCGTAATGGTGGAAGAGGGTACCATTGATACGCCCATAACTCTGGAGACGGCGTTTGCCGCGCAGAATATCGAAATAAACCCGGGAATGGTAAACTTCTATTCCGGCAAAAACTTTCCTTCGCCTCCAAACGGAAGCGAGGCCAGCGGCGAGGCGGGCGTAGGCAACGAAAAGTTTGCCGTAAACGAACCTGCGGTGGCTTACGGCGATATCCCGAACGCCGCAGAATACAGCGACGCCTGTTTCGTGGTGATAGGCAGGGCGAGCGGCGAGGGCCGCGACTATCGCCCCGGTACGCGCGGAATAACGGGCACCGACGGCGCGAAGAGCGCGTTGCACCTGAGCGACAGCGAACGCGGACTGATAGAAACGGCAAAGCAGGTCTCCGATAATGTGATAGTGCTTGTAAACAGCGCCGTTGCAATGGAGCTGAAGGAGGTGCAGGAGGACGACGGCGTAGACGGCATACTGTGGATAGGCCTTCCCGGCGCCTATGGCATGAACGGCGTGGCGCGCCTTGTAAGCGGCGAGGCCTCACCCTCGGGCCACCTGCCCGATATCTATGCCTCCGACGCCTCTGCTTCTCCTGCTGCACAAAATTTCGGTACCGGCGCGCCCGACGGCACGGGCAGCTTTACGTGGAGCAACGCCGGCTCTTTTACTCATGCCTACGACAACCACTACGTTGTAATGGCGGAGGGCATATATACGGGCTATTACTATTATGAAACGAGGTATGCCGACAGCGTGCTCGGCAATGGCGGCGCAGACGGCGCTACGGGCGCGGGCAGGTATTCCTCTGGCGGCTGGAACTACGCCGACGAGGTAGTTTATCCCTTCGGCTACGGCCTCTCTTACAGCACGTTTACGCAGCGCCTGCTGCCCGAAACGTTTGTTGCCGACTACGAAAACAAGACCGTATCGGTGGACGTGGAGGTGCAGAACACGGGCAACGTCGCAGCAAAGTGCGCGGTGCAGCTGTATGCACAGTCGCCCTATACTCAGTACGATAAAGAACACGGTGTGGAAAAGAGCGCCGTGCAGCTGGTCGCCATAGGCAAGACGGACGTGCTCGAACCGGGCAGCGAACCTGTGACGCTCACGCTCACCGTAGATATGAAGTATCTCGCCTCATATGACGAAAGTTACAGTCATGACGGCGTCACGGGCGGCTGGATGATAGAGAATGCCGAATACGGCCTTTCGATAGGCAACGGTGCACACGACGCGCTCAACAACATACTCAAGGCACAGGGCGCCGACAGCGGCGACCTGTATGAGATAGACGGCACCATAGCGGCGGAAGGCTATGTCGGCTGGACGCCTTCCTACGAGGGAATAACCTTTGACGGCGACGGAGTGAACGCGACCTTCCTCTCCGCCACGGAGAGCGGCGGCGTAGTGCAGAACCGGCTGCAGGACGCCGATTACAACTACTATAACGAAGGTACGGTCACCTACCTTTCGCGCAGCGACTGGCAGGGCACCTTCCCCAAAAGTTACGGCTCGCTATCCATAGCGGGCGATATGGCGGACAGGCTGGATAACAGGGTATATGAATGGCAGACGGGCAGCTCCGATATAGAGTTCGGCGTAGACCATACGCTTGAATACGACGAAAACGGCGAGGAGCTGGATAACATGTCCATCGCCGAAATGAAGCTCGCCTCGTTCGATGACGAGCGCTGGGACTATCTGCTTTCGCAGATAACTCTGGACGAAGCGTGGTACTTCGCTCCGGACGGCGGCTCGCGATGCCGTGCGTTTGTATCCGTCAATGCGCCCGAGGTATGGCAGATAGACGGCCCCAACGGCAGCATCAACCGCACGCTCGGCCAGCGCGCTCCCTCTTCGGGCACCATGGCCATACCGGGCAACGATCCCAACTACGGCTACTTCACTAGCGACATGTGCTGCCAGCCCGTCACCGCCGCTACGTTCAATCTTGAACTTATACGCGAACAGGGCAAGATATACGGCGAGGATACGCTGTGGAACCGCAGCCCCATAATGTGGGCGCCCGGCCTTAACCTTCACCGCACGCCGTTCAATTCGCGCAATCACGAATATTACAGCGAAGATCCCATGCTTACAAACCTGTGCGGCACGGCGTTCGTGGGCGGCGGGCTGGAAAAGGGAGCCATACTTGCGGCAAAGCACTTCGCCTTCAACACACAGGAGACCTACCGCGAGGGCCTTTCGCAGTTCTTCAACGAACAGTCCGGCAGAGAGACGGAGCTGCGTGCCTTTCAGGGCATAATCGAGGATATCGACTATGTGAACTCGCTCGGCCACACGGTGAACGCGCTCGGACTGATGTCCTCGTTCTCGCGCGTGGGCGTCACCGACGGCAACGCGCATACCGGCATGATGAAGGATATCCTGCGCGGCGAGTGGGGCTTCAAGGGGCTTATATCCACCGACTATGTTTCGGGAGATTACTACTTCAATCCCACCGACTGCGTGATAAACAACGTCACATTCATGGCTTACGGCTCTTACAATTCGGCGAACAACTGGACGGAATATAACGCCGCGTCAGTTTCGCGCGATCCGAACATGATGCAGGCGCTCTACGACAATATGCACTACTATATGTATTCCATAGCCAATTCAAGCGCGCTCAACGGTTACGATGCGGACACCCCCGTGACCGTCGACGTGAAGGAATGGTGGCAGACTATGTTAGAAGCGTTCACCGGCGTGTTCGCAGTGCTCGGCATAGGCGGCGCGGCTGCGGCATGCGTATTGTATGTGCTGGGTGAACGCAAAAAGAGCAATGCGGCTGCAGAGGAGGCGGAAAATGAAACGGCTTAAAATAAAAAAGCCCGGCATCGGCTTTTATCTGCTTGCGGCGTCAATGCTGTTTACGGTTATAGGTTTCTGCTACTTCTTTTCCTCCTACGATGTGTTCGGCTTTGTATACAGCCGCACGGTAATAGCCCTCACCGTGCTTGCGCTGTGGTCTATGATAGTGTTGCTCGCCAGCGCGCTCTATAACGGCGAAAGGCCGCTGTGGCTGGCGGCGTTCTACCTGATAATAGTGTTCGGACTGGCCGTTTCGGCGGTGGAATTCATAAAGCCGGGCCTCGGTAATATAGCTACATATTTCACTGTAAACATGGGCGATATGGAGACCTACGCCGTGGCGGTGCCGCAGACGATAACCGGTGTGGCGATGTACGCCGTGGCTGCGGTGCTTGCCATAGCGGCGTCCTTCTTCCGCATTACTCTCCGTTCCGCAGAGGAGAAGGGGGACAGAGCATGAAAGTTTTGCAGGCAGTAAAAGATTTTGTTTCACACAACAGGCGCAATGTAATAATCTATGGCGCAGTAATAATCGTTACCATCGTGCTTGCCGTTCCCCTGCTTGTATGGGCGGGCGGAAGCACCCCGGTTGGCGAACTCATATATGCCCCCGCAACGGTGAAGCTGCGCGAGGGTATGCGTACCGAGTACCTTGTGAACGAGACTATTTCTCCCGAGGACTACTCCTTAGAGCTGGAAGACGGAACGGTCATAGACGGCGCGGACTGCACGGTGGAGGCGGACATGACCTCCGCGGGATTAAAGAACGTGCAGGTCAGCTGGCAGGAAGGCGACACCGTGCACAGCGGTACATTCCCCGTAAAGGTGTTCGGCGTGCGCCACATAAGCATAGAAGAATATCCCTCGCAGTACTGGATAGACGCGAACGGCAGCCCCGTATTTACGGGCAGCGACCAGCTTGTGGTATGGGCAGAGCTTACGGGCGAACCCACAGAGTTTGAAATGCCCGCAGATCACCCCGACTGGACGACCACAGTGGTGCTCGAACCGGAGATGTACTCCGTCTCCTGCACCGCCACGACCGAGGGCAGTGCATTTGAGGTAAAGTGCGGCAACGTCAGCACCGGCTTCGCGCTGATAGATAACGGTCAGGGCGGTATAATGTCATTGCCCATGCAAAGCATGTCGCATTACGTTTCTTTCGATAACGTTTCTGGCGGTGCGGAAACGCTTACTCTGTACATAGAGCAGGCGGAGCGCAACACCGAGGACGGCGATGCCGAAGGATCGCGTGCGCGCGGCACATATGTATATACCGCGGCAGACGGCGCGGTCACAACTTACAGGTTTGAATACTATCTGCAGGGCTGGTCGAGCAATTTCCTCTCGGCGGCGCTTAATAACTGGGCCGTACAGGACGGTGTGGACGACGCCAACTGGGGCGGCGACATGCGTGTGACGGTGACTGTGAATTACGTAAGCACCGTATTCCGCGGCGCGCGTGCAGACTGGCATTTTGCCGTGCTCGACAACAGGGCATAAGGAGGCGGAAAAATGAAAAAGGCGCTTAAAATAATTGTTTTTGCCGCCGCGCTGTGCGGTTCGGCAACGCTCTTTGCCGCCTGCGGAGACGGGGAGGAAAAACCTGACCCCTCGTCGTACAGCACACTCACTGGAAACTTCGATTATTCGGAACAGCTCGCCTGCATCGTCAATCAGCCGGCGGCAGACAGGACAACTCTCACCAGCACTGTATATCCTGCGGCTCAGGATGGTGCTTTCGTAGACTATGTCATCAATGCACGCTTAAAGCTCGTGCGCGACTATACCTATACATATACATACACCATAGATCTGCGCCACAGAGGATGGGCGGATGCCGCCGTTACGGTAGAGGCTGAATTTACGGGCACGTATACTTATCTGCCCCGCGCAGAAGCTGGCGAAGGACAGTATGAAGTATCGCTCTCGGCTCCCGCGGGTGGCACATTTTCGGTGACGGGTGCAAATATGTATTCTTACATGAGCGGCAGCGGACTGAATAAGTGGACACAGCACGAAACTCCCGACCTCGTGCTCGACATCTCCGCGGGGCTCGACTCACTCGCCGCGCAGGGCTATGACATTTCGGATTATTGTAAGGCGAAGACGGTCAATGTCGATACTGCCGAAAAGCAGCTCTCGGGCGACAGTCTGTTCTTTGCGGATATCCTGGATTTCACTGCGCCATACAACACCTATCAGTAAAATGAAAAAGATAATTCTGCTCACACTTGCCCTCATAAGTACGTTCTGTCTTGCCCTTGCGTTCGGCTGCAGGCCGGACGGGGGCGGACAGGGCGGAACTGAAGGCGCAAACATAATCTGGAGCGGAACGGAGGGCGCGACCTCCTACGATATCTATCGGGCGCCCTCCCGCTTCGGGAACTATGCCCTCATCGCGGAAGACGTGCGCGGCACGGGGTATAAGTACGATGATTATAAATTCACCGACTATTACAGGATAGTCGCCCGCAGGGGCGACGCCGTGCTCGGCGGCGAACTCGTAGGCGGCGAACTTGAACTGTTCGGCGAAAACGTGTATATCTTTTCCCCTTCGGACGACCCCGGGGACGTCGCCCGCGTTATAGAGAACGCATACGGGGAGCAGGAGGAGGCGCATTTCACCTCCGCGCGCTACGCCTTTTACTTCAAGCCGGGCGAATATTCCGATGAAATAACTCTCTCCGCGGGCTTTTACACCACATTTTCCGGCCTGGGCAGGTCGGCGGAGGATGTGAGCCTGCGCACGCTGCAATGCACCGACACGTGGAACACCAACGCGCTGATAAATTTCTGGCGCGGCGCAGAAAATCTCAGCTTTCGCAGCAACATATTGTGGGCCGTTTCGCAGGGGTGCTACCTGCGCGATATAGATGTTTCCGGCGGAGCGAATCTGTGGCACACGGGTGCGTCCAGCGGCGGATTTATGGCTAATTCAAGTTTTACGGGCACCGTAAATTCTGGTTCGCAGCAGCAATGGCTCTCGCGCAACAGCAGCTGGGGCGGCTGGCAGGGCAGCCTGTGGAATATGGTGTTCGCGGGCAACGCGGCGGGTTGTGCGCCCTTTGGCGGCTGGCAGGACGGCGCATGGAACACCGTCGTCGATACCGTTCCGGTCATACGCGAAAAGCCCTATCTCATATTCGAGAACGGTGAGTACAGCGTATTCGTGCCTTCTTTAAGGACTGACAGCTCCGGGCTGTACCTGCCCGAAGAGGACGGGGAAGCGAGGGTGATACCCCTTTCTGACTTCTATGTGGCAAGGGAGGGCGACAGCGCACGAACGCTCAATGCGGCGCTCGAAGAGGGCAAGCACCTGTTCTTTACCCCGGGCATATATACGCTCGAAGAGCCGCTCTCTGTTAAGAATGACGACACGGTGGTGCTCGGCACGGGGCTTGCCACGCTCGTGCCCGCAAACGGGCAGGGCTGTATGATAACCTCCGGGAAAGACGTAACCGTTGCGGGGTTGCTGTTCGATGCGTCCGACAGCGACTTTTTGCTCAAAGTACAGGGCGGCAGCGGCGCACAGCGCATACTGCTTGCCGACTGTTTCTTCCGTGCGGGCGGGGCAAGTGATGCCTCTACGCGCGTCGGTACCTGTCTTATCATAGAGGCGGACGGCGTAGTGGCGGACAACATCTGGACGTGGCGCGCCGATCATGGCCACCGCTGGCGCGAGCAGGCAAATCAGCTTGCGGGCGTCGGGTGGGATGTGAACATGGCGGATACGGGCGTAGCGGTATACGGCGACGACGTCACGTTTTACGGGCTGTTCTCCGAACACTTCCGCAAAAACAATGTATATTGGGCGGGAAACGGCGGAAAGGTCATTTTCTTCCAGAGCGAAATAGCTTACGACATACCGGCGGGCGGCGACGGCGGCAGTGCAGCGCAGATCTCGTTTGTCGTTGATGAAAACGTCACCTCGTTCAGCGGTACGGCTATGGGCGTATATACTCACTTCTGGAACGGCGGAGTAGTGCTTGATTGCGGCATATCCGTGCCCGATTCGCCGGGCGTAACGCTTTCAAACGTGGTGGCGATAGCCCTTTCCACGAACAATGATTCTCATCTTACAAACGCAGTAAACAACGTCGGCGGTATTGTAGGCGCGGACAGCACTCAGGTGCGCGTGCTTGCATATCCCGCGGCGTAAAAAAAAGTGGGCAACCTATATGAAAATTTTCAGAATTTTTGCAGTATCTGCAGCATGTGCAGCGGCGGCGTGCGTATTTGCATTCGCAGGCTGCGGTGATGGCGGCGGGGACGAGGTAAAGCTCGAATCCCTCTCGCTGGATACTTCCGCCGTAAAGGTGGAGTATGTCCTCGGCGAGGCGTTCTCGGCGCAGGGGCTTAAAGTAAGCGCGGTATATTCGGACGACACTTCAAAGGAGGTCGCCGATTATACTATAACCCCTCCCGATATGTCCTCCATCGGCGAAAAGCAGGTGGAGGTAAGCTACACCGAATCGGAAACGACCGTTACGGCGAATTACAAAATAACGATCAGCGAAAGCGTCCTTCCTCCGGAGGAGCAATCTGCACTCCGCCTCGACCTCACTGAAGTACAGCGCGAATTCCAGCCGGGTGAAGCATTCACTGCGGCAGGGCTCAAAGTATTCTTAAAGGACGGCGAGGATGAGACCGGGCTTGCCGAAGGCGAGGGCGGCTATACCGTTACCGCTCCTGAATTCAGCGGTGCGGGCGCCTATACGGTAACTGTAACTTACGGCGAAGACAGCGCTCAGTACACTGTTGCCGTAATTCCCGACGTCGACGAGGATATGACGATCGGATTTGTCAGCAGGGACGAAAACGCTTCGCTCACGCTGTACATAACCGAGCGTATGCCCGATAAGAGCACCAACACCACCGATTCCACGGCAAAGGGCATATACATCTACAAAGACGCGAGCGGCTATCAGTCGTTCAACTTCGATTTCGCCTATGTTGCTTCGGGTTGGGCGAGTCAGTTCAACACCGTAGGCGTGTATGAAACCCCCTTCAATGATTTCTGGAGCGAGGATAACAGCGCGCTGTTTGTAGAGCTGGGCGACGAAACCAAGGGCGTGGAGGCAATGCGCTTCAAGGCGAGCGGCAACGAATGGCACACCAAGGTACTCGGCTGGACGGAAGTCGCCTCGATAGATAAAGTTACCATTCCCGAGGACAAGGTGTTCAGCGCCAATCAGCCCTTCGACGGCACGGGCATAATCATTGACTACACGCTCACCAACGGGGAAAAGGGGCAGATAACCGCAAACGAAGCCAACATAAATGACGGCACTATACAGTTCTTCGACTGCGAAACGCGCGAAAGCATGAGAGCGGATGACTACGATCTCGTCGTGGGCGAACTGGAAATGCGCGTCATGTACGACAGTAAAGTGTTCGATATAACCATCGAGGTGACCGAAGGTACGGCATACCTTGAAATTTCCGGCGGCACGCGCACGTTTACTGAGGGCGACACGCCTTCCGCAGCGGGACTGGTCGTTACCTTAATAGATGAAAACGGCGTTGCAAAGCAGCTTCCCGAGGGCGAAGGCGGATATACCGTCACGCTGCCCACGGCAGAGCAAATGAAAACGCCGGGCACCTATAAAGTAACTGTAACTTACGGCGAACTCATCGTTACTTACGACGTGACCGTCACCCACAACTTCACCTCTTCACGCGATGAAGACGGTACGTTCCACCGCACCTGCAGTTCCTGCGGGTACAGCGAAGAGGTGGAAGTTTACGGCGACAGAAAGGTAAGCATAAACGGCACGGATTTCTTCCCCGCAACGGGCTATGACGCGGCGAACGCGGCATACGGCGTAACTTATGATGTTTCCAAAGGCGCAACGGACGCCGAGTTCGTCATAACGCTCACTGCCGAAAATACGGGAGCAGGCGGCGTCTATGCGGAAGGGCTGAATATCGCTACGGCCAATAATAACGTCATAGTGAATATCGAAGAGGGCGTGGCAAAGATAAACGTAAACGTAACGCCCAACGGAGCCAACACGGTAACGCTTAACATTGCGCAGAATGTGGCCGTGGGTACTGTAAATTTCGGCGACGGTTCGAACGGCGTAAACGCAATCGTCGCGGTAATCAATGTCGGGGCAAATTCCTCGGTCGACGCAATAAGCATGGCTATATTCAAAGGAGTGAACCTCTCGCTTGCCGACGGCGCTCATGTGGGCAATTATACCACAGTGGATGACCATCACGAGATAATTGAAGTCAGCGGCGAGGCTTCCATTGGTACCATAACTATAAACGGCAGTAACGGCTCCACGACTGTTCAGGGCACCGGCTGCCTTACCGTGGAAAACCTTGTGGATCAGGGTAAGGGTTCGTTCAACGTGCTTGCCGACATGGTATTCACAAATCCGCTCATGGTGCGCAACTTCAATATCGGCAACGAGGCCGGCACCGTTACACCTGAAGTATATGTGCATATAAATGCAGAGGCAAACGGCATAGGCGGCGTGAGTGACGGTTCCATGCAGGTGCGCGTGCTCAGCGGTACGCTTACAGTACACAACGACATGAACGCTTATTCGGGCATCAACTTCGGTGCACCCGGCGACCGCATGTATATCGCCGAGGGTGCAACCGTAAACGTAGTCAACTTCGGCGCGGCATACGGCGTATGGGGCGGCCCGCAGTACTACCTGCAGGTCGAAGGCACGTTCAACGCCTACGGCTGCGGCGCTCCTCAAAACAAATCCGAAGCCGCCTCGTCTGACCAGGCAGGCACTTATGTGGGTGAAAACGGCGCATATAACGGTGAACTTGCGCTTGAAGACTGGGCCGGGAGCAGCGGCAGCTCGTCCGAAGATGTTACGGAATAAGGCAATATAAGGCAATTTTGCAAAAAACTGTGCAGGGAGCCCGCAAGTAATTGCGGGCTCTTGTGCAGAATTTAGTTTTCATGAACGGAGGAATGTGCTATAATGGTACTTGAAAAGAATGTAAGGGACAGAATTTTGATGCGCGTCGTAATAGTGGAGGACAACAACGAGGATGCAAAACATCTCACCGACTGCCTGAATAAATTTTCAAAGAGCCACGGCGTGGAATTTCAGATCGTGCGTTTCGACAATGCCAACGACTTCATGGCGGAACGCAAGCTGATGGCAGACCTTGTGTTCATGGATATCCTCATGCCCGGCACCGACGGTATGTCGGCCGCCGAATATTTCCGTAAGTTTGACAGGCACACCCGCCTGATATTTGTTACCAACATGGCAAAGTACGCCATAAAGGGATATTCGGTCGATGCGATAGATTTTATCTTAAAACCGGTAAAATACAGCGATTTCGAGGTGAAGATGCGCAAGGTGGTCGAGCTTATCCGCACCGATCCCGACGACCACATCGTGGTAACCAACATCGACGGACTGAACAGGATCTCCGTGCGCACGCTGTATTATGTGGAGATAATAGGGCATAAACTTGTATACCATACCCCGGGCGCCGACGTCGTTTCGCACGGTACGCTCTCCAAGGTGGAGGAGCAGCTCAGGCCCTATTCCTTTCTTCGCTGTAACAGTTGTTACCTCGTAAATCCTAAATTTATCGAGGCTGTCGACGGATTCGAGATCAGAATGACAAACGGCGATGTGTTGCAGATAAGCCACCCTCGTAAGGCCCGGTTCATGCGCGAGCTTGCCGAGTGGATGGGTAAAGGTAATTTCGTTTAATGGGCGATTTCATTGAATT
>ERZ1090865.1580-NODE-1581-length-11119-cov-10.443510_pt1 | contig 11119 bp, 11 predicted proteins | sample MGYA00478478_ERZ1090865 | MGnify/ENA primary metagenome ERZ1090865 (study PRJEB33644, sample SAMEA5815715) | chicken gut metagenome | biome: Chicken; feature: Gastrointestinal Tract; material: Caecum | place: Ireland | collected 2019-01-01 | study: A study of... | reverse complement strand
ATATAATATAATTACCGATAAACCTCTAAAAATATCTAATGAACTAAAGAAATAATTCTAATCTTTTCACTCATAATAATAGCTTTCTTATCAAAACCGAATATAATATCGGAAATAATTTTTTTCTTTTTTCTGCGTCCTCTAATTTCTAAAATAGTTTTATTATTACTATCACTTTTAACTTTTATAAGCTCAAATCCATTTTTTCTAAGCTTTCTTTCTAATTTACCCAAAATACTATTATCGACCTCGACCTTAAACAAATTAGTTCCCAAAGCAATCTTTTCTTCTAGAAGGCTGCCCAAATAAGACCCCGCTAAAGCCCCCAAGGCAAACGCAATTGCCTTACCGATATCCTCCCTGATTCCAAGTAAAACTGTTCCCGTCAAGATAATCCAAATCAAAGTTACGATAAACTGTAAAATCGCGCCAAAAACCTTTTTTCCGTTACTTACGACGATAAGCCTTAACGTCGCCAAAGCATCTTCGATTATTTTAAAAATAAAAATAGAAAGATAAACCATATAAATCACCTAAGTTTATTGTTTCCAAAAAATAATAAAAATATCCAAAGTTGCTTTTATTTTAAAATTAATATATAATTATTTTGACAAGGAAATGAGGTGCGAATATGGAAATAAACTTACTTCCTTTAGATCAAAATAAAAGTATCGATATCGATACAACCTGCAACTTCACAAACTTTGAAGGAACAGATATTCAAAAAATGACTGAAGTCAAAGTAACTGGAACTATTACTAAAGATGTTGCCGATGATTATTTTATAAACCTAAACATTCAAGGAACAATGACTCTTCCAGACTCTTTAACTCTAGAACCAGTTGAATATCCATTCGATATAAATGTCGATGAAAACCTTGAAGAAGTTGCTGAAAATTTCAAAAAAAGTGATAAAACTATTGATATTTTGCCAATAATATGGGAAAATATACTAATGGAAATTCCTATAAGAGTTACTGGAAAAAATTCCAAAGCTCTTAAAACGGAAGGCGAAGGCTGGAGTTTCGTGGAAGATAATCCAGGAACGAATAATAGCCTTTCCAAATTAAAAGATTTGTTTTAGAAAGAGGTGGAACCATGGCTGTACCAGCACGTAAAGTTAGTAAAACTAGTGGTAGAATGCGTCGTACTCATTATAAAATAAACGCTAAAACTACAACTACTTGTCCAAAATGTGGATCTGCAGTAAAACCACATAGAGTATGTCCAAAATGTGGAAGTTACAAAGGTGAAGAAATCATCAAAAAAGAGTCAAAAGAAGAAAACGAATAAGGCCTAATTTAAGCCTTGTTTTTTTATAAATAAATATTTACAAAATACCTAGGTAGGGTATATAATTAAGATGGTGATGAAGATGAAGAAAACATACAGAACAGAAGAGGAAAAGAAAAAAATCATAACTAGATTAAATATCATTAACGGACAACTTGAAGGAATCAAACGCATGATAAGTGATAACGCTTATTGTAACGACGTTTTAATTCAGTTATCAGCTGTTTCGAGTTCTGTCAAAAGTTTATCTAACTATGTTTTAGAAAACCACTTATATACATGTATGAAAGATGGAATAAAAAAAGATGACGATGAAGTCATCGAAGAAGTAATCGGTTTATTCAAAAAATTTAATAAATAGGAGGAATGAATTATGGAGTTAAATTTAAAAGTTGAAGGAATGACATGTGAAGGATGTGAAAATAGAATAAAAAATTCACTAAAACTTATAGATGGAGTTGAAGATGTCACCGCATCTCATCAAACTGGCGAGGTCAAAGTCAAAATAAGCAAAGATAACAAAGACGAAATCATAAAGGCTATCGAAGATTTAGACTTCAAAGTAGTAAACAAATGAAAAAAATAACCTTATCAGTAGATGGCATGACCTGTAGTGCCTGTTCCGTTGGCCTTGAAAAATATTTAAACAAACAAGATGGCATCAAAGCCACCTCGGTTAATCTCGTACTTGGAACGGCCACGATCATCTACGATGAAAATAAATTAACACCTGACGATTTAGACAAATTTGTCTCAAAAGCTGGCTTTAAAAGTTTAGGTGAATTCAAAGGATTAGAAGAGATAAATAAAAAGAAGAAAACTAAAATCAATTTGATAATCTTTACAGTTTTAATTCTTATATTTATGTACATATCGATGGGTCAAATGTTAAATCTCCCAGTTCCAAACATCTTAAGCAAAGACGAAAACCCCGTTAATTATGTCATAACCATATTTATCTTAAGCCTTGCCTTTTTAATATATGGCTTTGACATCATCAAAAACGGTTATAAAAATGCTATCCATTTAACCCTCAACATGGATACTCTAATAACCTTAGGTGTCTTTAGTAGCTTTCTTTATAGTTTGTATAATATGATTTTAATTTTAAATGGTAATTACGATAAAGTTCATGACCTTTACTTTGAAAGCTCAGCTATGGTTATCTACTTTATTAAACTGGGACGCTATTTTGAAGGAATATCTCAAAATAAAACCAAAGAAGCTATCAAGAAATTAGTAACCGTTACCCCGGATAAAGCCTATTTAAAAGAAAATGATAAAATAAAAGAAATAACCTTAGACGAAATAAAAAAAGATGACATCTTAGTTTGCCATCCAGGCGAAAAAATTGCCGCCGATGGAACTATTGTCAGTGGCGAAGCTCACTTAGACGAATCCTTTATCACCGGTGAAAGCTCACCTCTTAAAAAAAGCCTTAACGATAAAGTCATAACCGGAAGTATAAACTACGATGGATATATCGAATATAAAGCCGAAAAATTTGGGAAAAATTCAGCTATCTCTGAAATCGTCAAATTAGTAACAGAAGCGAGTAGTGATAAATCAAAAATCGAAACTTTTGCCGATAAAATATCTGGATATTTTGTCATCATCGTTATCATTTTAGCCACTATCACATTTTTGCTTCACCTCTTAACTGGAAACTCGTTTGGTGCAAGCTTAAATTACTTTGTAACAGTTTTAGTGGTAGCTTGTCCTTGTAGTTTAGGTCTCGCCACCCCTGTGGCCATTATCATATCGGAAGGTCTTTGTGCCTCTCATGGTCTTGTTATCAAAAAATCGTCAGCCTTTGAAACAGCTAATAAAATAAAAGCTATTATCTTCGATAAAACGGGAACTCTGACCTATGGAAAACCGCGAATTTCTGAAATAATCAATTATACTGACAAGCCAGATGATGAAATACTTAAACTAGTATCATCAGCTGAAATAAAATCATCTCATCCCTTAAGCACAGCCTTTAAAAACTATCTAGAAAATCACAATCTCAAACCATATGATTCAAGTGATTTTAAAAACACCCCAGGTAAAGGGATTGAAACCACCGTAAATAGTCAAAAACTGATCATTGGAAGCTCTAGCTTCTTAAAAGAAAACAAAATTAAAATACCTAAAAATAAAATAAAAAATAATACCTTAATTTACGTTTCTATTAACGGAAAACTATCAGCTGTCATAAGTATTAGTGATGTTATAAGAAAAGAAGCCAAAGAAGTTATTGAAAAGTTAAATAGCCAAGGAATTCAAACCATCATGCTTACGGGAGATAATAGTACAGTTGCTAAAGCAATATCTTCCTCTTTAAATATTAAAGAGTATTATGCAAGTCAAACGCCAAAAGATAAAGCTCAAGTAATTCAAAAGCTTAAAGAAAAATATGGCTATATTATGATGTGTGGTGATGGTATAAATGATTCCATCGCCTTAACTAAAGCCGACATCGGGCTAAGTTTAAAAGGAGCCTCAGATATTGCCATTAACTGTGCGGACGTTATCTTAATCAAAGACGACTTAATGGGAATTCTAAATTTACTTAAAGTCAGTAAAAAAACATTTAGAAAAATCAAACAGAATTTATTTTGGTCCTTTTTCTATAACTCTCTTATGATTCCAATTGCCATGGGATTAGTAAAAGAACTAAATATATCTCCAGTAATTGCCAGTATAGCTATGATGTTTAGCAGTATCTTTGTAGTCTTAAACTCCTTAAGTTTAAACAAAATAAAACTAAAAAATTAGACCAAAAGTCTAATTTTTTTAATTTGTATATCGCATATTTTCATTTGAAATATTAAATATCATGCCCATCGCAATCATGTAACTAAGCAAACTCGAACCACCATAACTTATAAATGGTAGCGTAATTCCCGTTATCGGAAGCATTCCAAAAGTCATTCCGATATTTTGAACCTGCTGATAAATAAGCATACCGACAACCCCAGCTACAACATATTTATTAACAAGTTTATTAGTCTTTAATGCTAAATTGATAAGTCTAATATCGAAGTAGGCGAGTAGTGAAAGCAAAACCACCGCTCCGATAAATCCGAAATGACTCGAATAAGCCGCAAATATAAAATCAGTCTCGGCCTCAGGGAAATAAATCGGATTATTAGTAAGTCCGTGACCAAATAAACCAGCCGATCCAATCGAACTCAAACTATTTTCAAGCTGATAACCACTTTGATTCGACCAGTCGAGAAGTCTATCGACCCTTAAAAAGAAACTAGTTCCAAAAATCTTAATAAACATATCTTGACTTATAAAATAAATACCTAAAACTAAAACTATAAAGAATATACCAATACCGAATATCATCGCAAACCATCTGTATCTAATTCCGGAAATAAATAACATCACGAATGTAATTAAAAAGTAAATAAGAACAACTCCCGTATCCGGTTGCATAAACGTTAAAACACTAGGTACAAGTAGAACCAAAGCCATTTTAACTAAAAACATAAATTCTTCTCTAACACTCGGACTTGGAAAATCTTCGTTAAACTTGGAAATAAGTGAAGCATTTGTAATAATCAATATAATTTTCATAAACTCACTTGGTTGAAATGTTCCAATTCCTTTTATTGTGTACCAGCACGTCGCATCGTTAATCGACGTTCCAAAGAAAAAGAGTCCGAATAAAGCGAGACATCCAATTCCGTACAAAAACCACGATATTCGGTAAATAAAAGTATTTCCAATCGTCATTACGATATAAATAATCGCAAATCCAATGGCATACCAAATTATCTGTTTCGGAACTAAATTATCGACATTTAAAATACTATCTGTTCCATATAATGTTAAAACGCTTATCGCCGCAAATACTAAAATCGGCAGTAATATTGACTTATCTATCTTGTATTTCGAAATATTCTTCACCCGTATCACCCTATAAATATGATACACTAAACCGTGTCAAGATACAATTATTTATCTAAAAAGTTACAAAAAAAATCATAATTATAGTATAATATATTTAGGTGATTGAAAATGATTTGGCAATATATAATAATAATTTTAATTTTACTAGTTATCGCTTTTGCGATTTTAAGAACCAAAAGAAAAGATTTCAAATTAGAAGCTAATAAATTAATCGAATATCTAGGCGGAACTGCCAACATTATCAGATATGAAGTCAATAACTCTCGTTTTGTCGTTGACCTTCACAACGTCGACTTAGTCGATAAAGAAGGAATTCAAAAAATGGGAGCCAAAGGAATTGTCGAAATCGATAACGAACTTAAAATTATTTTTGGCGATGACGCCAAACAATTAAAGAAAAATATTGACGATTTAAAGTAGAAGGCTAAGGCCTTTTTTCATTGACTTATAAACGTATTTAATTTATAATCAAAATAGGTGATACTATGGAAAAGACAAAGCTAATCGCAACTGTAAACATTACTCCAAGACTAGAAGATCAAGTATATCAGTTCATCAAAACTGGTATTGATGTCATTCGTCTAAACATGAGTTATTTAAACCATGAAGACTGTACCAAAATCATTGATATTGTAAACAAAGTTAACAGTGAACTAAAGACCAATGTAGCCATTATGCTTGACTTAGAAGGTCCATGTCCAAGAACTGGCGAATTTGTAAATGGTATGGCTTATTTTAACACTGGAGATAAAATTAGAATTTACACGGATCAAATAAAAGGCAACATGACTGGATTTTCCGTCAATTATCCCGAAATAATCAAAGCTCTAAAATTCCATAGCCGTTTAAAACTAAGTAAAGGAAATGTCGAATTAGAAGTTGTCGAAAAAGGTTTAGACTATGTTCTTTGTGAAGTCTTAAAAGGAGGAGAAGTTTACGATCACTCCAAAATATATATCTCTGAAGCAAGTGTTAATCGTAAATTCTTAACAAAAGGCGATATCGATGACATTGTATATGCCCATAAGATGAACGTTGACTTCTTGGCAATTTCAGCCATCAACTCTTCAGAAGATATTCTCGAAGTAAACGATTTACTAATCGAACTAGAAAACTCTAACATCAGTCTGCTAGCTAAAATCGAAAACCGCAGAGCTGCCGAAGACCTTGAAAATATAGTAAAAGTGTCGGATGGTATTATTTTAGATAGAGGAGATCTCGGTATAGATATTCCAGTTGAAAAAGTTCCAAATATTCAAAAGAAAATAATCGATGCGTGTTATGACGCCAATAAAATGTCGATTATTACCGCTGAATTTAGTAGCTTTCTTTTGAAAAAATCGGTACCTAATCGAGCTGAAGTATCAGACCTTTCTAATCTTGTTTCTGAAGCTATTGATGCCATCATGTTAACCAGTGAAACTACAGTTAGCTTAAATCCGTTGTCTACCGTTGAGACGATTAAAAAAATAATTAAAGCCTCAGAAGAAAGTATCGATTACAATGACTTTTTCAAAAAATCTCTTGATAAAGACAAAAAAACCATTGCCGGAACAATTTCTTCAAGTGTTGTTTTAGGAGTCAATGAACTCGGGTGTAAAGCCGTTATTGTAACGACCAATAGGGGTAGAACCGCCAAAATAATTAGTAGCCTCAAACCTCCATGTCCAATCATTGCCACAACCAGTAACAAATCTGTAGTTAAAAGTCTGCAACTTTGCTTTGGCGTTTTACCTGTCCTTGTCGATAACTACAATATCGACAACATCACATCCAAAGTCAAAGAAGCTGTTCAAGACGAAATAAAATTAAACCCCGGCGATAAAATAATCGTTACCGGTGGATATCCATTTAAAGAACTAAAATATACAAACTTTATGAAAATAGAAGAATTATAAAGGGGAGCGCATATTTATGTATAACTTAGGTGAACAATTTAAAATAAATATCCAAAGAGGAGTGGCTAAAGAAAAAAATATCTTAAAAGGAAGAACCTATAGATTTACAGTATTAACTGAAAGACTTATCAGACTTGAATACAATGAAAACGGTAACTTCATCGACAGTCCTACTGAAAGAGTATTATATCGTGACCTTGAAACGCCGAAATTCGATTTTCAAGATTCACCAAGTGTTTTAGTCATTCAGACATCTTATTTTAAACTTACCTACCAAAAAGAAAAACCATTTGCTGGAAATAAAGTAAGTCCAGATAATAATCTTAAAGTTGAACTGTTAAATACAGATCGAAGTTGGTATTATGGTCATCCTGAAATCCGTAACTTTGGTATGCCAAATAAAAACTTAAGTAGTGACAAAATAACTGAAGGAAAGGGACTATACTCAGCCGATGGAATGGCCAGTATCGACGACACTAAATCCTTAATCTATAATCCAGACGGAACCATCTTCCAAAATCCCGAACCACATATTGATGTCTATTTGTTCATGTATAACAATGATTTTGAAGAAGCCTTAAAAGACTATTATAAAATAACCGGTTATCCAGCTCTAGTACCGAGATATGCCTTAGGTGTTTGGTGGAGTCGAAACCTTGTTTATAACGATCTATCCTTAAAAGAATTAGTTGACACCTTTGAAAGAGAAGAAATCCCACTTTCTCTAGTCGTTTTAGATAAGGACTGGCACGATCGCATTTTATTGGATGGTAAACCATTAAAAACAGGCTTTACCTTTAATAAAAAATTATTTAGAAGCCCTAAAGATATGACCAATTATCTTCACGGTAAAAGTATTAGAATTGGTCTAAGTGTCACCCCAAGTGAAGGATTATTCAATGTCGATCCGATGTTTAAAGAAGCCTTAAAATATCTTCCTACTGATGAAATGGGCAAAATTCCATTTAACGCATTTGACCCTAAATTCGTGGATGTCTATCTGAAGCTATACATTCATCAATTAGATAACTTCGGTATTGACTTCTATTGGTTAGATACCCAAAACACAATAGATAATCTTTCCCTAAATATGCTTAAACACTATGAATTTTACGACATGCAGAGAGATTACAAAAGAAGACCACTTCTTCTTTCAAACCTAGATCCAATATCTCCTCACCGCTATCCAGTAGCTTATTCTGGCAAAACTGACGTCAGCTGGAAAACGCTTGCCAAAACTCCATTTTATAATAACAATACCTTTAACATTGGCGCGCCATTTATTGCAAATGACGTTGCTGGATATTATAAAGGAACTGAAGATGCCGAATTATACATTAGATCAGTTCAGCTTGCGACATTCTCCCCAATCTTAAAATTTGGCTCAGATAGTGGCAAATATTATAAACGCGAACCATGGCGCTGGGACATCAAAACCTATACCATCGCCAAACAATATTTACAACTAAGACATAAATTAATCCCATACATTTATAGTGAAGCTTATAAATATCATAAATTCGGTGATCAATTAATCAAACCACTTTACTATCAAAAGAAAGAACTTTATGATGACGTTAATTACCGAAATGAATATTATTTTGGTAAAGAACTATTTATTGCCCCAATAACAACTCCTAAAGAATCAGTAATGAACGTCGTTATTCATAATTTCTACCTTCCAGAAGGAATATGGTATGACTTTGTAACTGGCAAAAAATTCCCAGGCGGCCGTAAATACACTAGCTTCTTCCGTGATCAAGACTATCCAGTATTTGCTCGTCAAGGCGCAATCATTCCAATGGGGTATAATGATAACTTAAACGACACAACCCCACCGAAAAATATGGAAATAAACATCTTCCCAGGTAAAAGCAATACCTATACCTTGTTTGAAGATGATGGTGAAAGCGATTTATACCGTAAAGACTTCTACTTATTAACTCAAATAGATTATAACTATCTTCCAAATAACTATAGTTTAATCATTCGTTCAGTAGAAGGTAAAAGTAGTATCGTTCCTGATAAACGAAACTATAAAATTATCTTCCGTAATACAAAACACACAAATGGCGTAAACGTTTATAGTAACCGTGATAGTGTTTCATTTAAAACATATATTGATGGACCTAACTTTGTCGTTGAAGTAAATGACGTAAGTACCATTGGCCAACTTACAATAAACTGTCAAGGAAATGACATTGAAATCGATGCCGTAAGATTAATCAATGACGATATTGAAAGAATCTTAAGTGACCTTCAAATATCTACAACCCTTAAAGAAAAAATTGATACAATTCTATTTGGTAAAGAACCTATAAAAAAGAAAAGAATTGCTATCCGTAAATTATCTAAAGACGGCCTAGATAAAAAATTCATTAAAATGTTCTTAAGATTACTAGAATATATAGATGAAATCTAGAAAGGATTTTCTCCTTTCTTTTTTATGCAACAAAAAAATAATCAAACGATTATCTTAAAATACCCATATAATATTTCCATGAAATTATTCTTAAAGCAAGCTTATCTATTAAATGTGAAGAAATCCTTCCATTGTCAGTGGCTTCTTTAATTCCGGCCATACTGCTTTCCCAATCAGTTGTTATAATTAAATCATTACCAGCTAAGACGGCCTTAACCGTTGCTTCCTTAGTATCATCTATTGCCCCCATACCTAAATCATCAGTAATAATAATACCCGTAAAACCTAAATTTTCTCTAAGCAAATTGTGTACCTTAGCTGACAGAGACGCCGGATTATCTCCATCAACACTATTTACAATGTTATGACTAACTAAAACAGCTTCAGCACCTGCTTTAATACCCGATTGAAATGGTGGTAAATCATTATTTAAAATATCTTCATAACTACGCTCATCTACTGAACTTCCAGTATGTGTATCGCTATTATTACCATAACCTGGAAAATGTTTCAATACATATGTTACACCAAGACCTTTACTAGCCTTAATTACCGTTTCTGCATATTCGCTCGTTTTCTCGCTATCTTCTCCCAAAGCTCTTGCATACATATAATCATCTGGGTTAGTCGTTACATCGACAACTGGCGCCAAATTTAAATTAATTCCTAAATCATGTAGTAAATTGCTTTTATTTATTGTATCTTCCTTTATTTTATCAAAACCACCTTCTAAATAAAGCTCTCTAGACGATTTGAACGGAGTAGGAGATAACTTCGGATTACTACTTACTCTTATAACCTTGCCACCTTCTTCATCAACCGCCGTTAAAATAGGAATATCTGAAACACTTTGTAAATTATTCATCATTTCTTGAACATCACTATAGTTTTTATCCTTAAAATCTTTCGCATAGAAAATATATCCTCCAAACTTATTGCTTTTTAAAGTTTCCGCTTGATTACTGTCTGGATATCTAACTAATAGTATTTGGGCAATTTTTTCATCTAAGCTCATTTTCTGAATCTTTTCATATGCTTTATTATAATATTTTTTAAAAATGCCTTCATCATCCCAAGCCTTAGGTAATTTATCGTCATAAGCAATAACCTTGTGTTTGCCCGCAAACTCATCAGTTTTATCATCTTTCTTATGTACAAATTCTAGCATATCCCCATTTTGTACCTCACTATTTAAATTTGCCTCTTTAATAATATTTTTACTATCTTGAAGCGTAACTGAACCCTCATTCTTTGAAATTACACTCGCGTAACTCTTACTTATCTTCTCCTTAGTGACCTTTTTTTCTTCTTTTTTAACCTCTGTTTCTTTATTATTTAACCCCAAAACCAAAAATAAACCAAGCACGCCTAAAACTAAAGCCAAAATTATAATCTTTTTCATATACCTTTTATCCTTTCATAAACATTATACACCAATATCTAAATTAATTATTGTCGAAATTATTTTTATACTCTAAAATAATATCTTAAAAATTAATGCAATTTATACATTAATTTATTGTGTTTTACCCACAAAATTTAACTGTAGATTTTAACTCTAATTTACCCAGAAATTATCGAAATAAATTACCCACTT
>ERZ1090865.1572-NODE-1573-length-11155-cov-8.570360_pt1 | contig 11155 bp, 13 predicted proteins | sample MGYA00478478_ERZ1090865 | MGnify/ENA primary metagenome ERZ1090865 (study PRJEB33644, sample SAMEA5815715) | chicken gut metagenome | biome: Chicken; feature: Gastrointestinal Tract; material: Caecum | place: Ireland | collected 2019-01-01 | study: A study of... | reverse complement strand
CGGTTATATTTTAAAAAATTAAAAATGGGCGTATTTTTGGGGGATTCAAAAAATATGGGGGGCCCCCCCCGGGGGGGGGGCGCCGCCGCGGAGGGCGGCTTGTTATATGCAAAAAAACGACGTAATGATTTCAACCGCATCGGGCTACGGCACCGAGGGCGAGGCCGTGTTTCCCGGAAACCCGCCCGTGTTCGTGCCCTTCTGCATAGAGGGCGAGCAGGCCGAAATAAAGGTGCTCGCCGTCAAAGGCGGCGCGGCGTACGGCAGGTGCGAACGCGTCCTTCTGCCCTCCGCGCACAGGGTAACGCCCCGCTGCCCGCTGTTTTCAAAGTGCGGCGGCTGCCAGTTGCAGCACATGGACTACGCCGAACAGCTGCGCTTCAAGGGCGGGCTGGTGGGCAGCACGCTGCGCAAGATCGCCGGCATAGAGCACGAGGTGCGCCCCGTGCTGCACGCGGGCGGGGAATACGGCTACCGCAACAAGCTCGTGCTGCCCGTCGGGACGGACGGCGCGGGCAATACCGTCGTCGGCTTCTATGCGCCGCGCAGCCACCGCATCGTCCCCGCGGAAGACTGCCCCATACAGGCGGGCTGGTGCAAAAAGGTGATGGCGGCCGTCAGGGAATATATGGGGGCCAACGGGCTGAAAGGTTACGACGAGGCCACGCGCAGGGGCGATATCAGGCGGGTCGCGGTAAGGGAGGTCGGCGGCAGGTTCGTCGTCGCGCTCGTCGCGGCTAAAAGGGTGGATGCCCTGCCGTTCGCGCGGCTGCTCGAACGCGACCTTGGCGAAGTTACCCTGCTCCTCAACGTCAATAAGTCGCAGGGCAACGCCGTGTTCGGCGACGAATGGCATGCCGTCTGCGGCGAAGGCTTCTTCGGGGCGGAGGACATGGGCATAAAATTCCGCGCCGGTGCAAATACCTTTCTGCAGGTAAACGACGGAGTGCGCACGCTGCTCTACCGCAGGGTGGCGGAGGAGGCGGCGGACGGAGGCGCCGTCGCGGCCGACCTTTACAGCGGCGGGGGGATGCTCACCGCCCTGCTTGCGCGCGCGTGCAAGGCGGCCTACGGCATAGAGGTGGTGCCCGAGGCCTCGCGCTGCGCCGACGAACTGATGGAGCTCAACGGACTGGAAGGCAGGATGTTCAATATCTGCGGCAGGGTGGAGGACGAGCTTGCGGGCGTATTTGCGCGCACCGCGGGCGAGCGCCGGGTGATAGTGTGCGACCCTCCCAGAAAGGGCATGGAGCGCCCGGTGGTCCGCGCCGTAAGGGACAGCGGGGCGGACAAGGTGATACTCATCTCATGCAATCCCGCAACGCTCGCGCGCGATCTGGGCCTGCTCACGGGCGCGCTTGCCGAAGAGGGCGGCGCATTGAAAAAGAACCCCGCATATGCCGCAACGAGCGCGTACAAAATAGAGTATATCCAGCCCTACGATATGTTCCCGCAGACAAAGCACATCGAGACGTTGGTTGTTCTGCGGAGGAGATAGCGCCGCGTGCGGCGGTGGCGGTGGTGGCGGTGGTGGCGGTGGCGCCACGACCTACACTATGGAGGCGGAGTACGTAGACATAGTGGACGTGGTAGGTTCGGGCCTCTCCAGCGATCAGTCCGGCTATAACCTCATCTACGGCGACGGCACGCAGGCGCAGAAGGATCTCGGCTGGAGCAGCGGCTACTATGTGGGCTATACGTACACCACCGAGTTCAAGCTCGACTTCGTGTTCAAGGCCGACAAGGCGACTACCGCAACAATTATAATACGCCTCGGTTCGGAGCTGGGCGATATAATGCTCACGCCCGACAACTTCGAGGTGTCGCTCAACGGCACGCCCATAAATTATGCCGCGATGACCATACAGAATTCCGAAAGCATGGCGGCGATGAAGTTTGAGGACAAGACGCTCACGAGCAACGCTTCCCTTCTGCAGGGCGAAAACACCATATCCGTAAGGATACTCGACAACGACCTGCGCGGCAGCACCACGGGCGGCCCCACCATCGACTGCGTAAAGATCCGCACGGACGCAATACTCCGCTATACGGAAAACACCGATAACCCCGCAAACCGCGGTTCCATCTGACAGGGCAAACCGCAGCTTCCCGCGGGGGCAAACTGCATAACTTCCCCCCTATGGCGGGCCGCCGTTCTCCTCTTCGGCGGCCCGCCGTCCCGTTACAGGGCGCAAGGTATGCCCCGCGCGCATGGCGGCAAATATATAACAGGCATTTTACAATGTGTCCACCCTGCGGTTATAATTGAATGTAAGGGAACGGGCCGACTGCGCAATGAACGGAGAAAAGGGTATATACAACGGCTTTTTAAGCGGAAATGCGCTCAAAATCATAGCCTGCATAACCATGCTCATCGATCACGTCGGGTGGATACTTCTGCCTGATGTTTTGGTGTTGCGTATGATAGGCCGCATCTCAATGCCGCTGTTCGCCTTCACTTTCGGCGAGGGCTGCGCCTACACACGGAACAGGGCAAAGCACTTTGCGCTCGTGCTGCTCTGCGGCGTGGCCACGAGCCTGGTCATGTCGTTTGCGATGGACAGGATATATGCGAACATACTCATAACGTTTTCGCTCTCCTGCCTGGTGATATATGCGCTCGACGGACTCAAAAGGTACGCATATATGCGGCAGATACGCGCCGCCGTGCTGTGCGCCGCGGCGCTCTTGTGCGCGCTCGGCGCCGCTGTGTGGCTGTGCTGTTTTTCGCCCGTGTACGTCGATTACGGCATTGCGGGCGTGCTGCTGCCCGCGTGCGTGCGCCTTACCGACTTCCGCAGGCCCGGGCAGGAGGGCCCTACAGCGCTGTACAATCCCGCCGTGGTGTGGCTGCTGTTCACGCTCGATCTTGTCGCCCTTTCGGTAACGCTGGGCACGGTGCAGCTTTTTTGCCTGTTTTCGCTGCCGTTGCTGTTCGCATACAGCGGCAGGCGGGGCAGATATAAGCTCAAAGCGCTGTTCTACGCCTTCTACCCCGCCCACCTCGCCGTGCTGGCGGGCATATATCTCGTCCTGCACCCCGACTATCTTGCGGCGCTATTCTGAAAGCGCATGAAAGGGATACCGGCAAGGCATTGGACATTTGCCGCTAGCAGCGGTATAATCGTGTACGTAAAAATATAAGTGATGTGCCGACGGTTTGTTGCGGCATATCTGCGAGGTGATTTATGAACAGAGTGGAAAATTGCAGGCAGAAATTTGCCGAACTTTTCGGCGGCAAGCCCACCGAAAACGAGGGCAACGACCCCGAATTCATGCGCATATTGCAGCGGTTCATCTTCGGCGAGGTGAGTTATACCGGCCCGCTCGACGATAGTATGCGCGAACTCATAACGGTGACCGTTTTAACTGTAAACCGGACGCTTCCGCAGCTTAAAGCGCACGTCGGGGCGTGCCTGAACATAGGCGTATCCCCCGAAGAGATACGAGAAGCCGTCTATCAGTGCGCCCCGTTCATCGGCTTCCCCGGGGCGCTCAATGCAATCGCTGCCATGGACGAAGCATTTGCGGCGGCGGGCATATCGCTGCCGCTTGCAAGCGGCGAAACGGTGACCGAAGAGGACCGCTATGAAAGCGGCCTCGCCGTTCAGGCGCCCATATACGGCACCGAGATCAAAGACCGCTATACCTGGCTGCCCGCAGAGTTTGCCGAGGCGGTTCCCCGCTTCCTCACGGAGCTCGGTTTTGCCGACTTCATGACGCGCCGCGGCATGGACGGCAAAACGCGCGAACTGCTCACCGTGGTGATCCTTGCGGCTATGGGCGGCGCCGAGGTGCAGGTGCGCTCGCACGTCGAAGGCGCGCTCAAAGCCGGCAATACAAAGGAAGAGGTGGTGTGCGCGCTCGTGCACGCCATGCCCTATATGGGTATTCCCAGACTTTTCAACGCGCTCAACTGCTCCAAAGAGTTATTGTCCGAATAGATTCAGGAGGTGATAAAGATGGATAAAGATTTCAAAAAGCAAAACGTATTCGGCTTAGGCAAAGAAAACTCCGCCTACGCGCAATACTTCATCGGCAAGTCGTATCTCAACCCGCTTACGCCGGCGGGCACTCAGCCCTTCTTTGCCAACGTCACGTTCGAACCGGGCTGCCGCAACAACTGGCATATCCACCACGCAAGCAAGGGCGGCGGACAGATACTTTTATGCGTTGCGGGCAGCGGCTGGTATCAGGAGTGGGGCAAGCCCGCACAGTCGTTGACCCCCGGCGATGTGGTGGTAATTCCTCCCGAAGTAAAGCATTGGCACGGCGCAAAGAAGGACGGCTGGTTTTCGCACATAGCCGTCGAAGTTCCCGGCGAAAATGCCTCCAACGAGTGGTTGGAAGAGGTCAGCGACGCGCAGTATTCCGCGCTCGGCGACTGAGGGGCAGACATGAAAAGGGTAGTCGTGGTAACTTCCTCGCCCCGCAGGGGCGGCAACACCGAAACGCTCACAAGGCGCTTTGCCGAGGGAGCGGAGGCCGCGGGCAACGAGGTAAAGCTGGTAGCCGTGCGCGACCTCGGGCTCAAATTCTGCACGGGGTGTCTGTTTTGCCAGTCGCACGACAGGTGCGTGCCGGACGACGGCATGAACGCGCTATATCCCGAAATACAGCAGGCCGACGTGCTCGTATTCGCCACGCCCGTATACTACTATTCGGTTTGCGGGCAGCTCAAGACCTTTTTAGACAGGCTCAACCCGCTCTTCCCGCGCGAAAACAGGTTCAGGGAGATCTACCTTCTGGCCGCCGGCGCCGAGGACGAGGACGGGCTTGAACGCGGCGCACTGTCCGACATTCAGGGCTGGGCCGACTGTTTCGAGGGCGTGCGCATAGCGGGCGTGCTGTGCGCAAAGGGCGTGCAGGACAGGGGCGATGTGGCAAAGACCGGTTACCCCGAAAGGGCATACGCGCTCGGCCGCGATGTTTAAGTTTTCAAGGGCGCTGCCCGCGCTCGCAGCCGCGGCAATTATCGCGCTCGCTGGGTGCGGCGGGGCCGCGCAGCAGGGTACGCCGGAGGAGGATATCATGTACATAACCGTCAACGGCAACAGGCTTACGGTGGATACCGAAGACAACGCCTCGTCCCGCGCGTTGCTCGAACGGCTGCGCTCGGGCGACGTGGAGGTGGAGATGTCCGACTACGGCGACATGGAAAAGGTGGGCTGTCTCGGCTTCGACCTGCCGCGCAGCGACAGCCGCATAAGCGTCGAGCCCGGCGACGTCATTCTGTATCTCGGCAATCAGATAACCGTTTACTACGATGTCAACAGCTGGAACTTCACCCGCCTCGGGCATGTGCGCGGAGTAAATTCGCGCGAGGATATGCTTCAGTTACTTGGCGGAGCGGGGGATATTACGGCGGTCTTTTCCGTCTGAAGAGGTTCGTCCGGAACATCCTGTCATGAATTTTGCGCCGCCGCGGCAGAGCCGCGGCGGCATTTGCATGTTTGCGCCATTTTGTTCTTGTAATATGTGAATTTGTGTGATATAATGGTTAAAAGATAATGAAAGAGGTGCAGCATGCAGCAAGTAGGCTATACGGTCATAGATATCGCGAACTGGAAGCGCCGCGGCCAGTACGAAAATTTCATCGGCTACGACTATCCCGTATTTTCGGTGGCCTCGCGCATAGAGGTGACGGAGCTGGTGCGCTTTTGCAGGCGGCGCGGCCTTTCGGTGTTCAGCACTCTGCTGTATATAGTGTCGTCCGAGCTCAACGGCATAGAGGAGTTCCGCACCCGCATAACGGGCGGCGTGCCCGTGCTCTTCGATGTCGTCCATCCCAGCTACGTGGTGATGTACGACGGCGACAGGATAGCCGGCAAATGCACTCCGTTCGCACGCGATTTCGGCGATTTTTACGCCCGCAACCGCGCCGACATCGCAGAGGTGCGCGCGCAGAAGGGTTTTGTGCCGTTCGAAGGCGGCTGCGGATGCGGCTGTTTTTACGTCTCCTGCCTGCCGTGGCTGGACATGTGCTCCTTCTCCAATCCCTATAATTTCAAAGACTTGTCGCAGTCGAGCATACCCCGCATAACGTGGGGCAGGATATGCGAAGAGGATGGCAGGGCGTTCGTGTATTTCGACGTGCAGATGCACCACGCGCTCGCCGACGGATTCCATGCGGCGGAACTCATAAACAAAATAGCCGCGGCGGCAGCCGTCGCCGAGGCATATACAGGGGGAAACGGCGATGAAAGATAAGATATTCATAGCATGGAGCGGCTCCAACGGCGAGGCGCTCAAAGTAAAGAGCATACTCGAAAGCAAGTTCAACTACGTATGCTGCATAGGCGGCAATGCCGACAACAGCTCGCGCTATTCTTCCGTGGGCGACACGGTGATACAGCAGATAAAGGAGTGCAACCAGGCGATAGTGATCTTTCAGAACAGGGCGGACGGCGCGGTCAGCAACAACCTGTTCTTCGAGCTCGGCTACGTTCTGGCGATGTACGGCACCAAAAAGGTGCACTGCGTAAAGCGCAAAAACGAAAAGGTGGTGCTGCCCTCCGACTTCGACAATTCCTTCGTCGAGCCGCTGGACGACGAGGGCGGCGAAAACGCCTTTGCCGACGGGATAGTGGAATACTTCATGGGCAGGCAGAAGATGTCGATAAACGACAACAAGATGTATCTGATAAACAACAGATATCTCATGCACGACAAGCTCATGGCGCACTACTCGGAATCGGGCTCCAAGTGCTCGGACTACGAGCTTGCGCAATACGTTCTGTTCTATATGCAGGCGGCGCACATGTTCGGCGACGTGAAAAAGATACAGAAAGAGATAGAGGAGTTCAAGCAGAAGCACAATTTTGAATTTTCGCCCGAACTGTCGCTGGCGGTAAATCTATGCTTATCTTTCTTTGAACTGCTGCTCGGGATAAAGTCCGGGGGCGAAAATTCCGAGGTGTACATCGACAAGAACATCTACTGGGAGTTCCGCAGCGACTATATGCACTATCTCAAACAGATCGTGCCCGACGACCTTGGCATATTCGACGAATGGGCGGAGGTCTTCATATATGACCACCTGAACTTTGCCAGCATGCTGTTTGCCAACAACGAAACGCTGCCCGCCGAAATGCGGCAAAAGCTCTACGGTGCGTGCGCGGAGTATGCGCTCAGGTGCCTCGACAGCATCGCCGTGCTCGAAAAGGCGGCGCCCTGCAAAGAGAACAACGACGAGATCGGCCTCATTTCGCTGCTCAGGGCGTACATATACCGCAACCTGTTCGTGGCAAAGCAGCAGCTTGGCGAAAGGGAGGAGGCTGAAAAATGGCTCGGGCTTACGCTTAAAGAACGCTCTTCTCTGAAAAATAACTTCGGCAAGGGCACCATAGATACCCAGCTGTACAACAATTTCCGCATGGAGTACTATCTCGCCCTCGTGGATTACCTCTCGTATATGCAGGACGTCGACGAATTCGAAGTGGATATGTACAGGAGCGAGATGGTCGATTATCTTCACTCTGTAAGAAACGACGATTCGGAAAACGTCTATCTGAAACAGATAGCCTACTGGTGCGACAAGCGCTGAATTTTCCGTTGCACCGCATAGTTGTGCCTTATACAGGCGCCGCCGCGAGCATAAATTGAGCGCGGCGGCGCATTTTTCTGCCCGCAATCGCTTGATAAAGAGGGCAAAACCGTGTAAAATTTAATGGCAGATCACATTACAGAGGAAGACTATGCAGGGAGTAATTTTCGATCTTGACGGCACGCTGCTCGATTCCATGCCGCTCTGGCGTATGGCGGCGCGCAACTATTTAAGGGATAATTACGGCATATATGCCGATGAATCGCTTGCGGACGAGGTGCTTAAACTCACCATAAACGAGGCGGCGGAGCTGCTTAAAACGCGCTACGGCCTCGCGGCGGGCACGGCGGAGGTGGTGGCGGGCGTAAACGGCATAATGGAGCGGGGCTACTTTCACACCATAGCCCCCATGCCGGGCGCGGAGGAGCTGCTCAAAGCGCTCAAAGCCCGCGGCATACCAATGGCCATAGCCACCGCGACCGACAGGTACCTCGTCGAGGCGGTGCTTGCAAGGCTGGGCTGGACGGGCTATTTCTGCACCGTATCCACCTGCACCGAGGCGGGCGCGGGCAAGCGCGAGAGCGCCGCCGTGTACGACATGGCCATGAAGAGTTTCGGCGGCAGCAGAAAGGAGTGCACCGTGGCAGAGGACTCGGCGCACGCCGCGCGCACGGCGCTTGCGGCGGGATACAGGGTAGCGGGTGTGGGCGCCGACCCCGCGCTTATCTCCGCATGCACCGTGCATATCCCCTCGCTCGTACCTCTGGATCGGGCGCTCGGCGCCTTGCTCGGCTGAAAATGCAAATTCAATCAAATATATATGGCGGGCAATTAAAATTGCCCGCCATATATACTTAAATTATTCTGTTTTACCGGCGCTCGAATTTTTCGGCGGCCTTTACGGCAACTCGAATAATGCAGGCGCTGCGCGCAAATCTGCATAAACTTGCGCAATATTCTGCGCGCGGACGTTTACAGCGCCGTATTTTTGTGTTACAATATCGGCATAATAGCGTATAAGGAGGCTACCGTGGAGGAACTCTGGCAGGCCATTCGGGATTTCTTCAAAAACTTCGCAAGCGACGGCGGGCTTGTAATAGTGCGTACCGTGGCGTTTGCGCTGCTCGGCCTTGTGATACTCAAAATAGTGCGCTCGCTCACGCGGCGCGCCGCTCTGAGGAGCAAGCTCGACAACGCCGCCGCGACCTTCGTCATTTCGCTGATAACCGTGCTGCTGTATATCGCGCTGGTCATAGTCATCGTAAGTTCGCTCGGGGTGTCTGCGGCGGGCATAATCGCAGCATTTTCGGCGGTGGCGCTGGCGGTGGCGCTCGCCCTTAAAGACAGTCTTGCCAGCCTTGCCAACGGCGTGATAATAATCTTCACCAAGCCCTTCAAAAAGGGCGACACTGTGATGATAAACGGGCAGGAGGGCACCGTGCAGGACATACGCCTGTTCAATACCAAGATCCTCACCTTCAACAACGATGAGGTGATAGTGCCCAACAGCGACGTCCTTTCGGAGACGCTCGTCAACGAGAGCAACCGCCCGCTGCGCCGCGTGGAGATATGCTTCTATATCTCGTACGACGCCGACGCGGAAAGGGTGCGCGACGAAATAACCGCGCGCCTTGCCGCCGACGACAGCATACTGGGCACGCCCGCGCCCTCCGTCGGCTTCGACGGCTTCGGCGAAAGCACGGTGCGTTGCACCGCGTATGCGTGGTCGTCTACCGAAGACTACTCCGCCGCAAAGGCGGCAACAAAGGACATAATCTACGCCGTTATCCGCGAATACGGCGCCGAGCCTTCCTCGCGCAGGCTCAGCGTAAGCGTGCGCGGCGGAAAGGAGGGGGAAGATGCGTGAATTTCTGCTCGCCGCCGAAAGCGGCGCCGCTGCGGGACTTTCGGGCTGGGACCTTGCGCTGCAATATATAATCTACGGCGCCGTAATAGTGCTCAGCATAGTCATCCTCATTCTGATACGCAAGCGCACCCGCCTGCCCCGCCATGCCGAAATAAAGGCGCGGCTGGATAAGTTGCTCGAACAGGCGCAGTCGCTTTCGGGCCCGGCCGAAAACAGGATGGACTTCATAAAGCGCGTCTCCCGCACGCTGTACCTCACCGACGACCTCGCCTACGTCACCGCGCTCGTGTCCTCAAAGGAGCGTTATTCCGACATAGGCAACATCTCTACGCTGCTCGAACAGGCGCGTGCCGAACTCGCGCCCTACAAGTACGGCAAGAAGGAGAGCGACGATCCCGATGGCATTTCCGCCGCCGTCGGTAAAATAGAGCAGGCCGTAAAGGTGATGCAGGGCGTGCTCGATCGCGACAGGGACATGAAAAAGTAAAAAACCGGCCGCGCATGCGGCGCCCGCCTCTCCCGGCAGGGAGAGGTTTTTTTGTTGCGTGTGCATTGGTTATGGCCTTGCCCTCTTGCCGCAAATGTGCGTAATACCCCTTATCCATTGCATGGGGGGACATCGTCCTTTGCCCCTTGCCGTAAAGGGGGACGAGCAAGGCATTTCATAGCACAGCGGATACCCGCTGTGCGTGCCGCAGCGAGATGAGCGAGCACATTCGCAGAGTGCGGGCGGTGACCGAGCTGCAATGTTAACATTGATTGCGGCGAGAAGGCTTGCACGAGCTTGCGAGCCGAGGGGGGATACGAGGTGTTGAAAGCAAATATAATGTTGTAAAATACGAGTTGCTCCGCATATGCGTACCCCTCAGTCACGCTGTCGCGCGCCAGCTCCCCTTGGGCAGAGGAGCCACGATTAGCGCCGCGTATTCGTACCCCTCAGTCACGGCGCGGCGGCGGTTCAAGCTCCTCTATTACTTCGTAAAAAAAAATTTTTAACAAAGTGTTTAAGCGCGTTCAAAGGGCGTTATAATTAAAGTGAAAAAAGAATCAGGGCGCAAGGCCCGCGATCCTCTTTAATCTTTGAATAAGGAGATTGAATGATTATGAAAAACTATTTACAGAAAAGAAATAACTATGAACGCGACCCCTTCTTTGCGGCTTTCGACGACTTTTTCAGGCCGGTATTTTACGATGACAGGGCAGACAGCATGCGCACCGATATAAAGGAGACCGACGGCGGCTATCAGCTCGACATCGAGATGCCCGGCTTCGATAAAAAGGACATAAAGGTCGCTCTGGAAAACGGTTATCTTACCGTGACCGCCGAAAAGAACGAAAAGGAAGAGGAAAAGAACGGCAAGTACCTGCGCAAGGAGCGCAGCGTATCGTGCAGCCGCAGCTACTATGTCGGCGACGATATCGAAAAGGAAAGCGTAAAGGCTAAGTACGAAAACGGCATGCTCACGCTCGCCGTTCCCAAGAGTCAGCCCAAACAGCTGCCTTCGCACAATATAGAGATCGAGTAAGGCGGCTTTTGCGCGCCGCGGAAAAGCGGCGGTCGCCCCGGGAGCGGAGGGAAATCCGCCTTGCAGGGCTTGCGGAAAGCAATTTCCGCAAAATAACGGCACTACTTCCCGCCGCAAGGCGGATCATAAAGTAAATCTCTCCGGTAAGGGGAGGGGGGGGGGGGGGGGGGGGGGGGCGGCGGGCGGGGGCGGCTGTGTCTGATACTTGGGCGGAGG
>ERZ1090865.1568-NODE-1569-length-11172-cov-19.074481_pt1 | contig 11172 bp, 12 predicted proteins | sample MGYA00478478_ERZ1090865 | MGnify/ENA primary metagenome ERZ1090865 (study PRJEB33644, sample SAMEA5815715) | chicken gut metagenome | biome: Chicken; feature: Gastrointestinal Tract; material: Caecum | place: Ireland | collected 2019-01-01 | study: A study of... | reverse complement strand
GTTCTAAAACTGCTCCGATTGCTCTGAATGCTTTGAGAATCGAGCCAAAATATCTGTATGATTTATTTTTCCATATTCAATTGTTTGGCGAGTATATCATGGGTTTGCATGGGATGTCAACAACTTTTTACGGCAGCAAAACAATTTCGGCATGATGCAATAGAACGGGTTGAAAATTTTGGCAAAACGCTAAATAGAACGAAATATTGGAACGAAAGACGAAGGTGATATACCTTTGTTCCGCAGACAGCAAAAGGCTGGCAGCCTGTGCTTTTGGGCACAAACTGTCAGCCTTTCTTTGTCGCTGTTGCTGCCCCGCAGGGGCACCTTGTGCGCCAGGAAAGCAGGGGGACCTCCGTTCAGCTGCTATCTGCTGCACAAAGGTATAACACACTAGACTTTGCGGAGCAAAGTCGTGTGCCACGAAACCCCGGCGCGGTTTCTTTGGATTCTTCCGGCTATCGTGTTGCCCACTGGTTTCAGGCAATAGCGGATGCGGGCGTCAACTCGTACACATGGTCGAACTGACCTTTGCGTTCATCGCTCAGGTGGTGGCTGATGAGAATCAGGGTCAGGTCAGGGTTGGAGAGCAGGCTCTTTTCAACGATGTCGGCGTTCTTCTGGTCCAGGGCGCTGGTGCCTTCGTCCACCAGCAGGATGCTGCGGTTATGGATCAGCGCACGGGCGATGGCCACACGCTGTTTCTGGCCACCCGAAAGGGCACTGCCTTCCTCGCCCACCGGCGTGTCCAAACCCTGGGGCATATTGGCAAGGTCGCCTGCCAGGGCGCTGTCACGCAGTGCTTTTTCCATCTGCTCGTCGGTAAAAGGTTCGCCCAAGGTGATGTTTTCCCGGATGGTAGTATTGAACAGGAAAACATCCTGTTCGATGTAGCTCATTTGCTGTTGGAGCTGCTCTGGCGTGTAATCCCGTATATCCCGGTTATCAAAAAGTATCTTGCCTTGATAGTCAGGCAGCCAGCCCAGCAGGATTTTCAGCAGGGTGCTCTTGCCGCAGCCAGAGGGTCCGGTCAGAGCGTATTTGCCGCCCTTCTTGAATTCCGCGTTCATGTGGACCAGGATCGGCTTCTTTTCATCGTAGCAGAAAGAGACATCCTTGACCGTAATGCCTTTCTGCAGGGTAGGCAGGCCAAAATCAGGAAGCTGTGCTTCGCCGGCATGAACGGTAATCTTATCGAAATAGGGCTTGCTGGCCGAGAAGGAAATCTGCAAGCTCACAAACTGTTTCAGCCCGTTGTATACGTTAGAGCAGATGGTTCCGACGCTGACCATCACTGAAACATTCAGAATCCCGATCAGAACCAGGATACCGGCCAGCAGCCGAATCCCAACCTGAAAGACTACACTCAGAAAGCCCATGCCATTGCTTACGGCACTCTTCAAAACATACAAGCGATAGCGGGGCTGCTCCATTTGTTGGCTTGCTTCTTCGGTTCCCGAAATCAGGCGATTCCCATGGCCAAAAAATTGCAGAACATCAAATCCGCCCATCAAATCTTTGAACAGACCTACGGCCTGCCCCTGCAGGCGTGAACAGGTTTCTGCAGCCCTTTTCAGCTTGCCGTCAAAGAGCTTGGGCAGAAGGATCATGGCCAGCCCCAACAGAAGGGAAGCTCCCATCAACGACCAATGCAGGAAATACAAGGCTGCAAGACTGCTCAAAATCTGTGCAGTCACACCGAACAGGCTAAAAAAGGAATCCCAGCCCAGCTGTTCCATCTGCGCTACATCGTTGGTAAATGCAGACAGGTAGCTTCCGCTCTCCTCCGTGTGGAACTGCTGATAGCTTTTCTTCATGAGTGCGGCAGTCATATCTTTGCGCTCCAGTGCATTGATACCGCTCATGGCGCGATAATGGAACACAGTCTCAAAATGAGATGCAAGAAAGCTTACAGCCCAGATCAACAGATGGGTTAAAAGTCCCCCCAAAAATTTTTGAGGATCCTGCTCCAGCAGGCCGTCCAGCATGACCATAGAGGTCAGCGCCGCAAAGACCTCAACACCGTAAGCTCCAATCTGGCAAAATACTGTCAATAAAGAGTTTTTCCATTCTTTTCGCAGGTAGTACATCATAATAACAACTCGCCTCTTTTTCTTACTTTGGGTGGATATTGGGATTGGCGTTCAGTAGTTAGACGAATGGCAGCATCGAAGTGTTTTCAGAAGTATTTTACAATACATCTTGAAACTTGACCATATCGTTTTGTGTTAGATAAAGGAAAATTCTGATAGAGAAGCTGAAGGAACACAGGAATCTGGTAAATGGTCAATCAAAGCTTTTTTGCGGCACTGCATATTAAAGCAGCTCAATACATCCCTGCAACTATAACATTTTTGATTCAAATTTACTTTCCACCACAGAGCATTGGCATCTTCATTTATGACGACGCCTTTTTGCGGGTCAACATATCCAATGCTGTTTTCAGGAGAATCCAATGCAACAGTACATTTCTCGATTTTTCCATTTGCGCGAAAAACTAGACTGTGGCGGTAGCTCGCATAGCATATTTTAGAGAACAAACCTGAACGTTCGTTTTCACATTTCATTCCAATGTGATGTAGATAATTGACATGTTCTGAAACCAATTCATCGGCTCTAGACGAGGTGAGAAGATTCAGCTTATTTACAGACGTACCTCCCCAATTTCCAACGGGACGCACAAGAACCGAAAAGCGGCTGTCATGACCAAAAAGTTTATGCAAATAATCATACCAGCTAAAATCTCTGTCGCCTTCAAGAATATTGTGTCTAATTGTGACACGAAAAGAATATTCATTCTGAGGCAGCATGGAAAGATCCAGCAGATTTTTTAATATAACTTCCAGCGTTTCTTTGCCAGAGAGTAAGGGTCGAGTTTTATTGTGAGACCACCCATCTAAAGTGATTTGGTATGAGGTAATGCCGAGTTTGTAAAATTTCTTGAACAGTTCAGCGGTTAAAAGGTATCCGTTGGTAGTCATAAAAGATCGATACGCAGTGTTAGATTTGGTACATATTGCTTTAGTCTCTGAAGCAATATCGCAGACGATTTCAGGGAAGAGGGTGGGTTCTCCTCCAAACCATCCAATGGAGACATGTTTAAAATGAGGCGCTTGTTCAAGGATATACTTTTTGATTTTCTCGATTATATAAGGTTTCATTGCAATGGGTTCATGGGATTCATAGCAATATGGACAACGGAAATTACACCCCTCAGTCGGCATAATTGTAAGGGTGAGTACCTGATTCATTATGAGTTGTATTTCGGTGAGAGTTTTGTTTAACTCCGCGTAATCTAACAAAAGCTCTTCGTCATGCAAACATTTCGTAAGTTTAGATGATATGTTTTTACACCCTCCGTTCTGTATTAATGCAGAAAATTCGTCTTTATAAGCAGGATTTGTAATTTCAACGACATTTTTATAAAGCTCAGACTTGATTAAAACTGCTTGATCATTTTCGCTGACCTTTGCATAGGGTACAAGTTTGTACATAAGTCCTCCAAAATATTTTAAGTTGTAAAAATTGATTCTATACTTATGAAAATGAATGGTCTAATAAAAATGGCTTCAGATATTTCTGAAGCCATTCCTGTGCTGCAATTAGTTTGGTATTTAAATCAACTGCAGCTGCAGTTCCCATTGTGATCAAAGATGCAATCGACATCCACAATGGTAGTCTTCTTCTCAATAACCTGCATAGTGATTTTTTCCTTTCAATAAAATTCGGCTTGGGGCTTTCGTTTGTTCGTATCCCTTGCTGTGACTGTATTGTAGCACATCCTGCCGCCCAGCAACATATCGCGCCAAGTTACTTGAAAATAACACAAAACGATAAGTTTTCAGTAAAAATTGAACCGTTCACTGGAAATCCACTGTGCAATCCTTTATAATAAAGATATTACTTCCATAGGAGGGTTTGGGGATGAAAAATGTTTTCCTTGGCGAGTACATCAAGCAGCGGCGGCTGGACCTGGGCCTGACCCAGGAACAGCTCTGTGACGGCATCTGTGAGCCTATGACCCTTTCCAGGCTGGAAAATGGCAAGCAGACCCCCAGCCGCAACCGGATCAACGCTATTTTGCAGCGGCTGGGCCTGCCGGACGACCGCTACTTTGCTCTGCTAAGCAAAAATGAGCTGGAGATGGAGGCCCTGCAAACGGAAATTGTGGCCTGTAATGTGACCGAAAAGGTCTCCGAAGGTTTTGAGAAGCTTGCCCAGTTTGAAGAGCTGGCAGAGCCGGATGATCAAATCGCACGGCAGTTCATTCTGCGTTCTAAGGTGCTGTTGGGACGTTTGGATGGACGTTATACACCGGAGGAGCAGATCGATATGCTGATGCAGGCCATCCGGCTGACCGTGCCACGCTTTCATTTGGATGAGATCGAGCGTTTTCTCTATTCAAAAGACGAGATCAAAATCATCAATCAAATTGGAATCGCATATTCCGATGATGGACAAAACAAAAAAGCAGCTGAAATTTACTATCAGCTGCTTAGATATGTGCGCAAGCATTTTAAGGAAACCATAACATCTATTGGGGTGTTGCCTTTGGTCCTCTACAATTATGCTCGGGTACTGGATTTGTGTGGGCGCTATGAGGAAGGTGCTGCACTCGCTAAAGAAGGCCAGGAAGCCTGCATTCAGTATGGACACTATCGATTTTTACCTGCTTGTCTGGAAATTGAAGCAGAGTGTCGGCATTTTATGGGAGATGATGAAAGCAGCAGAGAACTGTACTATCAATCGTACTATCTCTGTAAAGCTATCAAATATAAGGTAGGATTGGATGTCGTAAAGAAGGAAGCCAAGGAATATTTGAATATCCAATTCACCTATTAATCCATATCTCCAAATCCCGGCATAGCGTCACACGGCTGGATGCCCGGCTTGTCCGGGTTCTCGGGCTGCTCGGGATCTTCAGGCTGCTGGGGGTCAGTTACGCCGGGCTGCTCGGGCAGGTCTTCCGGCTCGGCGGCAAAGCAGGGCACGGCCAGCAGGCTGGCGGCCAGTACAGCAGACGCAAACAGGGCAAACAAACGTTTCATATGGTATCGTTCCTTTCGTTTTGTGATGGCAAAAGGATACCACGATAACACATCCCAGGCCATATCGTGTCATGTTGCTTTTTTCTAACACAAAACGACGGGTTTTCTGCGGAACAAGGTCAGCCGATAGAACCAGAAGACGGCCACCCAAAACAATAGCCAAGTTAGGCCTCGGCCAAGCTGGGAGCTTGAGTAAGCCCTGGAAGGGCAGCGTACCGGCAAGAATCTCGCAAGGTACCGAAAAATCTTGCACTTGCATCAACACAGCAGCCCGTAAATAGTCAACCGACGTCTTAACGCTTTCTAAAAAGATTGTTATTATCCTGTTTTCGCTTCACTTGATGCTTGAAACTAGAGCAGGGTTTGGGGAAGGCACTCCCCAACAAGTATGACCGGACAGTACGACGCGATTTCAAAATTTGAAATTGTGGCCACAGGTCGATACTTGCTTATCGCTTTTTTCAAAACTTTTCCTTTCTGGCTTTCAAAAAGCGCCGCGGCTTTTTCTGATATACCAACTATTTGCGGCAAAACGCTTGCCTTGTCTCGCAAAATATGGTATACACGTTATACGAAAGTTTGACGCTTCACGTTCAACCGAAGGGAGGCCCCGCCATGACCGCCGTCATCTACGCCCGCTACTCCTCGGACAGCCAGCGCGAGGCCTCCATTGAAGGCCAGCTGCGGGACTGCAAAGACTACGCCGAGCGCAACGGTATCACCATCGTGGGCACCTACATTGACCGGGCCTACTCCGCCAAGACCGACGACCGACCCGAGTTCCAACGGATGGTTCAGGACAGTGCCGGGAAAATCTTTGACGCAGTCCTGGTCTGGAAGCTGGACCGCTTTGCCCGCAACCGTTACGATGCAATCTACTACAAACGCCAGCTTGAAAAGAACAGCGTCCATCTCGTCTCAGTCATGGAGCCGATCTCCAGCGGCCCTGAAGGCATCATGATCGAGAGCCTGCTCATTGGTATGGCTGAGTATTATTCGGCGGAGCTGGCCATCAAGGTGGCCCGCGGCGAACGGGAAAACGCCCTCAAATGCAAGTACAACGGCGGCGTGGTGCCGCTGGGCTATGTCATCGGCAAAGAGGACCGGCTCTATCACATCGACCCCGAGACGGCTCCTATTGTACAGGAGATCTTCACCCGCTATGCCGACGGCGAACCTGCCGAAAAGATTGCGGCTTCCCTGAATGAACGCGGCTTGCGCACCCGCACCGGGAAACCCTTTGTCAAGAACAGCTTCTTTCAAATCTTCAAAAACCGGCGCTATATTGGCGAATACAGCTACAAGGACATTGTAATCCCCGGCGGTGTGCCCGCCATTGTGGACCAGGCGCTGTTCGACCGGGTGCAGGAACGCTTCACCAAAAACAAGATTGCCCATGGCCGCCCGGCCAAAGCGGAATGCAACTACCTCCTGACCACCAAATTGTTCTGCGGCAAATGCGGTACCCTGATGGGCGGCGAAAGCGGCACCAGCCACATGGGCACCACCTATCACTACTATAAGTGCGGCAAGGCCAAACGTAAGGGACAGGCGCATTGCAGCCTTAAAGCTATCCGCAAGGAGCCTCTGGAGCGCTTTGTGGTGGATACGGCGGTCAAGCTGGTTTTGAACGATCCAGTCATCGAGCATCTAACCAATTTGATTCTGGAAGCTCAGGGGCGGGAAAACACCCGCCTCCCAGTTCTGAAAGAACAGCTCCGGGACACGGAAAGGCGCCTGTCCAACCTGTTGGAGGCCATTGAACAGGGCATCCTGACACCCACCACCAAGCAGCGCTTGGACGAGCTGGAAGCCCGCCGGAGTGACCTCAGGACCAGTATCCTGGAAGAAGAATTGCAGCGTCCGGCCCTGAGCCGGGAACAGATCCTGTTCTGGTTTGAGCAATTCCGGCAGGAAGATGTGAACAGCCCTGTGTACCAGCGACAGATCATCGACAACTTCGTCAACTCGGTTTATATCTTTGAGGACCGGGTGGTGCTGAATTTCAACTTTAAAGAGAACGCCAAGACTGTCACCCTTCGTGAATTTTTGGGTTCGAGCGCTGATGGGAATGGCCCACCAAAACAAAACCCGGGGCCTGCGGCCTCGGGTTTTGTTTTGCGCGGGCATTGCAGAGGCGCACCCGGTTCGAGTCCTGTACTGCTGCGCAAGCGAGGCGCTGCCTGCGGCAGAAACAGCCGAGCTGGAGCAGGGGCAGCGGTCTGAATGTTCAAGCGCATTGCATGCGCGCCGGAAATTCAGGGCACCGCAACCCGACCCACCAAACAAGGCGTATCCGAACCCAATCCTCTACGAGGAAGGGTTCGGATACGTTTTTTCTTTGCCCGAAGTGCTGCGCTGCGGGCAAAGGACGGCCGAAACTGCATAAACGAACAAAAGGCAGAGCGCCCGGTGAGGGTACTCTGCCGCTTTGTTTGTGTATGTGAAGAAGATGACGGTTTTGCGTTTTTGAGGCCCGCTTTACAGGCCCAGCAGGTCGTTCAGGAAATTCTGACCCGTGGCCAGCGCGCCGTCGATGAAGTTCTGGCCGGAGGCGACGCTGTCCTCGACGACGCCGGACAGGCCGCGCTGGCCTCCCAAAACGTTCAGGATGGCCCGGAGCGCTATGCCGCCCACCACCAGGAGGGCTGCTGCGCCGCCCACGGCCACCACGGCCTTGACAACGGTATCAACGGATGCGCCGCCGGTGATGTACATCATTTCATCCTCGTGCAGGGCGGTGTGGTTGGCGGGAAGTTTCATCTGTGCAGACATAATCATTCTCCTTTTGTTGCATTTGTTGTTTTTGATATGGAAAACAGGCCGGACTTTTCAGGCCGCCGTTTTGCGCAAAGGGAAGCTCAATCCTTCAGGCCCTTGGCCAGAGGGATCAGCATCAGCAGGGCCACGATCCCGATCAGTCCCACCACGATGCCGGCCACCATCTTGCCAAACACCATGGACAGGCACATACCGACGCCCAAAAGCAGAGCGCCAACCACCCCCAGGGCCGCAAGGCCCAGCGTCCTGGGGCTAATCACGATGGGGGCCTTGCCCTCCATCTTGCGCCAGATGAGCAGGTCGGCCAGCAGGATCGCCAGCCCTGCCACGCCGCAGACGATGCCCTGGCGGGTCACGCCCCATTCCTGGATCAGGCACATACACATCCCCAGCGCAAAGAACACGCAACCAATGGTGCCCAGGATCAGGGCGACAAAACTACTCTTTTTCATGATTTCCTCCTGTTTGCTGTTGCGCCTCCGCCGTCTTTGGCGAAGGGTCTGTTTCTTCCAAAAAAGCGTCTACAAAGGCCGTTTCGACCTTCTTGTATGCGCCTACGGCGCGGTCCTCGACCGCCCGGTAGGCGGCGACGGCCTTGCGGCCGGTCTCGCCGGTCCTGAGGGCATAGCCCGAGGGGCTGTTGGGGTCTTCTTCCAGAAAGCGGCTGACGAAGGACTGCTGTACTTTGTTGTAGGCAGCCATCGCTTTCCGCTCCAGTTTGCCCGGCTTCAAACGGTAGGCCATGGGCTCATCTCCTTCCCCGGCGGCGGTTCCTGGCAAACCACCACAGGCCCGCCGCCGCGCCGCAGCCTGCCGTCGCCGCAAGCGCGGCCCACAAGAGCTTCTTTTTGTCCATCGCGTTTTCCTCCTTTGCGTTTGTTTTCCCTGTTTGCGAGATGAATTTTACACCGCTGCTGTTGGGATTTTGTTGCACCCACGTTTGAAAATTGTTAAAACTTCAAACCGGGTCCCGCTGCAGCCGCACGGCCTGCCGGCTGGCGGTCAGCTCATCCCAGAGCTGGTTGGGCAGGTACAGCTCCGCCCGCTTGGCAAGGGGCAGAGCCTCCGCCTTTTTCAGCAGCTCGGCCACAAACTGGGAGCAGAAATAGTGCTTGCGCCAAAGGAACGGGATCTGCATCAGGCAGAAAGCCACTCCCAGCCGGGTGTAGCGGTACTCGCTGCGGTGGAGTTTGAACTCCTCGAGCTGGTCGAGGATCCGCTGATAGGCTTCGTCCGGCACCTGCAGCACACAGCTCATGCTCTGCCGCACACCGCGCCGGCGATGCTTTTTCAGCGTTTCGACGCAGAAGCCCCGGTAGTTGAAACTGTAGTAGATCCCCTGTTCCTCCTCCAGGCCCAGGGATGCGTGGGTATACCCACTCCCCGCCAGGTGATAGACCAGGCTGGAGATCCAGTCAGAATACCGTGTCCACAATATGGTGACTTCTTTCATAGCAGATCTTCCTTTCACGTTTCACTGGTGATAGGATACCAGCCCTGGGTTACAGTTTTGTTTGTCCTGCGTTAGAATAAAATAAAAAGTCAGCCGGGCGCGGGAGAGCCGCATATCACAGACAGCAAAAGGCCCCATCCATACGCTTTGCGTACAGACAGGACCTTTTTTTCGATAATGGCACAGCCCGCAGCAGCCGCATTTGCGGCGTACTTTACAGCAAGCTGTGCCCTTTTTCGCAGATCGCATAGATTTCGTCGTATTTCTGTTCCATCAGCTTGTCCACCACCCGGGCGCGGCGGCGAACCATGGCCCGATACAAAAACCAGGGCGCGATCCACCCTGTAAAGCCCGGCACGGCCAGCACCACCATCAAGGCTATCATGGGCGGCTGGTGGGTCACTGCAAAGGTGGCCCCTGCCATAAAGGCGGTGCCCAGGATGCTCACCGTGACAGCGCAGAGCCGCGCCCTGGCCGTGCGGGATTCCTCCAGCTGGTCCAGTTCCCGCAGGCAGGCCTCAAAGTGGCGCTGCAGCCTTGTCAATTCCGTTTTGTTGGCGATCTTCCGGTCCCGGCGCAGCACGAGCCTGCCCTTGTTTTGGAGGGGCTGCGCGCCGGGCTGTTCCTCCAATACCCAGCCAAAACTCTTGTAGCCGTCCAGATAGAGGGGGGTCTTGTCGGCGTTTGCCGGGATCTCTTTGTAGTCGTAACCCACATAGGGCGCACTGTCCTTCCGGATCTCACTCATGGTCTGACCCTCCTTCCTGGTTTCTGGGCAGCCGCACCGTAAAGACACTGCCCTTGCCCGGAGCGCTTTCCACCGAGACGGAACCTCCCGTCATCCGTAAAATGCGCAGCACCAACGCAAGGCCAAGGCCGTTGCCCTCGGTGGCGTGGGAAGTGTCTCCCTGGTAGAATTTGTCGAAGATGTGCTGCATGGTCTCCTCGCTCATACCGCAGCCGGTGTCCGTCACAGTCACCTGGATGGAGTCAGGGGTGGAGGTCTGACGCAGAGCCACCGCTCCGCCCGGCGGAGTAAACTTGATGGCGTTGGAAAGCAGGTTGTTCCACACCAGTTCCAGCAGGCTGGGGTCGGCCCGGATCATGGCCTGGTCCTCCAGGTCGGCCTCGAAGTCGATGTCTTTTTCCTCCCAGCGGCGCTCAAAGAGCAGGGCGCAGTCCGCCAGCTGGGCGGCCAGGTCATAGGGCTCGGCTTTGGGCTGGATGGTCTGCTTTTCCAGCTTGTTCAGTTTGAGGATATTGGTGATGAGGTCGGTCAGGCGATGAGCGTATTTCTCGATGGTGTCCACATATTCCTGCTGCTGCGCGGGAGAAAGGTTTTTGCTTTTCAGCAGCTGGGCGGTGTTCTGGATCACCGCCAGGGGCGTCTTGATCTCGTGGGAGACGTTCGCAAAGAAATCTGTTTTGAGGGTCTCGATGCTCCCCAGTTCGGCCACCATCTTGTTGAAATCCAGGATCATCACGTCCAGGTAGTCGTACTGGTCCGCCGCATGGAGGGGCGGCACGTAGATGGAGAAATCCCCCTCCGCCACCTTCCGGGTGGCTGCGGCCAGCTTCTGCACCGGCTTTTCAAAGGTCTCCCGCATACGGCGGCGGGTCAAAAGGGTCAGCCCCAGGGAGACGGCGGCCCAGTAGAGAATGGGCACCGCCCTCTGGACCAAGTTGGATGCGTTCATCTTGTGCATCAGGGTGAGCAGTCCCATGTGGATGCCCGATGCCAGCAGCACCCCGCCAAAGAACAGAACAAACTGGGAGACGGGGAACCGGCTGACCCGCACCGGACCATAGACGCTGTTTTTCACCTGCTTCATTTTAGCACCGCCTTGTAGCCCAGGCCCCGGACGGTCTTGATCTCAAAGCCGTCGCAGC
>ERZ1090865.1563-NODE-1564-length-11197-cov-8.674206_pt1 | contig 11197 bp, 10 predicted proteins | sample MGYA00478478_ERZ1090865 | MGnify/ENA primary metagenome ERZ1090865 (study PRJEB33644, sample SAMEA5815715) | chicken gut metagenome | biome: Chicken; feature: Gastrointestinal Tract; material: Caecum | place: Ireland | collected 2019-01-01 | study: A study of... | reverse complement strand
TCATGATTTTTATCCTCCGTTTTCGCGGGCTGCTGCCTGTATTATAAGTATATCAGAAAAATTTGCCGACCGCAAGGGGTTCGCGGTCGGCGGATCTGCATTATTTCCGTTCGAGACAAACCAAAGTTTCGACATTAAATCTTTACTTCAAAACTCGGATATTGTATTAAATCAATGACAAAAGTCATTCTGTTACAATTCTTATCAAAGCAATTTAAACATTGTCTAATGTTTGCAGTTTACTCTTTAAAACAAATCTGTTCAAAACTTGCAGTCTGAAAAGCAAGAGAAATTCATTGCGACCGCCAGTTGTATATGCCTCATTCGGTACAAGATAAAATTTGTTGTTCAAAATGAAAAGCAAATACTTTTTATACTTATACAGTAAACATTTTTTGATGCTCTTGCATTGCTTTTTATTCACATAAACGCATCCGTTTTCTACTCGAATGATGTGCTTCTTCGCTGTTCCTTCGAGAAAAACTTTATCATCATACCGTTGAAACAGAAAAGCCGAATATGAAAGAATTAGAAAAAAAACAGGAAGTAACCATATTACGATTAAAGCGAGTGGATAAAACAAAACGGCAAATACAGAAAGAACGATTGCAGGCAAAACCAATACATAAAAAACATTTATAAGATTTTTATGATTATTAACCGCAACGGCTTTACCGTCCGTATATGCGTAAAACTCGATCACTTTTGTTTTCTCCTCTCGCTTAGACAAACCCTCTTGAACATTATTATTTTTTGGAAAGCAAAACCAATGTCTCCACATGCTTTGTCTGCGGGAACATATCGAACGGCTGAACGGAAAGAAGCTTGTAATATCCTTCCATGCCCTCTTGCTTATATTCCGGATTCTTTTTCAGTTCTGTCCCCTCTTCCAAGAGGGCGCCCGTGAGGATGCCCACGTCGCGCGCCATCGTTGCGGGATTGCAGGAGATCATCGCCACCGACGGAATGCCCGAACGCAAAATGGCTTTCAGCGTTGCCCTGTCCACGCCCTTGCGCGGCGGATCGACCACAAGCACCGTCTGCGAGAGATCCTGCTCGGCAAGCACTTTGGGGAGCTCGTCCTCCACCTTTCCGCAGAGGTTGATCAGCTTTCCTTCCAGCTTGTTGGGGACGATGAGATCGTTTGCGCACTGCACGGCCTCGGCAACCACCTCGATCCCGTAAGCGCGGCCGATCTGTTTTGCAAGCATCGCCGTCAAAAGGCCGCTGCCGCTGTAAGCGTCCACGGCGACTTTGGCGCCGCTTTCCGTCGCAAAACGGACGGTACGTTCATACAATTTTCTGCAAACGCTGCGGTTTACCTGCATAAACGTATTCGGGCCGACCTCAAAGCGGATGCCGCATTCGTGAGCGGAATATTTCCCCTTCCCCTCCAACAGCTTCCACCTGTTTCCGAACACGCCGTTGCCGTCCCCCGCATTGACGTTGTGCCACAGGGAAAACACCTTGAACTTTTCGCCGATCATCCCTGCCAGCTTTTCCCAGGAGGGAAGCTCGGGCGTGGCGGTGACTGCCGTGGTGAGGAACCCGCCGTCCACGTCCCGCACCACGATGTGGCGGAGAACACCCTTGCCCGTGGCCTCGTCATACGCGCGGACGCGGCACTGTTTCATGTATGCGTAAAAGATGTCGATGATGTCCTTTGCCCAGGCGGGGTGAATGGGACAGTTGTCCACGGGGACGATGCGGTGACTGCGTTCGGCATAAAAGCCGATAACGCCCGCGCCGTTTTTATCGACGCCGACGGGGATCTGCAATTTATTGCGGTATTCGTACTGAAAATCGCTTTTGACGGTGAGCGGCACTTCGGCGCGGATGCCCGCGATCTTGCGCAGGGCGTCGGCAACCGTCTTGCTCTTCATTTTCAGCTGAGCGCCGTAGCGCAGGTGCTGCAGCTGGCAGCCGCCGCATTTGGTGAACAGCGGGCACTTTGCGCGCACGCGCTCGTCTGCGGGCGTAAGAATTTCCAGAGCTTTTGCATAACCGATGCGGTTTTTCACTTTCAAAGCGCGGAATTTGACCTTTTCCCCCACAACGGTAAACGGGGCGAAAAACACCGTTTCGCCCATATGTACAATTCCCTCTCCGTTACTGCCAAGCGATTCTACCAGGCCTGTAAATTCCTGGTTTTTTGTTGTAATTTCTGTAACTTCAGACATCTATTCTCTCCGGAAGATACCCCCATCAATGCCCTTCGTTGTTGTCCTGTTCTTTTTTCGTATCCTCTTTTTTCTCTTTTTGCTCCAGATCGCCGAACACCTCTCCGAACTCCTGCGGGGGCGCTTTGGGCGGTTGGTTTTTCCCAGATCGGTCGATGCGCGCCACGTACGTATTGACGATCCTCTGCGCGCGGAGGATCAGCCAATCGTAAACAAAAAACAAGACTGTTCCGCCTGCGGCGATGAGAAGCCAGATCCAATCGTACATCCAGGCAAAGGGCAGGGAGATCTCCACTGCCGCGTCGAAGAGCAGCCAGGAAAGCATCATGCTGCCGACAAACCAGACATCCTTGACGGCAAAGGCGACGAATCGGTTGATTTTCAGCCTCTGCTGAAAGGAATTGACGAGCGGATGCAGCCCGAAAAACACGACGAACGGAAACAGTTTATAAAACTGAGCGATGCCGCCGAAAGGCAGGCAAAGCAGACAGGCGCCCGCATAGGCGAGGAACCCGCCCAACCGCATTTCCTTGGCGAGCGGGAGCATGAGCGCGAGCGACGCGAGCACATACCCCGACGCAAACGCCATGGGAATATTCAGCCCTGCCGCCATAAAGATGACGGCGAGCGCGCAGGAAATTGCCGAAAGGGCGACCTGAAAGGACTTTTTTTTCATGACATCCTCATGCGCCGCATTGGGCGAGCAGAATCAACGGCAGCCGCAGCAGGCGTTGAGGCAGCAGTTGAACAGCATATTGCAGGCGCAGCAGGTGGCGCACTGTTCACAGAACCCGCCGCCCATCTGTTGTTGCTGTTCGTCGTAGCCGCCCGCGCTCTGGTCCTGATAGGTCCCCTGCTGGGTGCGCGGGGTTTCCGCCTGGCGCTTGTCGTACTCGATCTTTTCCTTGAGTTTGTTGTAGGCGGTGCGGTATTTTTCGTTGGAGCCGTCCATCTGAATGGCGATCTCCAGCTGTTTTTTGCTCTCGTTCATCCAGTTCTTTTTATAGAACACGACGGATTGCAGGTAATGCCATTCGGCGGGGCGCTCGTTGAACTCGTCGAGCACGGCCTGCGCCTCGTTGATCTTTCCGTCGCGGATAAACTGTTCCGCCTTGGCGTACGAAGAGGAGGCGTTGTCTGCGGAGCGGGATTCCCTGCGCTCGGTCATGATCTCGTTGTACGCAACGTCGATCCTGTTGAGCATTTTTGCCGCTTCGTTGCCCTTTTCCCCTTCGAGAAAACGCTCTTCCGAGTATTTCTTTTTGAGTTGTTCAAACGCGGCGGTGATCTCCTCATCCGTCGCCGTTTCGGAAACGCCCAAAAGATCGTAATACTGTTTACTCATGTTTTTTCCTTTGGCTTGCGCCTAATTTAATCTGATTTTTTCCGGTCTCTGGCCCTTGTCGCCGCAGCCGCAGAGAACGCGGCGGGTGGCGGCAGGCAGACCGCGCAGGACGATGTTGTCCGTCAGGTCGTGATTGAAATAAAAGCGTATCTTTTTCAGGCATTCCGCATTTTGTGCAAACACGCTTTTGAAGATAAAGTCCACTTCTTCCCCGTTTTTTTCCAGCATCTGCGCCCGCGAAGGCTGCCCGAACGCCCGCAAAAACGGATTATAATTTTTCTTTTTGACGTCCTTGTCGTAATCGTCGAGGGCGTCGATGAGATACACCCATTTCCCGATCCCGTAAAAGAGGTTGTGCGTATCCTCGCTTTTATATTCGCCGAGGAGGCGATCGGAAATTTCCGCGATCATGGATCCGAAGGGATCCGCCGCCCTGTCGATGCAGTCGCAGCCCTCTTTTTCGAGGGCGGAGAGCTCCGCCATGCGGTTTTTGACAATTTCTGCCAGCTGCGGAAAGCGCAGTTTTGCCCGCTTGTATCCTTTTTTAAAGAAGGCGCGCGTCGCTTTCCCCTTTCCCTCGTCCTCGACGTCGTCCGTGAGTTTGTAATAGACGAGCAAAGTATTCAGGCAGGCGACGGCCTGCGTGACCTCGTCGTCCGCGGCGATGGGACGGCGGACGATGGGATGCAGGACGCAGTGTTTTTTTTCGATCTTCACGTCGCAGTGCATCATGTTGTGCAGAATGGCGGACAGGAAGGTCATGTCGTAGGAAAGCCCCATGCGCGCCCGCTGGCCGCAGCTGCCGCCGATGCTCTTGCACAGGCCGCAGTACAGGGCTTTGTACAGTACGCCGTCCTTGACGTACATATACGGAATATCCGGCCGGATGTAACCGAACATTGTTTACTCTCCCGAATAAAATCCTATCTTGCGGTACACTTTGGAAAGGGTCTTGCGCGCCATGCGGAAGGCGGCGCTGTCCCCTTCGCTTATAATGGAATTGATGTACGCCTTATCCGCAAGCAGGCGGGCTTTTTCCGCCTGAATGGGTGCGAGCGCGTCGGCGACCGCTTCCCCGACCGCTTCCTTGAACTCGCCGTATCCTTTGCCCGCAAACTCGCGCTCGCTGTCGGCAAGGCTCTTGCCCGTAAAGGCATGGTAGATGGTGAGGAGGTTGGAGACGCCCGGCTTGTTTTCGGGGTCGTAACGGATCTCGCTGTCGCTGTCGGTGACGGCGCGCTTGAACTTGCGCAGGATGCTGTCCCTGTCGTCCCCCATCGTGACGAACGCGTTGGGGTTGCCGTCCGACTTGCTCATCTTTTTGGAGGGGTCGGCGAGGCTCATGATGCGGGCGCCGCTGTCCTTTAAGATATACCCGTCGGGGACGGTGAAGGTCTGACCGTAGCGGTTGTTGAAGCGGATGGCGAGATCGCGCGTGAGCTCGAGGTGCTGTTTCTGGTCTGCGCCGACGGGAACGAGCGCCGCCTGGTACAGGAGAATGTCCGCCGCCATGAGGACGGGATAGTCCATGAGCCCCATGTTGACGTTTTCGGCGTGTTTGGCGCTCTTGTCCTTGAACTGCGTCATGCGCGAAAGCTCACCGGGATAAGAGATGGTGTTGAGGACCCAGGCCAGCTCGCAATGGGCGGGAACGTGCGACTGCACGAACAGGACGCACTTTTTGGGATCGATGCCGCAGGCGAGAAAGAGAGCCATCAGCTCCAGCGTGTTTCTGCGCAGAACTGCGGGTTCCTGCCTCACGGTGATGGCGTGCAGGTCGGCGACGGCATAAATACAGTTGTATTCGTCCTGAAGCTTGACAAAGTTGCGGATAGCGCCGATATAATTGCCGATGGTGACGGCGCCGCTCGGCTGAACTGCGGAAAACAGACTGCTTTTTACCTTTTCTTCCATAGTGATCCCTCGCAACGTATTCTATATCAGTATAGCATACGGGGAGCAAAAAAGCAAATAAGTTATGCGCATCTGCTCCGAAAATCATCTATTTTGTACGTTTTGATCACAAATTTTTAATATTTAGGGCAGAGTGCCGAACGCGTCCGACAAAATCCCTCCTTTTTCGCGCAGACAGTAAAAAAGGCCCCGATTGCGGGGCCTGCGCGAGGCGGCAAAAGCGCCGTTCCCCTGCACGGGAACGGCGCCTGACGTTTACTTGTTGTCGATGAATTTCAAAACTTCCGCAAACAGCTTGTCCTTATCCGCCACCGTGGTGAAGCGGACGGGCTTGTCGCGCAGTTTGGAAAGGGAAACGGGGACCTTCATTGCCGTGGCGATGTTGAGGTGCTTGATCGCCTTGAAGGAATCCTTGATGTCGTTGCCCGTGATGGCGTACATGACGTCCTGCGGGAATTTGTACGGGCTTGCCGTGGAAACGACCACCATGGGCGCGCTTTCCTTTTCGTGCTGCGCCATGTAGTTGCTTGCCGCGTACATTGCGCAGGCGGTGTGCGTGTCCATCGGGTACTGGTATTCTTCAAAGAATTCGTAGATGGTCTCCACCGTTTCGTCCTCGCCGCAGGAATCCGCCCAGAACAGCTGCCGGACTTTTTCCAGCTCGTCGTCGTACAGGGTGTACACGCCGTCCTGTGCGAGCTTGTCCATGCGCAGGCGCACGCGGACGGGATCGCGGTCGGCAAGCTCGAACAGAAGGCGTTCGAGGTTGCTGGAGATGAGGATGTCCATGGAAGGGCTCATCGTCTTGAAAAATTCGCGGCGCTTGTCGTACGTTCCCGTGCGGATGAAATCGGTGAGAATGTTGTTTTTGTTGGAGGCGCAGATGAGTTTGCCGACGGGCAGGCCCATGCGCTTGGCGTAATACGCCGCGAGAATGTTGCCGAAATTGCCCGTGGGAACGGCGAAGCTGACTTCCTCGCCCATTTCGACCTGGCCGGAGGAAACGAGATCGAGATACGCCGAGAAATAATAGGCGATCTGCGGGGCCAGCCTTCCGAAGTTGATGGAATTGGCGGAAGAGAGGATATATCCCCTCTTTTTCAGCTCCTCTTTGTATTCTTCGCCCGTGAAGATGGTTTTCACCGCCGACTGGCAGACGTCGAAATTGCTGCGGACGGCGACGACGTTGACGTTGTCCCCTTCCTGCGTGGACATCTGCAGCTTCTGCATTTTGCTGACGCCGTCGTTGGGGTAAAAGACCATGATCTTCACGCCGTCGGCGTTTTTGAAGCCTTCCAGCGCGGCTTTGCCCGTGTCGCCGCTGGTGGCGACGAGGATGAGCACCTGTTCCCTGATGCCGCACAGGTCGCAGCCCGTGCGCAGAAGATACGGGAGCAGGGTGAGCGCCATGTCCTTGAACGCGCAGGTAGGCCCGTGGAAGAGTTCGAGGATATACAATCCCGCGTCGATCTTGACGAGAGGAGCGGGGTCGCCGCCCTCAAACTGGGCATACGCCTTTTCGCACGCCCCTTTCAGACCTTCGTAGTCGTATTCGTCGAGATATTTGTGTAAAACTGCCGCCGCGCGCTCCGCGTAGCTCATGGGCAGCATTTCTTCCAGTTCTTGCCGGGAAACGGCGGGAAAAGTTTCGGGAACGAACAGACCTCCGTCCGAGGCGATCCCCTGTGCGATCGCCTGCGCACCCGTCACGCATTCTCCCCCGCGCGTGCTGATAAATTTCATAATGACATCCTTTTACTTTACGTCCGCGCACCCGTACGGGAAAATTGCGCACAGCGGGAAGCTCGCCCTTCCGCTTTCGGAAGGGCGAGTGCCCTGCATTTTGGTGAGTTTACAGATATTTTGCCACGAAATCGGGAAGATCCTCTTTTGCGCAGCTGCAAGTGACATAGATGGTGATTCCGTTTGTCTCGGACAGTTTATCCAGCATATAATAGAATGCCGCCATGTCCTTGATCTCTTTGCCGGCGATGCGGGCGGCTCCGTCGATGAACAGATACTCGTTATCGTTGTTTGCCGCAACGACGCCCTTGATAAATCCGCACAGTGCATCTTCGCCTGCGATCATGTAATCGGTGGTATCGATGACGCGTATATCTCTGTGAAGGTCATACATATAGCGTTTGGTATTGGTGACGAAAATGAGATGTCCCTTTGCGGACGCGACTTTTGCGTTTGCTTCGTCGATGATGATTTTCGTCTTACCTGTCCCTTTGGGCCCGTAAATAATTTTGATCATTTTAACCTCCGTCAAAGTTTTCTTTGATACATCTATTTTACACTGTTTTTACGCGAGTTTCAATACCTTTTTGAAAAAACTTCAAAAAAACTTTGTGAAAGGCTGACCGCGGCCGATCATTTGCTCCTGCCGAAGGCGACAAATTCGCGGTGACGGTCGTGGCTGATGAGGCGGATCATGTTGTCCAGTTCGTCGTCGCCCATGATGCTGTTGCGCCCCGCCGCGTATTCCGCGTCGATGAGCTCTTTGAGTTTGACGACGAGCGTGTCCTTTTTGTCGATCTTATGTTCGTCGGGCAGATCGTAATAGTCGTTGATCCAGTACGCGATGCCCGCGAGGCCGCTGGCGTTGTTGATGGAGACGCGGGCGGGCCTTCCGAGGATCTTGGCCGTATCGAAGATGTTGTAGATCTCAGGGTCTTTGAGCATTCCGTCCGCATGGATGCCCGCGCGGGTGGCGTTGAACGCGCGCCCGACAAAGGGAGTCATGGGCGGGATGATGTAGCCGAGTTCCTCCTCGAAATAGTACGCGATGTCCGTGATGGCGGTAAAGTCCATGCCGTCGTTGGTGCCGCGCAGAGAGGCGTATTCCACTGCCATCGCTTCCAGCGGGCAGTTGCCCGTGCGCTCGCCGATGCCGAGCAGGGAGCAGTTGACGCCGCTTGCGCCGTACAGCCATGCCGTCGTCGCGTTGGTGACCACTTTGTAGAAGTCGTTGTGGCCGTGCCATTCGAGCAGGCTGCCGGGGACTTCCGCATGGTGGTGCAGGCCGTACACGATGCCCTGCACGCTGCGCGGCAGAGAGGTGCCGGGATAGTTGACGCCGAAGCCCATCGTGTCGCACATACGGATCTTGATGGGGATGCCGCTCTCGCGGGAGAGCTTCATCAGTTCGTTGGCGAACGGCACCACAAAGCCGTAGAAATCGGCGCGGGTGATGTCCTCGAAGTGGCAGCGCGGGCGGATCCCGTGCGAAAGCGCGCTCTTGACGATGCCCAGGTATTTGTCCATCGCCTGTGCGCGGGTGAGGTTCATCTTTTTGAAGATATGGTAATCCGAACAGCTGACGAGGATGCCCGTTTCGGCAACGCCCGCCGCCTTTACAAGCTCAAAATCCTTTTCGTTGGCGCGGATCCACGTGGTGATCTCGGGGAATTTGAGGCCCAGTTCCTGGCATTCCAGCAGAGCCGTCCTGTCCTTTTCGCTGTACAGGAAAAACTCGCTCTGGCGGATGATCCCCTTGGGGCCGCCCAGGCGGGACATCAGCTTGAAAATGTCCACGATCTGCCTGACCGTGAAGGGCGACGTGGACTGCTGTCCGTCGCGGAAGGTGGTATCCGTGATCCAGATCTCGGCGGGCATATCCATGGGGACGTGCCTGTAATTGAACACCACTTTGGGGATCTCGTCGTACGGGTACAGGTCGCGGAACAGTTCGGGCTGTTTGACGTCCTGCAGCTCGTAGTGGTATTTATCCTCTTCGAGGAGATTTTTGCTCTTGTCGAAATAGATCACTCAGAATACCTCCTTGACAAACTGTTCGATGCGATCCAGTCCCTCCGCGATGTCCTCTTTGGAAATGGCGTAGGACAGACGCACGCACTCGTCGTCGCCGAACGCGATGCCGGGAACGACGGCGACCCCCTTTTCCAGCAGCATATCCGCCACGTCCAGGGATCCGTTGATCTTTCTGCCGTTGAAGCGCTTGCCGTACAGCTTATCCACGATGAGCATGATGTAGAAAGCGCCGTCCGGTTCGATGCAGTCGAGATGATCGATCTTGTGAATGCGGTCGATCATGAATTTTCTGCGGTCGTTGAAGATATCGCGCATCTTTTCCAGTTCCTCTTCGCTGCCGTTGAGGGCGGCGAGAGCGGCGTACTGGGATACGCTGGCGGGGTTGGAAGTTGCGTGGCTCTGGAAGGAATCGACGGCTTTGGCGACTTCCTTGGGAGCGGCCATCCAGCCGATGCGCCAGCCCGTCATGGCATACGTCTTGGAAACGCCGTTGACGATGACCGTCTTTTCCTTGAGTTTTTCGGAGACCTGCGCCATGGAGAAGTGTTTCACCCCGTCGTAGATGAGTTTTCCGTAAATTTCATCGGAAAGCACCCAGATGCCCGCCTCTTCCGCCACTTTGCCGAGCGCGCGGATCTCCTCTTCGGTGTAGACGGCGCCCGTGGGGTTGGAAGGAGAGTTGAAGATGAGCATTTTCGTCTTGGGGGTGATGGCGTTTTTCAGGTCTTCGGGCGTGATCTTGAAATGATTTTCCTTATGCCCCTCGATGAACACGCTGGTTCCGCCGCAGATCTTGACGACTTCGGGATACGTCAGCCAGTAAGGCGCGGGAATGATGACCTCGTCCCCGTCCTCGACAAGGGCGAACATGGCGTTGAAAATGGCGTGTTTTCCGCCCGAAGATACGATGATCTGGGAGAAATCGTAGTCAAGCCCCTGTTCCTCTTTGAGTTTTTCCGCGATCTTTTTGCGGAGCTGGGGAAGTCCCGAAGAAGGGGTATATTTGGTATATCCCTTGTCCAGCGCTTCTTTCGCCGCGTCGATGATGTGCTGAGGGGTGTTGAAGTCGGGTTCGCCTGCGCCGAATCCGATGACGGACTTCCCTTCCGCCTTCATGGCTTTTGCCTTTGCCGTAATGGCAAGCGTGAGGGAAGGAGAGATGGATGAGATCCTCTTTGTCGTGTTCATACGTATATACCTCGTAAAATTTTTTGTGGATTTATGTGCGCTCTGCAGGCGGTTTTGCACTTAAAACGCTGAGACGTATCTGTAATTTTTTGACAAACGCCCTGTTTTTTAATCTTCCGCGGAAGAGAGCTGCGCTTCCCGGTCCGCAATGGCGAGCGCTTCAAGCATCTGGGAGATGTCCCCCATCATGAAGCTGTCCAGAGAATAGAGCGTCAGCCCGATGCGGTGATCGGTGACGCGGTTTTGCGGGAAGTTGTAGGTGCGGATGCGTTCGCTCCTGTCCCCCGTTCCCACCTGGCTCTTGCGGTTTTCCGCGTAATCGCTCCGGTACTTTGAATTATAATAATCGTACAGCCTGCTCTTGAGCACCTTCATCGCCTTTTCGCGGTTTTTGATCTGCGAACGCTCGTCCTGGCAGGTGACGACGATGCCCGTGGGCAGGTGGGTGATGCGGATGCAGCTTTCCGTCTTGTTGATGTGCTGTCCGCCCGCTCCGCCCGAACGGTAGGTATCGATCTTGAGGTCTTTTTCGTTGATCTCCACTTCCACGTCCTCGGGTTCGGGGAGGACGGCGACGGTGACGGTGGAGGTATGCACCCTGCCCTGCGATTCCGTTTCGGGGACGCGCTGGACGCGGTGAACGCCGCTTTCGTATTTGAGTTTGCTGTACACGCCCTTGCCGGACACGGTGAACACCACTTCTTTCATGCCGCCCAGTTCTGTCTCGTTGAGGTCGATGATCTCCGTTTTCCAGCGCATGGACTCGGCATAGCGGCAGTACATATTGTAGAGG
>ERZ1090865.1561-NODE-1562-length-11199-cov-152.830905_pt1 | contig 11199 bp, 15 predicted proteins | sample MGYA00478478_ERZ1090865 | MGnify/ENA primary metagenome ERZ1090865 (study PRJEB33644, sample SAMEA5815715) | chicken gut metagenome | biome: Chicken; feature: Gastrointestinal Tract; material: Caecum | place: Ireland | collected 2019-01-01 | study: A study of... | reverse complement strand
GATATATCAATCCTGACATACCACCCTCGCAAATTTCGCATATCTAATTCACGCCAAACCTATTGATAAATCATGTCACCCATGTTATAATATCCGTGTAATCCAGCGGGTGGCACCCCGAACAGCTAAAGGATACAAGATGAAAACCATGAAACAGAAAAGAATCTACAAATTAAAATCTATTGAAGAGTTCGAAAGCGATTATCTGGATCAACGTTGCTGGTACGGAATGAAAAGTTTCGCATGTGCGATTGCGGCATCCAGTGATCGAGACTATGAGGCGGAAAAAGCAAGGCTTGGTGGGTTTTTAACCGCGACCAACTGCATTGGCGGCACTTTCTTCTATATGACCGTGATTCGGGATGAGAACTCGACTTTTGTGCGTGTGTTTGATGAAGAGGAATGTTTGGTTTTAGAGGTTATATCGGAACGGGAGGGCAACCGGTGAAACAAAAACGAGTCTACGAATTAGAAGGGGCCAAGGAACACGCCCGATTCAAGGAACTACGCCCCGCAGCGGCCGGAGGCATTGCCTCGCTATGCGTGGCCGTATGCACCGCCAGCGACCGCGCCCTGCCGGTCGTCAAGGCCAAGCTGGACGGCTATCTCGCCGCCTGCTATAACCTGGAAAGAAATCACCTGTTCAGCATAGTAGGCCGCAGGGACGAGTACACCGTAGTGTCAATATCCGACCTTCAAGGCCCCATATTCATCGTAAAGTCGCGCAGGAAGGGGAACGAGAATGAAATACGATAATCCGCTGATACTCCGATTTGGCGCCGCCTACGACCTACCGCTACCCGTCTTGTATCAGCTTGAGGTTGAAGTAAACATAGTTTTACTGGGTGGTGACGACGAAATAACAGACGCAACCACCCGGGCTATAGACTTCATGGAAGAGAACGAATTTGCCGTATCTATAGACAATACCAAACATTACCGAGTGTGCCATGTATACGACAAATACGGATGCGATCTCATTATTGGAATTTCAACGGAGGTAGAACAATGAACAAACTAACCATTCACGGCCCGCAAAAGCTGTTAGACGACCTGCTATTCAAGATCGCCACCGAATACCCCGGGCTTCGCACCGAGCTATCACCCGCCGATTATGAATGCGTCGCGCGCATAGAGCCAGCCGTCAACTGGCCGGGCCTCCGCGTTGTTATGGATCAAGACACTGAGGTTCTGGGCGTCTATGACACCATTACCTATCAAGGTATGATCTCCAATCTGGAATCCGGCATCGCCCAATTCGAGCACCTGCTATCCACGAATGATGACACATGGTACATCACCGCAACCGATCTTGAGACCGGTACGCCACAGATCGCCGAGCTCCCGCGAATCTATGCGCCATGATCTTCAACAGCTTCAACGGGGTCACAGTTTACGACTACGCCGCATTCGACACCGAGACGCACACCTACGTAGATGGCGAAATTCTCCCGGAGGAACGCATCCGGGAGATGTGCGCCGAGATGGACGGAGACGAACCGAAGTATCCGGAATCCTGGTGGCGCGAACATACCGAGGTGAGGGCTTGGGCATACCTCATCTACACACCGGACGGCTTCGCGGTCTGTCAGTCCCTTGACGAGTTCCTATTCGAGATCAAAGAACGCAACATCAAAACGGGGTGGTGGTATAATGCCCCGTTTGATATGTCAGTATTGGACGCCGGCCTGTTGCGCGCCGGGTATCAATATGTTCAAGATCACCCGAGCCCCGGCGAATACTGCGAGCTGGTTTCCGATTTCGGAGCCCGGTACAGCGTTACGCTGAACATCCCGAACGGCAAGACGCGCGGCCACAAGCTAATGATGTATGACCTGCGCAACATCCTGCACGGCGGTCTTGAGGACCTGCTCAAGTCCTACGACGTCCGCGACGAAAAGGGAAATCCCATCCGCAAGCTGGAGATGTCATACCAGACTGCCGACGGCTCAACCGAGGCCGACATCGCATACATGCGAAACGACGTCGCTGGCCTCTGGTGGCTCGTCAAGACCGCAAGCGATGTTCTGTATTCCACATACGGCTACCGGATAGACGGCAAGAAGCCGGAGGTATTGACAGCCTCCGGTTTATCCAAAAAGTATGTCCTAAAACGCATGTATCCCCGCCTTGGTGAGCGCTCCCGCCTGCTCCGGTTTCAGGCAGAGCACCCGATGACGATTGAACAGGACCGATACTACAGGCAGCACGGGCTGCTCGGCGGCGGCCTGTGCTGCATCAATCCGAGGTACCGCGGGCGCTGTCTGACCGGCATACAGGCGTACCGGAACGACGCGAACGCGCATTACCCGGCCTACATGGCTGATATGCTGTCCGTATTCGGGCACCCAGAATCATTCCCGGATATTGATACCGCCATGAATTTTTTCAATCCCCGCACAGACTGTTTCATTCTCCGCCTGTCCGCGCTCTATGGGGGAGTCAAAGCAAACCGTGTGCCGATCTGGCGAAACCCCTTCACCGCCAAGATAGAGGACTGTATCATGTTCGAGGAAGGGCCATTTCCTGAAATGTGCATGTTTCTGGAGGAGCTCGCCGAGCTGTGCCATTGGTACGACTTCACCCGGATTGATGTAGCAGGGGTGATCTGCTACCACTGCCGGAAGGAACCGGCGATTGAGGCGGTCATGCGGGAAGAGACGGAACGCAAAACTGCCGCAAAGAAGGTCAAAGACTGGGCTCGCTACAACACGCACAAGCTGGTCCCGAACGGGTTTGGCGGGAAGTACAGCCAGAACCCGATGAAAGCGGAGTTTGACCGCGCCGTATTCCCGGATGGTGTCGTCCGGCGCTTTGAGGTGGAGGGCACGGAGCACGCAGACCCCCGAATGATTATGCACGTTGTACAGGGCGCCCGCATTACGGCAAATGGGCGCGTGCGCATCCGGCAGGCCATCCGCCGGGCATATGAGGACGATGTGCCGGAGCTGTTCCTGTATACGGACACCGACAGCTTCCACGGCCTGCGCCAGAACCCGTACAATGACCCGTACACGCTCGGCGCATTCAAGCAGGAGAACGACACCCCGATATGTGAAGCCTGCTTCCTTGCCCCGAAAACCTACTATGAAATCGAGGAGTCCGGGGAAGTATCTATCCATTCAAAGGGCGTCAACGTAGAGGCCATTTACAGGCTCTACAAGGCCGGTGAACCCCTCCGAGATATTTATATACCCGGGCGCCGCATTCAGTCCCTGCACGCCCTGAATGTGATCGGAGGGAAGGCCTTGATCCCTTTGCCCAAATTTCTATGCAAAACCATTGCGGGCGATGAGGCCCTCATGTGAAAGGAGACAGAAATGATTTATATAGCAAGCGTTAGCTGGGGCAAGGACAGCACGGCAATGTTGCTCCGTCTATTATCTGAAAACAAACCACTCGACGAGGTTGTTTTCTTTGATACCGGGATGGAATTTCAGGCCATATACGATGTGAGAGACTTTGTTGTGCCCATGCTGGCAGAAGCCGGCATTAAATACACCGAGCTAATACCAAGAGAGTCTTTTCTTTATAACATGTTAGAAAGACCGATAACAAAGCGCACAGGGGAAAAGGTGAAAGGCCGCGGATGGTGCGGCGGCCCGTGCCGGTGGGGCACGAGTGAAAAAATGCGAACCATTGACAAATATGCGAAGGCAAAAAACGCGACTGTTTACGTAGGGATCGCAGCAGATGAGAAAAACCGATTGGAAAGACTCGAGCGCTGGAAGCGTGCCCCGCTAGCGGATTGGGCCATGACAGGGGACGATTGTATCCAATACTGTTATGATCACCGCATCTATTGGTACGAAAGCGCCCCAGGCGGAGAGCAAATCAGGCTTTATGACATTCTGGACCGTGTATCCTGCTGGTGTTGTCGCAATAAAAACCTAAAGGAGCTACGGAACATATATAAAATTTTGCCTGAATACTGGCAGAAATTGCGCGATCTGCAAGCTGTGATCAAGCAGCCAATGAAAGGGTACTATAAAGGGGACCCTGTTGGTGTATTCGAGCTTGAGGAACGCTTCAAGGCCGGAAATTGACCGTATAGGAGGGTAAAATGCCAAACTATTTGTCCACATCAAAGAAGGCGCTGTCCTACATCGAGCGTCGCCTGAATTACATCAACCGTATCCTTGGCGCCAGAATCGACGTCAAAACCACCATGAAATCCATTGAGCGTGCCCGTGGCCGTGGGTATCAACTCACCATCGACCGAGTTGTATCCGCCATCGGGGACTTACGCAGCACAATCACCGCGCAGAGCGGGGCCGCTTTTCTGCGCTACCAGTGGAACGACCTTGCCATGCAGAACAATTACACCGAAAATATCCTCACTGCGCTTGAGAATGGCGCATACGTCAACCCCGGCGCATCAGTGATCTACTACGACGTATCCACGCCGCAGCAACAGCAATGGATGTCCAGGGACCCCCAGACCGGGGCAGTCACATACTTGCAGCCCGGGGAGCAGCCAGCCGCGATCAAATTGACGCCGCAGCTTGCGAACCGGATACTTGCCGATCACGCGGAGCACCTGCACGACCGGCAAAACAAAAACCCCGCATCCACCAGCTACAGGGAGATATAAAACAAAGCCCACCATCCGGTGGGCTGTTTTCATATAATCTTTGCTACGACATCCGCGGCGCTTTCCATGGCCTCGTCAGAAGCGAACCGGACGCGACCCTGCGCCCACGCATTCCGCAGCAGCACAAGCCGCTTTCGCACGTCTGCGGTGAATAGGAGTGTATCCTTTCCGCCGTCCGGGCGGTTGCGGAATACCGGCCCCGGCGCATACGAACGGGAGAATATCATATAATCCCCGCTGCGCCATACGGACAGGAAGCCACCGAAATCAAAGTTGCAGTACCACTGCGACCCAGGCGGAATGCTGGCGATCAGGCGCGGGTCTGTTCCCTTTGCCTGACCTTGCAGGAATGCGCCCTGCTCGGTCCCGGTCAGCAGTCGGTCCAGCGCGTCGGTGCCGTGCGGCGGGATGTACTCGTACCAGATTTTACCGAACTCCCCGCCGTTCACGGTTGGTGTCAGCGCCACGATTCCGGAGCGGATTTTCGGGCGTCTGATCCCGAAGTAGTCCAGCCATAGATTGCACGCCCTGTCAGGGTTCCCGGCCACCAGCAGCCGCATTTTGGAATCATCCTCATGCCGGAGCGTGCGGAACAGGTCGAGCGCGTCGTTGACCTCATTCCCGCCATAGGCGCGCGTCTTCGCCACGGTTGCAAATGCCTCATCCAGATACAGCAGCGTCTCCTTCGGATCGTCGGTGTCGCGAAAAGAGTTCCAGCGGCTGATAGAGCCAAACCGCATAACCTTTGCCCATGACCCGTTTTCCTCACGCTGAAATTGCAGCGTCCCGTTTTTCATCCGTAACTGCTTTATCTCAATCCCGCAGTATCGGCAAAGGCGCTCCCACTTCGGGCTGGGGAAGGTGGACACGAATTGATCCACCTCCGTTTCTGTCCGGCGGCTCCAGAACACGGCCTCACCGGTTCGGATGTGCCGCAGGATTGCCCGGGCCCGCATGGGGAAAGACTTGCCGACCTGCCGGGTGCCCTCTGCAATGTAGATCAGCCCGTTACAGGACAGAAGACGTTTCCAGTCATGATACACGCTCATGTCGGCACACCGTTATACACAATGACCCCAGCGGCAAGCTGCTCCTTGATGCCTCGGCGGTACTCCGGCGGGGCGCTGGTGGGCTCCCCCTGGTCAATGCGGATATAATAGCCCGTACCGGAGGACGGCCCCGTGTGCGACAACTGCACAAAGTCGTTCCAGTAGTCCTGCGGATAGCCAAATGACGCGACATCGGGCATATTCGCCGCCTGATACGCCAGAAGCCCGAGGCCGCATATCAGAGTGGGCTTGCGCGCGCCGTCGATGATTGGGCAGGCATACATAGATTCAAGGCCGGTGTTCGGGCGGGTACTGTTTGGTGTCGGTCGATTCACCTTTTCAGAAATCGCCTGCCCAAGCGACAGGATGGAGGACCCGACCCCGACAAGCGAGGCACCACCGGTTGGAACAGCGGCTGCCACAGAGGAAACAAGCCCCAATGTGGACCCGACAATACCGACGGTATCGGCGATTTTATACTGGGTGCGCTGTGCATTCATTTCTACGACCGGATACGGCAAGGCGATTGTGTCGGTGAGGTCTGTATACTCATTATCCAACATAAAACCGAATGAGAATTGGCCGGCCTCCCCGAATGCGGTGTACGTGACCAGGACGGGCGCGGCGGTCCTTCTTGGGCACACTTCTACGCTGCGGAGGAGATTCCCGACACGCGCGTGTGCTTCTACTGTTTCCGACCAGCCAAGGTCAGAGGCGAACGATCTGGATGAGTTCCCCGCCGTATTAGCCACCTCGCGCACGGGCGATTGCGCTTTTACGCCACCCAATTCATACCACAAAAAGCCGATGTCGTTACTGCGGACAGCAACGGTCCCATGCGGCACGTACCACGCGCCGGACAGAACGCCGTCTGTCCAGTCGGCGTTCTGATATGTCAAGCCGTAGCATTGCGCAACGGAGGCCAGCGCAGACAGGATGCTATCCCCGTCCCCATAGCCATTAAACAGCCCGTCGCCGGTCCCCACAAGGAACAGGAAATTACGCCTGCCGCTGCTTGCCGGACCCTTCGTGAATGTGAACGCAACCACAAGATCCAGAGATGCGACACCCCCGATTGGAAGGGCCTTCACCAGCGCCAGCGGCTGCGTGGATGTTACCGACATACTCCCGTAGGGCAGTACGGATTCCGGGATTGTGGCCTCATCCTCCGAATCAAGGCCGCCCCCATAGGCGCCCGCAATATGCGCCCTACTGACATTGATGATTGTCGGCCCCCTCTGAATGATATAGCTGATGTAGGGGTCGTATTGCAAATCCATCCGGTACACGCCGGAGGTTAGGGGCCGCCCGTTTGTCACAAAGTATCCCCACCGCACGCCGGAGCCGGTCATTTCCCGAACGATGATATAATTGGCGCTGTTCGTCGCAGCCCCGCCATTCACATCAATATATTCGAGGTCCTGCGGGGAGTTCGGGAACCACCATGTATTGGAGGACTGCGCGCCGACGGCGTGCTGCTCCAGAAATGCATTCATGTTCGCCTGTGAGCAAAACGGGCGCTTTGATCCGGGGAACCATTCCGGTATTGAATAGAAGGTGACGGTCATGTGACTACCTCCGGGTATTCATCGTCCCACCCAAACACAATGGGGAGGAACAGCGTGTCAAATAGTCTTATCATCTCACTGATAAATGGCTTCATCTCCCGGTATTTCAGGAGATCGTCCACCGTGAGCCGATAGGTGCGGGTGATGACCTCCCCGCCGAGTGAATAGTTGCTTGCGGACATTACGCCGGTCGGGGCGCTCTTGATCTCCCGGGATTCCGTTTCATCCTCCGGCCACAGCTTATCCTCGATGGTTGGGAGGTTTGCGAGCTTCTCGGCAAAGTCGTTGGCGTAAAGCTCCAGCATTCCGATTGCTTCGCTGGTCCACGCTTCAATATGCGGTTCGGGATAACATAGATAGCGGGTGCCAAAAAGACCCTGAAAGAGCTGCGCAAAGGTGATCTGCTGGCCGGAGGCCGTGGGGATGGCCGGATAAAGACCCAGAATGCCTTGCAGGCCGCCGTTGTTCTCGACGTAACGGTTATAGCTCCAATAGTTGGTCAGGTCAATCATCCCGCTTTTCCTCCTCTCTGCTTTTCTGTATTCTGGACTCCAGCCATGCGCGCCGGATGGCCTTGTATGCTTTGATTGCCGTCTGTACGACTGTCGTAATGCCGCAGATGATCGCGACACAGAGAGACACTACAGACATCACGCCCTCCTCTGTGATGACGCCGGAGAGCCCCGCAATGCTGCCCAGAACGGGTGCAATCATGTCAAGCTGTTCACGCATTGGGGGTGCCTCCTTCCGCCTCTACAGCGCCCGGATTGATGCTCTCCGCGGGTCTGTCGGTCAGATCGCGGCCGGGGGTTTCGTCATTGTCGTAACGGGCACCATATCCGGTATAGGTGAGCCTGTAGGGGACCTCTCCCTGTTCGGCATCCTTGTTGAATTGATCGATCATGACGTATACGTCGTCGATGCTCTCCGACACGCTGGCGTTGATCTCGGCGCTTTGGGTGCGCTCCGCCTTGAACATGGACGGGGTAATAGCGCCGAAATGTTTCAGCAGGTCGGCGTACAGGCTTTTCCGCAGCGCCTGATAGTCGTTTCCGGTGAACGGTGCGGAGATGTCAATGCGCGTGATCTGGGCGGCCATATCCTGATCGACCGCAGAGGGCAGGCCCTTCATCACGTCATCAAAGATACTTTCCAGAATGGCGCCCTGTCGGCGCGGTACGCCCAACACCTGCGTGCGGGTGGATGCAAGGGTGTTCGTGTACATCGCCATATCCAGCGCCGCGATGATCGCCGCATAGCGGTGAATCAGGAACAGCGGCGGCGTTCCGGTCGCGTTGGCGGCTAATATCGAGACAGTGCCCGGACGCACGCCGTCCCAGTCGGTCGGCATGTAAACGGCGGCGTTGTCGGTCGCCCCGGTTCTGGCAAACACCGCCATAGGCTCGCCATAACGGGCAAGCTGCGCCGCCTCGTTGATCAGGTAGAACCCTTCCGACGGGTCGTCAGCGTGCCTGTATCCGACCTTCCCGTTTCGGATGAGCTGTTCCACGACCCAACCGGGCGGGATGTTGTCCGGCTTCCCGTCGGTTCGCTCGCAGGTGATAACCGAGCAAGCAAAATTGATCACGCTGTTCGTGATCACGTCCGGGTCAAAGAATTGTTTGGGCGTTTGTCTGTTCTTTGCCATGTTGGCCTCCTATCTGAAATAGCCCGCCCGAAAGGGCGGGCTTGATGTTTGGTTATGCGCTGGGCGTTTTGTTGTCGATGGACGCGACGTGCGTTGCGATGTTTTGGGTGTCATCATGAATGTTGGATGCTGCGTTCTTGATAATGGCGAGGTCGGCCGTGGTCTGGCCAGAATCCGTCCACATGCCGTTAAGGTATGTTTCCAGTTTTAAGGGGACTTTGCTGTTGAGCTGGCTAACATTGCCTTTGATATCGGCGGCGCTTGTCCCGACCGATTGACCAGTGGGGGAGAACAGCGCATCCCGAATGCCGGCAGTGCTGGTGGACTGGATCGGCATCGGCGTAACAATGGCGAAAGCCTTGTAATAGGGCATGTACTTGTACATGTGATTCACGTGAAGAATCAACTGCGTGGATGCACGGCATGCGATGTCATTGTTGAGGACCTCCTGATACCGGGTTACGTGGTTCAGGACGCGGCGGTCCATGATAATGACGGCAAAGCCTTCGCCGCCGGAATAGGAGATGGAGCCGTCATAAAGGACGATCTCGGGCAGCTTGTTAAGACCGATGAGGTTTTCCAGACGCTGGATGTACGACATGTCGGCGTAGCTATACAGCTTTTCGGGCATGCAGATAATCAGGTCGGACATCTCGTTGCCGAAACCGATTTTGTTCTTGCTGGCGACGTTCGGTCCAGCGGAATCATTGGCACGGCCGATGTAATCGAGATTGGTAAACGTCATGTCACGGGCGATGTGCCCGATTTCGGAGAACAGGTCGTCCCATGTGGGGGAGTCGAGCAGCTCCGTGCGTGAACCGTTGAGCCATCCCACACCGCCCGAGATGCTCGTTGCAAGAGTGGACGCCGCGCCAGAATAGCCGATCAAACTTTTGTAAGTGCCGCTCGACGAGGCGCTCGACGTGCAAAGGGCGTTCGTGATGGCGGCGTTTACATCTGCGCGGAATCCCTCGATGTTGCGCTGGAGCACGCGCTGGATGAAGTCATTGAACGCCATCTCTCCGTTGAATACTTTAGAGAGATCGACGCGACGGTACTCCGACGGGTAAAAGTCCTCCTGCCATGTGTCGTAATAGACGGCGTCGTTCTGGAAATAGTACGGGCCGCAGATCGCGGTCGTGTTCGGGTCTACCGCCTGTCTGGTGGCGGGCGGGACGCGGATATCGCTGATGATGGCGCCCCACTGCTCCACAGTGCGCTCGAACATCGGGTACTTCTGGGTGATCGACGAACCGGTGATGATCTCCTGCGCAAACTTGGTGAGAATACCGGAGACGTCCGACGGCTGGAATGCCGTCGCTGCGGTGCCGTTGATCGGGTTGACGATAAATGCTGGCATTTACATATCCCTCCTCGTTAATCCCAAAGCGTTCATGAAACGCTCCGGGTCTGATCTTGTATTTTGTTTCGGCGAATCGCCTAACAATACCATGATGGTTTTGTCCCGCTCTGATACCTGATGGTTGAGCTGCTCGATCTGCTGGCGCAGCTCGTTCATCTGCTCGTTAAAGCGGGAAGTGAGCGCGTCGACGATAGAATCGTTTGGCGCAGGCGGAGAGGCCTCTTGCGGGCTCTCTGCGGGCTGTTCGATAGGTTCCGGGGTGTTTGTATCCTGTTCGTTCATATGTGCCTCCTGTTGAGAGTACGGCCCCTTTTCAGGGGCCGCGATTTATACCATAGCTACCGGCCGGTTGCAATGTGCGCTACCACGGGCGGAATGGCGGGGGCTTCCCGTTGCTCCCATTCCGCATTGCAATGACGGTTCCCGGCGCTTTAGGTCAGAACGGAAGATCGTCGGAGGTGTCGCCCTCCGAAATTGCGGCGTTCAACTCGTCGCGCTTTTCTTTGGTAAGGCCGAGATGCAGATTGCAGTATTTGCCATTCTGCATGGCGTACAACTGCATGTAGGGCTCGATCTGGAGCGTCTCCTTGAAGACCTTCGTTTCTTTCAGGTAGTCGATCAGGCCTTTGTCGAGACTGACGCGCTGGTTCAGGAGCACGAATTCGTAGAAGGTGTAGCCTTTGCGCTGCACAGAATAGATTTTGACCTTCTGGAATTCCCTTGCGTTGAATTCTGCGCTACCTGCCATCTTTTTACTGACGTCGGTTGCACTGGTGTCGGTGGTCTGTTTCGTTGTTTTGGTTGCCATGTTCGTTGTTTTGGTTGCCATGTTCGTTGCACTCCTATTCAAATTGGTTTGTATGAGTAGGGCAGGATAGATTTGCCCTCAGCATATTATAGCATAAAATTTACAGTTTGTCAATACCTTAGGTGTGCTTATTTCGCATAGATGGTATATCTGGATTGATATGGCTGTT
>ERZ1090865.1556-NODE-1557-length-11206-cov-5.827011_pt1 | contig 11206 bp, 7 predicted proteins | sample MGYA00478478_ERZ1090865 | MGnify/ENA primary metagenome ERZ1090865 (study PRJEB33644, sample SAMEA5815715) | chicken gut metagenome | biome: Chicken; feature: Gastrointestinal Tract; material: Caecum | place: Ireland | collected 2019-01-01 | study: A study of the... | reverse complement strand
CGATGATGTTTTTGATGATGGCCCCGTAGTCCAGCACACTGACCGACAGCCCGCCGGGATTGGAGAGGATGTATTCGTTGACAGGCGTGCCGCTGTGGGTGAACCCAAAAAGCCTCGTTTCGATCTTGGCCATTGTGTCTTCCTCCTTCTGCCGGGTTGCGGGCTGGCACAAGGTGCTCCGCACCGGTTTTTTTAGACCTCTGGTACAAAAAACGATCCTTTTCTCTATGATTATATCACAGTTTTATGACTTTTTAATGGAAATCTTTTGTGTTGCAGGTATAAATTTTGTGGATTTCTTTGTGGAATATTACAGAGGCGGAAAAACGCAGCGCAGCAGCGGAAAAGACAGACAAAAGAAGGCCGCCCCCCGGAAAGGAGGCGGCCTCGGGAAAGAGGGAGAAAGAGGGAGGAAAAGGCTTACAAACGCTGGCGCAGGGCGGCCAGCTCATCGGCATCCCGGACGGGATCCAGCAGGTTCAGGGCGTCCTGGGCATAGGCGTGGGGGCCGGGGCGAAGGGTATTGCAGGCCCGGTCCACCAGCACTTCCAGCAGGGCGTAGGCCGACTGGACCCGGGGATGGCCGGCGGTGAAGTCGGGATCCACCAGCTTGAAGTGCTCGGAAGCCATGTCGGCCAGCATGGCATCCAGGGCGGCGTCGGGAGACCCGGCCCGGAACTTGAAGCCCTGGTACAGCAGCTGGGCCACAAAGCCCAGGGTGGAGGCGGTGTACCAGTTGCCGTTGAACTGGGTGACGCTGGCGGCTGTATCGGTAAGGCGGGAGTTGATCTTGTTGGTCAGATACACCACCACCAGATGTTCGGCGGGATCGATGAAGGTGAGGGTGCCGGTCCAGCCCTGGTGGCCCACCGTGCCGGAGGAGGACTGGGTGCCGAAGTACCAGGGACGGCCCAGGTCGGCTTCACGCCACCAGCCCAGGCCCCAGGTGGCCGCCGACTCGATCTTGGGGGCGGTGAAGGTGTCCATCACGTTCCGGCTGAAGAAAGACAGGTTGCCGTAGCCGCCGGTCAGCATCACCGAAGCCAGGATGGCCAGGTCGGAGGCGCTGGCAAAGAGGCCTGCATGGCCCGAGACGCCGGCCATGCAGTGGTAGGCTTTGCCGTCGTGGACTTCGCCCTGGATGGTGGCGGTGCGGGCGCCGGCAAAGGAGATGGAGCCGTCCCGGGTGTCGCCGTTCAGCTCGGTGGCGGCGCAGTCATTGGGGGAGAAGCCGTGTTTCAGGGGCTGGTAGGTGACATGGGTCAGACCCATGGGCTGCCAGAAGTGGGCCGACAGGAAATCATCCAGCCGGGTGCCGGTGACCTGCTCAATCACAAAGTCCAGCAGCATGTAGTCCACGTCGGAGTAGAGGGTCTTGGTGCCCGGCTGGTACATCAGAGGGGTCATGCAGATGACCTGCAGGGTGCGCTGACGGGTGGCCTCATCGCCGCCGGCACCGCTGTACAGGACGTTGGTTACGCCGGGGGCGTTTTTCTGGGTGGACTGGTCAAAGCCGTCGTTGTAGTACTGGGGGTCGGCGGGGAAGCCTGCCTGGTGGCGCAGCACATCCCGGATGGTCAGCTGGGACTTCCACTGCTTGACCGTCTCCAGGCCGGGGTTGTCGTAGCCGCTGTAGGTGATGTCAATGGTGCTGTCCACAAAGGCGCTGCCCAGCAGGTCTGCGATTTTGGTGTCCAGCTTGACCTGGCCCTGGGTTACCAGGTACTGCATGGCGTAGTTCACCGAATACATCTTGGTGTTGGAGGCCAGGTCGTACATGGTGTCGTTGGTGACGGCGGGGCTGTCGGTCTTGGGGGTGCCGTCGGGGTTGTAGGCGTTGACGGTGCCCCAGGCCTTCTGGTAGATCATCCGGCCGTCCTTGACGATGGCCATCTGTGCGCTGGGGAAGCCCCGGGCTACATCCGCCGAGACAATGGCGTCGATGGCGTCCAGGACAGCGGTGTTCAGGCCCACATCCGAGGGCTTGCCCTGGATGACGGTGGGGTAGGGGATGAACACCTGGATGGTCTGGCCGGCGGGCTGGATGCAGCCGATCTGGAAGGTGTTGAGGCCGTTGACGGTGCAGGCCGAGATATCCACCGCCCAGGTGCCGCCGCCGGCCATCTTGCTGGTGTCCACCTTGTGGTTGTTGATGAAGAAGACAAAGCTGGTGACCCCGGCGGCGGGGCAGATGTACAGGGTGCCCTGGCCGCTGTAGCCGTAGAAGGTATACATCCCGTTCATGGCCAGGGTATCGTCCACATAGCCGGCCCAGTCGGGGAAGGTGGGCTGGCCCTGCCAGCCGCCTTGGGGCAGGGCGGCGGCGGTGACGCTGGCAGAGGAGAACAGGCAGTTCTCTTCCTCAGCTTCAGAAGATGCCGAAGCGGCAGGGGTGACAGCGGAGGAAGCTGCGCCGGCTGCGGCAGCAGGGAGGGCGGCGCCGCTGACCAGGGCGGCGGCACCGGCGGCGACAGAAGCTTTCAGAAAGCTGCGGCGGGTGATGTGAGTCATAGCAGATCCCTTCTTTCCAAAACAATCCAAACAGCAGACGGATTCCACTTCCGGGGCAGGCAACAGCTCCGGGAATGACTTCACTTTAATCTGGTAAAGAATGAATGTCAACAGCAGGAGGGCAAATTGAAACGAAATTTCATAAAACATAGAAAATGAGAACTTTTGCATAAGGATAGAAAGATTTTTTGCAGCAAAAAGACGAGGATCTTGTGATTTGAAAGAGCCTGCACAAGAGAAGGCCCCCGCCTTCCCGGAGGGGAAAGCAGGGGCCGAAAGGGCTGCGAGAGGCCGGCGGATCAGAAATTCTGGCCGTTCCAGCCCCAGTCGCTGACGGGGTGGTAGGTGACATACACCGCCTGGGCGGGGATGCCCAGCTGGTCGGACAGGATCCGGCACAGCTGGCCGGTCATCTTGTCGTAGTCGGCGGGGGCGGCGGCGCCGTAGAGGCTCACCGCGATATAAGCCCCCTTGTCCAGCTTGCGGCCCCCCAGCCACAGGTCGCAGCTGTCCTGGATGGCCACCATCAGATAGGACTCGGTCTTGTGGAGGGTGGTGATGGCCTGGCCGAAAGCGGTTTTCAGGGCCTCCCGGCGGTCGGCCGGAACAGGGACGGTGGTGCGCAGATCAACAAAAGGCATGGCGGTTCCTCCTTGATCAGCCGTTGGCGGCGTCCAGGGCATCCAGGGCGGCCAGCACATCGGCGGCGTTGGTGTCGGGCTTGACCTTGGGCATGGCCTTCAGGATGGTGCCGTCCTCGCCGATCAGATAGGTGGAGCGGACGGTGCCCATGCTGACCTTGCCGTAATTCTTTTTCTCCTTCCAGACGTCGTACAGCTCCAGGACCGCGTGGTCGGGGTCGGACAGCAGCAGGAAGGGCAGATTGTATTTGGCGGCAAATTTCTGGTGGGATGCGGCGGAGTCCTTGCTGACGCCGATCACCACCACGCCCCGCTGCTGGAAGCCGTCATAGGCTGCGGCAAAGGCGCAGGCCTGGCGGGTGCAGCCGGGGGTGTTGTCCCGGGGGTAAAAGTAGAGGACTACCTTCCGGCCCCGGAAGTCGGACAGATGGTGGATGTTGCCCTCGGCGTCGGACAGGGCGAAGTCGGGTGCAGGGGTATGTTCACTGAGCATGACAGGTGCCTCCTTTGGTGGTTTGATGCATTCAGAATACCATATTCAGGCCCCGGGAGCAAGACTTGGGGCGGGGGTCTTGACGGTGCCAAAAGGCGGCGTTATACTGGCTCGGACGGGGGGCCGCAGCGGCGCGGCGCCCCGGGGAAAGGAAAACAAAGAACCCAACAAAGGAGAATCTTGTGCTATGTCATCTGAGGCAAAGAATCTGACGGAGGGACCCCTGGCGCGGCAGATTTTCATCTTCAGCGTACCGCTGGTTCTGTCCAACCTGCTGCAAGCCCTCTTCAACATGTCGGACATTGCGGTGGTGGGCCGGTTTGCCGGTTCCCAGGCCCTGGGCTCGGTGGGTTCCACCACCATCTTCGTCACCCTCATCACCGGCTTCCTGATCGGCCTGGGGGGCGGTGTCAATGTGCTGGTGGCCCGGTTTTACGGCGCCGGCCAGCCCAAAGAGGTGGAAAAGTCGGTCCACTCCTCCCTGGTGGTCTGCCTGGCGGCGGGGGTGCTGATGCTGTTGATCGGCCTGATCTTCTCGCCGGCCCTGCTGCGGCTGCTGGGCACCAAGCCCGACCTGATCGACGGCGCCATCCTCTATCTGCGGATTTATTTCCTGGGGATGCCTGCCCTGGCCCTCTACAACTTCGGCAACGGCGTCTTCAGCGCCGTGGGCAACACCCGCAAGCCCCTGGTGTACCTGTCCATCGCCGGGGCATTGAACATTGTCCTCAACCTGTTTTTCGTGATTGTCTGCAACCTCAGCGTGGCGGGCGTGGCCCTGGCCAGCATCCTGACCCAGTACCTGTCGGCAGGGCTGATCCTCCGGGCCCTGGTCCGGGCTCAGGGCTGCTACGGCCTGCGGCGGGAAAAGCTCCGGCCCGACCCCGCCATGACCCGCAGCATTTTGGGCCTTGGCGTCCCGGCGGGGTGCCAGAACGCCATCTTTGCCCTGGCCAACCTGTTCATCCAGGCCAGCATCAATACCTTTGACACGGTGGTGGTCAGCGGCAACTCGGCCGCCGCCAACGCCGACCCCCTGGTCTATGATGTGATGGCCGCCTTCTATACCGCCTGCTCCAGCTTCATGAGCCAGAACTACGGCGCCGGCAAGCGCAAACGGGTCAAGCGGAGCTATTTTATCTCTCTGGGGTATTCCTTCGGCATCGGCGCGGTGCTGGGCATCTCCCTGGTGATCTTTGGCCGCACCTTCCTGGCACTCTTCACCACCGAACAGGCGGTGGTGGACGCCGGCATGCAGCGGCTGGTGATTATGGGCCTGTGCTACCCGGTGTCGGCCTTTATGGACTGCACCATCGGCGCATCCCGGGGCCTGGGCCGCACCATCGTCCCCACCTTTATTGTGATTATGGGTTCCTGTGTGTTCCGGGTGCTCTGGGTGTACACCGTCTTTGCCTGGTTCAGAACCCTGCCCTCCCTCTACCTGTTGTTTATCTGCTCCTGGACCCTCACCGCCATCGCCGAAATCATCTATTTCGCCCGGGCCTACAAGGAACAGATGAAGATCTACGACCCGGCCTGACCGGTACCTTTTGACACCACAGAGACGCCTTCGGGCGTCTCTTTTTGGGTTGGGGCAAAACTTGACAGAACCAGGTTTTGGGTGTTTACTAAAGTAAAGTATGCTGGAAGAGGGAGGGGCCGCCGGGGCGCGGCCGGAACGCTATGGAAAAAAATCTGACCACGGGCAGCGTGTTCCGCAACATTGTGGGATTTTCGCTGCCTTATCTGCTGGCTTATTTCCTGCAGACACTCTACGGAATGGCCGACCTGTTCATCACCGGCCAGTTCAGCGGCACCGCCGACATCACGGCAGTGTCCATCGGCAGCCAGGTGATGCACATGATCACCGTCATGATCGTGGGCCTGGCCATGGGCACCACCATCGCCATCGGCCGGGCGGTGGGGGGCAGGGAACAGGAGAAGGCCGCCCTGGCCATCGGCAACAGCGCCACCCTGTTCATCGGCCTGTCGGTGGTGCTGACCGCCCTCCTGCTGGCCCTGGTGCGGCCTATTGTGGCAGTGATGTCCACCCCCGCCGAGGCAGTGGAGGGGACGGTGCGGTATCTGACCATCTGCTTCATCGGGATTCCCTTCATCACCGCATACAATATCATCAGCTCCATCTTCCGGGGGCTGGGCGACTCCCAGAGCCCCATGAAGTTTGTGGCGGTGGCCTGCGCCGCCAACATCCTGCTGGACTACCTGTTCATCGGCGGGATGCACCTGGGCCCGGCGGGCGCCGCCCTGGGCACCACCCTGTCCCAGACCCTCAGCGTGGTGGTGTCCCTGGTGATGGTCACCCGGCAGAAATCCGCCCTGCCGGTGACCAGGGCCAGCTTCCGGCCCCAGAAGGACATCCTGGGCTCCATCCTGAAGGTGGGGGTGCCGGTGGCTTTGCAGGACGGCTTTATCCAGATTTCCTTCCTGCTGATCACCGTCATCGCCAACGGCCGGGGCCTGGATGACGCCGCCGCCGTTGGCATCGTGGAAAAGGTCATCAGCTTTGTGTTCCTGGTGCCCAGCTCGATGCTGTCCACCGTGTCGGCCCTGGCCGCCCAGAACATCGGCGCTGGCAGGTACGACCGGGCCGCCCAGACCCTCCGCTATGCGGTGGGGATGTGCCTGTGCTTCGGTTTGGTGGTGGGCACCATCGTCCAGTTCGCCGCAGGGGGGATTGTGTCGGTGTTTGACTCCACCCCCGCCGTGGTCACCGCCGGCAGCCAGTACATCCGGGGCTACATCTGGGACTGCATGTTCGCCGGGGTCCACTTCAGCTGCAGCGGCTACTTCTGCGCCTATGGCCGGTCGGGGGTGTCCTTCCTCCACAACGCCCTGTCCATTGTGCTGGTGCGGATTCCCGGGGCGTACCTGATGTCCCGGTTGTTCCCGTCCACGTTGCTGCCCATGGGCTGCGCCGCCACCGCCGGCTCTCTGCTGTCGGTGATCATCTGCGTCATCGCCCTGGTGTGGCTGCGGCGCCGCGGCGCCCTGGACCATCCGGTGCAGGTGTAAAATCTTCACAGAATCTTCAAAAAACAGCGGTTGACTTTCCGCCGCCGCTGTGGTACACTGCAGGCGTTTGATAGGTAAGGCTCCTACAGGGATATGGGCTGCTGCCGCAAAACGGTGGAGACACCGTGCGCAGGTCTGAACAGGGTGCGTCGCAACAAGGCGCACCATAACGCAGCTACACCGCCCTGCAGAGCTAAAGCTCAGGCGAACGCAGATCGGCTTTTGACCCGCTTGTCCTATCGGACGGGCGGGTTTTATTTTTTGAGCAGGAAAGGCAGGTGGGACGCGTGGACCCCAGCAGTAGTAGACGAACGCAGGCAGGCCGCCGGCAGCATAGGTACAGAACAGGGTACAGGCGCCCCCGCCTGATGCCTTGATCTTCTGCGCCCTGTGCGCCCGCAGTCTGCCGGAAACGGCGGAGGCGGGCGCTTTTTTTGCGCCCTCCTCCCCACAAGAAGGGAGGAACCCATCATGATGATGCGTTGGATCAAAGCCTATGCGGCCGGGCAGAATGTGGCCGCCAAAGAGTCCGACACCCGGCTGCGTGCAGCCGCCGCCGCAGAAGAGACCGCCCTGCTGGCCAGCCTGGGCACCGGCCCCGACGGCCTCACCGAGGACCAGGCCGCCGCCGCCCGGGAACAGTACGGCCCCAACCGGCTGGCCCGGGCCCGCCGCAAGAGCGCGCCCCTGCGGCTGCTGGAAGCCTTCACCGACCCCTTTTCCCTGGTGCTGCTGCTGTTGGCGGTGGTGTCCCTGTTCACCGACGTGGTGCTGGCTGACCCCGCCGACCGCAGCTATATGACGGTGGCCATCATCGCCGTGATGGTGACGGTGTCGGGTGTGCTGCGGTTTGTCCAGGAGACCCGCAGCGGCAACGTGGCCGAACAGCTCACCGCCATGATCCACACCACCGCCTGCATCCAGCGGGACGGCGTCCAGCAGGAGCGCCCCATGGAGGAGATCGCGGTGGGGGATATCATCTACCTGTCGGCCGGGGATATGATCCCCGCCGACCTGCGGATCCTCTCGGCCAAGGACCTGTTTTTGAGCCAGTCCGCCCTCACCGGCGAGAGCGAGCCGGTGGAAAAGTCCGGCGCACCCTGCGCCGACGCCGCCCTGCCCCTCACCGGGGTGCCCTGCCTGGCCTTCCAGGGCAGCACCGTCATCAGCGGCAGCGCCCGGGCGGTGGCTGTGGCGGTGGGCAGCGCCACCATGTTCGGCGGCATCGCCCAGACCCTGGGGGAAAAACCCGCCAAAACCGCCTTTGACAAGGGCATCGGCTCGGTGTCCCGGCTGCTGATCCGCTTTATGGCGGTGATGGCCCCGGTGGTGCTGCTGCTCAACGGCTTCACCAAGGGGAGCTGGATGCAGGCGCTGCTCTTCGCCATCTCGGTGGCGGTGGGCCTGACCCCCGAAATGCTGCCCATGATCGTCACCACCTCCCTGGCCCGGGGCGCCCTGGCCATGAGCAGGCAGAAGGTCATCATCAAAAACCTCAACGCCATCCAGAACCTGGGGGCGGTGGACATCCTCTGCACCGACAAGACCGGCACCCTCACCCAGGACAAGGTGGTGCTGGAACTCCACCTGGACATCGACGGCCGGCCCGACGACCGCGTGCTGCGCCACGCCTTCCTCAACAGCTGGTTCCAGACCGGGCTGAAAAACCTGATGGACCTGGCCGTCATCCAAAAACAGCAGCAGCTGGGGGCGGACCGCCTGGTCCAGACCTACCACAAGGTGGACGAGGTGCCCTTTGACTTCCAGCGCCGCCGGATGAGCGTGGTGGTGTGCGACACCGCCGGCAAGACCCAGATGGTCACCAAGGGCGCCGTGGAAGAGATGCTGTCCTGCTGCGCCTGGGCCGAGCGGGGCGGCCGGGCCCTGCCCCTCACCGATGACCTGCGCCGCCAGGTCCTGGCCCAGGCCGCCGGCCTGAACGCCCAGGGCATGCGTGTGATCGCGGTGGCCCAGAAGAGCAACCCCGCCCCTGTGGGCCAGTTCTCCACCGCCGATGAGCAGGATATGGTGCTGATCGGCTTCCTGGCCTTCCTGGACCCCCCCAAGGAGACCGCCGCCGCCGCTGTGGCCGCCCTGGGGGCCAGCGGGGTGCAGACCAAGATCCTCACCGGCGACAACGAGAAGGTTACCTGTGCCATCTGCGCCCAGGTGGGCCTGGACCCCGGCCGGGTGCTGCTGGGGTCGGACATCGACGCCATGACCGACCAGGAGCTGGCCCGCCGCGCCGAATCCGCCACCGTCTGCGCCAAGCTTTCCCCCGCACAGAAGGCCCGCATCGTCCGGCTGCTGCGGGCCAATGGCCACTGCGTGGGCTATATGGGGGACGGCATCAACGATGCCGCCGCCCTGCGTGAGGCCGACGTGGGCATCTCGGTGGACACCGCCGTGGATATCGCCAAGGAGTCCGCCTCCATCGTCCTGCTGGACAAGGACCTGATGGTGCTGGAACAGGGCCTCATCGAGGGCCGCAAAACCTACGCCAACATGATCAAATACATCAAGATGACCGTCTCCTCCAACTTCGGCAACATGCTGTCGGTGCTGGCGGCCAGCGCGTTTTTGCCCTTCCTGCCCATGACCGCCCTCCAGCTGATCCTGCTCAACCTGGTGTACGACCTGTCCTGCACCGCCCTGTCCTGGGACAAGGTGGACAGCGAGACCCTGGAAAAACCCTGCCGGTGGGACGCCGGCAGCATCGGCCGGTTTATGTTCTGGAACGGCCCCGTCAGCTCGGTGTTTGATGTGCTGGCCTTTGTGCTGATGTACTTTGTGTTCTGCCCCGCCGCCGCAGGGGGCCGGCTGTACACCCAGCTCACCGACCCCGCCGCCCGGGCCGCTTATGCCGCCCTGTTCCAGACCGGCTGGTTTGTGGCCTCCATGTGGACCCAGACGGTGGTGATCCACATGGTCCGCACCGCTCATCTGCCCCTGATCCAGAGCCGGGCCTCGGCGCCTCTCACTTTGCTCACCGCGGCGGGCATCGCGGCGGTCACCGCCCTGCCTTTCACCCCCCTGGCCCCGGCCCTGGGCCTCACCGCCCTGCCGGTGAGCTGCTTCGGCGCCCTGGCGGTGATCGTGGGCGGGTATATCCTGCTGGAAAGCCTGGCCAAGGCCCTCTACATCCGCCGGTATCACAGCTGGCTGTGAAAACATCCCCTATATAAATAGGTAGGCGGAGCCCCGGGCGGGGCTCCGTTTTTTTGCAGCGGGGCACATAAGATGCAAATTCACACAAAAGATACAATTTTACGCCCTTACACACAAATCACACAAAAAGAGTCTGTACATAAGCCCTTTGCTGTGGTAAAGAATACCATATGTAATGCATAAATATACATAGATTCTGTATATTAAAGCGGGCATTTCATCCGGGGCCTGTGCCGAAAAAAACCGCATGGGAAAAGGGAAAAAATTCAATTACCATCTTGACAGCAGCAGGTAAATTGTGGTAATATAATCGCACAAAGGAACTGGACCTTCCTTTGAACCTGTTTTGGGTCTCTATCTTTTATACACCATAAGGAGGAAAATTTCACTATGAAACTCAAGAAGATTGCTTCTCTGGCTCTGGCCGGCGTTATGGCTGTCAGCATGCTGGCTGGCTGCGGTACTGACAAGAAGCCCGCTCCCAACCCCGGTGAGGGCGAAGGCACCACTTCTACTGGTTACTCTGCTACCCTGAAGGGTGCTGTTGAGCTGACCGCTAATCAGGCTAAGTACATCTCTTTCGCAGACAACGCTGCTGATGCTGCTGCTCTGAAGGATGCTCTGGGCAACCTGGGCTCTGTGGTTACTGCTGCCACGACCGTTCTGCCTGGGTATGCTACCCCGATTGAGAAGGATGTGAAGAACAACACCACTGGCCTCGACAGCGTGGACGCTGTGATTGATGATTTTGCTGATGCTCTGGATCTGGCAAATCCCCTGCTTCGCCAGCAGGGTGCAGTGGATAACCTGATCAACAACCCCGCACTGGATCAGGACGAGACCGTGAAGTACGGCATGCTGTATGTCATCGACGGCACTGTTGATGTTGCAAAGGCTGTGAAGCAGGTTGCTGGTATGGTTGACGACGAGCTGCTGCAGAAGCTGCCCAACGCCAACGAGGAGACTGCTGTTCACTACACCTACGACTACACTGTTTCTGTCAGCGTTGTGAACAAGCCCCTGACCACCCTGACCAACTACACCGGTTCTGCTAACTTCATCGCTGTGACCGTGACCCGCGTTCCCACCGCTGCCTAATTTCTCTTACTTATAACACTCTGGCTTTGCCAGGGAATGATATAAGGGACTTTGAGCAAGTGATTGCTTGAAATCCGGGTAATAACCCAATCCGATGTGACGACGAAGGGGAATGTAAATTCCCGCTGTTGTTGATCGCACCAATGCAAAAAACTTTTGCGTCACGAAAGATAGGGTCCCTATGCGGGGGCTGGTGCTAGGCCGGCCCCCGCATTGTTATGAAGGTGCTGCGGGGACCATGCCTGTGCCCCCCTTGTTGACG
>ERZ1090865.1555-NODE-1556-length-11207-cov-16.181761_pt1 | contig 11207 bp, 9 predicted proteins | sample MGYA00478478_ERZ1090865 | MGnify/ENA primary metagenome ERZ1090865 (study PRJEB33644, sample SAMEA5815715) | chicken gut metagenome | biome: Chicken; feature: Gastrointestinal Tract; material: Caecum | place: Ireland | collected 2019-01-01 | study: A study of... | reverse complement strand
CCTGGATATGGGCCTCAATATCGCTGGTGGTCATGCCCTTGGCGTACATGGACAGGATCTTTTCCTCAACGTCCTGGCTGATGCTGGTCTGACCCTTTTTCAGCACCTGGGGTTCAAATTCCCCTTTCCGGTCCCGGGGAACCGAGACTTCCACGTCTCCAAAGCTGGTCCGGAGCGTTTTGCTGCTATGACCATTCCGGCTGTTGTCTGTAGCCTTGTTCTTGTAGTCATATCTGCTGTAGCCCAGGTCCTCATCCAGCTCTGCCTCCAGACCGTTCTCCATGAATTCGGCAATGGTCTCCTTGAACAGGTTCTGGATGTCATCCATGCTGCCGATGTTTGCCATCTGCAAAAGTTCTCGGATTTTCTCTCGACGGGCATTTTCTTCCGGGCTGCGATTCTTTCTGGCCATATGCTAATCCTCCTGTATGATGCTTCTATTCTACACCTCTCAGAAGGTTTACACAAATTATGAGATAGTCTCGTGTTTCACAGAAATAAAGAGACCGACTGTACAATCCCATGCTTGCAGCTTCCTTTCCCACTATATAGTAAAACCGCCGCACCTGGGGAGCATCCCGGTGCGGCGGCTGTCATGTTCCATGCTGCCCAACACAGACGCCCGCTTTTCATCCACAGAGATCCCTGATGCGCAGCTGTTTTGCATCACAGGAACTCCCAAACCAGCTTTGACATTTCCCTTTGCGTTCTTCAAGACCGCTGTTTTGCGGCGCACTTACGTTTGTGTGGGTGGATATTCCTTCTTAAAACAATCTCTCTCCCTGCAAGTGCCTTTCAGGGCACCTGCGAGAGGAGCGCATAAACTTCAAAAATCTTGCCGTCCATCGGGCGCCCGGACCCAAATTCATACAATGATGTCGTTTACTGCTTATTCATTTCCTTCCAGGGTTGCGGCAATCTGGTTGATCATCTCCTTATCTTTAAGGCGGAACTTGATCTCAACCCTTCGGGAGGCCCCTTTATCGACACTTCCATCTTGCGCACGAATCGGTGCGCTATAAGAGCGGCCGTTGGCCGTCAGAAGGACCCGGAGCTGTTCCAGCTGTTCCGAATTCAGCAGATGGTTGTTTGCATCCAGACAGTATGAGGCCACCGCAAAGGCCCGGTTTTGAGAGAGCCTCAGATTGTATATGTAATCGCCGTCGTCATCGGTATGCCCTTCGATGATGATCTCCGCCACATAGGGCGAAAAATCCTCATCCAGTAAGATGGAAAAATACTTGGGCAGAAATTCTGCCAGAAAGGCCTTGCCCGCCGCCTGCAGATTGTCTTTATTGTAGGCAAAAAGCAAATTGGAGTCAAAGGTAATAGCGCCGGTCTGGGCATCCACCTTCACCGAGAGCGAACTGTCTGCAAATTCTTCACTGAGTGCATCAATCAGGTCCTCGCGAATGCCCACAATCTGATCGATTTGCTGCTGTTGGGCAATAATCTGCTTTTGTTCTGCCAGCTCTGCCTGTTTGGCCTCATAAGTCTCCCGCATTTCCATCAGTGTGCAGGAAAGGATCAAAACAAAGATCATCAGGAGAGCGGCCATCATATCCGAGTATGAGAGCCAGAAGATCAGTTTTTCTTCTGTTCGATTTCGTTTAGTATAGTTCTTCATCTGCTCCACCGTCCGGCGAGAGTCCTCGTTGATCTGCTTGAGCTGATCCGAGGAAGTGATGACGCCATCCACAATCTTCTGCATCTGAACCAGCGCATGGCTCTGGCACTTCTCAGTCCGATCCAGGGTCTCGGCCAGGGCGTCAAACTGGCCCTTCAGTGACCGGATCATCTGGCGGATAAATTCATGCACGATCTGATCCAGGCTTTCTTTCTGCTGCTGGCCGGCATGGCAGATATATTCCCGCATCGACTGCTGCATATCCGAAAAAATGGGGATCAGTTCTGTTTTCATGGTGTCACTGATCGCTTTCAAGATCACCACCGACAGATTTTGGATCTGCTCCGTCTGCTGCTGTTGATAATGGAGCAGCTGAATTTCCGTGGTTTTTTCCGAGCTGTCCAGTCCAGCGCTGTGGAAAGCAGCTGCAAAGTTTTCCATCTGCTTGTTGGCCGATTCGTAGCCTGCCTTGTAGAGGATGGAGAAAGCCAGCGAATACACAACACCGCAAATGCTGGTTCCAAAAGCGTCTTCCATTCCTCCCAGCAGATTGGTAATGCTGCCCATGATGACCTCAGATGAGACCGTATCAAATCCACTGATGCCGGAAATCAGACCAATGAAGGTACCCAGGATGCCAAAGCCAGTCAGTATGCCGGGGATGACATTGCTCATGCCTGTGCTGCCAATTTCGTCCAGATATTCCCGGTTGAAATACTCCGTCACATCGACAAAGGGAGCCGCACCCTCTGTGCTGCGTTTTTTGATAGGCGTTTGCATGCTCTTCCAGGGTCTGATCCAGTTTTGGATCGGCAAAAAGCGATACTGACCCAGAATCTCCACACAGCCACTCTCGAATCTGCTGCTGTGTTTGTTCTCCCTTCAGCTTTTCAGCTGCCTGCTTAAATTTTGCATTGTAACCAAAAATATGTTATTCATATTCAAAACAACTGCGCATATAGAAGTGATGAAATAGAACGGTTTGTGTGGTGGGTTCGATAAAACGAACCCGCTAGAATTGTCCTCAACACAAACAAAGCCGCACACCTGCTGGAATAGTTCCGGCGGATGTACGGCTTTTGTGATGTATTTGTAGTTTCTTTATACTTCCAGAGTCTAAACCATAAAAAACAATTCATTAAAGAATAAATCTAATTTTTTTACCAAGCAAAGTTCAGATATTCTGCAATAAGAGGGATCCAAGGTCTTTTATCGGATGGATGCAGGGGATTTTTTGGCTCTTAAGGAATTATGGAGGAAACTTCAACCGATTCAGCTCTTCTTCCAGACTCTCCAATTCCTGGGTCTCTGCCAGCATCTGCCGGCGCTTTTCCTGGCTGCGCTCTTGCGAAATCAAGATGTAAGTGCTTGTACGCAGATCATTGAGCCTTTTGTGCAGAATCTCTTCATATCCTGCCTGCCGTATAGGCGGCAGGGCACGTAGCAGCAGCATCGCTCGGGCAGCCGACAAGGAAAAATCCTCGCCACAAAGCAAGCTGCACAATTCTTTCACGGTTTTCATCGGTAAAGATACCATACTGCAAGTCGATTTGCCCGCAATGCCCACGTTCACCGGCATCGGCATCCCGAAATGCTGGTGGAGCATCTCATACACTTCCCCATCCCTGGACTTTTCCGCCGCCGATGCCAGCAGCGTACAGGAAAGGATCCGACCTGCCAGAGAGAGAATCTTTTCGTCGGGAGCCGCGCTATCCTCCAGAAGGAACCTGCCTTTTTCCGGTAGGTTGGAAATCAGATACCGCAGCCGACGTGCCAGCCCGGCCAGGTCCTTTTGAAAAAGCAGCATCAGCTGCCGGGTATACAGAGCTTCCACCCGCTGGATGTATTCAGGCAGCCGTGAAGCATTGTAGTTCCGGGTCCATTGGTAAAAAGCAATATATCGCCTGGGCGTTTTATATGAACTGGTCTTGCTGGAATAATTGTTGCTCTGCTCTTGAGTCAGCGAAGGTGCGTGGCCTTCTCTTCCAAGAAAATCCACCATTTCCTGAGCCCGTCTTCCAGAAGTATCGCTGGGCAGATTTTTGTTGACATCTTTCTCTAGAAGCTCTATGGCTGTTTCATATTCGGTTATAAACTGCACCTGTTTTTCCCATATCGCTTGATCAGATTTGCTCTTCTGGTGGTGGGGCAACATCATAGGCGCCAGAAAAAGACGTGCAAAAATCGAATAGATGACCGATTGGCGTTTGCATCGGGACTCCGCATTGAAAATAGGGATAGCCGCTGAATCCACATACCAATAATTGGGATCATTGTCTTTTTTTCATGCGCCCACTTTTCCGGCCCGGCCAGGTTCTGATTTTCGTTAAGTCCTTTCATACAGATACTCCCCTCAAATCGAAGTGGAGCACAGGTCAACTATCTCCTCCGTATCCTTGCCGGTAAGCCCCATATCACTCACTCGCAGCAGCAGCCGACCGCTGCGATCCAGCGTAACGGTAAGTTCCACGTTAGTGTCTACCGGCACCGGCTTGCCGAAGCTGTGCATAATGTGATAGGCCTGACCCGCATCCATTAAGGCGTTTCCCTCTTCCATATTCAAAAATTCGTCCAGCTCACCATGATCCACCTCAAAAACATAAAATTGAACGCCCAGCTGGTTGTTGAACCGGGTGGAGTAGATGGCTTTTACAGTCATAGGCAGTTCTGCGTTGGAGGGAATACGCACATGGAGCATCTGCAGCTTTCGGGTAGTATTATAGGTAGATACTGCGTAACCATAGGCTACCTTGGGCACCACCAGCTTGGGTATAGCGGCATAGATGGCTGCCCCCAGCGCTACCGCCTTTTCCGGCAGCCGCTGCTGGATATGGCTCTCATCCAGCCAGGGGAACGCCTCCAGCAGTAGCCGGCGCACCAGAGGCATATAAGTACTACCGCCCACCAGCACAATGTCCAGCTGGTTATTGTTCCAGTAACCTTCCTCCTGCACCACCTTGACGGCCAGATCAATGGTTTCCCGGCGCATCCGAGGCTCAATGTTTTGTTCCAACTCAGAGCGGGTCAGGTGCAGCATGGCCCGGGAACCGGCGGATGTGGTGATAAGCTGGTCAATTTCCTCGCATTCCGACAGCTTCTCCTTTACTCTGCGACTCTCCAGGCGCAAAGTCTGCCTATCCATGTGCTGTTCCTTTTCCAGTGTAGACATATTAAACCCCGCCACCTGGCGCAGCTTTTCCAGCATCATCTCCTCAACAAAGCTGTCGATGCAGTCGCCGGCCATGGCAGACCCTTGAGGATTCAGCGCCCGATAAGGATAGGGATCATAGGCGGAGGGCGTGTTGGGCACCAACAGGCAAACATCGAAGGTTCCAGCTCCCATATCATAAACCAATACCGGCCTGCGCACAGGGCGGTGTTTCTTTTTCTCGAGATAATAATCCACCGAAAGGGCCGCCAGAATCGGCTCGGGAACTAGATGCACCTCTTTGCCACCAGTGGCTTCACGAACAATGGAGGAAATCTCCCCTTTCTGCGCCGCGGTGAATCTGACCGGCACTCCGCAAACGATGCTGGAGAAATCCATTTCAATAAACTCCTGTTCCAAAAGCGGTTGGGTCACGTCCAGCACCCGCTTTATGATCCGCCCTGCAATCTCGCGAGGGGAATACTCTTTGCCGTGGAGCCGCACCGGGCCGTTCTGCAGCCGGGTTTTCACGCTGGCGCAGATGCCGCCGGGATCCACTGCCTGGCCGTTGCGGGCATACACCTCGTCCCCCACATATTCCTCCCCAGACTCTGTGCGCCAGAACAGCGACGGTACCCCGCCCAGGCAGGCGTCCTTGTAGGCAGGCACCATCGGTCCGTCCTCGCTGCAAACAGCCAGCATACTTCGATAGGTACCAAAGTCAAGCCCAAAAGACACCGAACCATCGCCAAATATAGCCCGCATTTCACTGATCAAGCTCATATTAACTTCATCCTTCCATTACAGCAACTACTGCTTTTTCCAATACCGTCTCTCCTATGCGCCAGCCAGTGTATAATATCTCTTTTACTTGCTGGCCCAAATCGTCTGCATCCACCTTGGACATCGTGAGCAGATCGAGCGGCTGGCCGATGACGGGCTGGATCTTTTCGCAGCCGAAATCATTGGCCAGGATCCGTTCCAGTTCTGCGGCGTAGTATTTTGCCTCGTCACTGCCCAGCTGATACAGTGAGCGGCTGCAACGGATGAGATCTTTCAGCTCTCCGATCGCAAACCCACCATTTATATGCTCGGTGATATCGCGAAACGTCGGTCCCAACTGCCGGACTTGCCGCTGCACCTCCATCATTGCACCCTGAATCTCACGCAGGGAGGTCAACGCTGTTTTTCTATCCTGGCGCACCGCCGCTTCCCGCTGCAAAGTTGCTTCCCAAGCATCCAGCCGCTGCTGGCGCCGCTCGAGAGCATCTTCCTTTTGCCGTGTCTGCTTCTCCCGCTGCTCCAGCTTCTGTTCCCATTCCTCCAGCTGCCGACGGGAATACTCCAGGTCCTGCTGTTCCGAATCACTCTCCTGAACCTCCTGCTGCTGGCTCTCGAGTTCTTCTTTGACGCCCTGGCACAGTCTCTCAGCTTCCATCAGTTCTTCCATTGTCTTCTGAATCTCTCTATCCATCCTCTGCAGCAGATCATCATTTCCTCGGTCGAACAAAGAATTTTCTCTAACCACCCAACACTCGCCTGCCAAAATGGTCCTACTGGAACAGAGCTGATTGTATACTCTCCTGCATACTTCCTGCAAAGCCCTCTGCTGCGACAATTTTGACATATTGATTCCTCCCGCTCTTACAAAATTCCCTGATTTTTATGAAAATAATCATAACCACTTTTAGTACATCAACTATATCAAAAATATTTTTTCCCAGCAACTAGAACTTTTTCCAACTAGCCCTCCGCACAAAAGCGGGAATTTTGTATCGGGCTTTTCCAAATTCCTGCCGCCGGCCCTCCAACCGCTGGAATACTGAAAATTCCAGCATTTTCAGCGGCATTCCAGTAGAATTTTCGGTTGTTGATTGCCCATAGCAAACCATGATATAGTTTAGACACCGGGAGGAGATACCATGAAAAAAGAAAACCTGGACAAGTTAATTTCCAGCGGCAGCAACGTCGGTGAGCTCTTAATGGAGAGGGCTAACGCCTTAGCGCCAGAGGAAGGCAGCTGGAAGGCCGAGCAGATGCTGCAAGCCTTCAGTCGGTACATTCCCCGTGATTTTACTGTGGCGCAAAAAGCACAGCTTTTATTCGATGTCATCGTCCGCCAGATTCAGTATGCAAATGATTGGGAGCACAACCAGACCCGTTTTACCTGGTATTCTGCCCTGGTCGATAAACGTGCTGTATGCGAGGGCATCTCAGAGCTGTTTTTCCAACTCTGCCGCTGCCAGGGTATCCCCTGCCGAATCATCCACGGAGTGGGCGGTGAAGGACCGAACGAAGAACTTCACGCCTGGAATATGATCCGCCTGGAAGACGGTTGCTGGTACCATCTGGATGCAACCTGGAGCCTGGGCGGCGACCAGCGAACCTCCTACAAATTCTTTCTTAAATCAGACAGCTACATGAAGGCCAATGGCCACGACTGGCTGCCTGGCCTCTTCCCAGAAGCTCACCTCAGTATGCCTGAACCTGCCCCATTCCGGCAGGACGGAGTCCGGTTCGCTATCTCCTTGTGGGATCGAACCCTGAATGCCGTATTTAGCCGACGCAAGTGAAAGGAGGAAAATATGTCCACAATTGTACAGCAGAGTCCCGACTTTGCACCCGGAAGCAAGCTTGTATTTCGCTTTTGGAAAGCCTCTTCTTGGAAAAACACAGTGCTCACCGTGCAAAAGCGTATGGCCAGCGGCGGCCAGGCCGATGTGTATGTGGTAACTGATGATATCGGCCGCCCCTGGTGCATGAAGTACTTATATGGCAATTATGCCACGAATAAGTCGAAATTTTACAACAAAATCAAGCTTATGGCCAAATATCCTTCCCCCAGTCCCCAGTTGGCCTGGCCCATCGCTTTTTCTCCTATTACTTCTAGCACCGGCGCTTTTTACTACCTCATGCCCCTCTTTGAGGGTTACAGCGAGGTCTCCCGCATCATATCCTGGCTCAAACGGTACAACGGTCAGAGCGGAGTGAATCCCAACAGTCCCGACTTCCAACCGATGAAAGATTTCCGCGACCCCAACACCCCCGCCGGTATGTCGCTTGTCCAGCGCGCCGAGGTGGTGGCAGGCATCAGCGATGCAGTGGGAAGCATCCATGATGACCACAATGCTTCCTATGTCTACGGCGACATATCCGGTAAAAATTTCCTCTATAAAGTTTTGCCGGACGGTCATGTCGATGTCAAAACAATTGACATGGATAACCTTCTGCCGGCAGGCAGCAACGCTTCCCACCCAAGCGGTTTCAACCTGGGCTTAATCGGCACGGGGCAGTACCCTGCTCCCGAGATCATCCTGGGCAACAGCGTTCCTACGCTCCACTCTGACCTCCACGCCCTCGCTGTACTTGCGTTCCGCATCTTTCTGGGAGCACATCCGCTGGATGGTGCGCTGACTCATTCTATGGAACTCACCCCTGAAAACATCCGTCGCTTTTATGGCAACGAGCCGGAGTTCATCATAACGTCTCACCGGAACTGTGCCAGTGCAGCTGTGCAGAAAGGTTGGAACTATCTGCCCCAGGCCACCCAGCTTTACTTCAAATTCATGTTCAGCCCCGAGATGCTGCACAGCGGTATCATAAAACCCGGCGCCAAAGAATCCCGGCTGACCGCCGCCACCCTCCGTCAGTGCCTGCGCAAGGATTTTGGCATCTGACCCAAACCATCCGACTACCCACTCAACTATCTAACTTATAAGGAGAATTAGTTATGTCGATGTCCGAGAAAAAAGCCCGCTTGGCTAATTCCAATGACCTTTTTGCCGCCCTGAGCGATCAGTTTTACGACGGCCTCCGCAAGGCGTACATCACCTTCTATTTCGACATTTCTGGCAGCATGCAACCCCACCAGGCGGCCCTCCTGCAGACTGCAAAGGCGACGCTCAAAGCTCTGTCCGACCGAAATCAGACGGCAGAAGACACCGAGTTTTTAGTTCGCATTGTATGTTTTAACAACATTGTTAAGGTGGTCAACGATGCGTTTCTTCCGCCCGAACAACTTCTGGAGCTGATTGATGAATCGACATTTTGCTGTGATGGCGGTACCAATCTCACCGCAATCGTGAACCAGATCGATAGCGACTGCTCTCGCAACGGAGCTGCCTTTGCCAACAAGCACACCTCCGATCTGCAGCCGTTCTGCATCCTCGTCACAGATTTTGTGGGAACCGATGCAGAAAGTTCTCGCCAGGCGGCTATGAACCGTCTGTTGAATAACCAGCTCTATGTAAACAAAAGTCAGGCTCTCTGTGTGTTCGTGGGTCCGGACTCCCAAAAGAAGAATGTCGAGGCTCTGGCCGGCGGCGCCGACCGCGTGATCGCCCTCGAAAGTGATCTTGAACGCTATCTCACCCCTGTCATTATGGGAAGCACCGTTCAGATGAGCGAATCGACCCACCTCTCGATGGATTCCTCAAGCAGCATTGCCGAACAAGTCGCCAATCGTCTGGATGACGGAAGTAGTTCCGCCAGCGAGCTGGAGCAACAGCTCAAGCAGCTTCTCTCCTGAGAAAGGAGTACTGTACCGTGGCAGATTACACCATTATCACCCGCCAAAAGCGGGGTGTCCTCCATCAGCGTCGGCACCAGCTCTGCCAGGACAGCATGACTGTGTTCCCGGACCAAGATGCACTTGTGCTTGCTGTAGCCGATGGTCACGGCGGCAGCCTCTATACCCGCAGCGGCCTGGGGGCACGTATCGCATGCAAAGCTGTGCGTCTGCTGGCGACCTTCCAAACGAAGCAGCAAGCAGTAACCGAGGTAAAATCTTGTTTCGATCGTTTGGTGGAAAAACACCTGGCTTTCCGGCCCCTTCCTGACGACCAGAAAAAACTTCTTAATGGCCAACCCGACAGCACCGTTTATGGCACTACTCTCGTGGCAGCCGTGATCCGCGAGGAAGAGACCATCCTTTACCAAATCGGTGACGGCGGCGTTTTCCTCCTTAACGAGAGGGGTCGGTTTTTGCCTCCCCTGGCGGCTGACAGCGACTGTATCGGCTCATGTACCTCCTCTCTGGTTTACACAAGAGAGCGGTATCTGGAGCACATACGTATCAGCCGCTGCGCAGGGCGGCCGGCAGCCATAATGTTATTCACCGATGGTATCAATTTTTCAAGTTCCACCCCTTGGAAAGCAGCCTGCCTGCTGCGTGCGCCTGACAAGCTGGAGACGACCGTGGATCAACTGCTGGCAAACAGCGGTCACGGCGACGATCAGACCTTTATCCTGGCTTACGACCCGGACAAGGTCTCCTCTCCCGCTTTTTTGGCAGGACTGGATGCAGAGGAACAACGTGGACAACGGGAGCAGAAGCTTTCCATCCTCCAGGAGCAGAAAAAGCAGCTGGAATGCTGGCTGCAGCTGGCCCTCCAGAAAGGCCGCCGGATGAAGTACCAACCGGAAAAGGCTGCAGAATTCGCACAATTCTGTAATCTCATCAAGGATCGGATGCTCCAGCGGGGCACTCTGCTCCAGGAAATGGAACACCTCGAACAGCAACTGAAAAGCTTCGCTCCAACACCCCCAACAAAAACATAAAAGCGCAGACGGAGAAGGAGAAGGACCATGGTTAAAACCAGAAATTTCTTACTCTATGATGAGCTCACTCTTACTTCCTATAGTGGCATGCTTACTGTGGAACCCCTGCCGCTTATTCCCAGCGGCCGTGCCGTCCAGTTTGTTCTGCCTGACGCCGGGCAAGCAAAAGAAATCTATACCCTGTTCGACGGTGAACTCGCCGGACCTTTTCGAAACGGCAGCCAGATGAGCACACCCATAAAACTCTGGGAAAGTCTGGTGCCTCGCCCCCACAACAGCCTGGTGGCGGTAGTGGATCTGCGTCCGACCAACTTGAATAACAACTGGCTGCCGATGCAGCCCCTCTGCTTTGCCGTGAACTTTGACCACGGCGAGACCGGTCAACTGCATTCCAGCCCCCGGATGCAGGGCCGTATCCGTTGCCGCCATCCCCGCCAGCTGGTGGAGGCGTGGCTCTCCGGGTTGATCTCCCAACCCGAGGAGGCGGTGGCCTGCGCCTTGACTACCGCCGCAGCCGATCTGCTGCCCTCCTGGGCAGCAAATCGGCTGGCAACCTGTGCCCCAGCCCAGGCTACCAGCGTTCTCGCCAGCGGTACGCATGAGCTCGCCCACGCCATCTCAACCCGCGCCCAGCAGGCCCTGCCCTGGATGCAGGTGCTGGACCTCATGATCGAACTGCCTGTTGACAACATCGACCAGTTGACTCAGACCGCTAACCGCCCCTTCGAAATCGGCCTCCAGACACGTCAGAAGGTTATGGACGCTATCCTGTCTGTTTACACCCGGGATACCTTCTCCCCACAAATCGCTCAAATACTTCTAGGGTGTATCTGAGAAGTCGGCTCATATGTGCAAAATGGAGAAAATGACAGC
>ERZ1090865.1551-NODE-1552-length-11236-cov-7.002504_pt1 | contig 11236 bp, 9 predicted proteins | sample MGYA00478478_ERZ1090865 | MGnify/ENA primary metagenome ERZ1090865 (study PRJEB33644, sample SAMEA5815715) | chicken gut metagenome | biome: Chicken; feature: Gastrointestinal Tract; material: Caecum | place: Ireland | collected 2019-01-01 | study: A study of the... | reverse complement strand
TAACCAACTTGGTACCATAATTGGTGACCGTTGTTATTTTGTGATGGTTTGGTTGAGTAACCAGTAAGTTTGTTATTAACTGCAGAAATACTGTAAGAATTATTAGTTGGAATTACAAATGCTTCATCATACATGTACTTTTGCCATTCATGGAAGACTTTAATACGGTAATTAGTATCAAATGCTTTTTGAGAGTCCATTTCTGCAAGCAACTTGTTGTTTTCAGGAGTTGCAAAACGCTCATAGTTCATTGGTGAGGTTTCACCATACATAGATGCTTGTGATGGCTCAGAAGCTAAGCTCCAACCTGCAGAGAAGAAGTCAATATCTTTAGAGTCGTGTTGCACCTTGTCATAGAATGAGTTGAATTCCATCAAACGGCCACCAGTTAACTTAACATTAAGACCGATCTTATGCCATTGTTGCAAGTAGTTTTGGGTAATAGCTTCTGCGTTTGCAGAGCCTGACATTGAAGCGTAGTGAAGAACTAATGGCTTACCATTTGGTTGTACACGCCACTTACCCTTCTTCTTATAGCCAGCCTTGTCAAGCAATTCATTAGCTTTCTTTAAGTTGTAATTGAAGCCCTTAATACTACTGTCGTGATACTTACCAAAGCCTGAAGGAATCAAAGTATTAATTCTAAAGCTTAAGCCATGAGTATAACGCTTGTTAACAGCATCTAAGTTCATTGCATAGCCGATAGCTTTTCTTAAATTCTTGTTACCAACCTTAGAATTCTTATCCATTACATTCTTGCCAGTCTTGGAATCCCACTTACCGACTTTAAAGCCAAGATAACTATATGCAAGTGGAACCTGAGCAACCCAGTTAACACCTTTAGTATTCTTAACTTGATCCCATTGTGAATTAATTACACCAGCAATGTCGAACTTGTGACTCTTGATAGCTTGAGAAGCTGAGTTAGGGTTTACTACAGAGATGGTAATTTTATCCAACTTTGGTTTACCTCTCCAGTAGTATTTGTTAGGAACCCAAGTTACTGATTGACCACGAACAAGCTTATCAAGCTTAAATGGGCCAAAGTATAATGGCTTCTTTCTGATTTGATCACTTGATTGAAGTTTATTAAATGGAACGTTCTTTAAATAATGATATGGAGCAGCTGATTCCCAGAAGTAACCATTACCTGAGAAGTACATACCAGGCTTTAATTCTTTATAATGAATTACAATAGTGCGACCCTTTTCACCATCTGGCATTTCAATCCCTGAAATAGTTTTTGCCTTACCCTCATGATACTCTTTCATACCTTTAATTTCTTCCAGAGTAGAATCATAACGTTGAGCTGCTGTCTTTTTGTTAGCTAAGATTTCATATGGATATTCAAGATCCTTAGCATTTACTTGTTGACCATCAGACCACTTAACACCCTTCTTAACTGTAATAGTTACAGTTTTGGCTTTCTTGTCAATCTTCATAGTGGCGGCACCTTTGTCATTGATTCTGTAATGATCATCGGTGTCAAATAATGATTCTTCACCTGGAGCTGCAACGCTTGAGTCAATTGCAGAAGTTGCTAATTCATCTGAGAAAATCCCAGTAAACGGAGTATCAGTTTCTAGAGCAACTGATACACTACCACCTTGTTTAGTAGCTTTCTTAGGAGTGGATGCTGGGAATTTTTGTGCATCCTTAGCACCAGCATTATTGCTTTCACTCTTGTTACCTCAAGCAACTAACGCTAACGCTGCCGCAGAAACGACTCCTACTGAACCCAATACTCTTGATAATTTCATACTTTGTTTCCCCCATCTAGGATACAATTCATTTTCAATAGTTATTTGAATCAAGTTGATGATTAAATAATACCACCATAAATTAGAAATGCAATAGTTTTATGAAATTGTTTTTAATTTTTGTTTTATTTCTTTTCAATAAGAATTTAGTTATGAATTATAAAAAAACAGCTCTACCAAACGATAGAGCTGTTTTAATCTTCTTAATACTTTATTAGTTTTCACGCTGTCTTGCGTCACCGGCACGTTGCAGAGCTTGACCAACATAGTTAATACTTAAGGAAATTACCAAAAGTAAGATGGTAGCAGGCAACCACAACCATGGACGGTTAATAACGTTAACTGGGTCATTAGCAAATCCAATCAAAGTACCAAGTGATGGCGTAGTACTTGGTAAACCATAGTTCAAGAATGACAAACTAGTTTCAATACCAATGTTACCAGCAATACTCAAAACAACGTCAATGATAATCATTGAAGTAATGTTTGGCAAAACTTCACGGAACATAATCTTAAAGTTAGATGAACCTGAAGTCTTAGATGCCAAAACATAGTCACGACCACGCTGCGACAGGACGAACGAACGGAAGTAACGTGCCGTGACCGTCCAACCAAACATCGCAATCAAGAATACCAAAGTTACGGCATTGTAGTTAGGAATAACAGTAGTCAAAACAATAATAATTGGCATTTGTGGCAAAATCTGGATAAAGTCAACTATTCTCATGATAACTGAGTCAATTGCTCCACCAAAGTAACCTGAAACCAAACCAACTACCAAACCAACTATTTCAGTAATTACAGTTACTGAGATACCGATCATGATTGAGTTACGCCCACCCATGATGAGCAACTTCAAGATATCACGACCACCATCATCCGTACCTAGCAAGTGGCCCGCTTCACCCCAACCATAGTATGAATCGGCAATGTTCATTTCAGTTACTTGAGCACGGTTTAAGAATAATGAACCACCAAAAGTGAACAGTAAAATTACAATAATGATAATCAAAGCTGTTAAAGCAGACTTTGAACGCACAATTTCGTGCATAGCCACCTTGAATCCAGAAGGTGGGAGAGTAGCCTTTTGCTTTGCGTCTTCTTTAGTAGCTTTCTTTGTAGCTTTTTCTTTCTTATCAGCCATTTTTTCTCTCCTCCCTATTGAATTCTAATACGTGGGTCAATGATACTCATAATGATATCTGACAATAAGTTACCAATTAGAGTCAAGATACCAAAGATCAAAATCAAAGCAGTCAGAGTAGTGTAGTCACGTTGACCAATTGAGTCAAGGAACAACTTACCCATACCAGGGTAACTAAATACACTTTCAATGATCATTGAACCACTAAGCAAACCGGTAATAGTGTTACCAAGGAAGGCAGCGATTGGCAATAATGAGTTACGTAAAATGTGCTTGTTGAAGACGACATTTTCAGGCACACCTTTACTACGAGCAGTTCTTACGTAATCTTCAACCTTGTTATCAACAATCCCAGTTCTCAAGTATTGAACAGTACCAGTAGTGGTAATCAAAGCATACAAAATGGCTGGTAGAATCATGTGATAAATCCTACTACCAAGAATTCCCCAGAAGCCAGATGCACTAGCTGAAACTGAACCAGAGATTGGGAACCAGCCTAAAGTAAAACCGAAGAGCCACAAACCTAAAATATAGAATACGAACCCTGGAGTTGCTAAAGTGATGTAGTTAAAGATTCTAACACTAGTATCTTGCCATTCATCTTGGTGACGGCCTGAAGTAATACCAAGAGGAATTGCGATACTATAAGTTAAAATAGTAGTCAAAAGTGATAACCAGAAGGTGTTGTTAGCACGGTCAGCAATCAATGAAGTTACTGGCACATGTTGAATGTAACTTGTACCAAGGTCACCATGGAACAAGTTACCCACCCATCTAAAGTATTGCACGTACCATGGATCATACAAACCAGCAGCTCGTTTCAGAGCTTCAATTTGTTTAGGGTCGGTGTTAGGGTTAATTGATCCACTGAATGGGTCACCAGGCATCATCTTAGCCAACAAGAAGACCAGCAAACTCAAGATAATCAATTGAGGGATCATGATTAACAAACGCCGTAAAATCGTTTTCCACATGCTTAATCACTCTCCTTTTCTTCTAATTCTTCAAGTTTAGCTTCGTGGGCCATATCTTTTGGCAAAGCTACCCAGTGCTTAGGTGCTACTTGTTGTAATGGATATACACGACCATCCTTGTCGTACCACTTGCTTTGATTTTCTTGGAATTCCTTTTCAACTTGTTCGCGATGTTTCTTGTGTTCTTCACGATGTTTAACATCAACTTGAGGAATAGCGGAAAGCAAACGCTTAGTATAGATGTGAATTGGGTGCTTGTAGATTTCTTCACGGCTACCTAATTCAACCAAACGACCACGGTGCATGATTGCCAAGTTTTCTGACATGTGCTTAACAACACCCAAGTCGTGTGAAATGAACAAGTAAGCAATGTTGTATTGTTGTTGAATGTGCTTCATGAAGTTCAAAACCTGTGCTTGAACTGACAAGTCCAAAGCAGACGTTGGTTCATCCGCAACAATTAACTTAGGGTTAGTAGCAACGGCACGAGCAACACCGATTCTCTGACGCTGACCACCTGAGAATTCATGTGGGTACTTGTAGATTGCATCACTAGGCATCCCTACAATATCTAGCAATTCTTGTACACGATCACGTTCTTGATCAGTCGTTAAGTTTTCAAAATTTCTAATTGGCTCTGCAATGATATCTTCAATTCTCTTTCTTGGGTTCAAACTTGACATTGAATCCTGGAAGATCATTTGAACATCTTTATTATAATCAAGCTTCTTACGGTTGCTTGCCTTAGTTACGTCCAAACCCTTATACATGATTTGACCACTTGTAACTTTTTCAACCCCAACAATCGCCTTACCGGTAGTAGATTTACCAGAACCAGATTCACCGATTAAACCGTAAGTTTCACCTTCACCAATTGAAAAATTAATCCCATCAACGGCACGGACATAATCAGTAATTCTGTTCCAAAATCCAGAGCGAATTGGGTAATAGACCTTTAAATCTTTGATTTGAATAATTTCTTTTGCCATAAACTACTCCCCACTTGCTGTCTTTTCATCCTCAAAGTGGAATGACTTCCAGCAAGTACATCTTACCCAGTGACCTGGCGCAACTTCATGCACCTTAGGTTCTTCTTCATGTGCGCTAGCAGGAATCCAAGGAATTCTTGCAGCAAATCTATCACCAGTACGTGGCATATTCTTCAAAGATGGCACAGTACCGTGAATTACATGAAGATCTTCATCCGTATCGTCTGATTGAGGCATTGAGTTAAGTAATGATCGAGTATATGGATGAAGTGGGTTTTCAAAAATTGTCTTTACATCAGATTTTTCAACAATTTGACCAGCATACATGACTGCAACTTCATCAGCAGTTTCTGCTACAACACCTAAGTCGTGAGTGATCAAAATAATCCCTGAGTGAGATTGTTTTTGAATATCTTCAAGCAAATCCAAAATTTGAGCTTGAATAGTAACATCCAAAGCTGTTGTTGGTTCATCGGCAATAATAACTTCAGGCTTACATGCAATCGCCATCGCAATTACAACACGCTGACGAAGCCCACCAGACAACTCATGTGGGTACATTTCGTACATTTCTTCAGGCTTTGGCATTCCTACTTGATTAAACAATTCAATTACACGTGCGTGACGTGCCTTTTCGTCCATATCAGTGTGGTAATAAAGAGTTTCAGCAACTTGGTCACCAACACGCATCAATGGGTTCAAGCTGGCTAACGGGTCCTGGAAGATCATTCCGATCTTGTCCCCACGAATCTTATTGAAAAGTGATTCATTCAAGCCAACTAGGTTTAATTCATTGTAAAGAATGTCCCCTGTTACTTTAGTATTTTTATGGTCGTACAATCCAATGATACTTGAGGCAATTGTACTCTTACCACAACCAGATTCACCAACGATGGCTAAAATCTCATCGCGCTTCAGAGTCAGATTAACATCGTCTGCCGCATCATAGAATTTCCCTTGCAAACGGTATGCCGTATGCAGGTGTTGAATATCTAATAAAAGATCACTCTGCTTCTCCAAAGGTCATTCCTCCATCTCGAGCTTTTTTATTAAAAGCATTTAATCTTTTCTATTTATTTTCTAATTATAAACACAAAGCCGGTCGTATGCAAATCACGACACGGATTTTTTTAGAAAATTATCCTTGATGAGACTTAATATATGAAACAGCATCACCAATTGTTTTAATTTTTTCAGCTTCATCATCAGGAATTTCTGCGCCAAATTCATCTTCTAGCTGCAAGATAAATTCAACCAAATCAATTGAATCAGCATCCAAATCGTTCATAAAATTAGTGTCTTCAGTGATCTTATCCTTATCAACATCAAAATTATCAGCGATCATGTCTTTAATTTTATTAAAAATTTCTTCTTCTGACATAAAACTTCTCCTTTTTAATAAAACATTGTACTATTTTTCAGCGAATTCGTCTCTAAAATCTGCAACAAGTTTTTCTTTAATCATTTTATCTACTTGCTTAAGAGTGAAATAAATTGGACGTTCATTTGATCTACCGTGGGTTTTAACTACCGGTGCATTAACGCCTAGTAAAACTGCACCGCCATATTTAGCCGTATCAAATTTAGATTTTAAGCTTGATAACGAGCCCTTCACCATTAAGGCACCTAACTTGGTCATTACACCGCCATTTAATAAACTATCTTTTAATAAATGAAGCAAGACGCTAGAGGTTCCTTCAATGTTCTTAAGTACAGCGTTTCCGGTAAAGCCATCGGTTACTACCACATCTGCCTTGCCTAATAGCAATTCATTACCTTCAATATTACCTAAGAAATTCAAATTACTTTCTTTAAGCAATTCATAGGCCTTTTGGTGAACATCATCACCCTTGTCGCTTTCAGCTCCATTATTTAAGAGCATTACTCGCGGATTTTGAATACCACGGATTTTTTCTGCATAGTATGAAGCCATTTCAGCCCACTGCAAAAGATATTCCGGCTTGCTTTTGGCATTAGCGCCGACATCGACCATATTAAAGCCGTCATCACTATTTTGAACAGGTAAAGTGGGCATCAAGCCTGGGCGTATAATTCCCTTAATTCGGCCAATAATAAAAATTCCGCAAGCAAGCAATGCACCAGTATTGCCTAAGGAAAGCAACGCATCAGCTTTTCCTTCCTTAACGAAGTTAGCTGCCACAACCATTGACGAATCTTTCTTTTTTCTGATTGCCTTAACAGGTTCGTCTTCGTCAGCAATAACTTCTGTTGTTGGGACCACACCTAATTGATCATTAATTTGATCTTCAGGGATTAACTTTCTTAATGCTTCTTTATCACCAAATAATAAAAATTTAGTCTCAGGCATTTCAGCTTTAGCTTGTAAAACCGCCTTAACGATTGCATCTGGGGCATTTTCGCCACCCATCGCATCAATTGCAATTGTTCTCATATATTCACCACAATCTTTTCTAAATTCTGTTTTGCTCTAATTGCTTATATTCTAGCACTTGCTTAAGTGCCTTATGTCCTGGATCTGATAAATCAGGATCAGCCGCAACCAAAGCTCGTGCTTCTTTTTGCGCAACGACCAATGTATTGTAGTTATTTACTACATCACCCACACGAAATTCTGGCAATCCTGACTGAGCCTTACCAAACAAATCACCTTCACCGCGCATCTTTAAATCTTCTTCAGCTAATTTGAAGCCGTCATTGGTCGACGCAATAATTTTCATTCTTGCTTTACCTGAATCGGTCTTAGGATCAGCTAGAAAGACACAATAACTTTGTGTTTGTCCTCGACCAATTCGACCACGCAGTTGGTGCAATTGACTTAAGCCAAAACGATCAGCATTATAAATCACCATCATATTGGCATTAGCCACATCAACTCCAACTTCAATCACACTGGTAGTTACTAAAATATCGATCTCACCAGCTGCAAATGCAGTCATAATCTCATCTTTTTGCGCACCTGGCATTTGACCATGAAGCAGGACTACCTTGTGATTAGGAAAATCATGGCTTAATTTTTCATGCAATTCTTCTGCATTTTTTAAGTCTAACGTCTCTGACTCGGTAATCAATGGTGTCACAGCGTAAATCTGAAAGCCTTGATTTAGCTGCTCTTGCATTTGTCGATAGACTTCCTTCATTTGACTACTTGTTTTCCATGTGGAAATAATTGGCTTTCTTCCGGCTGGTAAATGATGTATTTCAGAGACTGTCATATCACCATAAACTGTCAAAGCCAGCGTCCGCGGGATTGGCGTAGCGGTCATTGCCAAAATATCTGGTTGATCGCCTTTATTAATCAAAGCTTGTCGTTGTCCTACACCAAAACGGTGCTGCTCATCAATAATGACTAGACCTAATTTTTTAAAGATAACACTATCTTGAATTAAAGCATGAGTGCCAATTACCACATTAATCGTGCCATCAGTTAATTCACGGTAGATCTCACGCCGCTCCAGTGTTTTTGTATTGCCTGTTAAAAGAGCTACTCGCACACCTAAAGGACGCAACAATTCATCGATTTTTTTGAAATGCTGAGTTGCCAGAATTTCTGTTGGCACCATCAAAGCCGCCTGATAGCCAGCTGTAATGGCTGCAAAAATCGCATAAACGGCTACAACAGTTTTTCCAGAACCAACATCACCCTGCAAAAGTCGCCGCATTTGACCATCAGAATGCATATCAGCAAAGATTTCATTAACCACATGCTTTTGATCATCTGATAATTCAAATGGCAGAGATTTAGTTAATTGAGCAATTTCTGTCAGATCGTATTTCTTTGCATAACCCATTTGTTTACCATCATTACGGGTCAATAAAGCTAATTGTAATTCAAAAATAAAAAACTCACGAAAAATTGCACTTCTCTTAGCTAGTTCAGCCTCATGACTATTCTTAGGGTGGTGCATTTTTTCAATAATTACTTGGTCTTTTAAAAGACGATATTCTTGCCGCAACTTTTCCGGAACAATATCCTGCACTTGATCAATAAAATCGTCAATAGCCACATTAATTAGATCTACTAATTTTTTTTGCTTAACATGTCGATTAACCGGATAAATCGGCGCCATACCACTATCATTTTCTTTGGCTGCTACGAATTTAAAGGCCGTTAAACTTTGCCGGGCAACATTGTATTTACCATAAATAGCTACTTCTTGTCCGATCTCAATTTTATTTTTTAACCACGGCTGATTAAAAAAATTGACCATGATTACATCATGGTCAATTCTCATCTTGAAACTTAAGCGCGTTTTCTTATAGCCAAAACGACTAACAAACGCTTCAGTGGCTACTATTCCCTTTAGCATTACTTTTTGACCATCCATGATTTGATCTAACGGTAATGTTTGTAATTCGTCATAACGAAAAGGAAAGTAAAAAAGCAAATCATAAATACTATAGATGCCTAAGCTTCCTAATGCAGCTGTAGTCTTTGTCCCTACACCCTTTAAGTCTGTGACAGGAGCAAATAATGCATTATCAATCATTGTTATTCAACTGATACTAAGAAGTGATATACAGGTTGACCACCATCATGAATTTCAAATTCAAGATCATCATGTTTGGCTTCAAGTTGTTCAACTACTTCTTGTGCTTGCTCTTCACTAGCATCACGGCCAAACATAATTGTGATAATTTCTGAATCTTCATCCAGCATCTTTTCAATCATATCAACAGTAGTCTTAATTAAATCAGCATTGTCAACCTTAATCTTGCCATCAACAATTCCCAAGTAGTCATTCTTATGAATTTCTACTTCATCGATTTCAGTATCACGGGTAGCTTGAGTAACTTCACCTGAAACAACCGTATCTAAGTCCTCTGTCATAGCTTCCACATTTTCATCAACAGATGCATCTGGATTGAATGAAAGCATTGCGGTTAAACCCTGAGAAATAGTCTTAGTTGGTACAATACCAACCGGAATATCACTAACTTCAGCAGCCTGCTTAGCAGCCATAACAATATTACCGTTGTTTGGCAAGACAATAGCTTTCTTCGCACCAGACTTCTTGATTGCATCAATAAAGTCTTGAGTTGATGGGTTCATCGTTTGCCCACCCGAGATAATACGATTTACCCCTTCACTTTCAAACAACTTACGAATACCGTTACCTGAAGCAACTGCGATCACTGCAAAATCAACTGCTTCTTGTTGTTCTTCATCTTGGTCAACGATGCTTTCGTGTTGGATTCTCATGTTATCAATCTTGATCTTGCCTAATTGACCAAACTGACTACCGTATTGGAAAACATCACCAGGGTGTTCAGTATGAACGTGAACCTTAGCAATTTCACCATCAGAAACAGCTAATAATGAATCGCCCAAGCCAGACAAGTGCTTTCTAAATTCTTCCAAATCAAACTTCTTTTTATTTGGCACATCGGCATCAAGATCAACCATGATTTCAGTACAGTAACCATTTTTAATATCTTGAGTAGCCAATTGGCTTTGAACTGAAGATTGGTGGTGCATTGCATTGATCATTTCATCCATTTCATTTTCGTCAGGTTGATATTGATCTGCAAAGTTTTCACCCATTAAGCCTTCCAAAAAGCCTTCATAGATAAACAAAAGGCCTTGACCACCTGAGTCAACTACACCAACTTGCTTCAAAACAGGCAATAAATCTGGAGTTGACTTAAGAGCCTTCTTAGCACCTTCAACTACAGCTTTCATTACTTCAGTTACATCGTCGGTGTCATTGGCCTTAGTAGCACCGGCTTGTGCAGCAACACGAGCTACAGTAAGAATAGTACCTTCAACTGGCTTCATTACAGCCTTATAAGCAGTAGCAACACCATTTGAAAAAGCATTTGCTAATTCCTGTGCAGTTAAGGTCTTCATCCCTTGGGTAGCCTTGTAAAAGCCACGGAATAATTGTGAAGTGATAACCCCACTGTTACCACGGGCACCCATTAGCATACCTTTAGCCAAGCTTTCAGTTAAATCACTAACACTAGTACTTGGATTTTCTGAAACAGCCTTAGCACCACTTTCAATGGTTAAGTTCATATTAGTACCAGTATCACCATCAGGAACTGGGAAAACATTCAAAGAGTTAACAAACTCCGCATTTTTACCAATTCGATGAGTGGCAACACGTACCATATCTCTAAATTGCTTACTATCTATCTCATTTAAAACCACTATTTAAAACCTCCGCTTGTGTTATTCGTCAAGTACCTTAACGCTTTGTACAATGACATTAACGGCCTTAGTGTCTATTCCTAATTGATTCTTCAAATTGAACTTAACACTATCTTGAACATTCTTACTTACTTCAGAAATCTTCAAACCATAGCCAACAATAATGTACACATCAACCGTAATTTCGTTATCTTCTGACTTGACAACAACACCGCGCTTATAGTTGGCACGATTAA
>ERZ1090865.1550-NODE-1551-length-11238-cov-10.736296_pt1 | contig 11238 bp, 11 predicted proteins | sample MGYA00478478_ERZ1090865 | MGnify/ENA primary metagenome ERZ1090865 (study PRJEB33644, sample SAMEA5815715) | chicken gut metagenome | biome: Chicken; feature: Gastrointestinal Tract; material: Caecum | place: Ireland | collected 2019-01-01 | study: A study of... | reverse complement strand
TAGTGAAAATATATAGTTCACTGTTTGTGGAAGGCAATATTATGATGTTTCAAATGGTTTTCCCATATACAAAAAGATATTTGAACTATGGGTTCTCGGTTTTATACTTCCGAAAACAAGAGATAAATATAAAAATGATATGATTTATCATTGCAAAAAATGTGGAACTATTTGGGATAACAACAAAATAATTCAACAAGGAACTGATAAATCATTAAAGATCGGCCCTGCAATTCCTGTTACCATAGGTGTTTTGAGCATTTTATTTGCAGTGATTTTGGCGGCGATAGCATTTACTGTAGACCCGCTTTTTAAGGTTCTTCTTATGATTACTGCTTGTCTTATGCTGTCGGCTGGAGTTTTATCACTGATGTCAATAGGAAAACAAAACGTTGTTAAGGCAAGCTGTATACTTTATCAAATATCAGGAGTATTCTTTATTGCTATATTTTTACTGGGAAGAATGAACCTGATTCCGCTGTTAATAACAGTTGTATTTTTCTGGTGTATGAAAACTTATGAAAGAAAATTAAGCTGATTATGAGCATTCAGAATTTGTCTTTTATGCGGTAAGAAGTATATCGGGCAGTAAGTGAAATGGAGAATTTTATTAAAGGGTAATGATTAAAAAAGGAAATGTTGCAAAATCATCAATAATGGATGGTTGAACGACATTCCTTTTTTAATTTCAAAAACCTCTTGACTTTTGCCAGACATAAGTTATAATAGAATTATGCCAGACAAAAGAAAGGAAGGTGATTGTATGAGCCTTAGAACTGGCAGACCAACTGATAATCCGCGTCCAAACAAAATCAGCATACGAATTAGCAATGAAGATAAGAAGATTCTAGAAGATTATTGCGAACAAGAATCTGTGAACAAGACAGAAGCAATAAGCCGTGGGATTAAAAGATTGGAAAAAGACATAAAAAAAGAATGACCAGTCACTTTGGCGAGTAGTGGTCATTCTTAGAGGTCATCAGAAGTCTCCCTCTGATAAATCTATCATATCAGAATTCGAGACTTCTTTCAAGAGTAAAGTGAAAGGAGTTTATTATATGAGCGATATTCAGATTTTTAACAATCCTGAATTTGGTGAAGTCCGTACTATTGTGATTGACGGAGAGCCATGGTTTGTAGGGAAAGATGTGGCATCGTCCCTTGGATATTCAAAGACAGATGGCATGATGCGTCTTGTCGATGAAGAAGATAAAAGAAATATCAGCTCCGTCGATTTGGGGGAGCAGGTATATAAGCAGTCCTATACTCTAGGGATAGTAAATGAGAGCGGAATTTATGCTGCCATTTTTGGAAGCAAGCTTGAGTCAGCAAAGAAATTCAAACGATGGGTAACAAGCGAAGTCCTGCCATCTTTACGAAAAAATGGAAGTTATGGTGTACCTAAAACTATCCCTGAGCAGATTCAACTTTTAGCCCAAGGAAACGTAGAGCTGAACCAGCGTGTTAACACCCTCTCTGAGCGCATGGATAAAATCGAACTTGATCTTCCGGTTCTTCCGATCGAAGCTGACCGGATCACAGAAGCGGTTCGCCGGAAAGGCGTATCGGCTATGGGAGGAAAGCAGTCATCCGCATATCAGAATCGTGGACTGCGGCAGAAAGTGTATAACAACATCTATGCGAACTTGAAATACAATTTTTCGGTTCGATCATATAAAGCGATTAAGCGTAGTCAGTGTGATCGTGCGATTGAAATTGTAAACGAGTGGAAACCGCCGGTATTTCTGGCAGACGAAATCAGTAATTGCAATTCTCAGATGCGTTTTGATGTATGAGCGGAGCGTTAAGTTTTTTACTAACGTAAAAGAATAATACATTATTTTACAAAAGATGAAGTCCGAAATTCAGGAGAAAGAGAGAAAACGATATGATAGAAGAAAGAAAAGACAGTACAACATCTCGAAAATATAAAAACATCCCGATTCTCAATATTAAAGTCATGACAGACGACGAATGGAATCGACTGGCATATAGGCTGTATCTTCAGAGAGCGGGTGAAGCGAATGTCGGAGCGTAGGAAATTTTCAGACTACGAAAAGAAAAGTGTATACGCCAAGTGCAATGGGACATGTGCTATCTGCGGGAATCCGGTAAAGTACAAGAAAATGACCATAGATCACATTGTCCCACTGTCCAAAGGCGGCACGAATGGAATGGATAATTTACAGCTGGCCTGTAAAAGGTGCAATTTGATGAAATCAGATTTTTCCACTGAAGAATTTCTTGATAAAATCCGGGAAATTTCGAAGCACCACAGGTTTGTTAAGATAAAAAGTATGTTTGTAAAGGAGATTGTTTGATATGTCAGATATTCAAAACGCAAGTATGATTTCACTCATGAATGAGCTTTTGGAAAGAGATAACGATACACAGGATAAACTGTTTGATGCGTCTTGTATCATGGGCAAGATTAAGTTGATCGCATATGGTTTTTCTGAAAAGTATCACTTGGAAGATGCAACACTTACCGATGTACAGCAGATGGATTATCTCAACGCGCGGTGCGACATGGGAACAGAGGTATCAATCCTCAACGATTACATTCAGCGTCTTGATGTATTGATTAACTCTATCGGCGGTATGAGTCCTGTGACGGATGATTGATTTTGCATTTTAAAAAAGATTGCAATGTCATATAAGATATAGTAAAATATGTATAAGTAAAAGTATATATGATGACAAGAAGTGCAATTGGATAGTTGATTATCTGATTGCACTTTTTGCGTATAAAATGCGATAGAAAAGGTCTGCCTGTAGGCGGCCTTTTTCTTTTGCCGACCCGAAAATAGTTCTGGTCGCTAACCTCACAAAAATGGAGGAAGATATCATGGCAATGATTACAGTTGATGGCACTGAGATGCCTTGCCCGTCGGTGTTTAACTGGGGATTGCAGGACATTTCGGCAGCAGAAAGTGGAAGAACTGATGATACCATCATGCATAAAAACCGAGTTGGTCAAAAACGGAAGATTTCCTTGCAGTGGAACGGCACTGATCGAGAAACGACAGCCAAAATACTGCAGGCTTTCAATCCAGAATATATTTCCGTTACTTACCCGGACGCAATGTCAGGAGTAGATGAGACAAGGCGGTTCTATGTGGGAGACCGAACAGCACCATATAAATGCTGGTGGGCTGGAAACCACCGAATGGAATCGGTTAGTTTTGATATCATCGAGGTGTAGGCATGAAAAATGTATCATCAAATTTTCGAAATGAATTAAATAATGGAAATCGTAATTATGTAAAATCTGCGGATATTACGCTTAAAAATGGAACTGTACTTCACATCGACAACAGCAAACTCTGGAACAATGGTCTGAAAATAGAAAACGCTGTTTCGAACACGGATAGTTTCGATATAAGCTCAGTAATTATAGGACAATTAACTCTGACATTGTTGAATATCAATGATGAATTTTCAAAATATGATTTTACAGATTGTGTCGCATCAAATGTAAAAGTCGGTCTGAAACTTGAAGACGGAACTACAGAATCGTTGTCTTATGGGAAATTTTACCTTAATGAAACAAACTATAGTAGCGAAGTTATTACCTTAACTTTCTATGATTGCCTATATAAGTTTGATAAAAGTTATTCGGAAAGTAAACTTCAATATCCGGCTACGCTCAACCAAATTGTTCGAGATGCATGTGACGTATGCGGAGTCACTATGGGTACAGTCACGTTTGACAATGATGACTATGTAGTACAAGATCGCCCATCCGATGAGTCATTGACATTTCGCCAGGTTTTATTGTGGGTAGGACAGATTTCCGTCCACTACTTTTATGCTGACGAAGAAGGAAGACTGGCGATCGGATGGTATGATATCGATGGAACAGAACTTAATGAAAACGATACTATAAAATCTGTTTTGCGTGACATTGATGGCAATATAATACTTGATGTTGAAGGAAATCAGATTGTTACAGACATAGAATCGGGACTTTCTTCTTTTGTTTCTCTTAGTACCCATTTAGATGATGTAGTAATCACTGGAATCCGTGTCTTGCAAGATATAGAGACTGATAATGGACAGCAAACAGTTACATACCAGTCTGGAAACGACGGATACGTTCTTTCTGTATCGGGGAACAAATTTGTACAAGGAGATCAGGGAAGTTATATCGCCTCTATGATTGCTGCCAAGGTTGTTGGCGTTCGATTTCGAGGGTTTTCCGCAACGTGTTTATCTGATCCGACAATCGAATGCGGTGATAGCATTATTCTTGTAGACAGGAAAGGAAGAAGATATAAAAGCATTGTTACAAACAATACTTTTCAGCCCGGTAATTTTCAAAATCTTTCATGCGGTGCTGAAACTCCTGCAAGGAATAGTGCAACAAGATATAGTCAGATTACACAAGTATATGTTGATTATCGAAAAGAAATTGAAAAAGAAAAAACGGATCGTGAACAAGCCTTAGAGGATTTAAGCGAAAGAGTTAATAGTTCCGCAGGTGTTTTTACGACTGTTGAAACACTTGAAGATGGTAGTAAAAAATATTATTTGCATAATAAACCCTTGCTGTCGGAATCCGATATAATCTGGACAATGACAGCGGAAGCGTGGACGGTTTCTACGGATGGCGGGAAAACTGTTAATGCAGGAATGACCGTGGATGGTGACACTATTGCAAGAATTTTAACGGCGGTTGGCGTAAACGCAGATTGGATAAAATCCGGAGCAATTTCAATTGAAGATGAAGAAGGAAATGAGACATTTTTCGCGGATACGGAAACAGGTCAAGTGAGAATTGTTGCAGATTACTTTTCACTAAAAGGTAAAAGTATTGAAGAAATTGCAAAAGAGGAATTGGAAGATCAAATCGGAGATTTGGTGATCGGAAATGTTAATCTTCAGAGAAATTCAGATTTTTCAAATGATTTTTCGTATTGGGTAGCTCAGTCCGGATGGACAGTCAGTACAGAAAATCAATTCGAAGGAGTAAATTCTGCTCAATTTTCTCGAACCGGAGCTACGTCTAATTCTGCCAGAGATTTATATTCTGCAGCACAGACAATACCGGCTAATGCTGGAGAGTATTATACAGCATCTGCATATTTTTATACAGATAATGCAGACGGAATAGATGCCAATGTTTCGTTTGGTTTTTGGTATTACGACAAAGATAATTCTCCCGTTTTTTCGACAGACCAAACCGTTTCACTGACCGTCTCATTTACAAATAAACGTTGGGTAAGGCATAGTATAACAGCTATTGCTCCAGAAAATACAGCATATATCGCTATGTATGTAATAGCATATCGCAATGGTACGTTTTATGTTGCAAAACCACAACTCGAAAAAGGAAATGTAGTTACGGATTGGAAACTCGCTCCCGAAGATACAGAAGATTATGTAGATAATTTGATTGCTGATCTTAAGGAGCAGATAGACGGGAAAATTCAGACTTATGACCAGACAACAGATCCGTCAACTGATTGGAATGATACAGAAAAAGAATTACATACAGGAGATTTATGGTACCACCCAGATCAGAAAACTACTAAGAGATGGAACGGAAATGAATGGATAGAATTGCAAGACCAGGAAGCAATCGATGCGTCTAAATTAGCGAAAACAAAAGCACAGGTTTTTTATACCACTCCTAAACCGCCGTATAACGTAAACGACTTATGGGTTCAAGGGAGAACTGGCGATATTATGCGATGCAAAACCGCAAGATCATCCGGAAATTACGTTGCAACAGACTGGGAAAAAGCCAGCAAATACACAGATGATTCAGCATTAAATGATTTTATAAACGGTGATTTCAAAAACACCATAGATGATTTGGAAGAACAAAATGACAAGAAAGCAGAAACATGGTATCAGTCCACAGATCCATCGACTTCTTGGACAACCACTGAACTAAAAAACGAACATAAAGGAGATATCTGGTATAATACATCTTCTTCGGTTCAAAAATCATATAGGTGGAGTGGAACCGAATGGCAGGAAATGAAAACAACGCCGCCACCAGATGTTTTTGATAAAATAGATGGAAAAGCTCAAATTTTTGTTTCTCAACCAATTCCTCCATATGCAATTGGTGATTTGTGGTTTAATTCAACATCGTCAGATATTATGACTTGCGTTACGGCAAGGACATCTGGTTCCTATAATGCATCTGATTGGCAGAAACGGAACAAATATACAGACGATTCAGCTGTAACTAATTTAGATAAGGAACTTAACCAACAAGGTGTTTTTGATAGACTTACTAATAATGGTAAGTCGCAAGGAATTTTTCTTAGAGATGGTCAATTATATTTAAACGGTCAGTATATGGAATTTAACGGAGCTAAAATTGGTGGATGGTTGATAAGTGGAAATCAATTAAGAAATGATCAAACAAATTTCGAAGTGAAATTTCAGGCGCCTACTGTATATGGGACATCCGGACTTAGTACGGCCGATATTATTGCAGTGCATGACAAAGAAAAAGATACTTGGCCGTTTGTTGTCACTTCTGATGGTTCTATGGATCTGGGAGACGAATTCCAATATCGTCCAAATGGATTTGCTTATGATTCCACCGTGCAAATGAATGTTGGAGGATGGCAGATCAAAAAAGCGCAAAATATATGGGGATACAATGAAGTAATATACTGGGATACAATCGAAACACAGACAAACGGTATCGGGGCAAAAGGGCCATGGGTAATCTGGGGCGGTTGGAATGGCGGCGCATCGCTTGATTATGTAAATAATTACAAGTTTGTCGTGTCTGATCAAGGTAACGTGTATGCTCAAAGATTTTACGATAATGGTCAGCAATTACTTCCGATGGTGATAGAGACCATACATACAACAACTACCGGAAATTATTGTACTCTATCAAAACCTGGATATTTCCTGATTGAATGTAATTTGATTTCCAACAGCGGGGCGTATTACGTTACTGGTATTAATAACCAAACGAACGAAAACTATGTAGTGATTATTAGTGGAACCAATAATACAGCCGTCGATCTCTATGTAGTTTGGTGTAAAAAACCAGATTAGGAGGTAAATTAGAATGAGTCTAAAATTTAAAGACGGGACAACTTTCGAAAATGCAGTTGGATATAACCTGAACAAAATTACTGTGATTATCAACGACTATGCTGAAATTGGCAGCCTTGAAAGCGCCATTACCAAAAAAGAAAATTTGCAAACCGTCGAAATAAATGGCACAATATATGAGCATTTGTCCATATACGACGAGTTATCTTTTACCATCATCAAAGAATCTGGTGGCAGCATAAATGTTATATTTGGATTAAGGGAAAAAACCGAGTCTGAAATTGCACTGGAGCAGGAGCAGAAAGCAGCAGAAGAACGGCAGGAAACAGTTGATACCGCACTGACTTATCTGACAGACCAGCAGGCTCTGACAGTCAAGGAACTGTGCAGGAAATGGGAAGATGACCCGGACGGCTATCACTACAGCCTGGACAATCCGGAAGATCTTCGGCGGCAGCATGCAGATGGTCTGTGGAAGCTCCAGAAAGACCATGACAAGCAGGCATCCTGGTATCCGGGAGCGGATCCGACACTGTGGGTGCAGATTGTAGAGGGACATGCTGGCACGTTGGAAGACCCTATACCAGTTCCGGACAGTGTGACAACTTCCGGTTTTGAGTATATTTATGGGAAATACTACAGCGAGGGCAGCACCGTGTACCTGTGCCAGCGGCAGGGTGTTGAGAATCCTGAAGAAATGTACGGTCAGGTAGAAAAACTGTATTTTGCACCGTCAACACTTGTTGGACAATATTTTGTTGTTGCAGAGGTATAATAGATGAAGTTATCAAACGGCAAAATGGAAGAATATTTGAATGGTCTGGATGCGTGTAAAAGCGCATCCGGATTTCCGGGAATGATGATAGGAATTGTACATCGGAGAATCGCCAATGAAATCAAAGAATATCTGATTGAAAAACAGAAAATATTTGAAAAATACGGCAAACAAAATGAGAGTGGAACTTGGGTTATTACACGCGATTCCAAAGGAATAAATGAGGCAATGAAAGAGCTTTTTGACATATCACAGATAGAATCTGAAATTGATATTCCACAGTTTTTAGAAGAGGAATTTGTGGAAAAGTTCCAAGATAATGCTTTAAATGCGCAAAATTATGATACCTTATATGAGATTTTTGTGAGAAAGGAAAAGGAATAACATGGCAGAAATATATTGGGATTCATATATTTTAAAATCTTTACCAGAAGATTCTGACACTATATTGATAAAAGATTCTAATGGAAATTCAAACAAAAGAATTACAATTGAAGCATTATGGGCGTGGATCGAGAACAAAATAGAGTCTGAAAATTTATCGCCTATGCTTTATTCTGGAAGCGGAGCACACAATGCAATTTACCGAGGAAAATCTCTTGGTTCGTCTGTATCATCTGAACAATATTCAGCTATAAGTTCAGGAACTTTTGAAAATTTATATATCGGAGATTATTGGACAATTGGTGGAATAAATTGGCGTATTGCAGCATTTGACTATTATTTAAATTGCGGGGACACCAATACACTAACGCATCATGCCGTAATTGTCCCTGATAGTGTTTTGTATAATTACGTCATGAATGATACAGACATAACTACAGGTGGATATAAAGGTTCTAAGATGTATACCAATGGCCTTTCGCAAGCAAAATCCACGATTGAGTCAGCGTTTTCAAATCATATTTTTAGTCATCGTATTTACATCTCCAACACAATGGAAGAAGGCCGTCCGTCAGAGAATGTCTGGGTTGATAGTGAAGTTGAGTTAATGAATGAAAATATGGTTTATGGGAGCAGACAATTTTCTCCTGTTTCAAATGGAGTTACAGTACCTGCAAATCAAACAATTGAAAAGACTCAATTGCCATTATTTGCGCTTGAACCGAGTAGAATATGTAACCGTAATACATATTGGCTAAGAGACCCGGTGTCTGCTTCGGCTTTTGCCTTTGTAAATTACACAGGATATGTTGGATTTAGTCAATCCTCTGGCTCCTATGGAGTACGTCCGGTGTTTGCTATTTCATAATAAGAAAGGAGTTGCGTTAATTGATTAGTAATTGTGGACATGATGAAAACGGAAGATATTCCGGCGGAAAGGCAGGCGACCAAACCGGAACAGAATGGCAGATTATTCCCTGGTACAATCGCCCGTGGAATTGTGTTATACGATTTAAAAACCAGCAAGTAGCCCAAATGATTGCTGACATTGCACGAGCTGCTGCAAAAAATAATTTGATTGGTTATGACCAAAATCAGAGAACCACTTATTGGCAACATCTTAAGGCAAGCAATTATGATCCGGCACAGATTACGATTGCCTGTGAAGCGGATTGTTCTTCTGGCGTAGCGGCGAACGTCAAGGCAGTAGGATACCGACTTGGAATCCAGACACTTAAAAATGTATCCGTGGATGCATACACTGGAAACCTTAGAGCGGTTTTGAAACGAGCCGGTGCTATCGAACTAACTGCCAGCAAATATCTGACTTCCGATAAGTATCTGCGTCCGGGAGACGTTTTGCTGTATGAGGGACATCATACGGCTATCAATCTTGACATGGGAAGCAATGCGAGCTGGGGAACTTCTGACAACCCAAGTACACCTTCACAAAAGAATTATCTTTCAAAGGGAGATAAGGGCACAGAAGTCAAGGAAATGCAGGAAAAATTGATTGTTTGCGGATACTCTTGTGGATCATATGGAGCAGATGGTGATTTCGGATCTGGCACAGATTCGGCAGTTAGATCGTTCCAGAAAGATTATGGATTAACTGTAGACGGAAAATTTGGACCTGCAAGTAAAGCCAAGTTAGACGAAGTTTATGCTGCAAAAATTTCGTCAAATTATGAGAAAATAAGCATTTCAACAACCTCTCCATCAGTCAAAGGAATTCGTGTGTGCGGAAATAAAGTCCCTGTATGTTCAGAACCGGGAAATGCGAATAAAATTGTTAGATATCTCAACGACGGAAACCTTATCTCTTGCGATTATCGCGCATGGACAAATGGATCTTGTTTTTATCACTATGCCGATGGATGGGTGGATGGAAAGAACTTGCAAGGATGGGTTGCTGACAACGGGCGCTGGTGGTATCTGATCGGTAACGGCACATTAAGCTATCCGAAAAAACAGCTTTATAAGGTTGGCATTGACACATATTATTTTGATGAAGATGGCTGGATGGTGACTGGATGGCAACAGATTGACGAAAAATGGTATTACTTCCGAAGCTGGGGCGGTATGCAATATGATGCTGTTTTTGGAGTGGAAAAAGACGGTATCACAGATTATTATTATGCTGATAAAAATGGCGTAATGGCTTCTGACGAATGGCTTAAAATCAATGGAGAATGGTACTATTTTCGTGATTGGGGAGCCCGCCTTTACAATGCGTTCCATGATGATGGAGAAAACCTGTATTACCTGAAATCCGATGGGAAAATGGCGCATGATGAATGGCTGCAGATTAATGGAAAGTGGTACTATTTCCGGAGCTGGGGAGCGGCTTACCGCAATGAATTATTCACAGATCCATCAGATGGAAATGTTTATTTTGGCGATTCGGACGGCTCTATGGTACATGATGAATGGATACAGGTGGAAGAAGACTGGTACTATTTCAGGTCATGGGGAGCGGCCATGAACATTGGATTGTGGTCCGACGGTGTTAATACATACTATTTTGGCAAAGATTGCAAAATGAAGACCGGATGGATTGCTGCGGACGATGATACATATTTCTTCCGGGATTGGGGCGCAAGGCTTTATGATGCGTGGATTCTCGAGGGAGAAACATGGAAATATGTCGATAAAGAGGGAAAATATATTCCGGAAAAAGATACAAATGAGCAACCAGATGGTTCGGATGGCAGCATTATATACGCTAAAAATAACACTAAAGCACAATAAAAATCATATATTTATTTTGCTTTTTAAAATGTTTTTATTGACATATTTTTGACGAAAAGATATAATTAAACAGAAGGCATCGCTCTGGGGATATAGGCAATGGGTCGCTATATCCTGGGCCTGGTGCTGACCACCGTAGGGGATTGCGCCTACGGAATATTAGCCCCGGAAGGATAATCCTCCGGGGCATTTTTCGTTTGTGTACGAATTGTACCACGAATCGTACCACGAATCGTGCCCGAATCCTGTCTCTTATACACATCTGACGCTGCCGACGACTAGTCGAGTGTAGA
>ERZ1090865.1549-NODE-1550-length-11239-cov-5.556956_pt1 | contig 11239 bp, 9 predicted proteins | sample MGYA00478478_ERZ1090865 | MGnify/ENA primary metagenome ERZ1090865 (study PRJEB33644, sample SAMEA5815715) | chicken gut metagenome | biome: Chicken; feature: Gastrointestinal Tract; material: Caecum | place: Ireland | collected 2019-01-01 | study: A study of the... | reverse complement strand
CTTTCGGTATTCTTTGACATCGGCACCAACGGGGAACTGGTGGTAGGAAACGAAGAGTTCCTGTTATGCGGAGCCGGTGCGGCAGGGCCCGCCCTGGAAGGCGGCGTGGTGAAAACCGGTATGCGCGCAGCCAAAGGAGCGGTGGAGAGTGTGAAGCTGCAGGATGGCGAATTTCACTGTACTGTCATCGGAGGCGGGACTCCCCAGGGGATCTGCGGTTCCGGAATCATCGATCTTCTGGCACAGCTTTTTTTGAATGGATGGATTGATATCAGAGGGAAACTGGAACCGGAAAAGAGTGATAAGATCCGGATGGAAGATGGTATGTATGGTGTGGAGTACGCGCCGGGACTGATCTTCTGGCAAAATGATATCGATGAGTTTATCAAGACCAAGGCGGCGGCTTACACGATGGTGGAATACGTGCTGAATACGGCGGGAATTTCCATGGATGAAGTCCACAGATTCTATGTGGCCGGTTCTTTCGGGAAACATGTGTCGAAAGAATCTGCCGTTGCCATCGGTATGTATCCGGATCTGGAGAGGGATCGTCTGATCAGCGCCGGCAACGCTTCCCTGGAGGGAGCGCAGAAGATTTTGCTTTCCCGGGCGTAGCTGGACGATCTGGATGAGATTCTGGACAAAATGGTATACATTCAGTTCGGCGCGGTGGAGGACTTCCTTCATATCATGGTGGCGGCTCAGGCGCTGCCCCATACGGATCTTGGAAGATACCCGTCGGTGCTGGAAAAGCTGAAGCTGCGGCTGTGAAAGTATATGGCGGCGTACAGGAAAAAAGAAAGGAGAAAAAGAATGACGGATCTGGGAAAAGATATTAAGAAACTTGGCTTCGGCCTGATGCGTCTTCCGAAAAAGGGAGATGCCATCGATGTGGAGCAGGTAAAGAAAATGGTGGACCGCTTCCTGGAGGAAGGATTTACCTATTTTGACACTGCCTGGGCCTATGACGGCAGTGAGGATGCCATCCGGCAGGCGCTGGTGGAACGGTATCCCCGGGAGAAATTCCTGCTGGCCACCAAAAATGCGGCCTGGCGGGGCTGCAAGACGAGGGAAGAGGCGGCGGCCCAGTTTGACACCTCGCTGAAACGGACCGGGGCCGGATATTTTGACTTCTATCTCCTGCACAATCTGGGAGAGCATCGGACGCAGGCTTTCGATGATCTGGACATGTGGAGCTTTATCCGGGAAAAAAAGGAGGAGGGACTGGTTCGCCATATGGGATTTTCCTTCCACTCCACGCCGGAGGAACTGGATGAGCTGCTCACAAAGCATCCGGAGATGGAGTTTGTCCAGCTGCAGATCAATTACGCGGACTGGGAAAATCCGGCCATCCAGTCACGGGCCTGTTACGAGACGGCCAGAAAACACAAGAAACCGGTGATCATCATGGAGCCGGTAAAGGGCGGCATGCTGGCCAATCCGCCCGAACAGGTGAAAGAAATTTTTGAAAAAGCAGATCCAAAAGCTTCCTGTGCCTCCTGGGGCATCCGCTTTGCGGCCAGTCTGGAAGGTGTGATCACCGTACTGTCGGGCATGAGCAGCCTGGAGCAGATGGAAGACAATCTGTCCTATATGAAGCATTTCAGAGGGATTTCCGAGGAGGAAAAAGCGGTATTAAAAGACGCACAGACAGCATTGAACAGCATTCCGCTGATTCCCTGTACCACCTGCAACTACTGTGCCAAGGTCTGTCCGCAGGATATCGGGATTTCCGGATCTTTTACGGCCATGAATTATCTGACGTTGTATCAGAATAAGGAGATGGCGGCGGGACAGGAAGACTGGCTTGTGGATAAGCACGGCAGAAAGAAAGCCGGCGAATGTATCAAATGCGGCAAATGCGAGGAAGTCTGTCCGCAGCATATCAAAATACGGGAAGAACTGGAGAAGATAGCGAAGATTTTCCAGTAGAAGTCAGACATAGAACCATGAAAGAAGAGCAAATATATTGAAGGAGGAATCATACTTATGCTGAAAAAAACAAATCTGTGCTGTTTCAGCCCCACAGGGGGTACCAGACACATGGGAGAACTGTTCTGTCAGGACATTTCCGAAGAAATGACGGTGACGGATCTTCTGAAAAGGGAAGAAAATCCGCAGCAGCCGGACAGTGATCTGACGGTGATCGCCGCCCCGGTATTCGGCGGCAGGATCCCCTCCACCGCAGCAGAGCGGATCAAAACGCTGAAGGGACAGGGGAAAAAGGCAGTGACGCTGGCTGTTTACGGCGTGCGCGCCTACGAAGACGCGCTGCTGGAGCTGAACAATGCGGCGAAAGCCCAGGGATTTGAGATCATTGCCTCCGCCGCGCTGGTGACCCGCCATTCCATCGTACCGGAAGTGGGAGCCGACCGTCCCGATGAAAAGGATCTGGAGCAGATCCGGGCCTTTGCAAAAGAGGTGGAGGAAAAGCTTTCTGCCGCGGACAGAAAAGAAGTGCAGGTTCCGGGGCAGGAGCCTTATAAAGCGCCCATGCAGGTGGCGGCCACACCGGTCTCCCTGGAGGGATGTGTTCAGTGTCAGGCTTGTGTCAGAGTCTGTCCCAATGGAGCTATCGCTTTAAAAGACGGCAGGATCGAGACGAAACTGGAAAACTGTATTCTCTGTATGGCCTGTACCGCTGTCTGTCCGAAGAAGGTGCGCGTCCTTCCTGCTCCCATGCAGCAGGGTATGAACGAAAAACTGGGGCCTTTGAAAGAAGTACACCGTGAGAATGAATTTTTTATCTGAGGGAGGAGCGATGACAGAAAAGGAAAAGCGTGACGCCGGCATGATCTATGATGCCAATTACGATGAGGAGCTGGGACGGGAGATGGAAAAAGGACAGGATCAGTGCTTTGCGTACAATCAGATCCTGCCCTCCCGCAAAAAAGAACGGGAAGAGATGATGAGAAAGTTTCTGGGAGGGACGGGCGAGTCTTTTGAGATCCGCTCCCCCTTCTGGTGTGATTACGGTTATAATATAACCGTCGGAGAGAATTTCTTCTCCAATTATAACTGCGTGATTCTGGATGCTGCGCCGGTAACCTTCGGGGATAATGTATTCATCGCGCCGGACTGCGGTTTTTACACGGCCACGCATCCGGTGGACAAAGGGCGCAGAAACCAGGGACTGGAATACGCTTATCCCATCACCGTGGGCCATGACGTCTGGTTTGGCGCCGGCGTGCAGGTGATGCCCGGGGTGACCATCGGCAGCAACGTGGTGATCGGAGCCGGCAGCGTGGTCACCAGGGATATCCCTGACAACGTGGTGGCGGTGGGAAATCCCTGTCGGGTGATCCGGACGATCGAATCGGATGAACAGAGAAAAGAGGGCTGACCGCACAGTGCGGCAGCCCTCTTTTCCTGCGGGCAGAAAGGATTATGACAATTCTGTCATGCCGTGATAAAGCTGATAGTATACTCCTTTCTGAGCCAGCAGTTCCTCGTGGTCTCCCCGCTCGATGATATGTCCGTGATCCAGCACCATGATGGCGTTGGAGTTGCGCACGGTGGAAAGACGGTGGGCGATGACAAAGACGGTTCTGCCCTCCATCAGGTGATCCATGCCCTTTTCAATCAGCTGTTCTGTCCGGGTATCGATGCTGCTGGTGGCTTCGTCCAGAATCAGGACCGGCGGATCGGCTATGGCTGCCCGGGCGATGGCCAGCAGCTGGCGCTGCCCCTGGGAAAGTCCCTGGCCGTCCCCGGTGATCCAGGTGTCATATCCTTCTGGCATCCGTCGGATAAAAGAGTCGGCGTTGGCCAGAACCGCTGCCTGGCGCACTTCCTCATCGGTGGCGTCCAGTTTTCCAAACCGGATATTGTCGGCAATGGTACCGGTGAACAGATGGGTATCCTGCAGGACGATGCCCAGGGAGCGGCGAAGAGACTCTTTTTTGATTTCCCGCACGTCGATCCCATCATAGGTGATGGAGCCGCCGCTGATGTCGTAGAACCGGTTGATCAGATTGATGATGGTGGTTTTTCCGGCGCCGGTGGAGCCCACGAAAGCGATTTTCTGTCCCGGCTTCGCATAAAGGCTGATACGATCCAGAATCACTTTGTCTTCTTCGTAACCGAACACCACATCGTGGAATCTCACGTCCCCCTTAAGGGGCGTCAGTCTGTGGGAGCGGGTATCTTCCCAGGCCCACATGCCGGTGTGTTCCGTGCTTTTTTCAAGATCGCCTTTTGGGTTTTGGAAGGCTCGCGTGAGAACCACATGGCCTTCATCGATTTCCGGCTTTTCTTTCATCAGGTCAAAGATCCGTTCCGCGCCGGCCAGGGCGGCCAGCATCATGTTGGACTGCTGGGTGAACTGGTTCACCGGCATGGCTGCCTGGCGTACGAAAATCAGATAGCTGGCCAGGGTTCCGATATCCAGGATGCCGCTGATGGCCATGAAAGCGCCGGTGACGGATACCAGGGCATAGTTGATATAGGAAATGCTGACCACCATGGGAATCATGGTGCTGGCATAGGCGGCGGCTCTGGTTCCGGCTTCCCGCAGCAGAAGATTTTTCCTGCAAAAGGCGGATATGTTATGGGATTCGTGATTGAACACTTTTACCACTTTCTGCCCCCGTGTCATCTCCTCGATGTAGCCGTTGAGCTCGCCCAGATACTGCTGCTGCTGATTGAAGTAATAGGTGCTTTTCTTTCCGCTGTAGCGGATATAGAGAAACATGGCACCATATCCCAGGATGACCAGCAGACTCAGCTGCCAGCTCAGGATAAAAAGCAAAACCAGAGTTCCCGTCACCTGGATAAAACTCTGGATGACCATGGCGAAACTGTTGTTAAGAGCGTCGGATACGGTGTCCACGTCGTTGGTGAAGCGGCTCATGGTGTCGCCGTCCGGGTGCTGGTCAAAATATTTCAGAGGAAGTTTCTCCATGGTATGGAACAGATCCCGGCGGATATCGTAGATGATCTTCTGGGCGGCTTTTACCATGGTCTGGGTGTATCCCCAGGCTGCCAGGGCGCCGGTCAGATAAATGGCGGCGGTGACGGCCACGCCGAAGATCAGGCCGCGGATGTCGCCCGGTACGATATAGCGGTTGACCAGCGGTTTTACCATGTAGGTGCCAAGAAGATTGGAAAGGGCGCTGACGGTGACCAGCACCGCCACCACAGCCAGCAGAAATTTGTGCATGCCCATGTAAGACAGCAGCCTGGCAAAGGTATGTCTGAGATTTTTTGGTCGTTTCCGGTTCAGTGGCGCCGGCATATCACATTCCTCCTTCCTGAATGCCCTTCATCTGGGACTCGTAGATTTCCTGGTAAATGGGGCTGGAGGTGAGAAGGCTTTCATGGGCGCCCACAGCGTGGATCTTTCCGTCGTCCAGGATGATGATCTTATCCGCATGCATGACGGAGGTGATCCGCTGGGCGATGATCAGTTTTGTCATGGAAGGAATCCCGGCAAGCCCCGCGCGGATCCGGCCTTCCGTAGCGGTGTCCACGGCGCTGGTGGAATCATCGAAGATAAGGATCTTCGGATGCTTTAAAAGGGTGCGGGCGATGCAAAGCCGCTGCCTCTGCCCGCCGGAGAGGTTGACGCCGCCCTGATCCAAAAGGGTGTCAAGGCCGTCAGGAAACTTTGCGATGAATTCGTCCGCGCAGGCAATCCGGCAGGCTTTCATCAACTCTTCGTCGGAAGCATCCTCGCGGCCCCATTTGAGGTTTTCCCGGATCGTACCGGAAAAAAGGACGTTCTTTTGCAGGACGATACCCACCGCGTCGCGCAGCGCCTCAAGGGAGTAGGCGCGGACATCCTTTCCCCCCACGGACACACATCCCTGGGAAACATCATAGAGCCGGGGAATCAGCTGCACCAGGGTGCTTTTGGAAGAGCCGGTGCCGCCGATGATGCCTACGGTTTCTCCGGAACGGATGTGCAGCGTGATATCAGAGAGGGTGTATTCTTTTGCATCTGCTTTGTATTTGAAGAAAACATGGTCAAACTCGATCCGGCCGTCGGAAACTGCGATGACGGGATCGACAGGATCGGAAAGGGTACTTTTTTCATCAAACACCTGATTGATCCGTCTGGCGCTGGCCAGGGAACGGGTGAGCATCAGGAAAACATTGGAAATCATCATCAGGGAATTGATGATCTGCATGACATAGCTTAAAAAGCCGGTCAGGATACCCACCTTAAGGCCGCCGGTCTGAACCAGATTGCCGCCGAACCAGAGGATCAGTACGATGGAAGTGTACATGGTCAGCTGAAAAGCGGGCAGATTCAGCACGGCAAAATGAAAGGTGGTGCGGCTGGTGTCGGCCAGGGCGCGGTTGGCTTCATCGAAATACCGTTCCTCGTAATCTTCCCGCACAAAGGCTTTTACGGCCCGGATGGCAGTGAGGTTTTCCTGGATGACGGCGTTTACCCGGTCCATGCAAAGCTGCAGCTTTGTGTACAGCGGAGCGACTTTCTTTACGATAAAGAAAAGAACGCAGGCCAGGATGGGGATACAGACCACGAACACCAGGGCGAGGGCTGCGTTCATCCAGAACGCCAGGAAAAGACCGATGATCAGGGCCACCGGACCGCGGATCATGGGCCGGATTCCGTTTGTGATGGCATTTTGCATCACGGTAATGTCCGTGGTCATACGGGTGATAAGAGAAGAGACTTCAAAATGATCCAGATTGGCAAAGGAATAGTCCTGAATCTTCCGAAATTCTGCCTCCCTTACGTAGGCGCCAAATCCCAGCGCGGCTCTGGCGGCATAGCGGGCGTACAAAAGCCCGGTGATCAGGGAAAGCAGTGCGCAGACGCCCATTTGAATACCTTTTTGGAAGATGAGATAGATGTCGCGGTTTTGTACGCCTACGTCGATGATATCCGCCATGATCAGGGGAATGGAAAGTTCGAAGGCAGTTTCTGCGATGATCAGAAGGATACACAGGACAAATTCTTTTTTAAAAGGGCCAAGATGAGTAAAAATACGTTTCAGGTCCTGCAAGAAAACAACCCCTTTCTGCAAAATATTCTCCTTCATATTATGGAACAGTTCTGGCAAATGTCAATGGAAAATTTTTAGGAGACTGCGGCAAATCAAAGACTATACCTTTAAACAGGTTTATGATATGATCTATAGGAAAAAATGAGAATGAGGGAGAGCGATCAATGAACAGTATGTTAACCAATATCAACAATGTCATGTATACCTTTGTTCTGCTGATCCTTCTGGCGGGAGTGGGTATTTACTTCACCATCCGCACCAGGGGAGTGCAGATCCGGCTGCTAAAGGACGGTATCGCGTCGCTGATGGAAAAGTCGGAAAAGACGGATCAGGAAGGCCAGCCGAAGGTGTCCTCCTTCCAGGCGTTGATGATCTCCACCGCTTCCAGAGTGGGAACCGGCAATATCGCCGGTATCGCCACGGCCATCGCCGCCGGAGGCCCCGGCTCTGTGTTCTGGATGTGGCTGATGGCGGTGATCGGCGGGGCTTCCGCCTTTGTGGAGAGCACGCTGGCACAGATTTACAAAGTAAGACAGAACGGTCAGTTCCGCGGCGGCCCGTCCTATTACATGGAGCGGGCGCTGAAGAAACGCTGGCTGGGCATATTATTTTCTGTTTTGCTGATTATCTGCTTCGCTTACGGATTCAATGGCCTGCAGTCTTTTAATATGTCGTCGGCTCTGGAATACTATATTGCGGACTATTCCAAAACGATCTGGCCTGTGGCGCTGGGTCTGATCCTGGCGGCCGCCACGGCGGCTGTGATCTGGGGAGGCGTTCACCGGATCGGTTTTATCACTTCCGTGATGGTCCCGGTGATGGCGACGATCTATATTCTGATCGGTCTTGTGACCATGATTCTTCACATCCGGGAACTGCCGGCGGTATTTGCCATGATTTTTGAGAATGCCTTTGATTTCCGGTCTATGGCCGGCGGTTTTGCAGGAAGCGCGGTGGTGATCGGTGTGAAGCGGGGATTGTTTTCCAATGAAGCCGGTATGGGAAGCGCGCCCAATGCTTCCGCCTCCGCCGATGTGGAACATCCGGTCAAACAGGGGCTGGTGCAGGTGATTTCCGTGTTTATCGATACGCTGCTGATCTGTTCCAGCACTGCCATGATGCTGCTGGTATCCGGTGTGGAAGGGAAAACCGGTGTGATGGACGGCATCCCCTTCGTGCAGGCCGCCATCAGCGCCAACGTGGGGCACTGGGGCATCCATTTTATCACGGTATCTATTTTTGCCTTTGCCTTCAGCAGTCTGGTGGGGAACTATTATTATGCGGAGTCCAATATTCTGTTTATCAAAAACAGTAAAATACTGCTGAATGTATTCAGGGCAACCTGCGTCGCCGCCATATTCCTGGGAGCACAGGCGGATTTTTCCCTGATGTGGAACATCGCCGACATCACCATGGGCTGTATGGCTCTTGTGAATATCGTGGTGATTTTCCTGCTGGGAGGCACGGCGGTAAAGGCGCTGAAGCATTATGAGATGTTAAAGAAACAGAAGAAGCCCATTGTATTTAAAGGGACAGATATAGGAATCGAGGATACGATATGGAAATAGCAAGAGAAAGGGACAACGCCAAAAAGAAAATGCTGCTGGTGATCCTGCTGGAGATCATCGCCATACTGCTTCTGGCAGTGTTTACGATCCTGCTGCTGGTCAGCCGCGCGGACCGCTACCAGGAAAGACTGTCCATGGGTGACAAATATCTGGCGGAGATGAATTACGAAGATGCCAAAATCTGTTACCGCAACGCTATCCGCATCGATGAGAAAAAGGCGGAAGGCTACGTGGGACTGTCTGAGGTTTATGCCAGCCAGAATCAGTATGATGTGGCCTGGGATATCCTGGAACTGGGACAGGAAAGAGTCAGTACGCCCAAGCGCCGGGAGATCATCCGCACGCAGATGACGGTGGTGGAAGATGCCCGGGAGGAATATGAAAAGGACGATAAGAAAGAAGAAGAGATAAAAGAGGAAGAACAGCCGGCAGAGCAAAATGAGCAGGAAAGCAAGGATCCGCTGTACACAGCCGGTTACCGGTTCGTGGCCAGAAACGGCTGGGCTTACACGACAGATCAGACCGGGCTTTATATCTGTGAAGGCAATGTGGTCGATCCGGATAAAACGATCACCGGCAGCAATATTGCTTACCGTCTGATGGCGGTGGACGACGGCGTTTATTTTAGCCTGAATAACAATTCGCTGGTTTTCTATGACCGGGAAGCCAATGAGCAGACCGTGGTCTATACCGGGGATCAGTATGTGGAGCCTCTGGGGATGACAGAGCAATATCTGTACTTTACAGAGATGCCCAGCGCGGACGCAGACGAGCAGGATGTGCTGCAGATGAACCGGGAAGACGGAAGTATCCGGCGTTTCTCCCTGCCAAATTTCTGTATCCATTCCAGCGCGGCTTTCTGCGGGGAGCGCTTTTTCTATACCAAAGGCGTGGCAGATGTGAGTTCCTCTTCTTTGTATGAGGTAAACCCCCAGACGGGAGAGACGACCCAGCTGGAGGATAGCACGGGCAGTCAGATTTTTGTCAGAGATCAGACTCTGTATTATATCCGTGCGGCTGCATCGGGAGACCTCACACAGCTGGCGAAAGAAATCGTCGCCTGGGATCTTAAGTCCGATGAGCGCAGCACGCTGCTTGGCGGCTCGGGAATGGAGCTAAACGGCATCGCCCTGGTAACGGAACAGGCGGTATACTATACCGGATCCGGCGTCCTGGGCGTGATCCGGGATGGAAACGTATCGGCGGTATCGGCGGGGGACTTTTATTCCGTGCTGGGTGAGGCAGAGGGCGGTCTGTATTACCAGATCGGACAGGATATCTTTTATTATGACGAAACGTCGGCGCAAAACACCAGAGTGTTCACCCTGAGCGATGGGATACAGCCGGTCGGCGCCGCCTATGGAAGAATCGTATATCAGACACAGACAGGACTTTTCTGGGAAGATCTGGAGGGTTAAAGAAGAAAAATGAGAGTTACCATCAAACAGATTGCGGAACAGGCAGGCGTATCCCGGGGAACCGTGGACCGGGTGCTGAATCACCGGGGAAAGGTCCGGCCGGAGGTGGAGGACCGGGTGCGCCGGATCGCCCGGGAGCTGGGATACCGGCCCAACATTCTGGGAAGGGCTTTAGGTATGAACCGCAATCATGTGAAGATCGGCGTGATCGCCCAGGCGGCGGATACGCCTTTTATCAAAGCGGTGCTTCGCGGCGTGGGGAAAGCGGCCCGGGAGGCGGAGACTTACGGTGCGGAGGTACTGGTAAAAGAAATCCCGGGTATCAGCGCCCAGAAGACGCTGGAAGCCATGGAAGAAATGCGGGAACAGGGGGCGAAGGCCATCGCCATGATGCCGGTGGAGGACGACCGGGTCAGGAAAAGGATCAACCGGTTTGTACGGGAATATGAGATTCCGGTCGTAACTTTCAATTCGGATTTGGAAGGAACCGGCCGGCTCTGCTTCGTAGGGCAGCATGCGCTGCGCTGCGGGCAGACGGCCGCCGGGCTGATGGGAGAGTTTTTCCGGGAGCGGGGCGGAAAAATCGCCGTCATTTCCGGTTTTGCCTCCAATACATCTTTAAGCAACCGTGTGCGGGGGTTCCGGCAGGTGATGGAAGAGCAGTTTCCGGATATTCAGCTGCTGGATACGGCGTACTGCGAGGAAAATGAAGAAAAGGCAAGGATTTTGACGCAGGCGATTTTAAAAGAGCATCCCGATCTGGGCGGCATATACATGACCTGTTTCGGCGAGGAGGGCGTGTGCAGCGCGCTGCGGGAGCAGGGAAGAGATCAGACACTGATCATGGTGGCCAGCGACCTGATGGGAAAAAACTATGAACGGCTGAGGGAAGGCGTCATCAATCTGCTGATCGGACAGGAGGCGCAGGAGCAGGGTTATGAGCCGGTGATGATCCTGTACCGGCTGCTGTTTAACGGGGAAAAGCCCGCAAGAGAATACCTCTATACGGACATCGTCATCAAGACGAAGTACAATATCTGAATCAGCCAAAAAAGTGCACAAAAAACAGGGGATAAATTTATTATTAATTCTGTATTGCGTGCACGAACACACCGTGCTATAATACCATTAACAAATAGATGTGCCCGAACACACAAGCGTTTTGTAAAGAAAGGAAATGGGAAGATGAAAATTGGATTTAACGAAGCAACGGCATTAAAATGTGAAGGACAGTCTCTGATGGCAGACCTGGAAATGTGCGAAAAATATGGATTTG
>ERZ1090865.1547-NODE-1548-length-11244-cov-4.968451_pt1 | contig 11244 bp, 11 predicted proteins | sample MGYA00478478_ERZ1090865 | MGnify/ENA primary metagenome ERZ1090865 (study PRJEB33644, sample SAMEA5815715) | chicken gut metagenome | biome: Chicken; feature: Gastrointestinal Tract; material: Caecum | place: Ireland | collected 2019-01-01 | study: A study of... | reverse complement strand
GTTTGAGAGTAAATATAGTAAAGTTTTAACCGTAATATTAGTAATCGTAATCATATCAATATTAGGATTGTTAGGATTTTTAGCTTATGACTTCATACAGAAATATACAGTAAACAAAGATGCTTCAGGATATGTCGAAAACTTCCAAGGAGATGTTGGAGACACAACAGACATAACCCCAAGCTCAACAGATGGCAATACCACAGATAGTGGCGAAGACCCATTAAGCAAGTTTACAAATACAGCTCAAACATCATCAACAACCAATACAAAACCAATGTATAAAGGATTCGGTGTAGTAGGAACAATGACTATACCAGAAATAGATTTTGAGTACCCAATACTAGAAAAAGTAACTAAAAACTCAATCGAAACAGCAGTAGCCTTTTTATACGGTACAGGCATCAATCAACCAGGAAACAGCGTAATAGTAGGTCACAACTACAGAAATGGACTATTCTTCTCAAACATACATAAGCTAGAAAATGGAGATAAAATATACATAAAAGATAATGCTGGAAACACACTTACTTATGACGTATACGACAAATTTACAACTTCACCAGATGATACATTATTCTATCAAAGAGACACAGGTGGAGTGCCAGAAGTTACATTGTCAACATGTACAGACGATAGCAAAGAAAGAACAATAATACTTGCAAGAGCAGAGCAAGAAGAACAACAATAAATATAAATGAATTTATAGAAGGAGGAAAAAAATTCCTCCTTTTTTGAACTTTGGGGACGTTCCTTAAAGTTCACTTTTGGTACAAAATTGCCACTGGGGACGTACCTTTTTGGCAATTTTTTGCCATTCTGCTACGTCCCTTTTGGCAAAAAAAGATATTAAAATATCTTTATTTTTTGGACAAAATTGTATATAATATTAAAAGCAAAATATACTTGAGGAGGAAACTACAGATGAATAAACAAGAGGCAAAAACTCGAATAGAGGAGTTAAGGAAAAAAACTGATTATTATGCAAAGAAGTATTATGATGACGACAATCCAGAGATTTCAGATTATGAGTATGATATGCTTATGGTTGAGTTGCGCAATTTGGAGAATGAGTATCCAGATTTGAAGTCTAAAGATTCGCTGACGCAAAAGGTTGGGGGCCATGTAAAAGAGGGATTCACAAAGGTTGTGCATGAGGTGCCTTTGCAGAGCTTGCAAGATGTGTTTAGCATTAGCGAAGTGGAAGATTTTGTTAAGCGTGTGGATCAAGTTGCAAAGGAAAATGATATTGATGAAGTAAAATATGTTGTAGAAACTAAGATTGATGGGCTTTCTTCTGCTTTGCGATATGAAGATGGTAAGTTTGTGCAGGGTGCTACTAGAGGCAATGGGCTTGTTGGAGAGGATGTTACGGAGAATTTGAAGACTGTAAAGACTATTCCAATGGAGATAAAGGACAAAATTAATATTACTGTCAGGGGCGAAGTTTTTATTTCTAAGAAAGATTTTGAAAAAATGAATCAGGAGAGACAGGAGAATGAACAAGAGCTTTTTGCAAATGCTAGAAATGCTGCAGCTGGTTCATTAAGGCAATTGGACAGTAAGATTACGGCACAAAGGCCACTTGATATTTATATTTTTAATGTGCAAAAGATTGAGGGGAAGGACTTCAATTCTCATTATGAAGAGCTTGAATACCTTGCAGATCAAGGCTTTAATGTTAATCCAGTTAGAATATATTGCAATAATATGGAAGAAATAGAAGCGGCAATAAAAAAGATTGGCAAAGAGCGTGAGAAGCTTACTTTTGGTATAGATGGGGCAGTTGTTAAAGTAGATAATTTGAAACTTAGGGAGATTTTGGGGACAACGGCAAAGGCTCCTAGATGGGCTATTGCCTATAAATATCCGCCAGAGCAAAAAGAAACTAAACTAAAGGACATTGTATGCCAAGTTGGAAGGACGGGAGTAATAACGCCGATGGCAATTTTAGAGCCCGTTGTGGTTGCAGGTTCTAAAATATCTAAAACTACGCTTCACAATGAGGATTTCATTAAAGAAAAAGACTTGAAAATTGGTGACACTGTTGTAATTCAGAAGGCTGGAGATGTTATTCCCGAGATTGTTAAAGTTGAAAAAAGCAAGCGAACTGGCGAGGAGAAAGAGTTCAAAATGCCAGAGGTATGCCCAGTATGTGGAGCGCCAGCTATCAGAGAAGAAGGCGAGGCAGCAGTAAGGTGCACAGGCATTGAGTGCCCAGCAAAACTATTCCGCAATTTGGTGCACTTTGTCTCAAGGGAAGCCATGAACATTGATGGACTTGGCGAGAATATAATTCAGCAATTGCTAGACAAAAAGCTAATTTCAAATATCGCAGATATCTATAGCCTAAAATTAGAGGACATAGCGTCACTAAAAAAGAATGGCAAAAAATTTGCCCAAAACCTAATAAATGCTATAAACGCAAGCAAAAAGAACGATTTAAATAGATTAATTACAGCCTTAGGAATTAGGCACGTTGGTACTAAAGCAGCCAAAGTTTTGGCAAAAAGATATAAAACAATGGACAACTTGTCAAAAGCAAGCTTCCAGAGCCTAGAATTAATAGAGGACATTGGGCCAATTGTTGCAAACAGCATTACCGAATTTTTTGCCCAAGACCAAACAGCCGACCTTTTAGCCAAGCTAAAAGCAGCTGGAGTCAACATGAAATACATCGGCGAAAAAGCAACTGATAATAGATTCGAAGGAAAAACCTTTGTTTTAACTGGAACTTTAGAAAACTATACAAGACAAGAGGCCTCAGAACTAATCGAAAAACATGGCGGCAAAACATCTGGCACGGTATCTAAAAAAACTGACTATGTTCTTGCAGGCGCCGAAGCCGGCAGCAAGCTTGCTAAAGCTGAGGCACTTGGCGTAAAAATCATTACAGAGGCTGAATTTAACGAAATGATAAAATGAACTTTGGGGACGTTCCTTAAAGTTCAAAAAAATCATTTATCATATTAGCTGAAGTAAATTAACAATTATGCATTTTGAACTTTAAGGAACGTCCCTAAAGTTCAAAATGAGAAAAGGAGGGTATATTATATATATGGAAGGGTATACTTTTGAGAGAATGTGGATGGATTTGAGAGATGGATATCAAATTTATTTCACATATATTGGAAATAGGTATTTGCTTTTTAAGACGGCGGATAATTGTTATACGCAGAAATTGCTTACAGAGCATAAGAGAAATCCTCAGCCAAAGATGCTGATGTTGACTTTGAAGAGGGTAAAAGAGATGTTCCCAAACATGGAAGATATTGAGTATAAGATGGAGAAGTAAATAGGATAGACTTTCGAAAGTTATAAACTGTGCGCAAAATGCTTTCGAGCAATTGGAATTTTGGTGTAATTTGACTTTTTGGCCTAAAAATAGTATAATAGAAAACGGTATTTTTTTAGTAAAACGGAATTTATGAAATAAGAAAGGAGATTTTTAATGACAGAAGAAAATTTTGAAAAGAAAACAGAGAAAGAGAATAAGATTAGAAGAGCAAGAAGAACTTCAAAAAATGAAGGAGAGAGAAAAACAAGAGTGGCAAACCATAGAGCTGCAAGGGCTCGCACAACGAGAGAGTTGAAAGGTGAAGGCGATGCACATAAGATTACTAGAAGGAGAGGAAATTCAAGTATTTTTAAGAAATCGAAGTTGAAGATTATTCCTCTTGGCGGATTGCACGAAATTGGTAAAAATATAACGGTGTTTGAGTATGAAGATGAGATTATAGTTGTGGATTGCGGTTTGTCTTTCCCAGATGATGATATGCTTGGAGTTGATTTGGTAATTCCAGATATCACGTATTTAGAGAAGAATGTGGATAAAATTAAAGGAATGTTTATTACGCACGGTCATGAGGATCACATTGGTGGAATTGCTTATTTGTTGAAGAAGATGAATATTCCGATTTATGCTACAAAGTTGACGGCTGGCTTGATTAGAAACAAGTTAGAGGAGCATCATTTGTTAAGGAGCACGAAGCTTATAGAGGTAACTCAAGGCCAAACGATTAAGATGGGCAAGTATTTTTCGGTTGAGTTTATAAGAAGTACGCACAGCATCCCTGATTCTGTAATGCTTGCAATTACTACACCAGTTGGAACTATTTTGCATACAGGTGATTTCAAAGTTGATTTTACACCAATTGATGGCAAAATAATGGATTTAGGAAGGATTGCAGAGCTTGGAAAGCAAGGAATTTTGGCATTGATGTCAGACAGTACAAATTCTGAAAGAAAAGGCTTTACGATGTCTGAAAAGACAGTTGGAGAGGTTTTTGACAGGCAATTTTTACACTGCACTAAGAGAATCGTTGTGGCAACATTTGCTTCAAATGTACACAGGGTTCAACAAATAGTTAATTCAGCTGTAAAATATGGAAGAAAAGTTGCTGTATGTGGCAGAAGCATGGTAAATATGATAGACACTGCAAGGGAACTAGGTTATATTAAATGCCCAGATAATTTATTTATTGATATTGACATGATTAATAATTACCCAGATGAGCAACTTGTAATTATTACCACTGGTAGCCAGGGCGAGCCAATGTCAGCATTAACGAGGATGGCAGCCGGCGACCATAGAAAAGTAAAAATTACGCCAAATGACCTTGTAATTATTTCTGCAACACCAATTCCTGGAAATGAAAAGTTCGTTTCTAAAGTTATCGACGAGCTAATGCAAATCGGCGCAGAAGTTGTGTACTCTTCACTTGAGGCAGTTCACGTATCTGGACATGCTTGCCAGGAAGAGCAAAAATTGATACTAGCGCTAGCAAAGCCAAAGTACTTTATACCGGTTCATGGTGAATACAGGCAACTGGTTGCACACAGCGAAACAGCGCAAAAAATGGGCATTAGCAAGGATAATATTATTATGATGCAAAATGGTAGAGTTTTGGAAATTGATGAAAACAGCGCAGAACTTACAACAACAGTACCAAGTGGACGTGTTTTGGTTGACGGACTTGGCGTTGGCGATGTTGGAAATATTGTTTTACGTGATAGGCAACATCTTTCTCAAGATGGTTTGATTATTATTGTCTTAACAATGGATTCAGCTACAGGTGAAGTTGTTGCAGGTCCGGATGTTATTTCAAGAGGATTCGTTTATGTGCGTGAGTCTGAAAATTTGATGGATGAAGTTAAGAGCGTTGTAAGGCATGAGGTTAAAAAATGCGAAGAAAGAGGCGTTCGTGATTGGTCTACAATAAAGACATCTGTAAGAGAAAATTTACGTGATTATATTTTTATGAAAACTAAGAGAAACCCTATGATAATTCCTATAATTATGGAAGTCTAGGATGTTTCTAAGAACTACTAACTTATTATTGGCGGGAATTGCCCGCCTATTATTAAATAATTATAGGAGGAAGATTGGTTATGGATTATAAAGATTTAGCAGATTTGATATTTCCAGATGCAAAGCCAATAGAGTATTATGAGGAGAAGTACCCAGCCAGAGACTTGAAAGAAGGCGCAATTGTTACAAGGTTTGCACCAAGCCCAACAGGATTTGTACATATTGGAGGCTTGTATCAATCATTGATAGCTAAAAAGCTTGCAAAACAGACTGAAGGCGTGTTTTTCCTTAGGATAGAAGACACGGATCAAAAGCGCGAAATTAAAAGTGCAGTTTCTGGAATTACAGCAGCCTTAAAGCAGTTCAAACTTGAACCAGACGAAGGCATGATTTCTGAAAATGAAGAGAAGGGGAAATATGGCCCATATAAGCAGTCTGAGCGTAAAGCTATCTACCAAAGTTACGCAAAACATCTAATTGAACTAGGCAAGGCCTATCCTTGCTTTTGCTCTCCAGAGGAGCTTGACCAAATCCGTAAAAAACAGGAAGCAGCAAAAATAAGACCTGGATATTATGGCGTTTGGGCAAAATGTAGGAATTTGACTGTAGAAGAGGCTATTGCCAAAATAAAAAATGGAGAAAAATACATAATAAGGTTCAAATCTAACGGCAGAGAGGACAGAAAAATCCAACATCATGATATGATAAAAGGAAAGGTCGATTTTCCAGAAAATGACCAGGACATAGTTATAATCAAGGCGGATGGCTTGCCAACATATCATTTTGCGCATGTAGTTGATGATCACCTAATGCATACAACGCTTGTTATTCGTGGCGACGAGTGGCTATCTTCAATGCCTTTGCACTTACAGTTATTTCATGAGATGGGCTTCAAGCCACCAAAATATGCGCATATCGCGCCAATCATGAAAAACGACAATGGCAATAAGAGAAAACTTAGCAAGCGTAAAGACCCAGAGGCTGCAGTCAGCTATTATGAAGAAGCAGGTATCCCAGAAGATGCAGTAAACGAATACTTGCTAAACATTGCAAACTCTAATTTCGAAAATTGGAGAAGAGCAAATCCAGATAAATCACTAGATGACTTTACCCTTCAGCTTAATAAAATGAGCGTAAGTGGAGCATTGTTCGACATGGTCAAACTACTTGATATAGGCAAAACAGTAATATCAAGATATACCGCTGAACGAGTATACGACGAGGCTCTTGCTTGGGCAAAACAATATGACCCAGAACTACAAAAAATGCTAGAAGAAGATAGTGCTTATAGCCTAAAAGTCTTGGGAATAGAGCGTGGCAACAAAAAGCCAAGAAAAGACATCGCAAAATGGTCAGACTTAAAGCAAAACATCGACTACATGTATGATGACATATTCTATAGCCAACAACATGATTATCCATATCAAGTAATAAAAAATCCAGAAGATATCAACAAAATACTGGAACTATACATACAAAAATATTACAATGATGCAGACGACAAACAAACTTGGTTCGACAAAATAAAAGACCTATCAGGTGAAATGGGTTATGCTAGAGAAGTAAAAGAATACAAGCAAAACCCAGAAAAATATGCCGCTCACGTTGGCGACGTAAGCACCGTATTGCGCGTGGCCCTAACCTCAAGAACCAACACACCAGACATGTACGAAATAATGCAAATTTTAGGCAAAGACCGCATCACAAAAAGATTTTCTGCTGCAAAAATTGCCACTGGGGCAAATACTGCAGAAAATAAGAAGGAAGAGGATTTAAAAAAAAAGTTAAAAAAATAAATGCAACTTTATTGAAAGTGCGGAAATATCGTAAGAACAAAAAAGCAACATCCATGTGGTAGCAAAATGTGGAAAATTGTTAGAACTGGCGTAGACATAAAACTGAAGTGCCAAGGCTGTGGCCATGTAGTCACAATGCCAAGACAAGATGCACTTAAAGCCATAACTAAAATAGAAAAATGAACTTTAAAGAACGTCCCCAAAGTTCATGTCATATAATGTAGTATAGTGTCAAATGTGATGCTATATTGGAGGTGACTTTTATGGAGCCACAAGAAACGATTTACTGCTATGATAACAGAGAGCAAAGATGCTGTTGTAATAAGAAGGTAGGGTGCTTGAATATTGCAACTATTATATTGTTAACTGCATTTGCACTTGTTATAGGCTTGATTATAGGTGCAGCTTTGTCTACAGCACTTTTAGCAGCTTTAGCTTCATTGATTGTTCTAGCAGTTATACTTGGATTACTTCTTATTATAATGCTTATTTTGACGTGTTGTTTTAAGAAAAAATTATGTAAATGCAATAAATAGTTTTGTATTTTTATGTAATTTGTGCTATAATTAAGGTGTAGGCAAAATTGCTAGGTAGAGTTAAGAAGGGAGAATTAAAAAAATGCTGAAAACATGTAAACTTAACAAGAAAGATGGGAAAAAAATTTCAAGAGTGATTGACTCACACAATCAGCGTTTCTTCCAAACGCATTTTAGCTTTTTTTACGTCACGTTAGATGGCGTACGGTACATTAAGTGTACCGACCCAAGCTTAAGTATGGAACAAGTCGTGAAAGTACTTGAGAAGTACTTTGGTGATGAGTTCGACATTCAACCAGTAAATGGGTGAGTGCTAATGCCTATAAAACAAGACGATGAGGGAAGATTTTCCTTCATCGCCTTTGTTTTTCCTTAATTATATGTATAAGTGATTTTTTAATTGCTAGAGCCCTAAGTATTTTGGGTTATGTCAAGGAATTTTTCTATTTCATTCCAAACGTTTTCTGTGTAAATTTTTCTTTCAGATGAAAATGGCAAAGTAGTGATGTCGCCAATAGAGTTTAGCATTTTTTGGAGATTTTGTGTGGTAGCTGCAACTTTTGTAACTGCTATTTTATCTGCTTTATTTGCCAAGATTAGACAAGGCAAACCACAGGAAATTATATAATTATACATTATTTTGTCATTTTCTGTTGGATTATGCCTAATATCAATTAGGAAAATTATAAGCGAAATTTCTTTTCTAGTATTTAGATATTCTTCGATAAATTTCACAACTTGCGTTAGTTCTTTTTTAGACATTTTGATATAGACATACCCGAGGCAAGTCGACAAAATAGAACAAATTATCGATATTATAAAAGTTGATTTGCCTAGTTTTACCTGGTTCGCTACTTGTTCTGGCAAGATTTTTTCTATTAATCATTGTGTTTATAAAGCTAGATTTTCCTACATTTGACTTTCCAACTAAAACTATTTCAGGCAATCCGCCTGTAGGATATTGAGTAGGTTTAACAGCAGAAACTTCAAACTTTGGGTTTTTCACAATCATAAATATAAAAACTCCTTTTACTAAAATCTATTTTTTATTATTATATTTATGCGCCTCGCATATTAAAGGGCATGATATACAAAATTTTATTTTTTTGTAGGTGTAATGCGCTCTAATCCGCCCATATAAGGCCTTAAAATTTCTGGAACAATTACGCTGCCATCAGGCTGATAGTTATTTTCTACGATGGCGATTAGCATACGTGGAGGGGCAACTACTGTGTTATTTAAAGTATGTGCAAAATAAGTGCCGTTTTCGCCTTTAATTCTGATGCCTAGTCTGCGTGCTTGTGCATCTGTTAAATTTGAACAGCTTCCAACTTCAAAATATTTCTTTTGCCTTGGGCTCCAAGCCTCTACGTCACAAGATTTAGCTTTTAAGTCAGCCAAATCGCCAGAGCAGCATTCCAAAGTTCTAACAGGAATATTCATACTTCTAAAGAATTCGACAGTATATGACCACATTTTGTCATACCATTTCCAAGAATCCTCAGGCTCACACACAACAATCATTTCTTGCTTCTCAAATTGATGAATTCTATAAACGCCACGCTCTTCAAGGCCGTGAGCGCCTTTTTCCTTTCTAAAGCAAGGAGAATAGGAGGTCATTGTATAAGGCATGTCTTCTTTTCTTAAAATTTGGTCTTTAAACTTGCCAATCATAGAGTGTTCGCTGGTTCCAATCAAATATAAATCTTCGCCTTCAATTTTATACATCATGGCGTCCATTTCTTCAAAGCTCATAACGCCAGTTACAACGTCGCTTCTGATCATATATGGAGGGATGCAATAGGTAAAGCCCTTGTTAATCATAAAATCCCTTGCATAAGTTAAAACAGCTGAATGCAATCTTGCAACATCGCCAATCAAATAATAAAAGCCATTGCCAGCAACTCGCCTTGCACTATCTAAATCAAGCCCACCAAGCTTTTCCAAAATTTCACCATGAAAAGGAATCTCATAGTCTGGAACAATTGGCTCACCGAACCTTTCAATTTCTACATTTTCAGAATCGTCCTTGCCAATAGGGACAGACTCGTGCATTATATTAGGAATTTTCATCATCCTTGTGTGAATCTCGTTTGAATATTCATTTTCCAACTTTTCATTTTCTTCAAGCTTATTATTAATTTCTGTAACCTGGGCCTTAACAGCATTAGCCTCATCTTTTTTACCAGCCTTCATAAGCTCGCCAATTTTACTGCTTAAAGTTTTTCGCTCAGAACGCAAATTATCTCCATTCAATTTGACGTTTCTGTATTTTGCATCAAAATCAATAACTTCATCAACCAAAACTAATTTTTCATCTTGAAATTTCTTTTTGATATTTTCCTTAACAATATCAGGGTGTTCTCTTAAAAATTTAATGTCAATCATATCGTACCTCCAAAATTATTTTGTGTAATCATTCAAATCTATGTTTTTGACTTGATGTCTCTATTATACAATATTTTTGGACAAAGCGCAATAATTATAAAGTGACTTTAAAAGTTATTCATAAAAAAGCATTTTGAAATTGACATACTGAACTAATATGGGTATAATAATAAAGAAAAATAATAAGGATGAATGCGGTTGAAAAATAATTACAATTTTCCGACTGGATTGCGCCTTAGGAAAGGAATGATAGTAAATATGAAAAACGAATTAGTAATAAAAAGATGCTCTTCATGTGGAGCAACAGTAGATGTTTTAGAGGATTGCAACTGCAAAGGTTGTGGCATTATATGCTGTGATAAACCAATGGAGGTGTTGGTTCCAAATTCTGTTGATGCAGCAGTAGAAAAGCATATACCAACTTATGAAAAAGTTGAAGACGAAATAGTTGTAAAGGTAAACCACGTAATGGAAAAAGAACATTTTATTGAATGGCTTTGCTTGGTCAAAGAAAATAAAAAAATAATGGTGAAATTATATCCAGAGCAAAATGCAGAGGCAAGATTTCCTTATATTCCTGGTTCTACAATATATTCATATTGCAATAAGCATGGACTATGGAAAGCTGACGTGGACTAAAAAATTTGAATGTTATAATCAAATGTGCTATAATACTAAGTATATAGTCAAATGACTATTGTTGAAAGCCTTTTAAAAATCTTTTACAACTAGGAGGGAACACTGTATGAATCGAAAAGAGTTAGATGCTGTATTAGAGCAGTATCGGTGTAAAAAAGGCGGAACAAGAGAAGCGAGTATAAAAGTAAGAGATTTCTTACGAAATACTACGCTAGGAAGGTCAAATGAACAAAATCTTTTTGCAGGACGGACGAGTGTTACACTGAGGGAATTCATAGAATCTGTAAAAATACTCATGGCTTATGCTTCACAGCATCCAGATACTGTTCCAAATAGATGGAAATGCTGTGGAAAAGAGTGCCGCATAATAGAGTTGCCAATGTGTCCAGGAGAACTGTGTATCAGTGACGAAGCGGAAAAAGAATGTCCGTTCTTCATAGACGAAGATTTATTCTAAGATGTAATGGGTAGCTGTACATTTTGTATGGCTACTTTATTTTTGTAAAATTATATAATAAAAATAGCTTGTACCTAATGATACAAGCTATTTACAACCATTTTTTTGATGGTGGGC
>ERZ1090865.1546-NODE-1547-length-11249-cov-5.294443_pt1 | contig 11249 bp, 8 predicted proteins | sample MGYA00478478_ERZ1090865 | MGnify/ENA primary metagenome ERZ1090865 (study PRJEB33644, sample SAMEA5815715) | chicken gut metagenome | biome: Chicken; feature: Gastrointestinal Tract; material: Caecum | place: Ireland | collected 2019-01-01 | study: A study of the... | reverse complement strand
TGGCGGAAAAAATCAATTCTTTTTACGCTCTTTTTACTTTCTTTTTTGATTTTTTATCAGATGGGTCGCGGCGGTCCGCTGGCGGAACTGCCGCGATCCATCCGGATACAATGTTATTTCCGAAGCTTTGAAACGGCAAGATAAAGCAGAATCAGGATCCAGATTCCGACCAGAGCGCCGAGAAGGATCTTTGCCGTTACCGGAAGCGGACCGAGATCTGCCGGCTGGCCGGACAGGGCGCTGTTTTCGTCCAGGTGATAGAGCGAAGTGACATTGCTGTACAGGTTCTCCATATACGCCTGATCGACGGTTTCGTTTCGCCGGACAGACTTTGTAACATCCTCGATCAGTTCGCCGGCAGCGTTTCGAAGGGAAGCGGATCCGTTGAATACAGGCGTCACGAAGGTATCGTCCGCATGCTCCAGAAGGATCTCTGCTGCTTTGATCTTGACGTCGTAGTAGGTGTTGTTGTCCTCGCCGGCTCGGGAGAGATAGTCCTGATATTCATCGGATTCCTGAGCGGCAAGGGTTACAGGAACATATCCCTCGGTTTCAGAGTAAGCGATCTGCACCTGGTTGGTCAGCAGATATTGTGTGAACAGCCAGGAAGCCAGGACTTCCTGCGGATCTTCTTTGTTGAAGATGCAAAGAGACGGTCCCTGGGAGATCATTTTCGGATTTTCCGGGTCATACTGAGGGATCGGCATGACTTCCGTCTCAAATTGCGTGATCGCGTCCTGTGAGATATCCACCAGTGGGGCGTCGCATCCCATCCAGGTCGCTCCGGCGGTGGAGTCGATGGCAAAGACACACTGTCCTGCGTTCAGAAAGTTCGCGGGATAGCCGGAAATCTTAAAAGTGGAAAATGCGCCGGTCGCCGCATGGTCGGCGATGGTATAGAGGATATTCTCCGTAGTATCGTTAAAGATCTGGACCTCTCCGCTGTTTGTGGAATAACCGGCGTCAAGCTGGCGCAGCATCTGGATCATCATGTTGTCCGTGGATTTATAAATAAAAGGGATCATGACTTCCTGGCCGTTGAGCATATACGTGCCGTCCGCATTTTTCTGTGTGGCGGCCTCGGAGACTTCCCAGATAAAATCCCAGGTCAGCGTGTCCGGAAGTGTATAGCCTAACTCTTCCACATAGGTTTTGTTGATATAGCAGGCTTCGGTGGAACGCATGTAGGGAAGCGCATAATAATGGTTTCCGATCATGCATTCCTCCAGAAACTGGGGAACGATCTCGGATTCTTTCGGTCCGTCGAAGAGCAAATCGCTTCCGCTCAGGCCGTACCGGTCATTTTCCATCAGCTCATCGAGAGGAACCACGACGTTGTCTCCGGTGAGATAGGTGGCGATGTGGTCCGGATAGGTGATGCAGACGTTGGGCGTCGTGTTGGTGGAAATATTGGTGATGACGTCGTTGTAGATATCGCCGTAGTCCGTGTAAAGCCGCAGGTTCACGGTGATATTCGGGTAGAGTTCCTGAAATCCCTCGATCGCCTGGCGGTAGATCTCCGTCTGTATTTTGTTGGTGTCGTTTTTCGCCCAAAAGGTGATCTCGTAATCTCTGGAAGTGTCGAATTCCTCCGGGACGGTAAATGCAGCCTGTTCCTGCCTGCCGTGACAGCCGGACAGGATCGGCAGACACAGCACGGCGGCGAACAGGATAGCCAGTACTTTTCTCAATTTTTTCATCCTTTCAATCCTCCTCTTGAGACTCCCGCCATGATCTTTCTGCGGAATACAAGAAACAGAATGATCAGCGGAACGGAGATCACGACCACAGCGGCCATCATTGCCGGAATATTCTCCCGACCGAATCCGTTCTCCCGGATTTCCTGGATCCCGTTGGAGACAAGATAATAGGAAGGATCGTCGGTGATCAGCCGCGGCCATACGTAAGAGTTCCAACACTCGATGATCTTTAGAATGATGACGGTCACGATGGTCGGCCGGCAGATGGGGATCATTACCTTCCACAGGTATTTCAGATCGGAAGTCCCGTCCACCTTTGCGGCGCGGTACAGTTCATCCGGCACCTGCTCGAAATTTTCTTTTAACAGATAAATATAAAAGACAGAGGTGACGGAGGGAAGGATCAGGCCGGCAAAGGTGTTGCGCATGTCCAGATTTGTGACCGTCACGAAATTTGTGATCACTACCAGCTCGCTGGGGATCATCATCAGGGACAGGAACAGTGTGAACAGAAGGTTCTTTCCCCGGAATTCCAGCCGGGCGAACGCATAGGCGGCCAGCGTGCTGACCACGATCATGATCGCTGTTGTCCCTATGGTGAAGATCAGGGTGTTCAGAAGATATCCCAGCAACGGTACGGTGGTAAACGCATCCACATAATTCTGGAGTGTGGGTGACAGGGTGAAAAAGGACGGAACATGTTCTGCATTGTAGGATCCATAGCTTTTCACCGACGTCAGGATCATCCAGTAAAAAGGAAACAGAACGATCAGCGCCCAGACGCTCAGAAAAAGATAAACCACAATTTTCTGCACGCGGCCGCGCCGGTTCGTTTTCCTCTGCATTTTTTCAAAGTCAAATTGTCGTTCCATTGGATTACCTCACTTTAAATCGCTTGTCTGAATCTCATACAGCAATCGCTGCGGTCATTATATTGCCACTTTTTTTCTGCTGACCAGAAGGTTAATGCAGGTGACGGTCAGGACGATCGCAAACAGAAGGATCGCTGCGGCGGAAGCGTAGGACGGATATCCGCCGCTGTCGCCGTAAAGCATATCGTATACATATCCTACGATGGTATTCATGCCGGCGGCATTCAGGTCGGTTCCGAACAGAGCCACCGCATCGCTGTATGCCTTAAAGGCACCGATAAATCCGGTGATCACAAGGTAGAAGATCATCGGGGAGATCATCGGAAGCGTGATCCTGGTAAAAACCCGAAGCTTCGGCGTTCCGTCCACTCTGGCCGCCTTGTAGTAATCCTGGTTGACCGAAGCGAGGGCGCTGGTGAGCACAAGGATCTTAAAGGGCATGACCACCCAGATCGTGTAAAAACAGAGGACGAACATTTTCGCCCAGTAAGATCCGTCGATAAAGTCCACGGCGTTTCCGCCGAACAATTCGATCACCAGGTTGACCAGGCCGTCGGTGTACTCTGTCTTCTGGAACAGGATCATGAAGACCAGGCCGACTGCCAGTGTGTTGGTCACATAGGGCAGGAAATATACGGTCTGGTAAAGTTCCCTCAGAGGTTTGATGGAGCTCAGCCCCACGGAGATCAGCAGCGCCAATCCTGTGGAGACCGGCACGGTGATGATCACCAGGAGGAACGTGTTCTGCACAGCCTGAAGAAAATAGGGATCGTGCAGTACATAGGAAAAATTATACAGGCTTGTGCCGAAATACGTCTGAGAGGCGAAGTTAAAGCCTTCCTCGAAGGAATAGATAAAAACGTCGATCAGCGGATAGACCATGAAAACAATAAGAAAAAGGAGCGCCGGCAGAAGATAAAGCCAGGCTTTTCCGTTGTTTCTTTTCATAATTAAAGGGTTCTCCTTTCCTGAAACTGTTGGTAAGCGGCAATGCTTGTCTTAAACAGAGTCCGCATTTTTCAACTGCATTCAAAACGGAGACGGTTCTCTGTTTCTTTTTCAAAGAGAAAGACTTTTCCCGGTTTCAGGGCGAAACGCACCTCTGCGGAAGACATATCAATCTCTGTGCGGGATTCCGCGCTGATGATGGAACGCAGCGTCTGGCTGGTGCAGGCATTGTGGGAGGAGATGACACTGACGTCTCTTCCCATGACTTCCACCCGCTCCAGATGACAGGCGAGAGGACCGTCGGACTGCAAGACAAAGCCTTCCGGGCGGATGGCTGCCCACACTTCCCGGTCTTTGATTCCCGGAACCGGCAGTACGGCCTGATTGCCAATGAAGAGCTTTCCGCCGCGAACAGTTCCCTGAAAAACATTGATCGGCGGAGTTCCGAGAAATTTTGCAACAAAAAGACTGGACGGATCGTCATAGACTTCCTGGGGTCTGCCCTGCTGCATCAGGACACCGTTCTGCATGACGGCGATCCGGTCGCAGATGCTCATGGCTTCGTCCTGATCGTGGGTGACGAAGACGGTGGTGATGCCTGTCTTCTTCTGAATTTTGCGGATTTCTTCTCTGGTCTGGAGACGCAGACGGGCGTCCAGATTGGACAGAGGCTCGTCCAGAAGGAGAACCCGGGGAAATTTTACGAGGGCGCGGGCGATCGCCACACGCTGCTGCTGGCCTCCGGACAGTTCCCGCGGCTTGCGGTCCATCAGGTCTTCAATCTGTACAAGATGGGCGGGCTCGGAGACACGTTTTTCCATCTCGGCCTTTGGGAGCCGGTCTTTGCCTCGGAGATTTTCTAGCGGGAACTGGATGTTCTGGCGGACATTGAGATGAGGATAGAGGGCATAGTTCTGAAAGACCATGCCGACGCCCCGCAGTTCCGGGGAAAGCTTTGTCACGTCCTCGTCGCCAAAGAGGATCTTTCCGTCTGTGGGAGTCTCCAGGCCGCAGATCATATTTAATGTGGTGCTCTTTCCGCAGCCGGAGGGTCCCAGCAGACCGACCAGTTCGCCGTCGGGGATCTCGCAGGTGAAATCGTTCACTGCGGTGACGTCGCCGGGGTTCTTTTTCCCGCGGCCGGGAAATTTTTTGGTCAGGTGTTCCAATACAATTTTCATTCTTTCCTCCTTCTGACACATTTGTTGCGCCATCAAGGTAAATTTGGAAGGCTGCCTCCAAACTTTTCTCTCCCTGATAGTTTCTATAGAATCAGTAGTTATAAATTTCACATTCCTGATTATAGCGAATTTTTATGCACTTCTCAAGCTTTCGTATGTAAAATGTGGGGGACTTGGTAACAGATGTTTTTGGATATTTGCGATATGTGAGTATGGTATAGTTTAGCGGATGTAAATAAAAAACCCTTCGGGCCGGATTTGCCCGAAGAGTTTCTGCTGCCGGGAATATGCCTGCATTTTTACTGGTATCTGCATGATGGTTATGGATATGTAAGCTTTTTAGTTAAGAGATATCAGCGGTAACTGCACAGAAAAGCAATTTCTTTCATGGAAGAAAGACATTCCTGAAAAAACATGCGGTATGATTCACAAAAATAGTTTTGGCCCTGTACGGTTCCAGGTTGATCGCGATGTCTGCGGCAGCCTCCTCTGCACAGGAAAAAATATTGACAGTGCTGACATTCCTCTGTATGGTCAAATGACTGTGCTATGAAATCGCTTTTGGCTGCTCGCTCTTTGATTTGTTCAAATTCATCTTCCATCAGGTTTCCGATTCTGTATTTGTCAAGCATATAAAAATCACAAGGATATACACTTCCATCTGCTTCTATAACATTTTGAAAGGTACAAACGCCGTGCTGTTCGCAGGATTCAGGACGTCTTCCCATGAGGATGCTGATATAATTTTCAAATTGTCGGATGAAGGGATGTTTTCCTTGCTTAAAGTCCAAATACCATAGATGGAATAAATCGATCAAAAACTGCCCGTAAGTCTGGGGAGAAAGGGAATATTCCTGCGCGCCTTGCTTTGTCTGTAGGGGGTCGAGGCAGGCAATGTACTGCTGCCATAAAAATCCTTTCTTTTTGTAGTATTCATAGATTTTGTGGATCTTGGCTGCGGTTTTTTTGTTTACGACAGTTAAAATATTAAATTCTGCGCCTGTATTTTTTAACAGTTCAGCGGCGTGTAATGTGCGGAAATAGGGATCTTTTCCATTGGCATCCTGCCGATAGATATCGTGGGTTGATCTGATGCCGTCGACAGATAAGCCGGTAAGAAATTTGTTCTTTTTAAGAAAGAGACACCATTCTTCGTCCAGCAGAAGCCCGTTTGTCTGAAGCGCGTGAGAGATTTGAACGTTGTTTACATTGTATTTTTTTTCTAATTCCAGCCATCGGCGGTAAAAGTCTAGGCCTGCCAGGGTGGGTTCCCCACCCTGAAAAGCAATGGAGCATGTGCCTTTAGCATAGGAAAGGGTTTTTCTTATAACTGTTTCTGCTGCTTCTTCTGACATGATACCATAGGAAGCTTGCTCTCGATTCCTCATTTCATCTGCATAGAAACAGTACCTGCAGTGCATATTGCACAACCCGGATGCAGGTTTTACTAAGATATTCACTGGCGGCATACTTTAATTTCTCCTGTTCGCTTTTAGAACATATCTGTAAACTGCAGAAATGAATTTCCAATTACACTTTAATGTCTGAACTCTTCAGGATGGATTTTGCGGAGTTTTTCTGCGCCTGCTTTGCGGCCTGTTTTCTCCAGACGTTCACAATATTGAGGAAGATTTCCTTTGGCATGGTAAGGCCCGCCCTCCCGGATGACTGTCCACATAGGATCAGAGTCTGTGCGGGAGGTCATCATCATATCATGCAGCCAGTTGACCAGATAACGGCATGCTTTTTCACAGAGCTCCGGATGCGTGGCTGCCAGGTTATATTGTTCATGGTAATCGTTTTGCAGGTCGAACAACATTTCTCTGGGGAAAAGATGATATCCGTCGTGATAAGTATGAATATAAATATAATGATCAAACCTTACAGAACGCTGGCATACATGGGAACCCTGTGAAACTACCAGGTACTCTCTTCCGCAGTCTGCTCCTTTCAAAAGAGTCGGCGCATAACTTTTGCCATCCCAATATTGGTAGGAAGGAAGCCCGAAGATTTCCGCGAGTGTAGGGAGCAGATCTAGACTATAATGTAATCCCTTGTCGACTCCTGTCCGCATGCCGGGCCATTTGATGATCATAGGAATTCGTGTTGTGATTTCGTCGGCCGTACCATGTTCGGAATAAATTCCCAATTCGCCCATATTCTCTCCGTGGTCTGATGTGACGATGATAGCGCAATCGTCGTAAAAATCATTCTGCTTTAAATAATCAATGATTTTTCCAATTCTGCTGTCCATATATAGAATGTCACAGTCATAGTTGTCAATGACATCTTTCAGTTCTTTTATTGTGCTGGCTTTCCCGGCTTGCCGAGGATAACCAACAGGTGAGGTATCCCAGTACATGCCCAATTCATTGACACTGTGAGGGCCCACATGTTTTTTGTGCTTTTCAAAGACCTCTGGTGTGATCCATTCCGGCATGGGGCTGTCGGCAAAGGGATTTCCCATTTCCGCCGGGGCTCTGTAAGGGGTGTGCGGGTCCCACATATTGATATGAAGAAACCAGTTATCTCGTTCCTTATTGCTTTCCAACCATTTCATTGTAAGCGAAAGAACCTCATCGGCGGTTTCGTCTCCCCGTTCCCCGCAGTTTATTACTTCATGAAATCCGGCGTTAAACCAATAAGAAGAATGACGTTCGGCAAAGCTGCTGATTGTTGCAGTATAAAAACCTGCACGTCGGAACAGGAAAAACAGGTTATTTTCCAATACTGAATCGTGAAAATCTCTGCCTTCTCCAAAAATCCGCAAATCTGCGGTGGTATCACCGTGATTAATGGCTCCATTGTGAATGCCAAAGGATCCTGTTACAAGGGAGGCCCTTGAGGGGAGGCAGGGAGCGTCTGAGCAATGATAGTTATCAAAACGCATACCATCGGATGCTATGGCGTCCAAATTGGGTGATGTATGGCGATAATATCCGTAGCAGCCCAGATGATCCGGCCGCAAAGTGTCTAAATCCAACATTAAAAACTTCATGGCAAACCCTCCTGATATTTAGTTAATCCAAATTCGTTTGGTGTTGACATCTTGTGAATTCTTCCCGATCATAATTTCGAATTCCCCGGGTTCAAAAACATATTCCAGTTTTTGATTATAGAACTTAAGCATGTCTTTCGTGATCTTAAAGCGGACGGTCTTTTTTTCTCCCGGCTTTAATTCCTCCTGCTGAAAGCCTTTTAACTCTTTAACCGGTCGAACGACACTGGCTACACAGTCATGGATATAGAGTTGTACCGTTTCCAGGGTGCTGACAGAGGAATTGTTTGTCACTGTGATTTCAGCAGAGACATTGCCTTCCTCACAGCGAACCGAAAAATCGGAATATTCTACGTGGCTATAGCTTAAACCGTAACCGAATGGAAACAGTGGTTCATTTGGACAGTCCAAATATTTGGAGACATAGTGATCTTTCTGCCCGTAATATGGCCTGCCCGTGCGGTAATGATTATAGTATACAGGGATCTGCCCTACGGTCTGGGGGAAGCTCATTGCCAATCGACCGGAGGGGTTGTAGTCTCCTGACAGGATATCGGTCAGTCCGGATGCAGATTCTGTGCCCAGGAACCAGGCTTGAAGCAATGCATCTGTGTAGGGGAGGATTGGTTTCAGCTCTAACGGCCTTCCGCTGAAGACGACAGTGACTACCGGTTTTCCGGCTTCTTTCATTTTCCGGATCAATTTTTCCTGATTTGGAGAAAGGCGCAGGTATGCCCGGCTGCATGCTTCCCCGGTGTCACGGGGATTTTCTCCGACTGCGGCAAGAATGAGGTCGCAGTCTGCAAATGCTTTTTCGGCTTGCGGTGTCTGGTCTTCGATGTCGAATATCTGATCCTCCATAGAACCGAGGGGACCAGACATGGCGGTTACAACAGAGAATCCTCTTTCCTGCAGAGCCAAGGACAGAGAACTAGTGTTTCTGTCTGCGGCCAGCGCCCAGCCTCCGGAAGTATCTGTAGAGTCAGCAAAAGGGCCGGCAATACCGATTTTTGTTCCCGGCTTTAAAGGGAGCAGGCCATTGTTTTTCAGGAGGACTGCCGACTGGCGGGCAGCTTGACGGGCAAGTTCTCTGTGATGTTTGCAGAGATGGAGTCTTTTTTCTTCCTCCGGATCTGCATCTTTGAAAGGATTTTCAAAGAGACCAAGATCATTTTTGAGGTTTAGGATATTTCTGACGGCACGGTCGATCAACTCCATGGATAATTTTCCGTCTTCTACCAACTGCTTTCCGCAGTTTATGTAATGGGTGGACATCATTTCGATATCAACGCCTGCTTCAATAGAATTTTTAGCGGCTTCTTCAGAATTGGCGGATAGACCATTGATGATCGTCTCATCGACTGCGGCGAAATCAGAGATGGTGCAACCGTTAAATTTCCATTCGTTTCGGAGAATATCCTGAAACAGTTTTTTGTTAGCACTGGAAGGAACCCCGTTGATAACATTGAAAGATGTCATGACCATTTTGGCACCTGCGTCCAGCGCTGCTTTATAGGAAGGAAGGTAAAACTGTCTTAGTGTGTTTTCTGAAAGTTCTACCCAGTTATAATCTCTGCCTCCTTCCGAGGCGCCATAACCGGCAAAATGTTTTATGCAGGAAGCGATTTTTCCCTTCTGTTTCGGATCGTCTCCCTGAAAGCCCTGTACTGCCGCCTCTGTCATAATACAGTTTAAATAGGGATCTTCCCCTGGGGATTCCATAACCCTGCCCCAGCGGGGATCGCGAACAAGATCCGACATTGGGGAGAAGGTCAGGTGAATTCCGGAAGCAGAACTTTCGGAGGCAGCGACAGCAGATGCATTTTTATAATTTTCCGGGTTAAAACTGCAGCTCATCGCCAAAGGAATTGGAAATATGGTTTTGTATCCGTGGATGACATCCGCCATAAAGAGCAGAGGGATATGGTGTGGATTTTTTTCTGTGTATTCTTTTTGAAGATGGATCAGTTTTTCCGCACCAAAATAATTCAGAGTACTTCCAATATTGGGAAGATCTGCCGGGGAGATGTTCAGTTCTTCCATCGGTCCGGTGAGATCGATATCAGGTTCCACTCCAAAAAAACAGGAGAAAGCTGCGTCATCTGAGCCAATTTTTCTTCGATTGTCATGTTGTTAATCAGTTCTTCGATTTTGCTATTGTCCATAAATAAGTTCCTCCAATACATATAGATAGCAAAATAGCTGTTAGAATTAAATGGAAACGTTTTCATAAAAATGATAAAATACATTGAAATTTAAGAAGATTATATGAACAAAAAACGCGTTTGTCAATGAGTGAATAAAAAATATTTTAATTAATTTCTGAAAATCAGCTTAAACATGGATAATATCCACAATAAAAGTATTGACAACAGGAACTTAATATGCTAGATTGTGGGCATAAAATAGATGAAAAATTAAAAAGGAAACGTTTTCATATAAAAAGTGTATAAAAATACCGATCAAAATAAAGGAGGTAGTAAATATGGTAGCCTTTCGTGATGGGCAGATTTTTATTGATGAAACGCCGGTTTTTATCTTATCGGGAGAAATGCATTATTTCCGCCAGCCGAAGGAGAATTGGCAGCATCTGATTGACGAGGCAAAGGAGATGGGGTTGAATTGTATTTCTTCCTATGTGCCCTGGATCCTTCATGAAGAGAAGGAAGGAGACTACTGCTTTGAGGACACGTTGGATTTGGGGGCTTTCATCGATCTTTGTAAAGAAAACGGACTGTACTTTTTTGTTCGGCCCGGCCCGTATATTATGGCGGAGATGAAGAAAGAAGGAATTCCGTATTGGGTGGCAAAAAAACATCCGGATGCGGTTCCGGTGGGGTTTGATGGAGAACAGAGACCTTGTAATAATATTGACTATCTGAATCCGGGATATTTACAGGAGTGCAGAAAGTGGTATGAAAAAGTCATGGAAATCATCGTTCCGCGGCTTCAGTGTAATGGAGGAAACATCATAGGAATACAGCTGGACAATGAGATCGGTATGTTGAACTGGGTGACAAATCATCCGTTGCTGAATGATCATGTGCTAGAAATGTTGGAACAGTACCTTGCGGAACATTATGAACAGCAGGAGTTAGAACAAAGATATCCGTTCTGGACGAGAGAAAGATCTGAAAGATTCGCGGCGATGCGTTCGCCGGAAGAATCCTACGCAGTGGAATTCCATCTGGATTTTGGAAAGTTTATGCGGAAATATTATGCGCAGTATGTGAGAGAATTAAAATCGTATGCTGAGGAATTCGGCGTCCGTGATACTCCGTTTTTTATCAATATTCATGGCACGGGCTCATCGAGAATTTTTGATTTTCCGTTAGGGATCAGTCAGCTTTATGAAGCTTACAATCAGGGGGATGGCTTGATCAGCGGCACAGATGTATACCTGGGGGAACCTACGGAGGGGAAATATCAGGATTTATATGTGATTAACGCGTGGACAGATGCGATGAATAAAAAAGGAAATCCTTTGACTTCGATTGAATTTGAATGCAGTGACGCTCCGTATTGTTCTCTGAATGGCATGAGGTTTCAC
>ERZ1090865.1540-NODE-1541-length-11281-cov-6.281578_pt1 | contig 11281 bp, 6 predicted proteins | sample MGYA00478478_ERZ1090865 | MGnify/ENA primary metagenome ERZ1090865 (study PRJEB33644, sample SAMEA5815715) | chicken gut metagenome | biome: Chicken; feature: Gastrointestinal Tract; material: Caecum | place: Ireland | collected 2019-01-01 | study: A study of the... | reverse complement strand
CTATATGCGCCTCTATGTCCTCCGCCTTTACGCCGAGGATCTTTTGCACGGCGAGGCGGTAAAGGTTCAGCTGTTTTGAATATTTTGCCGCTATCGCGGGGATTGCGAGGGACGAAAATTTGTAGTCTATTATGGCGTATTTTCCGTCCTTTTCGCAAAGCAGGTCTATCGCTCCCTGCACGAGCACATCGTCCCGCGCATCGGTATCGAGAAAGCTGTTTGCGGGCAGCGCGCACAAAAATTCGCGCTCGCGGAAAGTTTTTGCCCCCTCCGCCATTTTAAAGCAGGGCATGGAGAGTATATCCGAAAGGGTGCGGGCGTTTATAAGCTCCGCCTCCTCCTGCGGCATTAGGCCCTCTGAAACAAACCGCTCTACCTCCCGTTCTATGCCGTCCTCGTCCTTTACAGAAAAGTCGCACAGCTGCAAAAAGCGGTGATAGGCCGTGCCGCGGCCGGCGGCGTCGGCCTCGTCCCCGTCTTCGGGAAAGAGTTCGTCGCGGGCGTAGTATTCGCCCTCTTGCGACTTTAAGAGCGCGGTGGCAGAGCTCTTTACAGAGAGGTTTACGCTCGAACTGTATGCATACGGCTGCATGAAATGGCTCAAAAAGACCTCCTCCGCCTCTTTATCTGGCTTGGAGATGAGCGCGGGGGCGGGTTCTTCAAAAGAGAAATCGGCATTCTCGGAATTTTCCTGCTTAAAGCAGTTAAAATCGAGCATCTGCGCGTAGTTCGATGCGCCCGTGACGCGCCAGCGGTTGAACTTATCCCCCTCTGCCGACATGATGTGCAGGCGGTATTTTGCGCGCGTGCACGCCACATATAAAAGGTTCATCTCCCCCCGCACCTCCTCGCGCGCGGCCTTGAGCTTTATCAGCTTGCCCAAAAGAGTGGGCGCGGACACGCGGGACTGCATATCGAACATTCTGTGCGCAAAGCCGTACCTTTCGTCGAAAGGCAGGGCGCGCTCTCCCTGGCCGCGGAAGGACTTGCACACGTCGGCAAGTATGACCACGGGAAACTCCAGCCCCTTTGAGGAGTGCATAGTCATCATAGCGATGCTGCCCTCGCCGCCGCTCTCGGCGACGGGGAGATTAAACCCGCCTGCTTTTATTTTATTTAAAAATTCGCTTAAACCCAGCTCGCCCGAGGGGGTGTACGCCGCCTCAGCAAGCCTTCTGATATTCTTGAGCTTTTTTGCGCCGTCCTGGTAATACTTTGCCTCGAGCGCGCTGTCGTGCAGAATATTGTCGATGAGCGTGCCTGCGCCGAACAGATGCGACAGGTTGCGGTAGCCCTCTATTTTATTTTCAAATTCATTCAGCTTTTCGGCGATATCGTCGCGAAATTTTGCGGCATAGCGCGCGCAACGCTCGCGGAAGGTGAGCTGAAGCTTTTTGCCTGTAACTGGATCGAACGGATCCGGCTCGGCAATTTTTATGCGCGCAAGTTCCTCCTCCGAAAAGCCTCCCACGGGCGAGAGCATGGCCGAGGCGAGGGGGATATCCTGCTCGGAGTTATCTATATAGGAGAGGATATCGAGTATCTGCTTTACCTCCGAAAAATCACAGGCGTTACCTCCCTGCCCGCCCGAGACCGAAAAGCCTGCGGCAGACAGGGCGCGAACGATCTCCGTCGGGGAGGAATTGTCGCGCTTGCGGGTGAGTATGCAGATATCCTTCGGCTCTACAGCGCGCGTACAGCCCGCCTCTATATCATAGAAGGTGCTTTCGAGCTCCCTTTTAACGACGTCTAAAACGGCCAGCCCCTCGCGCGAGAGTTCTGCCTTTCTGAGTTCGTCGCGCTCGACGGAATACACGCCGTCGACCGCAGACTTCTCCCTCTGCTCCTTGCCGAAGACGTGAACGTACGCGCCGCCGCCAGAAGGGAGATAGGCCCCGCCCGCCACCATCTGCGCGGCGGCGTAGTCTATCCCGCAGGTATCATTGCGCATGAGGAGCGAAAAACTTGCGTTTACGCTTTCGATCACCCTTGGCGCGCTGCGGAAATTGTGTGAAAGCATGAGCGCGCCGCCGTGCGCTGCAAATTCGCCCTCCTTTTTGGAGAAATACTCCGACTTGGAGCCGCGGAAGCCGTATATCGCCTGTTTTACGTCACCGACGAGGAAAAGATTTTCCCCGCCGACTAGGGAGATTATGCGCTCCTGCACGGGATTTACATCCTGATACTCGTCGACGAACACCTGCTTGAAGCGCGAGCGCACCTCCGCCTGCATGCCGTCCATTGCAAGAAGTTTCAATGTGAGATGCTCCAAATCACCGTAGTCGAGTTTGCCCTCTTCGCGCTTCAAAGCCGAATATTCTTCGTCGAAAGCCAGCACGAGATCGGAAAAAGCGGCCGCCGTGCGCGCTGTGGAGAGGTAATTTTTGAGCTCGGTCTCCCTGTCGCCTATGCCCTCGTGCAGTTTTTCATACCTGCCCTTCACATAGTCGCGAAGTTCGAAGAACTTCTTTGCTATAGGATCTTCGTCGCTTCTGGGCGGCTTGCGCGAAGTGGAAAACCCGGGAAGGGGCGCGAAGATATCCTTCTGCGCCTCTGCCTCCATTAGTATCTCCAGCATTTCGGCCGCGATCTTTTTGCAGGCGGCGTTCAGCTGGTTTTGCGCCGTAAACGAGGATATTTCGGCAATGAGTTCGCCGCACTTTGTGCGCGCGTCGGCGAATATTTCGGCGCAGATATCTTCAAACGTCTGCTCGTCGGCACGGGCTGTATTTTTCAACAATTGTTCATAGTCGGGCACGTTGCGCACGGCCTCGTAAGCGGAGATGACAAGACCCTTTAAACTGCCGTCGTTTCGCTTTTTGCCGTAGCGCTCCAGAAGGTATAAAAAATCGTCATTCTCCTCGGAATATAATCTCTCGAACAGATTTTCGAGCGCGCGCGAGCGCATCTGTGCCTCTGCCCCGCCGTCTTCGGAGAGTATCTCGAACGAGCCGTCGATATCCAGAAGGTAGAAATACACCCTTAGAAGGTAGGCGCAGAATGAGTGGATCGTGCTTATGTTGGCGAGCGCAATCTTGGAAAGCTGCTGCTTTATGTGGGCTCGGGTGTCGCTGTCTGCCGCGGCGGTGCGCTTAATGAGCGCCGTGCGCAATTTATCCTTCATCTGCGCGGCCGCCTTTTTGGTGAAGGTGACGGCGAGCACGTATTCCAGATCTCCGCCGCCTTCTACATAGCTGACAAGGCGCTCTATCATGACGAACGTCTTTCCGCTGCCCGCCGATGCTGAGACTATTACGCGGCCGCGCTTATCTATGGCCGCCTGCTGTTGCGGTGTAGGGTTTGCCATCACTTGTCCCCCTTAAGTCTTTTAACTATATTTGCCACATCCTCGCAAGTGATCCCCTCCACGCTGCGCGGAACGTTCTCAGGTCCGGCGGCAAAGCCGCACATGCCGCCCATACTACAGAAGTCGCACGCGCCCGCATAGGGCGATGGCGATATATTGCCGCCGAACATCTCGGCCGCACCCCGGCGGGCTATGAGCGCGGAGTATGCAATGAAGTATGCAAAATCATCCTCCGAAAGGTTGCCCGAAAGTTTGCGCCCGTTCAAATATGCATCGACAAAAGCGCTGCGCTCCTTGTCCTTAATGGTGGTATCAGTATTGCTGACTACGGCCCCGCCGCAGTCCATGAAGCCCTTTAAGGTGAAGTCGCCCACGGGCTTATCGGAAAATTCTATGTTGGCGGGGAAGTAATAGGCGCCGGTGGGGCGCTTCCCCTTTGAGGCGGCGAGAAGATAGAGCGGCAACTGCAGCTTTATGCCCGCATAATACTCCTCCGCCGTGTAACTTATGCTGCCCGTCTTATAGTCGATGACGCGCACCATATCGCCGCATTCGTCCACTCTGTCGACCTTGCCGCCCGCGGAGGTATTTTCTCCGACGGGAACGTAATACCACTTTTCAACGTCGCGGATCTTAAAGTTTGAAGCGGCAAGCTGGCGGTATACGCCCGCCGAAAGCGCGGCGGCCTCGGCATATATCCGCTCTTTGAAATATTTGCCGGATACGCCGTCCGCAAGTTGGGAATATTCGGGATCGGCGAGCAGTTTTTCCGCACGCCCGCGCCCCCATTCGCGCGCCTCGTCCTCACTGTGCAGGCGCTGCATATCAGAGGCGAGCGCCTTTAACACCTCGTGAATGAAATTGCCCGTCTCCCTCGGCTGAACGCTGCCCTCGGGCCGCTCGGAAAGGCGCAGTCCCTGCGCGGCATAATTCTGGTAAGGACATGAAAAGTAGCGCTCGAGAAGAGTGGCCGAAACGCTGCCCGTGCGGGAAGCAAACAGCTGTCTGCCGTTTTTTATCTTTTGCTTGCCCCCGCCGCGCGTGAGCACGCTTTCAGCCTCGGCCCCGTAGCCGCGCGCGGCAAGCGCCGAATAGAGCGCCGAATTTACCGCGGGCTTGAGCGAACCTCCGGCAAGGAGCTTTAATGCGGGCGTGAGCTCGCTGCAGAAATAGGGCAAACCCTTTTCAGAGAGCTCGAGCGCCTTCTGCGTTACGACGTTGAGCTTTTTATCTTCGGACTCTCTGAACATTGCAAGAATGTATGAGATTATCTCGCTGCGCACCGTCTCGGCTCCGCCCTGCGCGGCGGGATAACTTAAATACAGATGCTCTTTAAAGGCGCACAAATTGAGCGCGACGGTCTCCCTGCGCCGTCTGTTGACCTGCGATATCTTGGGCGATATCTTTATGTTGAGATTTTCCAGCGAGGCCAGCTCGCGGTCGGTTAAAAGCGCCGTGTCCGAACCCGCGGGGGGCACGTCGCCCACAAGCCCCGCGGCGAACACTATGTCGGAGCCGGCGTTCACCGTGACCGATATGTCGCCGACGAACACGGCGTCGGCCTTTGGCGGAATGAGTGAAATTTCGGCCGCGGCAAAGCCGCTTCCAAGCAGTTTTTTATACTCCCTTGCCGTGTACGGCGCGCCGAGGCCGAGCTCCTCGGTCTCGCCCGCGACGGAGAGCACGCCATCGTACCCCCTCGTGTTGAACTGGGCGCGCGCGGGGAATCTATCTTTAAAACCAGCAGAAAGCTCCTCTAAAAGTTTCCGGCAGGAGAAGTACTCCATGAGTTTTTTAACGCCCTGCGCCCACTTTTCGGAGGACGCTCTGCCCGAAGGCAGGAACGAAAGCCCCTTTAAAAAGCGCTCGCGCACGGCGGTGACCGCAGCATAGTCGAAGCCGAGGGCGGCGCATATGTCGGCGCGCGGCTCGCGTCTTGCCCCGCCGCGGTAATTTGCACAGCGGAGAACGTAGTTGCGGTATATGCTCCTCTCTTTAAACGACAGGCCGAAGAGGTAATTGGATACAACGGCGTCGACGTCCCGAGGGGCGCAGCCGCCAGCGGCGCACTCGATATAGGCCAAAAAAACGGCGGCGTGGGGGTACCCCGAGCGCGCGCGGCGCTGTAAAACGTAGTAGGGTATGTTGTACTGCGAGAAAACACGCGCGAGCGCGGGACGGTAGCCGTCCACGTCGGCGAGCATCACAGATATCCTGTAGTACCGCTCACCTCCGTCCGTCACAAATTTTTTTATCGACGCCGCAATAAATTCAAGCTCGCGCTCGGGAGTGTCGGCCTCAAACACATGCACCCTGTGAGAAAATACGCCCTCCTCGTGGAAACAGCGCGGGTCGAACAGGTTCTGCCGTATACGCTCGGCCTCGGGAATGAGCCCGGACTTCACCGTCACCGTGCGGCAGCCGCCGAGGCCCGAGGAAAAGCCGTCGAACTGAGCGGGCGCCTCGTTGGCATAAATATCGGGCGCGCCGCCCACGAATATGCCGCAACAGTTTGCGGCTGTGCGCATGCACGCCTTTACACACTCCGAAACTGTGCCGGTGAACGCCTGAAAACCAAGGAAAACAACGTCGGCGCCTATTATTTTGCCGCTCTTTTCAATTATACCGGGAAGCAGGCGCAGATACACGTTTCTGTCCAGCCTGCCGCTCTCCTTTAAAAAGGCGGTATATTCTCCGTAGATGAGCGCTATATCTTTAAGTTTATCTGAAAGCATGCCCCCCGCGGGCGCGGCGGCGATATCTTCGGGCGAGATGCCCGAGGAATAGAGGAGGGCTATCGTATCGTACAGCGAGCGGGCGGCCGCCGAAGCGGACAGCCGCCGAAATAAGCGAAGATTTTCTCTGTTGCGCTCTGTTATGCCTCGTATTGCTATCGCCGAGCCCTGGCTGGAGAGTATCTTCTCCTCCCCCGTCCGCTCGGACGAGAGGAAGCGCGCAAATGTATATACCGAGGCGCTGAAAGTGCCTCCCACCGCTGCGCAAACGGCCCGTTCGGCCACGAGCGTCAGCCTGTCCTCGCAGAATATCACCGTGCGGCGGCCGAGCTTTTGGTTATTTTTTACATATTTTCCAAGCTCGCCGAGCGCCTCGTTCAGCGTGGGAGCTATCACAGAAAGGTTCATATACCCATTATAGCACACCAAATGAGGATTTTTAATTATTTTAGCGGTATTTTAAGTGCAAAAGTTTTTACAATTGGCAAATAATGTGTTATACTTAACAAAGATTATAATCCGGAACACAAGTTAAAACTCTTAAAATTTGGTAAAATATATGAAGAAAACGGCAAAAATCATAGTCGCAACGGCCGCCTGCGCCTGCCTTGTCGGCGCATCGGGCTGCGCCGCGGCGACCAACTCGCTCTCTGTAGACTCATACTGGTATATAGACACCTTCGAGGGCATACAGCGCACGTCGGTGCTCGACGACGAGGAGAACGCAACCCGCACGGCCGAGGTCCTGTTATATGAACTCAACTTCGAGCAGCCTGAAAACGGCAACGCCGCCTACCGCGTGGAATACTATACCGACAGCGAAAACTTTGACGAGGGTGATAACGCCCACTACTTCAAGACGACTTTCTACGCAAAACACTTTGACTGGAGCACGGACACCAACAAAAAATACACGCTCACTGCAAACGACATAAACGCCATGCCCGAGGAGGACCAGCAGAGGATAACCGACGGCACGCAGGAAGTTTTGTATGTGCTGGAGACCGAAATGCGCGTGAGCGGAAGATATGTATTCGGCGGAGACGATACAGAAGCAACCGCCGAAAACAGCGTGGAATTTTCGGACTACATGATAACGACGACATACTTCCGCTCGGCGAGAAATTCGCTTGAGCCTGTGTACAGCAAACAGGAGGTGCATACTACCTCCCCTGCAATGCTTGCCCCCGCCGCTCCCGAAGACATGTGCCGCCAGTTTGAATATTCTTATGAAGTTTTTTACAACTTCGACTGCAGCAAAGCGACATACACCTACACCGAATATTCCGAAGGCGGAGAAAATACCGCAGAGGAACACACGGTGGGCGGGCTGAACAATACGGGCTATACGCTGTTCGACAACAACGCACTCTACACCGCTATACGCGGCATGAGCCTTTCGGAGAATTTCGGGACGACCCTGAGCCTGTTCACGCCCGCAAACTACGGCGTGTTCAACGTGAATGTGACGGGCGGCGTGCAGGGCGAACTCGACCTTGAGGCCGACGCCGACATAATTAGCGCGCTTACTTCGGCATACGGGGAATTTGATATCCCTCCTGCAGAGGAAAACGGCGACAGCACCGATAACGGCGAAGACGGCACGCAGGAGACCGAGGAACACAGCTATATATATTACAATCCGGCGTATATAACGGCGGCGAGCGAGTTGCACGGCACCACGCAGACGGCGTGGTTTGCGGCGGTGAACATCTCCGATTCAAACGGCAACACATTGAGCGACGAGGACAACAACGTTTACAGGGCGACGATGCTCCGCCTCACCGTACCTGTAAGCTACAGCCTGGGCACAATTGAATACAGGCTTGCCGAAGTCGTCAGCGTGCTGGGCGGACAGGCGTAAAATAACTTGGATCACACTATTTAAATGTTAAACAATACCTCCTTTTAATAGGGGCGGGGCGCGCAAGATTATCTTGCGCGCCCCGCTTACTTTATATTTGTGAAAAACTTCACTCCTTAAAACACGAAAAAATCAGTGCGCGGACCGCGCTGATTTTCGTGAACTGCTTATTTTGTTATTACATTCTGAGGTTTGCCGCTCAAAAACGCCCTTATGTTATCCGCAACGATGCCCACAAGACGGGTGCGCGTCTCCTTCGGACCCCACGCTATATGAGGCGTTATGATGCAGTTTTTGGCTCCGAAGAGCGGACAGTCCTTACGCATGGGCTCCGCAGAGAGCACGTCAAGGCAGGCCCCCGCAATGCTTTCGGCGTTAAGCGCGTCGGCAAGCGCCTGCTCGTCGGCAAGCGCACCGCGGGCTGTATTGATTATGACCGCAGTGGGCTTCATGAGCGCGAGGGTGCGCGCGTTTATTATATTTGCCGTCTGCCCGTTCAGCGGGCAGTGGAAAGATAAAAAGTCGCTGCGGGAAAATATCTCGTCCCGGCCGACAAGCTCGTACCGGCAGTCTTCCGGCACAGAGCGGGTGTGCACAATGATGTTCATGCCGAAGCCCTCGGCCGCGCGCGCCACCGCCCTGCCTATGCTGCCGAAGCCGTATATGCCCAATGTCTTGCCGCAAATTTCCGTCATCGCCCACGGAAAGTAGCAGAAAGTGCCGCTCTTTATCCAGTCCCCCTCTGCAACCGAGGCTGAATATATATCGGTTTTGCCGGCAAACATGAGCATGAGCGAAAACACGTGCTGACAGACGGCATTTGTGGAGTAGCCGGGCACGTTGCTCGCAACTATGCGTCTTTCTTTCAGGGCGGCAATATCTACATTGTTGAAGCCCGTTGAATAGGTGCCCACATACTTCAGGCGGGGACACTTTTCAACGAGCGCGCGCGTGACTTCGGCCTTGTTGACGAGCAGGAAGTCGGCGTCCTTTGCCGCCTCCTCCAGCTCTGCGGGCGTTAAGACGCCGTAAAACGAAACGTCGCCCAGCGCCTCCACCGGCGAGAAATCGATATCGCCGTAAGACACAGTATTTGTATCGACGGAAACTATTTTCGGTCTGTACATTTTTCAGGTCTCCTTGCTTTTGCGTATGCCGCCTGTACGCGCCGCGGTCATGTCGTAGCTGAGCGTTATCAACTGATCCGCCTGACTGTCAGGCACGTCTGCGCACGGTATTATGGATATCCAATGCCGTTTATTCATATGGTACGCCGGAACAATACCGGCATAATTCTGCTGAAGCATGTACGAAAGTTCCGGGTCGCACTTTAAACATACGACAAAAACCCGCTTTTTTCCGCCTAAACAGCGCATCAGAGCGGCACGTTTTTCTCCGTCGCAGCCGCGCAGAAGACTTTCCGCCGGAGCAGAGATATACACACCGAACCATTTGCCGCCCGCACCGTGGCGCATCACAAACGTTTCAAAATCGTCCTCAAACGGATAATCGCACACGGCGCCTTCGAGAGACCGCACAAATTTTTTTAAATCTTCTTCGCTCATAAGCGCGACACCGCCGCTATATCAATGTAAATTTAAAATAATCGTTTTCCACGGGCGTTTCCCGCTCGAAAACGGCAGTATCACCGGCGCCCTCAAGAACGAAATAGTGAGCGTCGGACCCTTCCATGAGGCGAAAACAGAGCGCGTCGCCTATAATATCGTCGATGATTATGCGGAAAAAGTTGAGTTTAAAAATCTCGTCAAGAATAAATTCACCGCGGGAAACTTCCATTATCTGCGTTCCTCCGAACTCCTTCCCGTCTGCCTCTGAGGCAACCTCTATCTTAAGTTTCATGAAAATATTTTAACATAGCGCGCGATATTTTGCAAATAATTTACAAATTGCCGAAAATTATTTATCGATTAGGTATGTACAAACGTAAAAACAGATGTTATAATGGTGTTAGCCGAGTACCGACAGCTTGGGCAGCATTTTAATCGGGCAATATCACGGCGTCTGCCGCGTTAAAGTCATTTACACTCGGCTATAGTAAACTTTAGGGGGAAAATTATGGCAGAAAAATTCGGAGAACGCTTTATAGCTTTTGGCGAACTTCTGTTAAGGTTGGCGCCGCCCAACTACGAAAAGATAAGAATGGCGAATCAGTTTATCGTCACTTACGGCGGCGCGGAGGCCAACGTTGTGGTGTCGCTCTCCAACCTCGGCATAGACTCCTCATATTTCACCGTCGTGCCCGACAGCTCGATAGGCAAGGCGTCTATCCGCTTTTTGCGCGCCAACGACGTGCACTGCTCGCCCTGTATACGCGCAAAGGACGGCAGAATGGGCCTTTATTACCTGGAAGAGGGCTTCGGCGTGCGCTCTTCAAAGGTAACTTACGACAGGGCAAATTCCGCCTTTGCCAAGTACGACTATTCGACCATAGACTTTAAAGAAAAGTTCAAGGGCTACACCTGGCTGCACACGAGCGGCATCACCCCTGCCCTTTCAACAAACTGCCGCGACCTTACGCTGTACGCATTAAAGGCGGCGAAAGAGCTGGGGATGACGGTCAGCTTTGACTGCAACTTCCGCTCGGCGCTGTGGGGATTCCAGGAGGCGCGCGACTGCCTTACGCAATACATGCCGTATATCGACGTGCTCATAGGCATAGAGCCGATAAACCTCATAGGATCCGACGGCAAGGACATAAAGGAGGGCATGAGCATGACGCCCACCTTTGACGAACAGGACAGGGTGTTCAGGGCGCTGCATGAAAAGTGGAACTTCAAGGCCATCGGCCGCACTGTGCGCTATGTACACTCGGGCAGCGAAAATTCGCTTAAGGCCTTCTTGTGGTACGACGGAAAGACATATGAAAGCAAGACTTTCCGCTTCACCATTTTAGACCGCGTGGGCGGCGGCGACGCCTTTGCCAGCGGACTGTTTTACGCCATGATGGCGGGCATGGAACCGCAGGACATTGTAAACTTTGCCGTGGCAAGCTCTGTAATGAAACACACCATGCACGGCGACTTCAACATAACCGACGACGTAGACTCCATCATAAAACTGATGAACCAGGATTTTGAAATAAGAAGATAAATTAAATTCACGAAATTTGAATAACAATGAAAGAGTCCACACGCACCGCGGGTGGGCTCGTTTTATAATAATTACTCTGCGCAAGCAGGGTATCCCTACAACAAAATTTAAAATAAATAAACGTTTCAAGCAAGGTTTCCTTGCGCAGAAAGACCCTATTTGCTGCGGCCAGCAGGCTCACCAAGGGTGAATTTGCGCGACTATACGCTCCGTGGGCACTTAAGGTCGCGCAAAGAGGGGCTGGCCCCTCAAATCACGGAATTT
>ERZ1090865.1529-NODE-1530-length-11331-cov-4.923111_pt1 | contig 11331 bp, 14 predicted proteins | sample MGYA00478478_ERZ1090865 | MGnify/ENA primary metagenome ERZ1090865 (study PRJEB33644, sample SAMEA5815715) | chicken gut metagenome | biome: Chicken; feature: Gastrointestinal Tract; material: Caecum | place: Ireland | collected 2019-01-01 | study: A study of... | reverse complement strand
GAGATGTCTTAGGGTCTCGTGGGCTCGGAGATGTGTATAAGAGACAGCTCCAATCCCGCGAAGTCGGAGAACTCTGACCCGTTATCGACCGTAATGGACTTGAACAGCTGCCCAAACTTCCGCCCGTAGCGGCGTTCAAGTTTATCGAGCGCGCCCACGATTGTAGCCATCTTGCGGTTTGGCAACCTTCGGACGATCTCAAATCGCGTTTTACGTTCGGACAGGACCAGCAGTACATTCCGCGTATATTGCCTGCCTACGACCAAATCCATTTCCCAATGCCCGAACTCATTACGCAAGGCAATATCAGCAGGGCGGCGTTCAATGCTCGTCCCGCGCGGAGGACGCTTTGCTACCGTCTTACAGTAATGCTTCTTACGCTGCCCAAACGGAAGTTGCTTTGACGTAATACCCATGAAAATACCCTGCGCAATGTAACGGTACATGGTCGTCTTGCTCACAATGGTGCGGCACGGCTTAAGCCGCCTGATCTCGCCAACCACGGCGCACGGGGATAGTTTATCCTCGACAACACGCTTCTCCACATAGCGCACAAAGTCATAATCATTGCCGACCTTCAACGGCGCGCCGTGCGTCGTCATGTTCAGCTTATACCGTTCCTGCGCAAGTTCGGGACTGTATGCTTTGACGATCTTGTAATGATTTTCGCCCCAATAGTCGGTATAGCTATGCTTCTTTTGTTCGCACTCGCCCCGTTTGAGTTCATTGTAGACCGTTGCAAGGCATACACCAAGTAACCTTGCAATCTCCTTCTTATGCAGCCCCGCTTTCAGATACCCTTCAAGCTGTAAGCGCTGCGTATAGGTCAAATCCTTCGTGCCCTTACGTTTCATCTTTCGTTACCTTCCTTTTCCTTACGTTACTTCCACTCATATAAATTTTAACCCTGAATTGCCCGAAATGCCCTAAAAATCACGCAGAGAGCAATACGCGCCACCTTGTACTATACGAGCGCCGCGCTCCGCGCGGCGGTACAAGGTGGCGCGTATTGCCGCAGGCAGAGCCGCCCATTTCGCACGCAAAAAGGGCGGCGTTCGCGCTAAACCGCTTGCGAACTGCCGCCCTAAAACATTTGCGCTGCCGAAAAGGCGGAAGATCGCGGTTTATCACCTCGGTTTATTCCTTTTTCGGCAACGCCAAAATGCGCCGTATGTAAAGCCATAGGCGCAAAACAGGCGTATTCCGTTGTCAGCTCACTGCAAGCCTCTTACGCGGCTTGCGGACTTCGGCTCAATAAGTCGAGCATGGAGAGCTGCTTCGGTTTGTAGTGCATAACGTCACGTTCCCATTTGACGGTATCGTCAAACAGGACGAACTTACGCACAAAATCGAGCATAGACACAACGATCTCCCGCGCGGGAAGTTTCATACAAACTTCCGTGGGAATATCGCGGCTATACACGATACGCTCGCCCGTTTTGCTTATGTACTTCAACAAATAGTCGATTGCATTGCCGTTTTTCAATTCCATTTCGTCAAGCTCCTCAAAATCATTCCGCCCGAACGCTTCTTCAAAAAAAGTGTTCGGATATGTTACCTGCATTTTCTCCTGCGCCGTGCTGTAATCCTCGCGTCTGTAAACCTTTCCGATCATCTCCCCGTCGGGGACATAGAAAAGCCCATGAAAATGCAGCCTGCCCGTTTCAGGGGCACGCTCGAACACGCCCATGTACTTCCATCCGCGCCGCGTGTGAAGGTTGGAAAGACACTTGCGCAGCTTCTTGCGGAAGCTCTCCTCGGTGTGCTTCTTGTCATCGAACGTCACCGTTACAAACCTGTTCCAGCGGTTAAGATAGGCTTTGCGGCGAAAGCGCTTTGCACGATGGCAATAGTTATTGCGCTTGCGCTTAATACGCTCGGCAATCGTTTCATCCAGCGTTTCATAGTCGGAAAACAGTTTCAAAATACCCGCCTTGATATATGCGGTCATTGCCTTGTCGCTCTTTGTATCGCGCAAACCTTCCTGCATGGCGGCAAGATACAGGCTGTCAAACAGAATGTCAAAATCCGTCCGCGAACGCGCCTTTGCCTTCGGCTTCACCTGACTGCGGAAAATGCGCGACGCAACATAATGACTGCCGTCATTGTAAATCTTATACCACGCTTCCTGCGGTACGTCGTCGTAAAAAAAGAACGGACAATCCTTGTCCCCGTGGAACTCTGCAACCGAAATATTCATTTTGTACCCCTCCGAAAATCGATCTGAAAATCACCCTTACGGGAATGACACTTAAAACTTGTACTTTCCGCTGCGCACGCGTGCCATGTCACGGTACGCGCTCATCACGCCCTTTGAAAATTCCTCGCCCTCGCGCGCATTCTCATGGGCACTGTCAATAAACTCGCTAATGGACTTTTTCAGCGGCTTATCCGATTTCGCGTAATCGTTATAGAGCGTTACACCGAAACAATAGCCCGAGGAAAACAGCCCGCCGCGGCGTTTATTGTAATCATACTTTTCCTGCACCGAACGAAACATAGTCAGCTCCTTTTTGAAAGTGTATTTTCAATTTTTCTTATTTTCCGAAAAGTTATTGACTTTTACGGAATTTCGCATATAATAGATAGTAGATTAGCGGTTGGCGGCAATGCCTGCGCAAGACCGCACATTTTCGGGGCGTTCTCCGCGAACGCTATACCCCGCATTGATTGCCCAATGCGGGTGATTTTTTAGAGCGTAGCCGCAAGGCAAGCGCAAACAATGCTACCATTTGGAGCGCGTGACCTGTTGAAATGCAGGTCACTTTTTCTTTGTAAACTTCCCAACGAAAAATTTATGCCGCCGCTTCATTGATTTTGCGCCGATATTTTTAACATCGGCTATTTTCACGCCCCGGATGTTCCCGTCCAAATTGACAGCCGACCAAAGAGGAAAATCGGCGTCCTTTTTCGGGATAGGATATAAATATCCTCGCTTGACCTTTTCGATCTTTAAAGGCGCAAATTCCGTTTGCGGCTCACCATATCGGTCTTTCACAATAAATCCGCGCCTGTCACGGCATACCGTTTCCAGCGAAGTAATCACATTGACATTGCAGCGGCTGCCGCTCACTTCGCGGATATACACATAATGTCCGCCTTTGAGCGGCTTGCCGTCTGCACCCTTCATCCCGAGCGCGGCATTGCTGCAATAACCGATTTGACCGACATAGCGGTGACGAAATCCACTCATGATTGTTTTTCCTCCAAATCCTTTACAAAATAACTGTTCTGCAAGCTCATCTCGCCGAACGTTGCTTTCTCCGTCGCATATTCACGCAGGTCGTCTATCCCAACAGGGGATCGCAGCGCTTTCTGCGTAAAGAAGTCAGAAAAGCAATCCGTCGAAAAACGCTTACTATAAATCTTCTTATTCGCAAGGTAGTACTTCTTCTCATCGAGCTGCCCGTCCTGCGTACCACTCTCTATTTGCACCCGTAGCGTACAATAGCCGAACGTGCTGTACACACCCATGTAGTAGTGCTGTATCTTCGCCACAATCGTTTTGAGAATGTGCATGGAAAGCGTATTGTCGCCGCGGGTAAAGCGGTACTTGGAATACAGATTGACGAAACGCCCGAAAACAAAGGAATACAGCAATTCCGCAATGAAGAAGAAGGGCATGGCAAGTTGCGTTTCGCCGCTTTCGCGGATATGCACGATCTCGCACAGCTCCCTTGCGTCCGCGCCCCAGCTCTCGGGACGCTGTTCGTCCGTGATCACCTTCACAAAGGGGAAGTAGTCTACCGTTGCAGAATGGCGTATCATTTTCAGCCAATCGTTAAAGCCGTCGTTCTTCTGATTGGTTGCGTCCGCCAGCTTTTTCATACCTTGCAGTTCCAGCATGTTCTTGCGCTCCTTGCCGATCTCCGTCAGATTGAGCACACCGAACTCAAAGCTGTCCTTAAACGGATTTTCCTCTACAAGGCGTTTTCCAAGCCGCAGCGCGTCAAAGTCAACGATATGCGAATGACGGCTGTATGCGTCCATCAGACGGCTGTCACGACGAAAGAAATCGGTGTTCCAAAGCGGAAAGTTCCCGAGATCGCTCATCAGGTTGTCCGTCCGTATGGCGTAGTTTGAAATGATGAGCGACGACTGAATAACGTAGATAAAGTAAAGCTGCGCATATGTTTCCAGCACGTCCCACACGTCGACCACTTTCAGCTTGTCATCGTATGTAAACCCGTACCGCACGTAATCGTAGTCAAACAGAAGGTTGCCGCCAACGCGATAGCCCAGCTTCTTCCAATGACGGCGCACGCACTTGCGCATGGACGATGAAGTTTGTCCCGCATAAAAACAGCAGGCAAGCCGCTGAACGAACACCTTGCAAGTTGCGAGGTTATACACCTCATGCCGCGCCATTGCCCGCTTAATGGCGTTCTCAAAGCTCATCCACGGGAAGTACGGGAATTTCAGATCGTTCTCCAAAATCTTCTCGAACGCCTTATCGCGCAGCATGGCTTCCTGCGAGAGCGCCATGTCCGTGATCATCGTCGTCTTTTTCTTGCCCATCGTCCCGCACGCCATCAGCACGATGGGGCGTTCGTTGATAAAGCCGCGGTTTTTCATCTCGTTGTGATGGAGCACTGCATAGCCGATTTTCCGCCGCCAACGGTCTATAAGAAACAGCGCAAGAAGCACCCAGCACCATACAGGAATGAACGTGAACGGCGTCCAGAGGTCAAAAAAGAGCTTATACACCTGCCTGTAAATGTTGTCGAAATCAAAGCTCACGACAAAATACAGATAAAAAGCGATGAGCTCCAAAAAAATGGTAAAGGCATTGAAGTAAAACAGCCACATGCAGAGCCAAATTATCCAATATACGCCGTGGGTACGCACAAAGCCGACAAAAGCGATAATCCAATGTTTGGCGGAACGATAAGTTATAGTTGAAATGCGCTTAAAAATGCGCAGCGGCTTCGTGTCTTTGCCCCAATCATTATTCCTCGCCTTTGCGAATTTGCGCAGCACAAGAAAGGCTATCAGCAAAACAGGAAATGCACATAATATGAACATACAAATGTAATACAACACATTGCCAAGGAAGGACAAATAACCAACAAAATTCTCCATCGTTGCCCAACATTGCCAATACGCCATCCAATGCTGCGCAAACCCTTCAAACGTATCGGGAATGGGAATTTCGGGGGCTTGCGCTCCGCCCATGAAGTCAAAGAAAGGAATCTTCGGATAATCGTTGACCGTAGGTGTGATTCCATGCGGAATTTGAAACAACTCGCAGAAATAGAAAGCGACAGACAAAATAAGATCACGTACACTTTCTATCACACGACCGACGCTGTCAAAAAATCGGAATATACCGATGGCGAGAAACCCGAGCGTAATAACAATGCAAATAATATGCCGATAGTCAAACCGTCTTTTTTCCATTGCCGTCTTTTTCCTTGCGCCAACCCGCCATATATACTTCACGGGCGATAGACATACTCATGCTTTTCGGGAAACCCCAATTTGCACGGAGCACGACCGCCAATTCCGATATATCCCGTTCTTGTTCCTGCACATACCGTTCAAATTTATTCCATAATTCCGTGTCTTTTTCCGTCATACTTGAAACCCCGTATAAACAAAATACCCGATCAATGCCAAAACTACGACCAACAACAATACCTTCAAAATCCGCTTCAAAGTTTTCATTCATTTAACCGTCTTTTTACCAAAATGTTCTTATAACATTATCATAAACTTTTTCACGTTCAGCACGAGTAAATACGCGCCCGTTTTTTTCTTGTTGAAGAATACAAGCACCATGATAAAGCTGCTTATGTTCTTCACCGCGCTTTATAGCGCGATTTTGTAAAGCCTTATGTGCAGCGTTACTTGCTTGAAGCCGACGTTGTTGTTTTGTTTTTTTCATAACTTACCTACCTTTTTATTTACTTTTGAAAGTACACTTTCAATTTTTCTTTTGCCGTCAAAATTGTTTGACTTTTCCAATTATACGCCGTATAATAGCAATCGAAAGTAGTTAGCTCGGTGTTAGCCGCAAGGCTTTCGTCCTCGGAGCTCCACGAAAGGCAACATTTATGTTGGTGGCTACTTTCTTTTTTTTGCCCTGCAACTATTTGCGGGGCTTTTTGTTTTTCGGCTTGTTGCCCGTTCTCGGTACTTTATAACGCTTGCCGTTCTTAAAAATATCGTCAACTGTCGGTTTATCCTCTTCGGCAAGTTTATATTTACTTGTTCCAACGCCCAAAGCCGACCGCTTACCCTCGTAAACACGGGGAACAACGTGCGAATACTCGCCCTTATTCTCTTCGGTCTTATCGATATTCACTTTCAATTTGCGCGTTTTTACGACATCGTGTTTTTCAATAGGCTTACGCTTATTATCCTTGTCGAAATCGACCTTCTCCGAATGAGTAAAAGTTATGTATTCCACGTCATCTTGTCCTGTTTTCCGAAAATAGGCGGGATGATTTTTATGTGGGTACTTCTTTGTATGCGCCCAACCTGTGGAACGCTTACGGTTGTTTTTCTTTGCCATAATCACCTCATCAATCAAAAACTTCGTCGATGTTGTAACCACACGGGCAATTCTGCTCGCCGTACTCTATCGCCTCGTCAATGTCGTCGAAATAAAATTCGCCGTCATCACACGTCAACACATATCCCATAAAATCACCTCGTAAAAAATTTTGTAATGCCGAACGGAGCTTTTCCGCCCCGCTCGGTATTACTTTATTGCAAAGCCCGTTCAAGGGTTCGCAACATCAAAAATGACATAGATAGGATAATGGAACCCATCAACAACGTCATCAAACGTAAATGTCAAGATAACGCCGATTCCGCTATATTGCGTCTTTTCCACCGACACGGAATCTTCTTCAGGACCGCTGATTGTAATTTCCACGCCGTTGAAATAAAATCCGTTGTCTGCAATCTCCGAAGAATACAGAGAGAAATAAACCGTGACGATATTGAAATCCGTCAATTCCGCATAGAAAGATAATCCATACGGAGCAGACTCTACTGTTTCCCCGTCGGAAACTGTAAAGGAAAACGGCGAAGAATCTCCGATGTCATCTCTATAGTAATCTTCCGAATATTCCGAAAAGGAGATTTTTACCGCACCCCAATCACCGTCATGATTGATGAAATAATCCAACCATGTAGGTGATTCCATGGCACACTTAAGATAGAGGCAGGCAAACGAGAACGGAGACAGTTCAGAAGAAGCCGCCGTAAGGCCGTCGTCCTCCAAAATTCCTGTGATCTGATAGTCTCCCGGAAGCGCGACATAGAGCAGGATCTCATCGCGCGCATTCGGGCCGAGCGTATATGCCGTATAGGGGGTTTCCCAAGGCCCGTCGTCGCCGTTGCGATAAAATTCAATATGCGGCTCTATATCAGGCGTGCCCATGTAAATGCGGACAAGGAGATAGATTTCCATATAGTCCGTTGAAACATATTCTGCGGGAAGCCCCAATTCCACGACAAGACGGAGGCCGCCGTTTTCGATCGAATAGGACAGACCGACAGGGCTTTGCCCAAGGTAAGGCCCTTCGATCGTCAGTGACGAAAAGCCAAAATACTCCCTGAAATAAGCCGGGACGTCAAAGTCAAAAGCCAACGTATAGGCATAACCCAAAGACCCGCCTTCATAAAGCATTAACGTGCCGTCCAATCCCCCGGAAAAGCCGTTGTCCCAAAACCAATTCATCACGCCGACGTCAAAAATGAAACTAACCTTATAATCAAGCCCCATAGGGGTCAATTCAGAGAATGCGGCGATCGGTACATCTTCCGAAGGATAACAAGCCGAAGAATACACGCCTTGATTGCCGTAAAAACCCTCAAGCGAACTGTCATAGTCCTGCGGGTCATATCCAAGCCCCTGCGACTGCGAAATAGACGGCGCATAAGCCCCGTTATTCTGATATTCGCCAGGCCGGCTTCCGTTCCAATGAGCCTCGCCCGTCAGACCGCAGGTATCGCAAAGCCCGTCCTCATCGGAATCGTTGAAATCGTCGCAAGGCTCTGTCATTTCCCAACCGCAATCATCGCACACGCCGTCATCGTTTTTGTCGTCGTGTTCGGTCACGGGCGTTCTATGGCCGCAATCCGCGCATTCCTGCCAATGTCCGCTTTCATCGAAATTATAGGAAAGATTATGCTCCGTTTGTGCAATGCTCTCCGTGCGTTCATAGCCGCAGTCCGTGCAGGTATAGACCCGCTCGCCCTCTGTCGTGCAAGAGGGGTCTTTCACAACTTTGCCACTGTCCCATTCATGAGGCGCAAAGCCGCTCGTCACGTCGTGCCCACAGGTCGCCGCGTGCCAATGATTGTTTTCATCGCTCGTCCATTCTGCGGAAAAAGTATGCTCGTGCGGTGCGACATACCCGCAGAACGTGCAGGTGCTACCCTCAAAATTATGCGGCTCCGAACTCGTCTGATAATCACAATTTGCACATTCCTGCCAATGCCCGTTTTCATCATAATGATAGGACAGATCATGCGCGGTCGTAGGAATACTCTCCGTGCGCTCATAGCCGCAGACGGTACAGGTATAGACCCGCTCGCCCTCCGCCGCACAAGTCGGCTCTTTCACAACCCCGCCGTCGTCCCATTCGTGAGCCGCAAAGCCGCTTGTCACGTCCGTGTGCTCGCAGGTCGCCGCGTGCCAATGTCCGCTTTCGTCGCTCGTCCATTCGTCGGAGAACGTGTGTTCGTGCGGTGCGACATATCCACAGACAGAGCACACACCCTCTACAAAATTATGAGACGCAAACCCGCTGATTTCGTCCTTATGTTCACAGGTCGCCGCGTGCCAGTGGCCGCTTCCATCGCTCGTCCATGCGTCGGAGAATGTGTGTTCATGCGGCGGCTCCGGCTCTTCCGGCATATCCGCACCGCACTTATCGCACTTGCCGTCTCCGTTTTCATCGACATGTTCTTCGCAAGGGACATCGGGCACGTCGGACATATCCGCGCCGCAGTTGTCGCACTTACCGTCGTCATTTTCATCGACATGTTCATTGCAGATTTCGCCGAACGGGATATCATGAAATTCATCGAATACAGTTCCGCATATCGTGCATACACCGTTTACAATTTCATGATCGCAGGTATTTTCCTCATCGCCGCAAAGCGTGCATACACCGTCTGTATATTCGTGCTCCGGCATAGCAGAGGTCTCACCGCACAGACGACACACATAATGTGTTATTTCGTGGCCGTATTCGTCCGTTTCGCCCGTAGCGGCTTCCGGGTCAAGATAAAACTCATGAAGTGCACGATACAGTTCGTCCCCGCATACGGTGCAACGGTATACTACTTGCTCATGCCCGACATCGTCCGGCTCTTCGACGGGGGACGCCGTATAAACATGCTCATGATTAAGCTCAAAAAGCGCGTAGATAGTCATGTTTCCGGAAACGACGGTATCTTTCGTAAATGCGCCCTGATTGCTTGCCCAGCCGGTAAACACATACCCGTCCCGCACGGGGTCAGGCGGCATTTTGTCGCCGACAGTTTTCCCTTCTTCAACAGCCACTTCCAAAAACAGACTGCCGTCCGAATAAAATGACACGGTATATTGAATAACCGGCTTTTCTTCCGGCTTCGGCTCTTCTTGCTCGGTTTCAAAAATCCCGAAGGGATTATCAAACCAGCCCGACCACGGGACTTTGATCTTGGAATCACACATGCTCAAAATGCCCAGCAGGAAAAATACGATCAGGCCGACAAATGCAATACCGAGAATGAATTTGATGATACTCCAAAGACTTCTCTTGTACTTGACCTTTACTTTTACTTCCTGCGGGTCTTTTTGCTGTTGCTTCTGCTTCTGCTTTTTCTTCTTCATCACCGCACACCTCAAAAAAACAGCCGCCCGAACTTCCATTCGGACGGCTTGTCCTTATCTGTTGACCGTGATCGTCAGCGCACTCGCATAACCGAAAACTTCCGTCAACGTAACTTTGCCGTCCTCGTCCTCGGTTGGCGTGATGACGACCTTTACCGTCGCCGCAGTCTCCGGAACGGTGCTTCCGTCATAGTCTGCCGTCAGTGCGCCCGTCTTGGAAACGAACTCGCCGTCCGCGTCATAGAAGTACAGTTCATACGATACCGCTGCGTCGTCCGCAAGCTCGATCTTCAGACCGTCTGTCGTGAATGCGTCGCGCGTCACGATAGACTTGTCGCTTTCCGTTTCCTCGCCGCTGTCGTCCAGCGCGGCGATCTTGTACGCTTCCGCGCCGATCTGCGTCACCGTTGTGTTTCTGTCCACCTGAATGAAAAGCGTCACGACCGACGCGATCACGCCGAGCAGAAGAACGAACACGATAAACCATTTCACCGCGTCCGCCGTCTTGTGCCTCTGTAAACTGTTTGCCATTTTTTTCACCTCAAATCAAAAATTTTTTTTCCCAAAGCCGTGATGATACTCACGGCTCACGATCGCGCTGCGATCTTGCAGCTCGAAAAGTTCATCTTTACTCTTCACGGCAGGACGAATGACTTTACTGTCCTTCACTTGCCCATTCGGATAGAACGCCACATACCGACCCTGCCAACGTCCGTAATTGTAGGCGACATGCCGCATACGTTTCTCTGCGTCCGCTCGCGTCTTGCCCACAACCTTCACGCGGCAGGGGAGCGTGCGATAGCCCTTATAACGCCAAATATCAAATTCCAGCTCGTAGGACATATTACTTACCTGCCGTTTCTGCGCCGCTGCCACGCTGCCTTCGCCGCGGAACTCTGCCGCGCAAGCCGCACATAGTTCTCATGCCCCGTCTGCCAATCGACGTGCCATACCGACCTGCGGCTACCGTCGGGGCTGATGGACGAAAACGTATCATACGGCTCATTGTGCCGATACTTGTCCCGACGCTCCAAACGATGGGAACGCTCGAACGGAAGCCCGCGCGGGTCAAAAACATATCCCGCCTGCCTGCGGGAGATCATCTCCGTTTCCGTGCTCACAGGCACCCAACGGCTGCCGCGCTTGACATATTCCGTCTTTGTCATCGGGAACAGCTTGCGATCATTGCTGTAATAAGGTACTTTTTTCGGCATACGTCACCTCTTTCTGCGATAGCTATGATACTTCGCAAAGTTCACCGCCGACTTGCGCGTAGGGAAGTTATAATATCCCTGCGCCCAACGTCCGTCACCGGACTGATTGTAGCCCTTCGCAACCATATAATCATTTGCACGTTTCGCTACAATCGTCGTTCTGCCGTACTCATCTGTCAGACAGTTCGTGATCTGAAAACCCTGCCGCGTCGTACCATATTTGTACTTCGCCATCTTGTTACACCTCGTCTTGAATTTTTTGCTTGACTTCTCCGTAGC
>ERZ1090865.1528-NODE-1529-length-11336-cov-11.108590_pt1 | contig 11336 bp, 9 predicted proteins | sample MGYA00478478_ERZ1090865 | MGnify/ENA primary metagenome ERZ1090865 (study PRJEB33644, sample SAMEA5815715) | chicken gut metagenome | biome: Chicken; feature: Gastrointestinal Tract; material: Caecum | place: Ireland | collected 2019-01-01 | study: A study of... | reverse complement strand
TCCCATGCACTTTGGTATCTTCACCAGTGATGATTACGGCCGAACCATATTCTTCCGCACCGTTGGCATAGACAGCCGGCACCTGGCTGTTCTGCGAAGTAATGGTGCAATCTATAAGCATGCAGGTAGACAAATACGGATACGAAGTGCTTCTGTTGCCGACCACCACGGCCGCCATGGGTACTTCGTTGCCACTTCCCCAGTTGGTGTCAATGTACTGACCGATTCCCTCGGTATACTTGCCGGTAGAAACAATGGTGGAATTGCGAACAACGGCCTCACCGCCGCGTACGATCATGCCCTGACGGCTGCCGATAATATTACAGCCCTCAATTTCCAATTTGCCGGGAACATTGATCAGCACCGCGCAGGCATCATTCCGGTAGTCGGCATTGTAGCCGTACCGGGTGCAATCAAAAGCAGAATTTTTCAGAACAATTTCAACGTTATAGTTCTCCACCGTTGCAGCATTGGTGGCTACTGCATAGCTGCCCGCCGTAATGGAAGAATCCGTTACTTCAACACGCGCAGCATCACCCTGGGGGTACAGCGCCGCACCGGTGGTATCCATCTGAACTTTATTCAGGCAGATGCTGCTGTCTTTCTGAATGTTGAACAGCGACACAGTACCCAGGGGGATCTGTTTCGCAATAACAGTACCATTCTGAATCGTGACATTTGCGCCACCGGTTACAGTAATGCTGGTATCGTTCAGGATCGTAAGTACCTTATTGTTCAAATCCAGCGTAACCTTTTTGGCATCCGGGACCGCTACCGTTTCCTCGACGTCCTTCAGCAAGACAACCGTAGCGTTTTCAGCCGCATTACTGATAGCATCTGCCAAAGTGGCATAGTAAGTATCCCCAACCTGGGCCACAGCAGCACTGGCAGGAACATCCATACTGATGGCGGGAACGCCGGAGGTAACCGCGTCATTTACCGACGTATCATCAGCTTTACCCGTTTCAGGGGTAGCATCGCCTTCTTGCTGCGTGTAGCCATTCGCAGCAGGTTCTGCATCCGCCTCTTCGGCCCAGGCCGGAGCACACAGCGAAATGCTCATAGCTGCAGCGAGTACCAGCGAGAGGACTTTTTTACCAAATCCTTTCTGTCTCATCATCCCAACTCCTTTTTGTTGTACCGAAACCCTTTCAGTATTATATTTGGGCATCCCATATTATCTTCCTCTATCACATATTTTGTCAAGTGATTTTTCACTATTTTTTTTGGGATTTTTATCCAGTTTTTTTATTTTCTTACATTGTTTTTTAGGGGAGAGCGCACAAACAGCCGCCTTTTCAGGCGGCTGTTTTCTATATATAGTATTACTTTAAACAAACACTGTCTGCACCAGCACCATATACAGGGCGGTACCGGCCGCGATGCTCAGCAGCGTATTTTTGCGCCAGAGCTGAAGGCCCACCACGGCGGCCCCGGCCAGCAGTTCGGGCAGGGCGTGGTTGGGGCCCAGGGGATCGGTATTGCGCAGGCAGTAGACCACCAGCATGGCCATGATGGCGCCGGGCAGCACCCGGCCCAGATAGACCACATACCGGGGCGTGGGACGGTCTCCGCCGAACACCGCAAAGGGGGCAAAGCGCAGCAGAATGGTCACCGCGGCAATGACCGCCACCAGAGCGGCGGCGTGCAGATCAATGGACATGGTCGTCTTCCTCCTTTCGGGGCGCTCCCACAGCCCGCAGCAGGGTGAGCACCGCCGTGATGCCGATCATGGCCGGGATGAGGAAGCCCTCCGGTCCGAAGACCAGCAGGCAGACCAGCGACACTCCCAGCCCGGTGAGCGCCGGGCGGTGGTCCCTGGTGGTACGCCACTGCTCGGTCATGACCACCAGGAAGAGGGCTGTCATGGCGAAGTCGATGCCGGTGCTGTCAAAGGGCAGCACGGCCCCCAGCAGCGCCCCCACCACGCTGCCGGCGATCCAGTACAGGTGATCGAAGAGCGACACCAGGAAGAAATACCCCTTCCGGTCCACCCCCTGGGGTACCTCGCCGCTGCACACCAGGGAGTAGGTTTCATCGGTGAGGGCAAAGATCAGGTAGGGCTTGGCGGGACCTGCGTCCCGGTAGCGCTCCACCATGGAGATGCCGTAAAACAGATGCCGGGCGTTGACGGTCAGCGTCATGAGGGCCGCCGTCACCAGCGAGGCGCCCCCCGCCAGCAGGTCCACCGCCACATACTGCATGCTGCCCGCGTAGATCAGCGCGCTCATGGCAAAGGCCCAGCCCACGCCGTAGCCCTTGGCCGCCAGCAGCACCCCGAAGCCCAGCCCCAGCACCAGGTAGCCCGCCATCACCGGCAGCGACCGCAGAAAGGCATACTTCACCGTCTTTCCCATTTCTTACGCCTCGTTTCCTTATTACACCGCTTTTTATCATAGCACAACGGTCCGGAACTCCACAAGAGTTCCGGGCCGTCCGCCACAGGGAGTCCCCGCCTCGGGGCGGGTGTCTCCCCCTCTATTCATTGGGTCTGCCGGGTCTGTTCGCTCTCCCACTGGTTGACCAACGGCGTGGCCACCGCAAACAGCGCTTCCCGCGCCGCGTTGATGGCCGTCACATCGGCGGGAGTGATCTTGTCCGCCTTCTTGTGGCGGGTCACCTTCTCCAGGGCGCGCTCCGCGTCCTTGATCCTGTTCCGGGTCTCCTTGTCCAGCGCCTTGCCTGCCTTGCTGCCCAGCGCCGTGTTCACCCGGTAAATGGCCGCTTCCGCCGCGTTGAGGGCTTCCATGGCCGCCTTGCGTTCCTGGTCCTGCCCGGCGAACACCGCTGCCTCCCGCATGGCACGCTGGATCTCCGCCTCGCTCAGGTTGGAGGAGCCCGTGATGGTGATGCCCTGCTGTTTGCCGGTATCCAGGTCCTTGGCGCTGACCTTCACGATGCCGTTGGCGTCGATGTCGAAGGTCACCTCGATCTTGGGGACCCCCGCCCAGGCCCGCTTGATGCCCCGCAGCATAAAGGTGCCCAGCAGCTTGTTGTCCTTGGCGAATTCCCGCTCCCCCTGCAGCACCTTGATCTCCACGGTGGACTGGAAGGGCGATGCGGTGGTGAACACCTTGCTGAACCGGGTGGGAATGGTGGAATTGCGCTCGATCAGATGGGTGGCCACGCCGCCCAGCGTCTCGATGGAGAGGGTCAGCGGCGTCACGTCCATGAGCAGCAGCCCTTCCCCGGCGCCGGCCAGCACCTCGCCGCCCAGGCGCCCCGCCTGCACAGCGGCGCCCAGCGCCACACACTCGTCGGGGTTCAGCGCCCGGGAGGGTTCCAGCCCCACCATGCGGCGCACCTTGTCCTGCACCGCCGGGATGCGGGTGGAACCGCCCACCAGCAATACCTGGTCCAGGTCGCTGGCCGTCAGCCGGGCATCGCTGAGGGCGTTGCGCACCGGCAGCGCCGTCCTCTCGATGAGATCGGCGCAGAGTTCCTCAAACCGGGCGCGGGTCAGTGTCTCCTGCAGATGGAGCGGTCCCGCCGGGCCCACCGTCAGGAACGGCAGGTTGATCTCGGTCTGTGTGGCCGCCGAAAGTTCCTTCTTGGCCTTCTCGGCCTCCTCCCGCAGGCGCTGCATGGCCACACGGTCGCCGGTCAGGTCTATGCCGTGGGCTTTCTGGAACCGGTCGGCCAGCCAGTCCACGATGCGGGCGTCGAAGTCGTCGCCGCCCAGATAGTTGTCGCCGCAGGTGGCCAGCACCTGCACGATGCCGTCCCCGATCCGGATCAGCGATACATCAAAGGTGCCGCCGCCCAGGTCGTACACCATGACGGTCTGGGTGCGGCCGTTGTCCAGCCCGTAGGCCAGCGCCGCCGCCGTGGGCTCGTTGATGATCCGCTTGACCTCCAGCCCGGCGATCCGCCCGGCATCCTTGGTGGCCTGGCGCTGGGCGTCGTTGAAATAGGCCGGCACCGTGATCACCGCCGCGGTCACCGGCTCCCCCAGATAGCTCTCCGCATCGGCCTTGATCTTCTGCAGGATCAGCGCGCTGATCTGCTGGGGGGCATAGCACTTGCCGTCGATGGGAATGCGCGTCTCACTGCCCATCAGCCGCTTGACGCTGCAGATGGTCCGCGGGGCGTTGGTGACGGCCTGCCGCTTGGCGGCATCCCCCACCAGCCGTTCCCCCGTCTTGGTGAACGCCACCACCGACGGTGTGGTGCGCTGGCCCTCGGCATTGGGAATGACCACCGGCTTGCCCCCCTCGATGACGGCGGCACAGCTGTTGGTGGTTCCCAAATCGATTCCGATGATCTTTGCCATAGTGCGGTTGTCCTTTCAAAAAAGACCGGTCAGGGGCTGGATGCCGCCTTGAGCCGGGCACAAAACGGCGCAGAATTTCCTGATTTGTTTTTATTGTAGCGCGTGGACGGACAGAATGTGTTGCGATTTCGTAAATAAATTTTACAAATATTACCGCACTCCCGTCAAAACAGCGCTTTAAAGCGTTGACGGTGGGGTCCTGTCGTGTTATAGTTTAAGGTATATTCAGCCCTGTGGGCGGGAAGGAGCCACGCATCTATGGCACGCACAGCAACGGTAATACGCACTACGCGGGAGACCCAGATCACGCTGACGCTGAATCTGGACGGCACCGGCAAGGCGGATCTGCACACCGGCATCGGCTTTTTTGACCACATGCTGGACGGGTTTGCCCGCCACGGTCTGTTCGATCTGGCGGTGGACTGTCACGGCGACCTGGAGGTGGACTGCCACCACACCATCGAGGACATCGGCATTGCGCTGGGTACCGCTTTGCGCCAGGCCCTGGGCGACAAGGCCGGGCTGGTGCGCTACGGCAGCTGTCTGCTCCCCATGGACGAGACGCTGGCCCTGTGTGCCGTGGATCTGGGCGGACGGCCCTACTTTGTGTATGATGCCCAGTTCTCCACCCCCGCCTGCGGCGGCATGGATACTCAGATGGCCCGGGAATTCTTTTACGCCATCTCCTACGCGGCCATGATCAACCTGCACCTGAAGGTGCTCTACGGCGAAAACGATCACCACAAACTGGAGGCGATGTTCAAGGCCTTCGCCAAGGCGCTGGACGCCGCCACCCGCACCGATGCCCGGATCGAAGGCGTGCTCTCCACCAAGGGGACGCTGTGATCTCTGCATATACATCTGAAAGCATAGAGAATCAGGGAGGTAAAGGGAAATGTATCAGGACATGATTGACACCATCGGCTTTGTGCAGAAGGCGGACCCCGAAGTGGGTGCCGCCATGGAGCGTGAGCTGGGACGCCAGCGCGCCAACATCGAGCTCATCGCCAGCGAGAACATCGTCTCGCCGGCCGTGATGGCCGCCATGGGCAGTGTGCTGACCAACAAGTACGCCGAGGGCTATCCCGGCAAGCGCTACTACGGCGGCTGCCAGTTCGTGGACCAGGTGGAGCAGATCGCCATCGACCGCGCCTGCAAACTGTTCGGTGCCAAGTACGCCAACGTGCAGCCCCATTCCGGCGCCCAGGCCAACCTGGCCGTCTACTTTGCCCTGCTGAACCTGGGTGACACCGTCATGGGCATGGACCTGTCCCAGGGCGGTCACCTGACCCACGGCTCCCCCGTGAATATGAGCGGCAAAAACTACAACTTCGTCTCCTACGGCGTGGGTGAGGACGGCCGCATCGACTACGCCGCCCTGGCCAAGCAGGTGGCCAAGGTTCGGCCCAAGCTGCTGGTGGCCGGTGCGTCGGCCTATCCCCGCGCCATCGACTTCGAGAAGCTGGCCGAGATCGCCCACGGCTACGGCGCCATGCTCATGGTGGATATGGCCCACATCGCCGGTCTGGTGGCGGGCGGCATGCACCAGAACCCCGTGCCCTACGCCGACGTGGTGACCACCACCACCCACAAGACGCTGCGCGGTCCCCGCGGCGGCCTGATCCTGACCAACAACGAGTATCTGATCAAGCGGATCAACTCCGCCATCTTCCCCGGCACCCAGGGCGGCCCGCTGGAGCACGTCATCGCCGCCAAGGCGGTCTGCTTCGGCGAGGCCCTGCAGCCCGCCTTCAAGGAGTACGCCCGCAAGATCGTGGAGAACGCCGCCGCCATGGCCGACGAGCTCACCGCCCGGGGCGTCAAGCTGGTTTCGGGCGGCACCGACAACCATCTGCTGCTCATCGACCTGACCGACGAGGAGTGCACCGGCAAGGAACTGGAGCACAACCTGGATGCCGTGCACATCACCGCCAACAAGAACACCGTTCCCGGCGAGAAGCGCAGCCCCTTCGTGACCAGCGGCGTCCGGGTGGGTACCCCCGCCGTGACCACCCGCGGCATGGGCCCCGCCGAGATGAAGATCATCGCCGACTGCATTGCCGACTGCATCTTTGACTTCGAGGCCAAGAAGGAGGACATCGCCGCCCGGGTGGCCGAGCTCTCCGCCCGGTTCCCGCTGTACGAATAATCCCCTTTTTCCAAAAGACTTCCGCCATCGCCCGCCCCCGCCCGGGGCGGGCTTTTTTTGCGGTGCATCGCAGGGTTTTGCAGCTTGCGTTTTGCGAAAATTCAGGGTATACTATAGGCAGATAAGTATGCCTTTTCCGGCAGAACATGCAACGTACAGAATGCGAGGTGTCAAGTATGGAACCGATCGTCATCACCATTGCCCGTGAATTTGCTTCTGGCGGCAGCGAGATCGCCCAGGCCGTAGCCGACAAGATGGGCATTCCCCTCTACAACAAGGAGCTCATCACCCGGGCGGCCAAGAAGAGCGGCCTGACCGAGGAAGCCATTGCCGCCAGCGAGAACCAGCGCAGCGGCAGCCTGATCTACAGCCTGTACATGATGGGCAACACGATGCCCCTGGCCGACCAGGTCTACATCCTGCAGAGCAACGTCATCAAGGAGCTGGCGTCGGAGGGTTCCTGCGTGATCCTGGGCCGCTGCGGCGACTATGTGCTGCGGGAGCGTCCCAACGTGCTGAGCGTCTTTGTCTACGCGCCGCTGGAGGACCGCATCCAGCGGGCCAAGGCCCGGCCGGGCGTCAAGGACCTGGCCGACCGGCAGTGGGAGGTCCAGCTGGCCAAGCACGACCGCGCCCGCGCCAGCTACTACAACTACTACACCGAAAACCGCTGGGGTGAGGCCAAGAACTACGATCTGTGCCTCAACGCCGCCCTGGGTCTGGACACCTGCGCCAATCTGATCGTGGATGCCGCCCGGGCCATGGAGGCTGCGAACAAGGAATGAGTACCGCCGACGCCCATTCCGCCAGCCGGATGGGCACGGCCCCCATGGGGCCGCTGCTCTTCTCTCTGGCGATTCCCATGATGGTCTCCATGCTGTTCCAGGCACTGTACAACGTGGTGGACAGCATCTTTGTGTCCTATATCAACGAGGCAGCCCTCTCTGCCGTATCCCTGGCCTTTCCCATTCAGAACCTGATGATCGCCTTCGCCGTGGGTACCGGTGTGGGCGTCAACGCCTACGTGTCCAAGTCCCTGGGCGAGGGCAACCGCGCCGAGGCCGACCGGGCTGCCGCCAACGGCCTGTTCCTGGCCCTGTGCACCTTTGTGGTGTTTTTCCTCTTCGGCTTGTTCGGCGTGCAGGCCTTCATGAACTCCCAGACCACCGACCCGCTGATCCGGCAGTACGGCAACGACTATCTGGCGGTGTGCTGCCTGTTCAGCCTGGGATGCATGATCCAGTGCATGGTGGAAAAGCTGCTCAGCGCCACCGGGCGCTCCAACTACGCCATGATCACCCAGCTGGTGGGGGCCCTGACCAATATTGTCATGGACCCCATCCTGATCTTCGGGCTGTTCGGTTTTCCCCGCATGGAGGCCGCCGGCGCGGCTGCGGCCACCGTGGCCGGGCAGTTCCTGGGGGCTTTCACAGGGCTGTACCTCAACCTGCGCCATAACCACGACATTCGGTTCCGCCTGCAGGATTTCCGGCCCCAGGCCCGTACCGTCCGGCGCATCTACCAGGTGGGCATCCCCTCCATTGCCATGACCTCGGTGGGCAGCGTCATGACTTTCTGCATGAACCGCATCCTCATCGCTTTCTCCAGCACCGCGGTGGCTGTGTTCGGCGTCTACTTCAAGATGCAGAGCTTCATCGTCATGCCCCTCATCGGCCTCAACAACGGCATGGTCCCCATCATCGCCTACAACTACGGCGCCCGCAAACCCCGGCGCATTGTACAGGTCATCCGGATGGCGGTGGTTGCCGCCGTGGCCATCATGCTGCTGGGCTTCGCGGCCGCACAGCTCTGCCCCGGCGTCATGCTCAGCATCTTCAACGCCGGCCCCGATATGCTCGCTCTGGGCGAGGTGGCTCTGCGCATCATCTCCATCCACTTCGTCATCGCGGGCTTCAACATCGTCTCTTCGGCGGTGTTCCAGGCCCTGGGCCGCGGCGTCATGGCGCTGCTGGTCTCGCTGGTACGCCAGCTCTTTGTGCTGGTGCCCGCCGCCTGGCTGCTGAGCCTGAGCGGCAACGTCAACCTGATCTGGTGGGCGTTCCCCATCGCCGAGGTCGCCTCGTTCCTCATGTGCAGCTTCTTCCTCACCCGCTGCTACCGCACCGTGGTACAGCCGATGCTGGAACCCGCTGCCGCCCAATTCTGACCGGAAGGAGCGCACATCTATGCTGCGTTACGTCAAAAACGGCATGCTGGTGCTCAGCATCGCCTTCATCGCCCTGGGTCTGCTGCTGCTCATCATGCCCGAGACCAGTCTTCTGTGGCTCTGCTACGCCTTCGGCGCCGTGGTGCTCATCACCGGCATCGTCTGTCTGGTACAGTACGCCCGGCTGCGGGGCAGCGGTTTCGCCGCCCCCTTCTTCCTGGTGGCCGGGGTCATCACCGCCGCGCTGGGCCTTTTCACGCTGGCGCAGCCCCAGGTGGTGGCCAGCTTCCTGCCGGTGGTGTTCGGGCTGTTCATCCTCATCGACGGCTGCAGCCGCATCGGCACCGCTGTGGAACTGGCACGCCGCCAGGCCGACCACTGGTGGCTGGTGCTGCTGTTCAGCGTACTGTCCATCGCACTGGGCATCCTGCTGCTGGTGAACCCCTTCGGGGCGGCGGTCAGCGTCGTGATGCTCTGCGGTGTGCTGCTCATCATCGAGGGGGCCGTCAACCTGGCCTGTGTGGTCTACACCGCCATGGAACTGCGCACCCTGGACCGGATGGCCGATGCCGCCCAGACGGCGGCACTGGACGCCCTGGGCCAGATGCTGGACGAGGAGGAGGCCGAAGCCCTCAACCGGGATCACGAGGGCATCGTCTACAATGCCGAGAGCACCGACGTGTCCGACGATCCCCAGTGACCGCGACCATTTTTATAAGGAGTTTTTGCAATCCATGTATGACCTGATTATCGTTGGCGCCGGCCCGGCCGGCATCTTCACCGCCCTGGAACTGCTGCGCAAGAGCGACAGGCCCCACAAGATCCTTCTGGTGGAAAAGGGCAAACCGGTGGAGAAGCGCCACTGCCCCAAGGACAAGACCGGCGTCTGCGTCAACTGCAAGCCCACCTGCGCCATCACCACGGGATTTTCCGGGGCGGGGGCCTTCTCGGACGGCAAGCTGTCCCTGTCCTACCAGGTGGGCGGCGAGCTGCCCGACCTGATCGGCGAGGATTTTGCCCAGGAGCTCATCGACTACACCGACAAGATCTATCTGGAATTCGGTGCCGACCCCAAGGTGGAGGGCATCTATGAGGGCCAGGAGATCAAGGCCATCCGCAAGCGGGCCATCCAGGCCGGGCTGCAGCTGGTGGACTGTCCCATCCGGCACCTGGGTACCGAGAAGGCCCAGCAGCTCTACCTGAACATCCAGAACCACCTGCAGGCCGCCGGTGTGGAGATGCTCTTTGAGACCGAGTGCGAGAACATCATCCTGGACGGCTCGGTGTGCAAGGGCGTGATCCTGCGGGAGAAGACCGGCCCCCGGGAAGTGCTGGGCAAGCAGGTGGTCATTGCCACCGGCCGCCGGGGCGCCGACTGGCTGGAAAAGCTCTGCGCCGAGCACGGCATCGCCCACAAGCCCGGCACGGTGGACATCGGCGTGCGGGTGGAGTGCCGCAACGAGGTCATGGAAACCATCAACAAGGTGCTCTACGAGGGCAAGCTCATCGGCTACCCGGCGCCCTGGCGCAACAAGGTGCGCACCTTCTGCCAGAACCCCGGCGGCTTTGTGGCCCAGGAAAACTACGACAACGACCTGGCGGTGGTCAACGGCCACAGCTTCAAGGAGAAAAAGAGCAACAACACCAACCTGGCCATTCTGGTCAGCCACAACTTCACCGAGCCCTTCAACCAGCCCATCGCCTACGCCCAGAAGGTGGGCGAACTGACCAACATGCTGGGCGCCGGGCACATCCTGGTGCAGCGGTACGGCGATATCCTGGACGGCAAGCGCACCTGGGCCAAGGAACTGGCCCGGGCCAACGTCCGCCCCACCCTGAAGGACGCCGTGGCAGGCGATATCACCTCGGCCATGCCCTACCGGGCCATGGTGAACATCATCGAGTTCATCAAGATGGTGGACCATGTGGTGCCGGGCTTTGCCAGCCCCGAGACGCTGCTCTACAGCCCCGAACTGAAGTTCTACTCCAACAAGGTGAAGATGGACACCGACCTGGAGACCAACATCCAGGGTCTGCACTGCCTGGGAGATTCCTCCGGCTGGACCCGCGGCCTGATGATGGCTTCCGTCATGGGCGTGCTCATGGGCCGCAAACTCATGGAAAAGCACGGATTCTGATTTTTGCACGAAAAACAGCGGACCTCCGCCTTGCGGCGGGGGTCCGCTTTGTTGTTATTGGGGAAAATCCGGCTTCAGCAGGTGGCGCCGCCGGTAACTTTCTTCTGCAGCACGGCGTCCTTGTCCACGGGCGCGGTCAGCAGCTTGTTCTGGACATAGTCAAAGCCCAGACGGTCGATGGTGTCGGCGAAGCGCTCGCCGGTGATTCCCTCGTCCCGGAAGAAGAGGATGGCGCGCTCCACGATGTCCAGCACTTCCTCCTCCGAGGTGAAGATCTTGTCCATGGGATGGCCGTGGGCGATCCGCTTGCCCCACCGGCCGCCGAGATAGATCTTGTAGCCGTCGGTGAACTCTTCGGTGACGCCGAAGGGGCACTTGCCCTTGCAGCGGCCGCAGTGGTTGCAGGCGGCGGGATCGATGTGGATCATGCCGTTCTCCAGCTTGGCCACATGGATGGGGCAGTTGGCCTCCACCTGGCAGACCTTGCAGCCGCGGCATTTGGCGGGGTCGATCATCGGCACCCGCTGGCCCACGATGCCCAGGTCGTTCAGGTCGGGCTTGACGCAGTTGTTGGGGCAGCCGCCCACCGCGATCTTGAACTTGTGGGGC
>ERZ1090865.1524-NODE-1525-length-11346-cov-6.254362_pt1 | contig 11346 bp, 9 predicted proteins | sample MGYA00478478_ERZ1090865 | MGnify/ENA primary metagenome ERZ1090865 (study PRJEB33644, sample SAMEA5815715) | chicken gut metagenome | biome: Chicken; feature: Gastrointestinal Tract; material: Caecum | place: Ireland | collected 2019-01-01 | study: A study of the... | reverse complement strand
CAAAGGCTTTGCCTTTGGAAACCACAAGCTTTTAAAAAAGCTTGACCAAAACTTTTATTTTCCGGAACCCGGTGCCGCGAGGTAAAAAGCCAAGGCCCCGCACTTAACCAATGCGTGAATTGGGTGCGGCATCATGCCGCCGCACGGGCAAAGGCTTTTTTGCGGACCAGGAAGAAGCAGAGCAGATGAACGCCCGCTGTCAGAATCCAGGAAATCGGGTAGGAGACGTACAGGCAGTCCAGCGTGTGCTCCACCTGGAAGATGGTGAAGATCCAGATAATACGGAACGCGCAGGCGCCGGTCAGCGATACCAGCATCGGCATGATCGAATAGCCCATGCCGCGGATGCTGCCCACCATGACGTCCATCAGGCCGCACAGGAAATAGGTCGCGCAGACATAGCTCATACGGGTGATGCCGTAGGCAATAACCTCCGGGTCGGTGGTGTAGATGCTCAGCAGCTGCTCGCCCAGCAGGTAAGCGCCGCCGCCCAGCAGGATGCCGACCGCCGACACGACGCACAGGCACTCGAACAGGATTTTGTTGACACGGCCAAACTGCTTGGCGCCCATGTTCTGGCTGGTGAAGCTCAGAGAGGTCTGGTAGACCGCGTTCATCGCGTTGTAGACAAAGCCCTCGATGTTGCTGGCAGCGGTGTTGCCCGCCATGACCTGCGAACCAAAGGAGTTGACCGAGGACTGAATCAGCACGTTGGAAAGGCTGAATACGATACCCTGCAGGCCCGCCGGCAGGCCGATGCGCAGCATCTGGCCGAGCTGGTTGAGGTGGAATTTCAGGTGCTTAAAGTCCAGATGGCAGGGGCCCTCCATCTTCATCAGGCACAGCAGAACCAGAATCGCCGAAACGGTCTGGGAAATGATGGTCGCCAGCGCGACGCCCGCAACGCCCATGTGGAACACGATGACAAAGAACAGGTTCAAAAAGACGTTGATGACGCCGGCCAGGGTCAAAAAGTAAAGCGGACGCTTGGTGTCGCCGATCGCCCTGAGGATGGCCGAGCCAAAGTTGTAAAGCATGAAGGAAGGCATCCCCACAAAGTAGATGCGCATGTACAGCACCGACTGGTCGATGACATTGTCCGGGGTGCCCATCAGCTCCAGCAGCGGGCGCGCCAAAGCAATACCGACAAAGATCAGAAAGACGCCGCCGATCAAGGCGGTCAGAACCGAGGTATGTACCGCGCCATGTACGCCGTCATAGTCCCGCGCGCCGTAGTTGCGCGCAACCACAACGTTCGCGCCGACCGAGATGCCGACAAACAGGTTGATAATCAGGTTGATCAGCGCGCTGGTGGAGCCGACCGCCGCCATCGCCTCGCTGCCGGTAAAGCGTCCGACAACCACGATGTCCGCCGCGTTGAACAGAAGCTGCAAAATGCCGGAGATCATCAGCGGGATGGAAAAGATCAGGATCTTGCTCAAAAGCGGACCGCTGCACATATCCATTTCGTATGATTTCTTCATGACACACATCCTTTTCTACATCAAGATTACTCTCGCCCGTCCCTCCAAATGATTCTCTGCCCGGGGCCGGAACCTTCTAATATTGTTTATTATAGGCAAGGTCTGCCCGAAATGCAATAGTGAAGTTGCACACTCTCGGGCATAAAAACACAGAAAATTTTACCGTTAATTAACACACGCTTTACAATGCTGCCCTTCCTCTTCCCAGGAAGCCACAAAAAAAGTCCGGAACGCGCTGTTCCGGACTTTTTCTCCATGAAAATTTATCGCATGAGCATGTCGGCAGCGTCAAACAGGCGCTGTTCGATGATTGGAATCTGCTGTTTGTCGTTAGTGACGATGGTCAGGTAGACCTTGATCTTCGGCTCGGTTCCGGACGGACGGACAATCACCTTCAGATTGTTTTCCAGATCGTACTCCAGCACGTTGGAGGTCGGCAGCGAAATGTCCGCCTCGCCGCCGCTGCGGAAATCCTTGCGCTTGGAAATCTGGTAGTCCGCGCAGGCCAGCACCTTGTAGCCGGAGAAGCTCTTTGGCGGGTTCTCGCGCAGCCGCTTCATGATGCCTGCCATCGTCTCCATGCCCTCGGTGCCCTCGTAGGTGTAGCCTTTGACCTTGGAGGCGTAGACGCCAAAGCGGGCGAAGATGTCGTTCAGAGCGTCGATCAGTGTCTTGCCCTGTCTCTTATAGTACTGCGCCATCTCGCAGATAATCATCGAGCCGTTGACCGCATCCTTGTCGCGCACATGGCCGCCGGTCATGTAGCCGTAGCTCTCCTCAAAGCCGAGCAGGAAGCGGTTTTCCTCGCCCTTCTGCTCCAGCAGGGTGATCTGCTCACCGATGTACTTGAAGCCGGTGAGGACGTTGATCATCTGGATGCCGTAGCTCTTGGCGACCACGTCAGCTAAAGGGGTGGAGACAATCGACTTGACCGCTACCGGGTTCTTTGGCATGGTGCCCTGCGCGATGCGCTGCTTGGCGATATAGTCCAGCATCAGCACACCCACCTCGTTGCCGGTCGGCAGGATGTATTCGCCGTGGTGGTTGACCGCGATGCCGACACGGTCCGCATCCGGGTCGGTGGCCAGCACCAGGTCGCCGTCAATCTTCTTGCACAGCTCGATGCCCAGCTCCAGAGTGGATTTTTCCTCCGGGTTTGGATATGGGCAGGTCGGGAAGTGGCCGTTCGGCAGCTCCTGTTCCCGCACCACCGCAATGTTCTCAATGCCGATGCGCTGCAGAATGCGGCGGACCAGCTTGTTTCCGGTGCCGTTGAGCGGGGTGTAGACCACCTTCAGGTCGCTCTTCTCCACCGGCGCCTTGCTGACGCGCAGCGCAAAGACGCGGTCGAGATACTCATCTACCAGGTCGTCGGAGATGTACTCGATCATGCCGGTGCGCAGCCCCTCCTCCAGCGAGATCTTTTTGACCCCGTCAAAGATGTCGGTCTTGCTGGCAAGCTCCAGCACCTTGGCGGCAGCCTGCGGGTTGAGCTGGCAGCCGTCCTCGCCGTAGGCCTTGTAGCCGTTATACTTGGAGGGGTTGTGGCTGGCGGTGATGACGATGCCGGCGCTGCAGTGCAGCTGACGAACCGCAAAGGAAAGGGTCGGGGTCGGCATCAGTTCCTTAAACAGGTACGCCTTGACGCCGTTGGCCGCAAAGACCCGCGCGGTGACGTTGGCAAACAGATCGCTCTTGATGCGGCTGTCATAGGCGATGGCCACCGACGGATTCTCAAATTTCTCCTTGACATAGTCGGCCATGCCCTGGGTGGCAAGCGCGACGGTATAAATATTCATCCGGTTGGTGCCCACGCCCAGAATGCCGCGCAGTCCGGCGGTGCCGAACTCCAGCATCTTGACAAAGCGCTCCTTGATCTCGTGGTCGTTGCCCTCGATGTCCACCATCTCTGCAATCAGATCCGGATCTTCCAGATGCTTGGACTTCCAAATGTTGTATGTGTCAAGATAGTTCATCCCAATCATCCTTTCTAATGTTCGTCATTTCCCATGTGGTTTTTCGCACAAGATTATGTGCAAATTAAATATATCCCATTTTTATTCTATGACTTTTTTATTAAAAAGTCAACAAAAACCGGTCGAAAACCGCGGCCTTTTCAGGAAAATTTTCCGTTTATTCACACAGCCAACAGAAAATCGACCGCTTTCTTCCCTTTCCGCCTGTACAACCCGCGCGGCGGCAAGCGAAAACGGATTGATTTTCCAGCCGCAATTGTTTATAATAAAAGACAGAAAAAGACGTTCCAGACAGATGGCATCCACAGGGACGAGGCTTTCAGATTAAGGAGGAATTTTTCTATGTTAGTTTCTGCAAAAGAAATGCTGGACAAGGCAAAGGCCGGCAAGTACGCGGTTGGACACTTCAACATCAACAACCTGGAGTGGACCAAGGCGATCCTGCTCACCGCGCAGGAGAATAACTCCCCGGTTATCCTGGGCGTATCCGAGGGCGCCGGCAAGTACATGGGCGGCTACACCACCGTCGTCGGCATGGTCAACGGCATGATCAAGGAGCTCGGCATCACCGTTCCGGTTGCGCTGCACCTCGACCACGGCAGCTATGAGGCGGCCAAAGAGTGCATCGAGAAGGGCTTCTCCTCGGTTATGTTCGACGGTTCCAAGTATGACATCGAAGAAAACGTCGCCAAGACCAAGGAGATCGTCGCGCTGGCACACGCCAAAGGCGTCTCGGTTGAGGCCGAGGTAGGCGCCATCGGCGGCGAAGAGGACGGCGTGCTGGGCGGCGGCGAGATCGCGGACCCGGACGAGTGCGCCAGCATCTGTGAGCTGGGCGTCGACATGCTGGCTGCCGGCATCGGCAACATCCACGGCGTCTACCCGGAAAACTGGCCCGGCCTGCGCCTGGACGTGCTGGCAAAGATCCAGGAAAAGACCGGCACCATGCCGCTGGTTCTGCACGGCGGCACCGGCATCCCGGACGAGATGGTCAAGGACGCCATCAGCAAGGGCGTTTCCAAGATCAACGTCAACACCGAGTGCCAGATCGTCTTCACCGAAGCGACCCGCAAATATTTTGAGGAGAACAAGGACCAGCAGCCAAAGGGCTTCGACCCAAGAAAGGTCCTCAAGCCGGGCTTCGAGGCCATCAAGGCAAAGGTCAAGGAGAAGATGGAGCTGTTCGGCTCGATCGACAAGGCCTAAAAACTATCTTTTGGACAAATCTTTTTGCGGGAGAAGGGCGCTTCCTTCTCCCGCTTTCTGTCACAAGGAGGTGTCAGGATGCAATACCAGCCCAAAACCATCCGCCTGCGGGACGGCTCCCAGGCGCTGTTCCGCCAACCCACGCCGCAGGACGCTGCCGGGATGGTCCAGTACATGAAAACCTGCTACGCCCAGACCCCTTACCTGCTGCACTCCCCCGAAGATTTTCAGATGACAGAGGAGCGGGAAGCGGCATTCCTCGAAAAGGTGCTGCAATCGGAGTACGACCTGATGATCGTCTGCGAAATCGACGGGGAGATCGCCGGCAACTGCCAGCTCTCCTTCCACAACAAACCCAAGACCCGCCACCGCGCCGATGTGGCCATCGCCCTGATTCAGAAGTACTGGAGCCGCGGCATCGGCACCGCCATGTTTGAGGAGATGATCCGCCTCGCCAAAGAGCGCGATGTCGAGCAGCTTGAGCTGGAGGTCATGGAGGGCAACGACCGCGCCATCCGGCTGTATGAGAAGTTCGGCTTCGAGCGGTTCGGCGTCCGCCCAAACGCCATCCATCTGAAAGACGGCACCCGCCTGCGGGAGCTCTTGATGGTCAAGGTCCTCTAAGCCGCAGCAATTTGGGGACTATATCCAAAGGAGGAACCGATGAAAGCAATCTCCCATCTGCCCGCCGGCTACCGTCAAATCGACTCGATCGACCTGCAGAAGGACAAAAAAGCCGCCCTCACCGTCAATGCCCTCGCCCTGCTGATCGGCGCGGCGATGATTCTGGGCGCAAATCTGTTTGTCCCAATCACCTCGCTGTTCACCGGGTCGGACAGCCTGACCGTCGGCCTGCGGTTTTTGGTGCTGGGCGTCTCCATCTTCGCTTATCTGTTTTTGCACGAGCTGGTCCACGGCATTGTCATGAAGGCGCTCGGCACCAAAAAGGTCCGGTACGGCTTCACCGGCCTGTACGCCTTTGCAGGCAGCGACGACTATTACGACAAAAGCGGCTACCTGACCGTTGCCTTGGCCCCAATTCTGACCTTTGGCGTTCTGTTTGCCGCCATCCTCCCGCTTGTTCCGCAGGGGTGGTTTTGGGTCGTCTATCTTTTGCAGGTCATCAACCTTTCCGGCGCCGCCGGCGACCTGTTTGTGACCGTCCGGTTTGCCCGGCTGCCAAAAGACATCGCCGTCAGGGACTGCGGGGTCAGCATGACGGTCTACTCGAAAAGCGAATGTTAAACGAAAATCCGCGCAGGGAGGGAAAATCATTTCCCTCCTTCCTTTTTTAGAAGAAGATTGCGGCAAAAAAACTTTTTTATTTTCTTTACAAAAATGGCGACATCATCCGCTCTTCTTCGGTTGATTCATCCGCCAAATCCGTTTATAATAAAAAGAGCAGTTTGCAAAGGGTATAATCCGACGCCCCGCGCGCACACTATTCCGGAAGAAATCTTTCTACGGAGGTGCGGCGTATGGGCCGAAAGAAAAAGGAACAGCAGCAGGAAAGCCTGAAACAAAACCCCGTCAACGAGACCCCGGAGGACGGCGATTCTGCGGAATATGAAGAGATGCCTGACCAGTCCGAGCAGATCATGCAGACCGGGTCGGTCACCGTGACCAAAGCAAAGCACGTCATCCACTGCCTGACCATCGTCGGGCAGATCGAGGGGCACTACATCCTGCCCCCGCAGAACAAGACCACCAAGTATGAGCACGTCATCCCCCAGCTGGTCGCCATCGAGCAGGACCCCTCCATCGAGGGGCTGATGATTATCCTGAACACTGTCGGCGGCGACGTGGAGGCGGGGCTGGCCATCGCGGAGCTGATTTCCGGGATGAAAAAGCCGACCGTCTCGCTGGTGCTGGGCGGCGGACACTCGATCGGCGTGCCGCTGGCCTGCAGCGCGCGGCAGTCGTTCATCGCGCCGTCGGCCACCATGACCGTCCATCCGGTGCGGATGAACGGCCTGGTGCTGGGCGTGCCGCAGACGCTGTCCTACTTTGACCGGATGCAGGAGCGCATCGTTCGGTTTGTCACCGACAATTCCAAAATTTCCTCCAAGGACTTCCGACGGTTGATGATGAACACCGGGGAGCTGGTGATGGACGTCGGCACCGTACTGGACGGCGAAAAGGCGGTGGAGGAGGGGCTCATCGACCATCTGGGCGGCTTAAGCGAGGCCATCGCCTGCCTCTACGAGATGATCGAGGGCGGGGACGGCGGCAAAAAGGCAGCCAAAAAAGCAGCCAAAGGCCGCCGCACCGCCAAGGCAAAAGGGGGCAAGCAGAAATGATCCTCCACTCCATCGTCCCCGTCGAGGCCATGCAGCAGATGGTAGCCGACTGGCAGGCGCAGGGGATGCAGCAGCCCGCCCGGCAGACCTTCTTTCTCTCCGCCACCTGCGCGGTGGAGGGCACGGTGCTCGACGGACAGCTGACCGTCGAGCGCATCTTCTCCACCAACCCCGCCGATTTCCTGGGCAAAGAGCTGTATCCGACAGCTCCCGTCTCCCTTTCCTGGCTGCCAAGGACCTATCCCTTCCCCTAAAAAATTGCGCGCTTCCCCTGCGCGCTTACATAAAAAAGCCGGAGCCTTGTGGGAAAGCCTCCGGCAGTCACTCAATCGCCCTTTCCGGCAGCGTTTTTTCCTGCGCTGCCTTTGATAAAAAACGACCAAAAAGGCGCAGCGCCACGCTGCCCGCGCTTTAAGGAGAGATGATATGGCAAGCAAAAAAACTTCTTCCCGCGGCAAAAGCGCCGCCGCAAGCGAAAAGGAGCGAAAGAACCGCGAGGCGCACTCCCGCCAGCAGTTCTGGGCAATCGTCGTCTTTGCCGTGGCGGTGTTCATCATGGCCACCACCCTGATCGAGGGGCAGAACGTCTGGAACTGGATACATAACTTCTTTCTCGGGATGTTTGGCTGGAGCGCCTACCTCATCGCCCCGCTGCTCTTTTATATCTCGATCATGACCACCCTGGACAAGCCCATCGGCCTGGTGGGGCACAAGGTCTGGCAGACCATGCTGCTCATCTGCCTGCTCAGCGGCGCCACCCAGGTGTTTGGCAGCGGCATCCCCAACGGCAACCTGATTGAAAAGTTTCTCACCCTGTTCCAGAACGGCATCGACGGGCACGGGGGCGGCGCGGTGTCCGGCATCTTCGGCCTTCCGCTGCTGTACTGGTTCGGCCCCACCGGCGCCAAGGTGACGATGGTGCTGCTGATCTTTGTGGTCATCATGGTGCTGACCGGCGGGACGCTGATCGGCCTGTACCAGTCAGCCAAAAAGCCGATGAAAAAGATGGAGGAGGTCTATGTCGCCCACTCCGAGATCCGTGAGCAGCAGCGCCAGCTGCGGCAGGAACAGATGGAGCAGGAACAGAACAAGCCGCACTTTAACATCAACATCCCCGTTGCCGGGCAGGAATCGCCCGACGACGAGCCGCCCCTTCTGACCGATGGCGGCTTTAACCCCAGCAGCTTCTTTAACGCCAAGCGCAAAAAGGAGCAGGAGCTGCAGCAGATGCAGCAGGCCCAGCAGGAGGACACCCGCAAGGGCCGCGCCGCCATCAAGGAGAGACTTGCCCAGGAGCGCGCCGAGCAGAAGCGCCAGGAGGAGGAGCGTGCCCGCCAGATCGCCCAGCAGCGCGATGAGCTGCAGGAGGCGGTGGGAACCGAAGCCTTCTGGAACCCGCCCTCTGAGGAATCCCTGGACGAGACAGCTTCCGTCTCCCCGGCAGCAGCCGACACCGACGAGCCGGTCAGCTCCCCCTATCTGGACGATTTAATCAACCGCGTGGCCTCCGGCAAGCCCTCCCTTGCCAAGGAGGACCAGACGGTGCTGCACACCTTAAAATCGAACATGCCCATCCCGCCGGTGCGCCCGGTGGCGGACTCACAGCAGGCGCAGCGCACCATGAAGCTGTTTGAGGAAAACCTCGGCGACGTGCAGCAGACCGGCCTTTCCTGGGAGGACAGCCCCGATGTGGAGGACGACGGCCTGATCGCCCCGGAGGATTTCCACTTCGGCGAGCACTTCGAGCAGCCAGAGCCACAGCCGGCGGTTGAGGAAATCCCACTGCCGCAGGCTTCCGCTCCAGAGGAGCTTCCAGAGGAACTGCCGGAAGAGCCAGCCGCCTCCTTTGACCCGGACAATATCCATCTGGAGGAGGAGCCGGAGGTAGAGGACCTGCTCCCCACCCCTGAGCGCAGGCAGACAACCCATGAAATCATCGAGGTCTCCCCCGACGAAATCAGAGCCCAGGGCATGAGCCTGGAGGGCGTCTCCCATTCGGCGGACCAACCCGAGCCGGAGGAGCCGGAAGAACCCCCGTACATCCCGCCTCCGATCGATATTCTCAACGAGATCGAAAAGCCCAACGAGGAAAACCTGCAGGAGGAGCTGCGCTCCAACGCCGAGAAGCTGGTCACCACCCTGCAGAGCTTTGGCGTGCAGACCCGCATCATCGACATCGCCCGCGGCCCTGCCGTCACCCGCTATGAGCTGCAGCCGTCGGCCGGCGTCAAGATCAGCAAGATCACCAACCTCGCCGACGACATCGCCTTAAACCTCGCCGCCTCCGGCGTGCGCATCGAGGCCCCCATCCCCAACAAGCCCGCCGTCGGCATCGAGGTGCCCAACAAGGTGGTCAGCACCGTCTCGATCCGGGAGATCATCGACTCCCCCGAGTTCCAGCAGGCCAAAAGCCCGCTGGCGGTCGCCCTGGGCCGGGACATCGCCGGCAAGGTGACCATCGCGGATCTGGCCAAGATGCCGCACACCCTGATCGCCGGCTCCACCGGTTCCGGTAAGTCGGTGTGCATCAACTCGCTGATCGTCAGCATGCTCTACCACTCCACCCCGCAGCAGGTCAAGCTGGTGCTTATCGACCCCAAGATGGTCGAGCTTGGCATCTACAACGGCATCCCGCACCTCTTGATCCCGGTCGTCACCGACCCCAAAAAGGCCGCGGGCGCCCTCTCCTGGGCGGTCAACGAGATGCTGAACCGCTACCAGCTCTTTAAGGATTACAGCGTGCGCGATATGGCCGGCTTTAACCGCGCCGCCGAGAAAAACGGCCTGAAGCCGATGCCGCAGATTGTCATCATCATCGACGAGCTGGCCGACCTGATGATGGCTGCCCCCGGCGAGGTGGAGGACTCGATCTGCCGCCTGGCGCAGATGGCCCGCGCCGCCGGCATGCACCTGGTCATCGCCACCCAGCGCCCCTCGGTCGACGTCATCACCGGCGTCATCAAGGCCAACATCCCTTCCCGCATCGCCTTTGCGGTCTCCTCGCAGATCGACTCCCGCACCATCCTGGACGCCAGCGGCGCGGAAAAGCTGTTGGGCCGCGGCGACATGCTCTTCTCCCCCATCGGCGCCTCCAAGCCGACCCGCGTGCAGGGCTGCTTTGTCACCGACGGGGAGGTGGAGCGGATTGTCGAATTCATCAAGCAGTCCGGCCAGAAGATGACCTATGACGAGCAGATTCTGCAGGAGATCGACCGCCACGCCGTCGCCGACAAAAAGAAGGGCAAGGATAAGGACGACGGAGGCGGCTTCTCGGACGAGGACGAGATGCTGCCCAGCGCCATCGAGATTGTGGTCGAGACCGGACAGGCCTCCACCTCGATGCTGCAGCGGCGCTTAAAGCTCGGCTACGCCCGTGCCGCCCGCCTGATGGACGCCATGGAGGAAAAGGGCATCATCGGCCCGTTCGAGGGCAGCAAGCCCCGCCAGGTGCTCATCACCAAGGAGCGCTGGATCGAGATGAAGATGATCGCCGCCGCCAGGGCGGAGGACAATAAGCGCAACTATTAAGAGGGAGGTTCCTTATGTCTATTTTGTTCGACCTGCTTGCTGATTTTTTGGGGGATATTGCCGACTGGCTGATCGAAAGGTTCACCGGCAAAAAAGACGCCGCCCCCAAAAAAGCAGCCCCTCCAAAATCGAGCAAATAAGAAAACCCGGTATCCACGCTTATTGGTGTGGATGCCGGGTTTTTACTTTTCTCTTTTTCAAAATTTCCTGCATCGGCTCTTTCGCCGCTTTCGTCCGTTTTGGCCGGTGCAATCAATCCGCCTTTCCCGCGCCCTGCTGCTTCCACCGCTCCGCTTCGGCCAGCAGGTGCTGGATGATTTGCTCTTCTCCCTGCCGGGTTGTATAGAATCAGTCGAGGTTAGCAAGCAGCTACTCGCTGTCTTCCTCCATAAAATAAAGCCGACAGCTCCCCTTAGCCAGAGCTTCCTGAACCCTGTCGGCCGTCTCCGCGTCAGTGCAGCAGGTGGAGTCGATGACGTTTGCCTCATACTCCCCCAGATGCGCAAACTGTCCCCACATCGCCTCCACCAACTCTATGTTGGTTTTCCGGTTCAGCTTATCGCGCGCAATTGCCCGGCGAAGCGTCTCCTCTTTGCTGGCTCGAAGAACGATGTAGTGCACCTCGTATCCTTCCCGCACCGCTTTCCGCCACGGCTCCAAAAACCACGGGCCCACAATGCCGTCCACAATCACATCGTATCCACCGCGAGCATAGCGCTTGGCAGCCTCCAGAAAGGCCTCTATCACAATTTGATTCTGCTCGTTCGACTCCGGCAGATGGGGTGGAATCGCCCCCTTGCAAAGGCCGTGATAGAAATCGTCGGTGTGCAGCCGCACCGACCGCTCCAATGT
>ERZ1090865.1522-NODE-1523-length-11354-cov-7.224799_pt1 | contig 11354 bp, 9 predicted proteins | sample MGYA00478478_ERZ1090865 | MGnify/ENA primary metagenome ERZ1090865 (study PRJEB33644, sample SAMEA5815715) | chicken gut metagenome | biome: Chicken; feature: Gastrointestinal Tract; material: Caecum | place: Ireland | collected 2019-01-01 | study: A study of the... | reverse complement strand
GGAAGTGACGGCGGGTACGAGCGAAATCGGCGTAATCGATGCGGTAATGGCAGGGCACTATATTACGGCGGAATCGGGTGCGTATCATGATTCGCTGGCGGTCGTCCAAATCGCGGGCGTGGAAGAGGAGTTCTATGCAATCGGTTTCCGCGAAGGGAGCAATCTCCCCGCCGCCTTTAACAATATTATTGCAGGGCTCGTCGAGGACGGCACGATGGAAAGGATTGCTGAAAAGTACGGCTTGCAGGACGTCATTCTGCCCGAAAATTTTGCCGATTATGATGCAAACTACGCCTATCCTACGGACGGCGACTATCAGGAACTGATTAACGACGGCGAAATGGTGCTTGGATACACGATTTTTGCGCCGATGGCGTATTTTGAATAAGTAAAGTAAGGAAGAATTATGTTTTTTGGAATAATCGGCGAATTGGCGATAGGGTTTCTTACCACGCTCGAGTTGTTTGCGCTGACACTGGTATTTGCTCTGCCGCTCGGACTTCTGGTTTCGCTGTGTACAATGTCGAAATTCGCGCCGTTGCGCGTTCTGTTCAAAGTAATCGTGTGGGTGGTGCGCGGAACGCCGCTCATGCTGCAGCTTTTGGTCATCTTCTATGGCCCCGGGCTTATCGGACTGCCACCCTTGACCAACCGTTTTTTGGCAGCGGTCATCGCGTTCGTAATTAATTACGCCTGCTACTTTTCGGAAATTTACCGCGGCGGCATCGAGAGTATTTCCAAAGGACAGTACGAGGCGGGGCAGGTGCTGGGCATGACGCGCTCGCAGATATTCTTCAAGGTCGTCTTGCTGCAGGTCGTCAAGCGCATCCTTGCGCCAATGAGCAACGAGGTGATGACGCTCGTCAAGGATACCTCGCTCGCTAATACGATCGGCGTCATTGAGATACTGCGCGTTGCGCAGTCGATTAACGCGTATTATGCCGTCAATATCATCATCCCCGTCCTGTATGCAGGATTGTTCTACCTCGCCTTTATCGGCATTCTGACGATCGTATTCGGCAGACTGGAAAAGAAACTCAATTATTTCAGGGTGTAATCGTATGGCGTTTCTCGAACTGAAAAATTATCGTAAAAAATTCGGCGAAAACGAGGTTCTCAAAGGCATCTCCGTATCGCTGGAAAAGGGAGAGGTGCTCGCCATCATCGGCTCTTCGGGCGGCGGCAAAACGACGCTTCTGCGCTGCATGAACTTTTTGGAGATGCCCGACGAGGGAGAGCTGTACCTCGGCGGCGAAAAGCTGTTCGACGCGGCGGAAAAAAAGAGCTATTCCGACGCGGAGATCCGCGAAAAGCGCCTGCACTTCGGGCTCGTCTTTCAGCAGTTCAACCTGTTTCCGCAGTACACCGTATTCAGGAACATAACCCTCGCGCAGACCCTTTTGGCAAAGCAGGATTTCAAGCGGAAAAAGGCGGACTTTGCGGCGGTGTGCAAAAAGGCGCCGAAAGAGGAGCGCAAAAAGCTGAAAGCGGAGCAAAAGCAGATCCTCGACGAAATCAAGGCGAACCAAAAAGAGAGCATCGAGGAAAAGGCGGAAAATCTCCTTTCGCGCGTGGGGCTTTCGGATAAGCGCGATTCTTACCCGTACGAACTTTCGGGCGGGCAGCAGCAGCGGGTGGCGATCGCCCGCGCCCTCGCGCTGAATCCGGACATCCTCTGCTTCGACGAGCCGACGAGCGCGCTCGACCCGGAACTGACGGGCGAGGTGCTCAAGGTCATCAAGGGACTGAAATCTTCCGACAGCACGATGATCGTCGTCACGCACGAAATGGAGTTTGCAAAGAACGTCGCCGACCGCGTCATCTTCATCGCGGACGGCGTCATCGAGGAGGAGGGCACGCCGCAGGAGGTCTTTGAAAACCCCAAGAGCGAAAAGACGCGCGCCTTCCTGCGCAAGTCCTTGGAAGAGGTGTTTTAGCGGTATGAAGGACATCGGGCATATGACGGGTATTTTGTACCGCGCCCTGCTCAACTGTAAGACGGAGGAGGACTGCGCGGCGCTTTTGGGCGATTTGTGTACCTATCAGGAGATCGAGCAGATGGCGCAGCGCGCGGCTTCGGCACAACTCATCCTTGAGGGGAAGACGTACGCGGAGATCATCGAACAGACGGGCATATCGTCTGCGACCCTTTCGCGCGTTTCGAAAGAGGTTCGGCACGGGCGGGGCGGCTATTCCCGTTTTCTGCCGAAAAACTGAACGGAAGATAAAAAAGGCGGCTCGGTCGGGCGGTCTTTTTTCCATTCATTTCCGGCATGCTTGGCATAGAAAACAAGTATTCGACAGCGCTTCGCTGATATGGTATACTGTCGGCAAAAACGGAAAGGAGAGCAGCGCGCGGCAAACGCGCGGCGGAATCAAGATGAAGATAATCGAAAACGAGCGATTCGGGCGGGAGCGCGCCCTGTACCGTTCGGATGGTGTGCTATTGAAAAATTGCCGTTTTGCGGGAGAAGAGGACGGCGAATCGGCATTGAAGGAGAGTCGCAACGTCGCCGCTGAACATTGCTATATGGATTTGCGGTATCCCTTCTGGCATGTACACGGACTCCGTTTGTCCGACTGCGTGCTGACGGAACATTGCCGCGCCGCACTATGGTACAGTGAAGAAATTGCGATTCAAAGTTGCATGATGAACGGCATCAAAGCGCTGCGCGAGTGCAGGGGCATAGCGCTCGAAAATGTAGCGGCGCATTCGCCCGAATTCGGCTGGCGTTGCAGGGATATAAAAATCAAAGACAGCTCCGTCGAATCGGAATACGCCTTTTTCGAGGGCCGCAGCATCCGCGCCGACGGGTTGCGCCTTGCGGGCAAATACACCTTTCAGTACACGAAAAACGTGCGCATTTCCCGCTCCGTACTCAACACGAAGGACGCCTTCTGGCACGCGAAGAACGTTACGGTCGTTGATTCGGAGATCGACGGGGAATACCTCGGCTGGTATTCGGAGGGACTTACGCTCATCCGCTGCCATATCAAGGGCACCCAGCCGCTTTGCTATTGTAAAAACCTGAAACTCATCGACTGCACCACGGAAAACTGCGACCTCGCCTTTGAATACAGCGGCGTGCAGGCGGATATCAGCGGAGGCATCGATTCGATCAAAAATCCTCGCCGCGGCGTCATCCGCGCTGATTCCGTGGGTGAAATCATCCGCACGAGCGACAGCGTATTTCCCTCCCGCGCCCGCATTTATGCGGGACGGCGTACAGACAAAAAATGAGAATTTATACAGTCCGCTGCAAAAAAATGCAGCGGACTGGTCGCTTTTCTGCAAAAAACAGCGGTCATTGCCTTGCTTGTTCCGATAAAATGTGATAAAATATTCAGCAATAGGTTATCAGTGGGGAAACAAGGAGAGTATGGCAATGTTCAGTCCCGAAATCGAGAAGATCGACCGAAAGCAGCTGCGTGAGATGCAGTTGGAGCGGCTAAAGCATATTGTCGCGTACGCGTACGAGCGCGTGCCCATGTATAAGGAGCGGTTCGATAAGATCGGACTCAAACCCGAGCATATCAGGACGCTCAAAGACATCGAAAATATTCCGTATACGACCAAGGACGATTTGCGAGACCATTATCCGTTCGGTCTTTTTGCCGTGCCGATGAAGCAAATTATCCGCCTGCACGCCTCGTCGGGCACGACGGGCAAGCCCATCGTCGGCGGCTATACGCGAGGCGATCTGGACAACTGGGCGACCTGCATCGCGCGCATTCTCGTGATGGCGGGGGCGACGGACGAGGACATCTTCCACGTCGCGTTCGGCTACGGTCTGTTTACTGGCGGATTCGGTCTGCACTACGGCGTGGAGAAGCTGGGTGCGACGGTCGTTCCCGTCTCCTCGGGCAACACCGAGCGGCAGATCATGCTCTTGAAGGACTTCGGCGCGACGGCGCTCATCGCCACGCCGAGTTATGCCATGTACCTCGCCGAAACGGCGAAGAAGATGGGCGTTCTGGACGATTTGAAAGTCCGCCTCGTCTGCATGGGCGCGGAAGCCTCCACGGCGGAGATGCACGAATCCCTGCAAAAGATTTTGGGTGCCTTCCCCACGGAAAACTATGGGTTGACCGAAGTGGGCGGCCCGGGCGTCGCGGGCGAATGCCGCGAAAAGGCGGGCATGCACATCAACGAGGATATGTTCTACCCCGAAATCGTCGACGTCGAGCATAATAAAGTCCTCAACGAGGGCGAGCAGGGCGAAATGCTCATCACCACGCTCACCAAGGAGGGGATGCCCATCCTGCGCTACCGCACCAAGGACATCACTTCGCTCACCTACGAGCCGTGCAAATGCGGCAGGACGCTCGCGCGCATGTCGCGCGTGGTCGGCAGGACGGACGACATGCTCATCATCCGCGGCGTCAACGTGTTCCCGTCGCAGATCGAGAGCGTGCTCATGGGCATGGACGAACTGGGCAAAACGTATGAGATCATCGTCGACCGCGTCAACTACATGGACACCATCGAGGTGCGCGTGGAGGTGGACGACGCGAATCTCCTTACCGATTATTTCAAACTGGAGGCGCTCGTCGCGAAGATCAAGCACGCCCTGCGCGTCGTGCTGCAGATCGACGTGAAGGTCAAGCTGGTCGAACCCTTCTCCATCAAGCGCGCGGAGGGCAAGGTCAAGCGCGTCACCGATCTTCGGAAAAAATAATCGTTTTTCGGCGCGGGTTCAGCGGGCGTGTCCGTTCAGCTCGGGCAGATGCTTTCGTAAAATTATTCAGGTAGGTTTTTTATATGCGTAAATTGATGTTGGGAGATTTCGCCGTCGCGCGCGGCGCATGGGAAGCGGGCGTAAAAGTCGCGTCCGCCTATCCCGGAACGCCGTCCACGGAGATTACAGAGGAACTCGCGCGGTACGATGAAGTGTACAGCGAATGGTCGCCGAACGAAAAGGTGGCTTTGGAAGTCGGCATCGGCGCGTCCATCCGCGGCGCCCGCGCCATCGTCTCCATGAAGCACGTCGGGCTGAACGTCGCCTGCGATCCGCTCTTTACCGCCTCGTATACGGGCGTGAACGGGGGGCTGGTCATCGCCGTGGCGGACGATCCGTCCGTGTTTTCCTCGCAGAACGAGCAGGACACCCGCCTCACCGCGGTGAGCGCGCAGGTTCCCGTTCTGGAACCCTCCGACAGCGCGGAAGCGAAGGAGTTCACAAAACTCGCCTTTGAACTGTCCGAAAAATACGATACGCCGGTCATCCTGCGCGTGACGACGCGCGTCGCGCACTCGCAGAGCCTGGTCGAGCTGGAAGAGCGGCAGGAGATGCCCAACCGCGCGTACGAGCGCAATATCGCCAAATACGTCATGATGCCCGCCAACGCGCGCGTCAAGCACGTCGTCGTCGAGGAGCGCATGCAAAAGCTCTCCGACGATTCCAACTCGTTTGCGATCAACCGCATCGAGGAAGGGGATAAGGATCTCGGCATCATCTGCTCGGGCGGCGTATATCAGTATGTCAAAGAGGCTCTGCCCAATGCAAGCGTTCTGAAGCTGGGCATGGTTCACCCGCTCCCGTTCGACCTCATCGCAAAATTCGCCAAGAGCGTCAAACGCTGCATCGTTGCCGAGGAGCTCGCGCCGCACATCGAAACGCAGGTCAAGGCGCACGGCATCGCGGTGGAGGGGAAGAACATCTTCCCGCGCTGCGGCGAATTTTCCGCGAACCTCATCCGCGCATGCGTGCTCGGCGAGAAGAAGGAGAGCAGCGCCGAAAGCGTTCCCGCCCGCCCGCCGGTATTGTGCGCGGGCTGCCCGCACCGCGGCGTGTTCTATGTCCTGTCCAAATTGAAGCTCAACGTGCTGGGCGATATCGGCTGCTACACGCTGGGTGCCGTTCCGCCCCTCGGTTCGATGGACGCCGTCGTGTGCATGGGCGCGAGCGTCGGTATGGCGATCGGATTCGACAAAGCGGATTCCGAAGCGCACAAGCATTCGGTCGCGGTCATCGGCGATTCGACATTCATCCACAGCGGCATCACGGGGCTCATCGACGCGGTGTACAACAAATCGCACATAACGGTCGTCATTCTCGACAACCGCACCACGGGCATGACGGGGCATCAGAACCACCCCGCCACCGGCAAGACCATCAAAAACGAGCCTACATACGAACTCGACCTCGAACAGGTCTGCCGTGCGGTCGGCGTGCCCAACGTGCGCACCATCGACCCGAACGACCTTTCCGCGATGGAAGCGGCGCTCAAAGAGGAGTTGGCGAAGGAGGAGGTCTCCGTCATCATCGCCAAGCGCCCGTGCGTCCTTCTCACCAAAAAACTGTACAACGGCTTCCGCGTCAACGATAAGTGCAAAAAGTGCAAGGCGTGCTTAAAGCTCGGCTGCCCCGCCATCGTCAACGGCAAGGACGGTATCACGATCGACGTTTCGCTCTGTACCGAATGCGGGCTGTGCCGGAATGTCTGCAAGTTCGGCGCCATCGAAGGGGAGGGCAAATAAAATGAAAAATCTGAACGTTCTCATCGTCGGCGTCGGCGGGCAGGGTACCCTGCTCGCGAGCCGCGTTCTCGGAAAATACGCATTGGACGAGGGTTACGACGTGAAGCTGAGCGAGGTGCACGGCATGGCGCAGCGCGGCGGTTCCGTCATGACATACGTCCGCATCGGCGAAAAGATCGCCTCGCCCATCATCGACGAGGGGCAGGCCGACCTCATCCTCGCCTTTGAAAAGCTGGAGGCGCTCCGCTACGCGCACTATCTGAAAGAGGGCGGCGAGGTACTGTATTCCACGCAGGAGATCATGCCCATGCCCGTCGTCACGGGCGCGGCGCAGTACCCGCAGGGAATCGAGGCGAAACTGCACGGCACGGGCGTCGACGCGCTGGGACTCGCATTGCAGGCGGGCAACGCGAAGGCGGCAAACTCCGTCATGCTGGGCGCGCTGTGCAAAAAGCTCGGCTACGAGCGCGAAAAGTTCGAAGCGGCGCTCCTTTCGAGTATCCCGCAGAAGACGGTCGAGATGAACAAAAAGGCGTTTGACCTCGGCTACCAAGCCGTTTAAGTAAAACTGAAAAGAGGGGATGAGCATGGCAAAATCGAAATTGAAAGATTACATCTATCAGCCCGAATACGAGTGCCTCACGCGCTCGGAGATGGAAAATTTGCAGAGCGAGCGGCTGAAAAAGACGGTCAAATACGTCTATGAGCATTGCAAACCCTACCGCGCCAAGATGGATGAGTTCAAAATCAAACCCTCCGACATCCGGAGCGTTTCCGATCTGAGCAAGCTCCCGTTCACCATCAAGCACGACCTGCGCGCGGCGTATCCGTTTGGCTTCTATTCCGCCGACCAGAAGGACATTGTCGAGGTGCATGCCTCCTCGGGTACGACGGGTAAACTCACCGTCGTCGGATACACGCAGAACGACATCGACATCTGGGCGGAAGTCGCGGCGCGCTCGCTGGCGATGGCGGGCGTCACGAAGGATTCGCTCGTACACGTTGCCTACGGCTACGGTCTGTTCACGGGCGGACTCGGCGCGCACTACGGCGCGCAGAAGATCGGCGCGAGCACCGTTCCCGCGAGCGCGGGCAACACCATCCGCCAGCTCACCCTGCTGCGCGACTTTGGCGCAACGCACCTTTGCTGCACGCCCTCCTATGCGATTTTTCTCGGTACTGAGATCGAAAAGGCGGGCATGAACATAGACGACTTTTCCCTCGTCGGCGGCGCGTTCGGCGCGGAGCCGTGGACGTATCAGATGCGCGAGGAGCTGGAGCGCCTTCTGCATATCGACGCTTTGGACATCTACGGGCTTTCGGAAATTTCCGGCCCCGGCGTCGCAATGGAATGTATGCAGAAGTGCGGCAGCCATGTGCAGGAAGATCACTTTATCCCCGAAATCATCGACCCCGAAACGCTCGAACCGCTTCCGTTTGGCAGCGAGGGCGAATTGGTGTTCACGACCATAACGAAGACCGGTCAGCCGCTCATCCGCTACCGCACGCGCGATCTGTGTACGCTCACAGCGGGCAAGTGTGCTTGCGGCAGAACGACGGTCAAGATGAGCAAGGTCAAGGGGCGTTCGGACGACATGCTCATCATCCGCGGCGTCAACGTATTCCCGTCGCAGATCGAGGCGGCGATCATGAACGTTGCGGGCGTTTCGCCGCATTATATGATCTATGTCGACCGCATCAACAATCTCGACGTGATGGAGATCGACATCGAACTCGCGGGCAACCTCGCGCCCGACATGGTTTCTGACATTGAGTCCATCAAAAGGAAGGTGGAAACGGAAGTCAATTCGTATATCGGTCTGAGCGCGAAAATCAAACTGTGTGAGAGCGGCTCCATCCAGCGCAGCGAAGGCAAAGCGGTGCGCGTTATTGACAGAAGAAATTAAAAGAGATAGGGAGGAAATTATGTTAGTCAAACAGCTGTCTGTATTTATGGAAAACAGACCCGGCAGGCTTTACAAGCTTACCAATGCCTTGGGCAAGGCGGGCATCGATTTTGTTACGCTTTCCATTGCGGATACAAAAGATTTCGGAATTGTCCGGTTTATCGCGCGCGATAACGAGCGGGCGTACGAAATCCTCAAAAAAGAGGGCTTTACCGTCGGCATCACCGAGCTCATCGGCGTGGAGGTGGACGACAAACCCAATGCCCTCGCCGAGGTCGTGGCTCTGATGGAGGAGGCGAACATGAATATCGAGTATCTGTATTCGTTCGTGCTCACAAATCATAATTCAGCCAAAATACTGATGCGCGTCGAGGATACCGACCGCGCCGTCAGGTTGTTGGAGGGAAAAGGAATTCGGCTTCTTTCCGAAAAGATTTTATAAAATAGCATTTATTGAGATGGCGGGTTCTGTCGTAAGGCGGAACCCGCTTTTTACATCGATGAGCAGATATATGAAAATTTTACAATCTATACAATTTAATCAATATTTATTACAAAATCGACGAAAAAAACTGACGATTTATAGACAGGTGGAAGGTTATACTAGAATTACAAAATATTTTGGAGGAGTATATGGCAAGCAAAGTAAGGCACACACTCATTGCGCTGCTTTCCGTCCTTCTCGCGGTCGTCCTTATGATCGGACTTCTGCCGCGCGGGCTGAATGCAGTCGCGCAGGAACAGGAGCCGCAGACGGCGGCGAACGAACAGACCTTGGACATCACAGTATTATCCGACATTCACATCCTTCCTTCCGACCTCATCAAGGACACGGCGGACTATCAGGACGCGCTCAACAGCGACCGCAAAATTTTCACCGAAAGCACGGGAATTTTGGACAGGATGCTCGCCGAAGTTGCCGAACAGGCGCCCGACGTGCTCATGATCTCGGGCGATCTCACGAAGGACGGCGAGTTGGAATCGCATGAATATGTAGCGGAGCAGCTCGCGGAGCTTAAACAACAGCTCCCCGACATCAAAATTTACGTCACGAACGGCAACCACGACGTGAACAACAGCCTCGCATATGATTATAACACGGAGGACGGCGTCAAAGTTCCCGCAACGCGCACCACGCCCGAACTGTTCCTCGAAACGTATGCCGATACCGTCTACAACGCGGAGAACGGCGTCGTCGCGCAGTTCAAGCCTTCCGCCTATACGGAAGCGGAAGACGGCGACAAGGCGGGTATGCTCTCCTACGTCGCAGAGCCGGCGGAAGGGTACACGGTCATCGTCATCGACAGCGGTCGTTACAGCGCGGACAATACCGACGCGGGTACGGCGGAACATCAGACGAGCGGTCAAATCAGCGAAGAACTGAAAAATTGGGTCGTCGAGCAGGCGCAGGCGGCTAAAGCAAAGGGCAATACCGTCATCGGCATGATGCATCACGGTCTCATCGAGCATTTTGACATGGAGGAAGAGTTCCTTGGCGATTACCTCGTCAACGATTATCAGAATATTTCGACGGCGTTTGCGGATGCGGGTATCCATTATGTTTTCACGGGTCACATGCACGCGAACGACATCGCGACGATGACGACGGAAGCGGGCAATCAGCTGTACGACATCGAAACGGGTTCGGCGGTCACCTATCCCTGCCCGATGCGCTTTGTAACCTTCACGAGCAAAAACGTCGGTGAGCAGCGCACGATCGAAGCGAATATCGATACCTTCAAAAACCTCGACAACATTACCTACATAAAGGCGGATAAGACGGAAGGCACGATCGATGATCTCACCGAATACGCGAAGCAACCGCAGTTCGGGCTTTCGGAAAACGTAATTACAAATCTCGGCACGGGTTTGGTCGACGGACTTCTCGATACGGTACAGGCGAGCGGCATCGAGGCGGCGCTTGAAAGTCTCCTTGCCATGCTCGGCATGAGCGGCTCGGTGAACGATCTGGTCGACGCGCTCGTAGCGACCCTCGCGGAAAAACCCGCCGACGAAGCAGTCGCCGCGGAAACGACTTTCTGGAAAGATTCCAACGGCAATATTTATGTGAACATGGCAGGCGGCGCAACGATTTCTGTACAGGGGCTCAAAGAATCTCTTGCGTTCCTTTTGGACGAACTTGACCGCCTCATCGCGGAACGCACGGCGGTGGACGCCGCGGTGGAACAGGCTATCCGCGATATACTCAATATCGTCGTGTATGAAGGGGAAACGTCGGAAGAGGACAAAACGCTCATTCAGCTCGTCAACGATGTGTATCAGTCGCACCTGTCGGGCGACGATAACGGCAACCGTCCCGCTTATATCGATACGGTCATGGAGGGGTTGAACGGCGGAACACTGCTTCCTGTGCTCATAAACGGCATCGTGGAAGCGCTTTGGGATGCCGTTGTGGAAATTTCGGGCGAAATCTCGCTCAAAGAATTTACGGGCATGGGACAAATCAACCTCATTAAGGAGGAGAATGAGGAGAATTCCGTCAAAGCTTATGATCCGCAGCCGTTGGAAGGCAGAAAAGCGCCGCTCATTGTCATCAATGAAGACGGTAGTTCGGGTGTCCTGAATCTGCTGTTTGCCTTGGTGCTCGGTTCGAAAATGGATAAATACGATACATATTGGGAGATTCAAGAAACTGCGACAGTAAAGGACTTGCTCGGGAACGCCTTGCTCGGTCTTGTATTGGATATTCCCGAAATGTTGGGCGAACTTCTCCTCGGTACTCCCGCGACTGACGAAGAACCCGCCTCCGAAGGAATTTTGACGGAAGAACTTCAGGCAACGATCAACTCCCTCTTGGGCGGCATTATCGGCAGTATGTCGCAGGACAGCAATTTCGCCGACGACGGCGATACCGTGATCGTTACGGTTGACCGCCCGCTCGCGGCTGTTCCGGAGAAGTCAATAACATCGATCGCCGTCACCGATTTCGACCTCGACTATACGGT
>ERZ1090865.1505-NODE-1506-length-11458-cov-7.641498_pt1 | contig 11458 bp, 8 predicted proteins | sample MGYA00478478_ERZ1090865 | MGnify/ENA primary metagenome ERZ1090865 (study PRJEB33644, sample SAMEA5815715) | chicken gut metagenome | biome: Chicken; feature: Gastrointestinal Tract; material: Caecum | place: Ireland | collected 2019-01-01 | study: A study of the... | reverse complement strand
GTTAAAAGGCAAAGTACATGAACTTCTCCATGTAGACAGCTATTAAAAATTCTTTTTTACATAATATAGGAGCAAAGATCCCGGCTTACAGAACCAGGATCTTTGCTCCCATTTCTTTTGCTTCTTCCGGATCATGGGTGACAAAAACCACTGTCCTTCCATGGCCCTCTCTTTTTACATACTCTATGACCTTTTTCTTGGTCTCTATATCAAGCCCTTTAAAAGGCTCGTCCATAAACAGGATCTCCCAATCTGCCAGAAGCGCCCTTAATATAGCGGTCCGTCTTTTCATGCCTCCTGAAAGCTCCCGTACCGGCCGGTCTCCCCATTCTTTCAGTTCCAGAGCTTCCAGGCCCTCTTCCATCTTTTTGGAAAACTCACAGCGACCGCTGCTCTTTCTCTCCCGGACCATACGGATATTGGCCCTGGAGCTCAGATTCTCACACAGCCGGTCTTCCTGGAAAACAGCACTTTTCTTTTTCCCTTCCAGACCCCGGATGATTCCCCTGTCATAGGGCTCCAATCCCAGCAGAATATTCAGCAGAGTCGTCTTTCCCTTTCCGGAAGGCGCCATGATACAGGTAGTTTTTCCCTCAGGGATCACTGCGGAAAAATCCTTCAGCACCTGGTTTTCCCCGTATGCTTTGTCCAGATGTTCTATTTGAATGTCCATTGTCAGCTCCTCTCCAGATATCCCACTCCTCTGTCCACCAGGGCCAGAAACAGCCTTTCAAAAACCAGGCTGATCAAAACGATCACTATGGTCCAGGCAAACAGGTCCGGAGTGTTCAGGTAAACTTTTGCCATATACAGCCGCTCTCCTATAGAGCCATCCGGTATGCCGATGACCTCCGCAGCTACCCCGGCTTTCCAGCAAAGGCCCAGAGCTACGCTGCATCCTGCTCTGAAAAAGGGAAGTACCTGGGAAGCGTAAATATACCGGATCCGTCTGGGAAGGGAGATCCGGAACACTTCAGCCATCTCCAGAAGTTTCCTGTCTGTGCTTTCTATGCCGTTGAGCACATTGGTATAAATAACAGGAAATACCATAAGAAAAGAGATCACAACTGAGAGATTCTCCGAAGGCACCCAGATCAGGACCAGGATCACAAAGGAAGCTACGGGAATAGACTTTATGGTCAGCACTGCCGGCTCCAGAAGCTGACGCACCGGGGAAACCCCTGCCGCCAGAGCTCCCAGCAGGATTCCCAAAAGAGCTGCCAGAAGAAATCCTCCCATGATCCTGATAATGGAAAAGGCAATGGAAGACCAGAAATCTGCTGTCACTGCCAGTTCCAGAAGGCGTCTGAGAACAGACACAGGAGATACCAAAAGTATCTCCTGCCCCAAGACCTGGCTCACTCCCTGCCATACCAGCAGCCAGAACGCCACGGCCCATATTTTTATTTTTCTTTTTTTCTTATCTGACCTATCGGCTGTAATAGAAATCATCTCCCGGTACTTCTCCGCCTATAGCCTCCGGATTCTGGCCTCCCAGCACCTCCAGATAACCGGAAAGTTTCTCTTTCATTTCTTCGCCTTCCATAAAGACGATATTACATTCCGGAAGGGCTGTTTTTGCCACTTCTGCAGTAACGATATCATATTTTCCCACCAGTTCTGCGGCATCCTCTGTATTGCTGTTTACAAAGTCTACAGATTCCTGATACCTGGTCATAAAATCTTCTACCGCTTCGGGATTTTTCTCTATAAAATCCGTTCTGGCTACTACCACTCCTGTGATCAGAGCGCTGTTATTCTCCTCTGTCTTTTGGACCTTATCCCACTCTTCCGTAAGATCCAGGGCAGTACGGATAGACGGGTTCTGGGTTTCCGCTGTAGTCACAAAAGGCTGGGGAAGCATGGCAATACCGTTTTCTGAACTGGTGATCGCCGCTACACATTCGGAATGCTCGCTTTTCCATTCGATGGTCACATCCTTCTCCGGATCAATGCCGTTGGCAGACAGCACATATTCCAGGGCATATTCCGGAGTAGATCCTTTGCCGCTGGCGTAAATAGTCTTCCCCCGAAGATCTTCCACAGACTGAACAGTATCCCCGTTCTCCACAATATACAAAACGCCCAGAGTATTCACTGCCAGCACTTCCACCTGTCCCTGGGTCTTATTGTACAGTACAGATGCCAGGTTTGCGGGAACCGCTGCAATATCTGCCTCTCCCTGGACCAGTTTAGGCGTTACCTCATCAGCGGAAGCCGCAATAGAAAAATTATAGTTTTCTGAAGTCACGCTGCCGCTGTCTACCTCATCCATAAATTTTACCATACCCATGGCTGTAGGCCCTTTCAAAGCCATAACATCTACATCCACGGGTTCTGCTTCTGTTTCCTGAGACGGCTGTTCTTCCGCTTCCTGTGTCTCCTCTTCCTGTTCCTGTATCTCAGTTTCCTCTGTCTGAGACTCCTGTCCTCCCAAACAGCCGGCTAAAACAGAAGATGCCATTAAAACACTGAGCAGCACTGCTGCAATTTTCTTTTTCATTTCCTTTTACCTCTTTTCCTTACTATATCCTGTGGATAAACAGACCGCTTCTCAGCTTGGGTTCAAACCATGTAGACTTAGGCGGCATTAATCTTCCAGCGTCTGCCACCCGGATCAGCTCCATCATATCCGTCGGATACAGGGTGAAAGCAGCGCCTCCTTCCAGATCTGCCGCCTCCTCCAGCTCCTGAATCCCCCGGGTCCCGCCTACGAACTGGATCCTGGGATCTTCTTTTGGATCCCGGATCCCCAGGACCGGCTCCAAAAGACAGTCCTGAAGAAGAGATACATCCAGATTTTTTGCCGGGTCCGGAGATTTATATTCTTCCTTTATGGTCAGCCGGTACCAGGTTTTCTCTACATACAAACCGAAAGTACCCTTTTTTTCCGGCTTAACAGGGCAGGCTCCTTCCTTTTCTATCTGGAAACATTTTTCCACTTCTTTGAGCAGTTCTTCTCCGGTCTTTCCTCCCAGATCCTTTACCACACGGTTATATTCTACGATCCGCAATTCATCCCATGGGAACAGAACACTGAGAAAATAATTGAAGGATTCTTTTCCTGTATAATCCGGATTTTCTTTTCTTCTCTTTTGGGCGATCTTTACCGCCGCAGCGGCTCTGTGATGTCCGTCCGCCACATAGATACGATCCATTTTTCCAAATAATCTCTGGATCTTCTCGATCACATTTCCTTCATAGACGGCCCAGACCCTGTGACGTACTCCGTCCTCTCCCTGAAAGTTATAATTGGGATGGCTCCGTTTCCGGATATCCAGAAGCCTGCGAAGTTCCGGATCCGGGCAGTGCGCCAGATAGATCGGCCCTGTCTGGGCATGGCAGGCCTCAATATGACGGATACGGTCTGCCTCCTTCTCCGGCCGTGTATTCTCGTGGCACCTGATCACATGATCCAGATAATCGTCCACAGACGCGCAGGCGGCTACGCCGGTCTGCACATGTTCTCCCACACTGAGCTCATAGATGTAGTAACAAGGCTCCATATCCTGACACAGATCTCCTGTATCCACCAGCTTCCAGAGAAGCTCTCCTGCCTTTTCATATACCTGGGGACTGTACATATCCGTCCCTTCCGGAAAATTTGTTTCCGGACGATCCACCCGAAGAAAAGACAGGGGATGCTTCTCGATTTCTTTAACCGCTTCTTCTCTGGTAAAGACATCATAGGGAAGGGCCGCGATCTGGGCCGCCTTTACCGCCTGAGGACGGATAGCCGGAAATGGTTTTACAACTGCCATAAAAACCTCCTAAGTCTTCGTAATTTTCAGCTTTCCAAGGAGCCGGACCGTTTTCAGGATCCTTTTGTGGTTTCTCCTTATAGAATCTGCTATAGTTTTTGCTTTTTTCATCTGTTTCAGTCTTTTTTGAAAAGATGTTGTTTTTTTCATTTTTACCCCATTATTTTACAATACGGACTCTGTATACGCCTTTGATATTTTTCAGAGTATCTGCCACTTCTTTGGAGATCGGGGAAGATACATCGATCATGGTATAGGCGTAGTCTCCTTTACTTTTATTTGTCATGTTAGAGATATTTACTCCCGCGTCACCCAGTGTTTTCGTAAACTGACTGATCATATTGGGAATATTCTTGTGATTGATGGTCACACGGCCTACATCCACACAGGCGCCTGCGTCGCAGTTTGGATAATTGACGGAATTTTTGATATTTCCGTTTTCCAGGTAATCCATGATCTCATGAACTGCCATTACCGCGCAGTTATCCTCGGATTCCTCTGTGGAAGCTCCCAGATGAGGAGTAACCAGAGTGTTCGGCGTGCTTGCTACCAGAGGATTGGCAAAGTCTGTCACATACTTCTTTACCTTTCCTTCTCTTAAAGCTTCTGCAAGAGCTTCCTCATCTACCAGCAGGTCTCTGGCAAAATTCAGAAGGACCACGCCTTCCTTCATCTGAGCGATCTCATCTCTGCCGATCATCCCCCTGGTGCTGTCCATAAGAGGCACATGAATGGTAATATAGTCACAGTCCCGGTAGATCATATTCACATCATTGATATGATGGATACTTCTTGACAGGCTCCAGGCCGCATCTACAGAGATAAAGGGGTCGTAGCCATAAACCTCCATGCCTAAATGCACCGCCGCATTGGCCACCCGGACGCCGATGGCCCCAAGGCCGATGATCCCCAGTTTCTTTCCGCTGATCTCACAGCCTGCAAATTTTTTCTTCTGCTTCTCTGCTTTCTTTGCAATGTCTTCAGAAGCCTCCTGCTGCTCCAGCCATTCAATACCGCCTACGATATCTCTGGAAGCCAGGAGCATGCCTGCGATGACCATTTCCTTTACACCGTTGGCGTTTGCCCCGGGAGTGTTAAAGACAACCACTCCTTTTTTTGCAAGCTCCTCCAGAGGGATATTATTTACTCCCGCTCCGGCTCTTGCCACTGCCACAGTCTTGTCAGAAAGCTCCAGGCTGTGCATATCCGCGCTTCTTACCAGGATAGCGTCTGCCTGTGCAAGATCCTCTGTTTTCTCATATTTTCCCGGAAATTTTCCCAGGCCCACCGGTGAGATGGGATTTAAGCAATGATACTGAAACATGATCAACCATTCTCCTTTTCAAAGTTCTTCATAAAGTTTACCAGGGCTTCCACACCTTCTATAGGCATTGCGTTGTAGATACTTGCCCGCATGCCGCCTACGCTGCGGTGGCCTTTCAGATTTTCCAGACCGGCTTCCTGGGCTTCTTTTACAAATTTAGCGTCAAGATCCTTATTTCCTGTTACAAAAGGCACATTCATCAAAGATCTGTCTTCCGGAACTACCGTTCCCTTAAACAGGCTGCTGGAATCCAGGAAATCATAGAGGATCTTGGCTTTCTTTTCATTGCGTTCTTTCATTGCTGAAAGACCGCCCATTTTTTTCAGCCATTTAAACACTTTGCCGCACATATAGATGCAGTAGCAGTTAGGTGTATTATACATGGAACCTGCATCTGCATGGGTCTTAAAGGTCAGCATGGTAGGAGTTCCGGGAAGGACATCCTCTGTGATCAGATCCTCCCGGATAATGGAAATGACCATTCCCGCAGGACCGATGTTCTTCTGGACTCCGCCGTAAAGGATCCCGTATTTGCTCACATCTACAGGTTCTGACAGGAAGCAGGAAGATACATCTGCCACCAGTGTCTTTCCCTTGGTGTTTGGAAGCTTTTTGAACTTTGTGCCGTAAATGGTATTGTTCTCACAGATATATACGTAATCTGCGTCAGGACTGATAGGAAGATCTGAACAGTCCGGTATATAGGAATAGGTCTTATCTTCAGAAGAGGCGATCTTATTTGCCTTTCCATACTTCTGGGCTTCCTGCCATGCCTTCTTGGCCCACTGGCCTGTAACGATATAATCTGCCACCCGGTTCTTCATAAGATTCATAGGGATCATGGCAAACTGCTGGCTGGCGCCGCCCTGAAGAAACAGTACCTTATAGTTATCCGGAATTTCAAGCAGGTCTCTTAAGTCAGCCTCGGCTTCCTGGATAATGTTTTCAAACATTTTGGAGCGGTGGCTCATCTCCATTACGGACATACCGCATCCTCTGTAATCCAGCATTTCCTCTGCTGCTTCTTTTAACACTTCTTCCGGCAGTACCGCCGGACCTGCTGAAAAGTTATAAACTCTGCTCACGACTCTTTCCTCCTCTTAATTTTGTTTATAAAGAATGAGGTGCCGCAGTCTTTTTTGACTTGCTGCTGCGCCACCTCATATATACGTGCTGTCCTTATTCTAATCCTTTGATATATTTTTGTCAATAAAAACATTTGTCTTTTCCAGAAAGACATTATTGTTCTTTTGTTTTCAGATCCTCTGCATCAAAGGCGTCTTCAATATTAGCTCCCGGGGATACCATAGGGAATACTTTATCATCACTGTCGATGACACAGTCGATAAGAACCGTAGTATTCAGATCAATAGCCTTACGGATAGCCTCTGCCAGGTCTTCTTTCCTGGTGACCCGCATGCCTACCGCGCCCATGGCCTCTGCCAGTTTCACATAATCTACTTTATCCTGGAGAATGGTATTGGAATACCGTTTTTCATAATAAAGGGTCTGCCACTGACGCACCATACCCAGCACCTGGTTATTGATGATCACTTCCACCAAAGCCATATTGTTTCTGGTAGCTGTAGCCAGTTCATTCATATTCATACGGAAGCATCCGTCTCCGGCTACGTTGACCACCACTTTATCCGGATTTCCCATCTTGGCTCCGATGGCTGCGCCCAGGCCGTATCCCATGGTTCCCAAGCCGCCGGAAGACAAAAAGGTTCTGGGGCTCTTAAATTTATAATACTGAGCCGCCCACATCTGGTTCTGTCCTACTTCTGTGGTAATGATGGCATCTCCGTTAGTCTGACGGTACAGCTCCTCGATCACAGCCGGACCTGTAAGGCCCTGGGGATTATAGGTAAGAGGATATTTCACTTTCAGATCCTCGATCTCCTGGATCCACTCCTCATGTTTGGCAGGCTGTACCAGAGGCAGAAGCTGTTTTAAGACTTCTTTTGCGTCCCCGATGATCCGGCAGTCTACCAGAACATTCTTGTTGATCTCCGCTCCGTCCACGTCAATATGAATGATCTTGGCGTTTCTGGCAAAGTTCTTGGCATTACCGATGACACGGTCAGAGAAACGGACACCTATTGCTACCAGAAGGTCACATCTGGTCACTCCCAGGTTGGAAGTTTTGGTTCCATGCATCCCCAGCATACCTGTATAGTAAGGATCCTCTCCAGGGAAAACACCTTTTCCCATAAGGGAATCTGTTACCGGGGACTGGATCTTATAGGCCAGTTCCCGTACCTCTTTCCAGGCGTTAGAGGCCACAGCGCCGCCGCCTACGAAGATAAAAGGCTTTTTCGCTTTGTTGATCATATCTGCCGCTGTCTGAAGATCCTCCTGGGTGATCTCTTTTACAGAAGGCTGGACCGGCTTCGGCTGGACAGGGGTAAACTCTGTCTTATTGGCAGTAACATCTTTGGTAATGTCTACCAGCACAGGGCCAGGTCTTCCTGTCTTTGCGATCTTAAAGGCTCTCCGGATGGTCTTTGCCAGATTAGCCACATCTTTTACAATAAAACTGTGTTTCGTGATAGGCATGACCACTCCTGCAATATCCACCTCCTGGAAGCTGTCTTTTCCCAGAAGGGGCAGGCCAACGTTGCAGGTAATAGCTACAAGGGGGATAGAATCCATGTGGGCTGTGGCGATGCCGGTGACCAGATTGGTGGCCCCCGGACCGCTGGTAGCCATACACACTCCTACCTTTCCTGTAGAACGGGCATAGCCGTCTGCCGCATGGGCTGCTCCCTGCTCATGGGAAGTCAGCACATGATGGATCTCTCCCTGGTGTTTATATAATTCATCATAAATATTCAGGATGGTGCCGCCGGGATAACCGAAAACGGTGTCCACTCCCTGTTCTTTCAGACACTCAATAACAATTTCCGCTCCTGTAAGCTGCATAGAAATCTCCTCCCCTTTTTTTATCTTTTTGGTACCTCCAGTACAGCTCCTCTGTTTCCGCTGGTAACCATAGCCGCATACCGTGCCAGATAACCGGTGGTCACCTTTGGTTCTCTTGGCTGCCATTTTTCTTTTCTCTTCGCCAGTTCTTCTTCTGAAACTGCCAGTTCCAGTTTATGTTCCGGTATATTGATCCGGATCAGATCTCCTTCTTCCACCAGGGCAATAGGACCTCCCACTGCCGCTTCCGGAGAGATATGTCCGATAGAGGCTCCTCTGGAAGCTCCTGAAAATCTTCCGTCGGTGATAAGGGCTACAGATGATCCCAGTCCCATTCCTGCAATAGCAGATGTGGGATTCAGCATTTCTCTCATGCCGGGGCCGCCTTTTGGTCCTTCATAGCGGATCACTACCACGTCGCCGGGAACGATCTTTCCGCCTTTGATAGCAGCAATAGCGTCTTCCTCACAGTCAAAGACTCTGGCAGGTCCCTCATGTACCATCATTTCATCGCATACAGCGCTTTTCTTTACCACGCCTCCGTCCGGAGCCAGGTTTCCGGTAAGAACGGCCAGACCTCCGGTCTGGCTGTAAGGATTGTCAATAGGACGGATAACTTCCGGATTCTTGTTTACACATCCCTTGATATTTTCTCCTACGGTCTTTCCTGTAACTGTCATACAGTCCAGATTCAGAAGATCCTTTTTCGCCAGCTCGTTCATTACTGCGTAGACACCTCCGGCCTCGTTCAGATCCTCAATGTAAGTAGGACCTGCCGGCGCCAGATGGCAGAGATTCGGTGTTTTCTCACTGATCTGGTTTGCGAATGTAATGTCAAAATCCCAGCCGATCTCATGGGCAATAGCCGGCAGATGCAGCATACTGTTGGTTGAACAGCCCAGAGCCATATCCACGGTGAGCGCGTTTAAGATAGCCTCTTTTGTCATAATGTCTCTTGGGCGGATATTCTTCCGGTACATTTCCATGACCTGCATGCCCGCATGTTTTGCCAGTTTGATCCTCTCGGAATAAACTGCCGGAATGGTTCCGTTCCCTTTCAGTCCCATTCCCAGTACTTCTGTCAGACAGTTCATACTGTTGGCTGTATACATTCCGGAACAGGATCCGCAGGTAGGACATACTTTATTTTCAAATTCTTCTACTTCTTCCTCTGTCATGGTTCCTGCGCTGTAGGAGCCTACTGCCTCAAACATGGAAGAAAGACTTCTCTTCTGTCCGTGGACTCTTCCTGCCAGCATCGGACCGCCGCTTACAAATACGGTAGGAACGTTGATCCTGGCCGCAGCCATTAAAAGTCCCGGTACATTCTTGTCACAGTTCGGCACCATGACCAGAGCGTCAAACTGATGAGCCATAGCCATAGCTTCTGTGGAATCTGCGATCAGATCTCTGGTAACCAGTGAGTATTTCATGCCGATATGCCCCATGGCAATACCGTCGCACACAGCGATAGCCGGGAACACGATAGGGGTTCCCCCTGCCATGGCAACTCCCAGTTTTACAGCCTCTACGATCTTATCCAGGTTCATATGTCCCGGTACGATCTCATTATATGAGCTGACAATCCCTACCAGAGGTTTGGATAACTCCTCTTTTGTCAGTCCCAGTGCATTAAATAAAGAACGGTGGGGTGCCTGCTGCATCCCTGTTTTTACTGCGTCACTTCTCATAATCTTCTTTCCTTTCTATGTATATTTCCTATGTCTTATAATGTCGCACATTTTTTCATCTTTATGCTTCAGATCCGGCTATATGCGTTCTGCGATCAGATCTCCCATTTCTTTTGTACCTACCTGTTTCATGCCTTCCGACATGATGTCCACTGTACGGTAGCCTTCTTTCAGCACCTGCTGGACTGCTGCTTCCACTGCGTCTGCTTCTTTGTCCAGATCCAGGGAGAAGCGGAGCATCATAGCTGCGGAAAGGATGGTGGCAATGGGATTTGCGATACCTTTTCCCGCAATGTCCGGAGCAGAACCGTGGCTTGGCTCATAAAGGCCGAATTTCGTCTCATTTAAGCTGGCAGAAGAAAGCATTCCGATAGATCCTGTAACCATACTTGCCTCATCAGACAAAATATCTCCGAACATGTTCTCTGTAAGGATCACATCAAACTGTCCCGGGTTATGTACCAGCTGCATGGCGCAGTTATCTACCAGCATATGCTCCAGGGTAATATCCGGATAATCTGCAGCCACATCTTCCACTACTTTTCTCCAGAGTCTGGAGGAATCCAGGACGTTGGCCTTATCCACACTGGTAACTTTCTTTTTCCTCTTGCCTGCGATCTCAAAAGCTTTCACTGCGATCCGGCGGATCTCATTCTCATCATAAGTCAGGGTGTCGATGGCCTTTCTCACACCGTTTTCCTCTACAGTCTTTCTCTCTCCGAAATAAAGGCCTCCGGTCAGTTCCCGGACAATGATCATGTCAAAGCCGTCCCCGATCACTTCTTCCTTTAAAGGGCAGGCTCCCTTTAATTCATTATATAAATAAGCGGGACGAAGATTCGCAAAAAGATTCAGCGCTTTCCGGATTGCTAAAAGTCCTGCCTCCGGTCTCTTGGAAGGCTCCAGCTGATACCAGGGAGACGTCTTGGCGTCTCCTCCGATAGAACCCATCAGCACTGCGTCAGAGCTTTTTGCAGTGTCAATGGCTTCCTGGGTAAGAGGCACTCCACAGGCGTCAATAGACGCTCCTCCCAGAAGCACTTCCTCATAGTTGAATTTATGTCCGTATTTTTCACAGACCTTATCTAATATTTTCTTAGCCTCTCCAACGATCTCCGGACCAATACCATCCCCGGGGATCAGGGAAATCTTATATTCCATATCTATAGTCTCCTTTCCTGTCCTTACATTCTGATTCAGTCAGTTTTCACAGTGTAATTAGTAATATGATAATCCTTTTCTATCCACAATTCAAGTCATAATAGGATAACCGGCTATGCCTTTTCGTTATATCTTCCATTCTTTCCGAAGGCTTTCCCCGGCATTTATAGTTTTTTATCAGACTTTAGAAATCCTTTATTTTCCAGACACAAGACCGTCACAATTATCCTCTATACTCGTAAGTGTTCAGAAAGAAGACAGCGGCTGCACAGTCAGAAGCTGATGCGGCCGCCGGGCTTCGCCTAAGAATTCTCCTGCTTTACCGGCAGGTTTATATATAATATTTTTTCTCCTTTCTTTCCCAAACGCGGGGTTTTCCCCCTTTGGGAATTTTTTTGCGATAAATCCGGAACAGGTGTCCCTTTCCTTGCTCAGCCTGCGCTCCTTTGAGCCTCAGATCTCAAAGGCTGCTCGGCAAATTCGCAGAAAAGGGACACCTGTTCCCGTCTTTCTGTCAAGTGGAAAATCTTAAGAATCTGTAGAAAAGATCTCGCAGGTCCGGGCGCAGGCGGCGGGGGTTCCGGCGCAGCCTCCCA